>Ga0209694_1001449_pt1 | contig 25928 bp, 26 predicted proteins | sample GluameincwithD2O_FD_187499 | JGI IMG/M metagenome (GOLD analysis project Ga0209694, IMG submission 187499) | Mouse cecum microbial communities from Vienna, Austria - Glucosamine amended microcosms incubated with D2O (SPAdes) (version 2) | ecosystem: Host-associated > Mammals > Digestive system >... | reverse complement strand
CAAGACGAGATCTCCCATTCTGAAAGAGAAGTAAGACCCCTTGAAGACTACGAGGTGGATAGACCAGGGATGGAAGTGCAGAGATGCATGGAGTTGACTGGCACTAATCGGTCGAGGACTTGATCTAAAGAAAGAAGCCCGCAGCTTTGCGGAAAGACAGGAAACGAAAGACATATCGTGTACGGTTTTCAGAGAGTGACCAAAAGACAGGATTCCAGCAGTCGCCAGTGGCGGCTTTTTTTGTATCTTGGAAACAGCGGAATTTTCGAAAACGCTTACTAGTGGATATTCCTGAATCCAGATCCATTTGCTGATAGAATGAGGCCATGAAGAAAAAGTTATATCTTATGCGACATGGACAGACTATGTTCAATGAACAGGATCGTGTACAGGGTGTCTGTGATTCTCCTTTGACGGAGAAAGGAAAAGAACAGGCTCTGTATACACGGGACCACTTTTTCAGAGAACGGGAGATTCAAACCGATCTTGCAATATCCTCCACGCAGGAGCGCGCCAGCGACACCCTGGAACTGGTCACAGAGCAGCCATATGACCGGCTGAAAGGGATCAAGGAAATGAGCTTTGGCCTTTATGAAGGGTGGCTGAACAAAATGGTTCCCAGAGACTGGGAAACTTCTTTGCCTCACTACGGTGGTGAACTGTTCAGTGACGCAGGGAACCGCATGAAAGAAACATTGACGGAAGTGATGAAGCAGCCTGATACAGAGTCCGTACTGGCAGTCAGCCACGGATGTGCGATCCGGGCATTCCTGACAGCTTGTGATATGAAACCGCCAAGATTCAACAACTGCAGTGTGGCAGAGCTGGACTGGGATCCTGAAACAGGCATCTTTTCTCTTTCTGAAATCTGGCAGAATCCACTGCTCTAGAGCAGCATCTGACCTCATTCCATAAAACAATGTGTTTTCCGTTCTGCATCGAGGTCTGGAAGCACTGATTCCTGTATACAGGTTTTCAGAATGACAGGTACAATGAAGCCATGGACAGAAAACACAGAGCACTGATATTTGACCTTGACGGAACTCTCTGGGATACAAGAGAACCAGTCATCAGAATCTGGAATGACGTGTTCGAAGAGGAAGGCTATGGGCGGCCTCTGACATTCCCGCTGCTGACCTCTCTGATGGGCAAACCCATGAACGCCTTCGGAGAAGCCATCTTTCCGGATCTTGAGGATGACCTGAGAAATCGCCTGGTCAGGCAGGCAGAACAGCAGGAGAACACCCGCCTTTTGGAGACCGGCAAAGACTGCCTGTATCCCGACACTGCGGATACGCTTCGGAAACTCAGTTGTGATCACTGGATCGGAATTGCATCCAATTGCCAGGAAGGATATATTGAAACCTTTCTTGAGGTCTCAAAACTTGGAGATGTTGTCGACAGCTTCATCTCCAATGGAGAAACCGGACTGGACAAGGATGAGAACCTTCGGACCCTGATGGAGAGAAACGGACTTCACTTCGCTTCATACATTGGAGATACATCGGGTGACAGACTTTCTGCCAGGAAAGCCGGGATACCGTTTATCTGGTGCAGATACGGATTCGGCAATGAGGTGACACCAGATGGAATCGATGATCTGTCGCAGCTTCCGTATGTACTGACAGAATAGAAAACAAATCCGTCTGCAGGGAGACTGTCCTGCTGCCAGGTCTGAGGTTGCACGGTCTTGACGGACTATGATATTATCAATACGTATGGAACAAAGAGGGAGGTCTGAAGCGTGAGAGATCGTATCACTTTCAAGTGCGCCGTCTGCGGTGAAGAAAACTACATCGGCACCAGAAATAAAAAGAAACATCCGGAACGGATGACAGTGAAAAAGTATTGCAAAAAATGCAATGCCCAGACTGAGCACAAGGAGAAGAAGTAAGAAGACCGGACTATTGCGGTCTTTTTTCTGTTTAATGGAGTAAATTGAATGAAAGTCATCTGCATACCGCTTGGACCAGTCCAGGCGAATTGTTATGTCATCATCCAGGACGGGAAAGCTCTGCTGATCGATCCCGGTGATAGGTTTGAAGACCTGAAACATATTCTGGAGCGGAATCATGCCACGCTGGAAGCAGTTCTGCTGACCCACGCTCATTTTGATCATATCGGCGGTCTGGATGCGCTGCTGGAAGAATTCCATGTTGATGTCTATATGAATCCTCTTGAATTTTCCTTTCTCTCCAGTGCTGACCTGAATGGATCCTCAGCATTCGGCGGATATCTGTCCAGCACAGCCAGGCCTCTGCCGGTTCACGAGGGAGAAAACGAGATTGGCGGCTTCATGGTCGAAGCTCTGACTCTCCCTGGTCATACCAGGGGCAGCACGGTATATATCATCGGGAACACAGCGTTTACAGGAGATGTTCTCTTCCAGGGATCTGTCGGCAGGACAGACCTGCCAACGGGCAGCTGGCAGGAAATGCAGGAAAGCATTGCGGTCCTGAAGACACTGCCGGATGATCTGATTGTCTATCCAGGACATGGCCCGGCAACCACCATCAGCCAGGAAAAATCCTGGAATCCATATTTCAGATAATCTGTTGCCGGAACAGTCAAATCCTGAGTTGAACATCGTTGTCTTATACACAGCCTGCGGGAAATCCTGCAGGTTTTTCATAGTCTTCATATTTTACATCTGTCACTTTCTGAAAAGGCGGCAGGCTTCTGAAGTGACAGGTTTGTGACTGGCCAGAGGACCGGTTTTCCAGACAGATATGGGCACGCAACGGGTCTGCCTGTATTGACATGAATGAATTGTGAACATTGCAGAGGCAAACGGAAAAACCACCGGACACCATCCTCCAGAAAGTTTTCTCAAAAATCAGGCTTGCCGGCGAATATATAAGTACAGGCTCTGAGTGGGAAGCACAGGAGGGAATTCTATGGAAGAAAAACTGTTGGCACTGATTCGTCTGGCAAGAAATCGACGGGCGTCGGATATTCACTTCATACGCCGGGGTAACAGTCTGGAGATTTCTCTGCGACAGCCTGATGGCCTGGTTCAGCTTCAACAGGATATATTCGATGCTTCTCTTCTGGAATACCTGAAGTACCGCATGGGCCTGGATCTTACCAGACTTCACAGTCCTCAGTCAGGATCCGGGGCTTTGGCCGGGACTGACTGCCGATTTGCATTCCTGCCGGCCCAGGATATGGAAACCGGGGTGCTCCGACTCATGCAAACCGATACTTCCCTTCACATTCAGGATCTGTCATCCGATACAGCAGTGACGGAATTTTTCCACAAACTTGCTGGACGGACCAAAGGCCTCGTTCTGTTTGTGGGACCAACAGGATCGGGTAAAACCACAACACTCCACGCCATTCTTCGCGAAGCGAGTCTGGTGCATGACTTGAAGTGTGTGAGTCTTGAAGACCCGATTGAGATTCCCGATCCGAGTTATCTGCAGATCGGCATCGATGAAGAGAACGGATTGACGTATGAGCGGGGGATTGAAGAACTCATGCGCCATGATCCGGATGTGATCTGTATCCAGGAAGTGCGCACTCCGTCCGCAGCAGCAAAGCTGTTTACCGCTGCATTTACCGGTCATTTTGTGCTTGCGACGATCCATGCGGGAAACGGACGGGAATGTCTCTGGCGGCTCAGGGACCTGGGCATTGGTGAGGAACTGATCCGGGAACAGCTGGATGCAGTGATTTCCCAGAGACTCTATCCGGCTGCAGGATGTCGGGGTGTGTCTGAAAACAGAAAGGAGGTATGTCTTCATGAAATCATCACAAAACCGGAGATCCTGCATCTGCTGGATAAAGGGGTGTATCCCCCGGGATTCAGGCGGCTGGAAGACATCGTTCATCAGGCTGCTTCAGACGGATCTATCCGCGCAGAAGACGCAGCACGCGACTTTCCCCGATGAACAGCAGCGGCTGGAATTCGATGCCTTCCTCTCCCTCCAGCACCTCGGTGTTGGTGCCCGGACAGCCGCAAAACTTGCGTTTGCACCTGGAACAGCCAGGCAACTCCTGCATGGTCTGGAGAAGGGAAAAACCTTTCAGACCGTTCTGGCTTCACTGCCCGGATGGAATATGCTGGGTGCTTTCCTGGAAGTCATGGATCTTCAGACAGCCGCAAACACCATCTATACACTGGCGGATATCAGAGGATTCAATGACCGGAAACCCATCCTGCAGATCATGTATCCGTATGCCATTCTTGCCGGAGTGTTCGCTATGTTCATGTTCTTTGATGAATCCGTTCTTCCCATGATGTCCGATTTCCTGGAAGGAGATTTGCTGCCTCTGTGGATGAAAACAGTGAAGACAGTGTTTTTGCTGCTGTTGGTTCTGCTGACGGCTGCAGGCCTGGTTCTCTGGACGGGCATACAGGGACAGATACTTCATTCAGCCTGTCTTGGAACCGCTTTTGTCCGACAGCGTCACAGTCTGTATCTTGCGGTATGCATACGTTCCCTGCTGGAACAGGAACTGTCCACAGCCGCACTGCTGACTGCTCTTGAGAAACTGCCCGGACCAAAGGTGTTTGTCCAACAGGTCAAGGCCATGAAACGTACAGCCCTCCAGGGAGGGAGCTGGGTTCAGATTCTGGGCTCCGCTCCGTGGATTGATCCGGTCCTGGTGAAGCACGTGGAAACCGGGCTGGAAACAGGCAAAGTATGCAGCCTGCTGAAGATTTATGAAAACCGCACAAAACGGCTGCAGACAGAAAAAGTCCGTCAGGTTGTCCGGACACTGACGGGGATTTCCTATGGTTCTGTGGGTGTACTTGCAGTGATTGTATACCAGGTGCTGCTGGCGCCTATGAATATGCTGAACGCGATGTAAATGACTGCATTGTGCTGCTGATTGAATTCATGGGAGAACAGAACAAAGAAAGAGGATTTGATGAAACTGAGAAAGAAAAACGCTGACCGGGGGCGCAGGCCCAACGGATTTACGATTCTGGAAATGATGATTGTCATGCTGGTCGTTGCTGTGCTGCTGATGATTACACTGCCTAATGTCGCCGCCAAGAATACGATCATCAGAAAAACGGGGTGCCAGGCGATGCTGGACGTGATTGACAGCCAGATCCTGCTGTTTGAAATCGAACACGACCGGAAACCGGTGGATCTGAATGAGCTGCTCAATGAGGGCTATTTGAAGGAAGCCCAGATGGCCTGTCCGGACGGAACCACTCCGGTGATTGAAAATGGCCAGGCTGTGTCTCGATGAACAGGAAGGCGGGTCCAGCTGCGTGCAGGCCCAATGGATTCACCATCGTGGAAATGATGGTGGTGCTGCTTATGGTGTCAGTTCTTGCGGTGTTCACTGCCTCAGTCAAGCCAGTGCCGCTGGTAGTGTTTATGCAGACTCTGGAGAGTTCCATTCTGGAGCAGCAGGTCAAGGCCTACGCCATGAATGAGGAACGCCATCTGGAAATCACCGGTACCTCCCTCAGGACCAAAGACGGAAACTCCGGATTCCCCGCCGGAATTGTCTGTTCGCCTTTCAGCTGGCACTATACCGGCAACGGCACAATTTCCCAGGGAGGGACTGTCAATTGCACCAACGGAGAGGAAGACCGTTCCCTGGTTTTCCGAATCGGAGCAGGCCGGGTCACGATCCGATGAAAGGCGGAGATAAAATACGTGAAAACAGGCAGGTCATCAACGGGTTTTTCCTGCAGGAAGCGCTTCTCGCCCTTGTGGCTCTTGCAATCTGCGCCATGCTGCTCACACAGGCAGTGGAGATGGCCGGATCCCACAGCCGGGAAACTGTCAGTCAGACAATCGAAACCAAATGGTTTCACCATGACTGAAGCGCTGCTTGCATTGCTTGCGGCCGGGATTTGTGCAGCGCTTTTGTCTTCCCTCATGGAGTCAGGAGGCAGACTTTTCCGGTATGATCCTGATATCCAGAGAAACCTGGGATTCCTGCAGATCCGCCAGAGAGCGGCTGTCAGCAGGATATCTTCCTGTTCTGAGACGGCACTGGTCATGATACGAAACAATCAGGAATATTCGCTGACATTCAGCGGGGACAGGCTTGTCCAGACACCTGGGTATGAAATCCTGCTGGAATCACTCGACGAAGGGAGGTTTGCCTGTGAACAGGATGCTGTCTGGCTGGAAACAGAAAAAGGGCGGACACAGATCCGCTAACGGGTTCTCGCTCGTGCCTGCACTTCTGTGTCTGATGTTCACTGCCGCTGTCTGTGCGGCCTGCACTGCCCGTATGGATGCCTGGATCTGGCTCAAACGTGCACAGGACCGCAGTGTCTGGGAACTCTCTGTGATTGATCAGGCCAAGGCGTTTTGGCATGAAGGTCAGACGATGAAGCTCTGCGATCGAAAACAGCCGGAATCCCTGCGCCAGGTTCAGATACAGGAGGATACCGTTGCGCTGGAATATCAGGATACAGCCATACGGTGTACAGGAAAATACGGGACGATGGTTCTGTTCATGGATTTTACCGGAATATCTGCAGTCCACTGGGACTGAATACAGAAGAACCTGACTGGCATTGATGGAAACCAGTGGACAGGTGGTTGAACGCATTCGACAGATCCGCAATCTGAAAAAACAGGATTGATTTCCTGCCGGTTGTCTGATATGTTGAAAAAGCATTGAAACGGAATAGTAACGGATCCCGACAGATGGAGAGAACAGGCGGCTGGTGCGAGCCTGGCAGGTTCGGACCGTGAACTGGCCGCGGAGCTGGTCATGGACCCGCAGTTCAGCGTTACGGACAAGCGTCCTGCAGACAAGGCAGGGAACGAAGGTGGCACCGCGCATTCAAGCGTCCTTTGACAGGGCGCTTTTTCTTTGTCTGCACCGTTGATGCGGCATCGTTTCAAACCGGCTGAGCCCGGATCCGGCATGGAAGGAGAACGATCAGATGTACGATCACAAAAGCATTGAAAAGAAGTGGCAGGACCGGTGGCTGAAGGAAAAAACCTTTGCCACAGATACCTCCGACTTCTCCAAACCCAAATACTATGTCCTGGACATGTTCCCATATCCAAGCGGCAATGGCCTGCATGTTGGCCACCCCGAGGGATATACGGCAACAGACATTATCGCCCGCAAAAAGCGCATGGACGGATACAACGTGCTGCATCCCATGGGCTTTGATTCCTTCGGACTGCCTGCTGAACAGTATGCCATCCAGACAGGGAATCACCCCTCAGAGTTCACAAAGAAAAACATTGACCATTTCAGAGATCAGATCCAGGCTCTTGGGTTCAGCTACGACTGGGACAGAGAAATAGCGACCAGCGATCCTGACTACTACAAATGGACGCAGTGGATCTTCCTTCAGCTGTACGAACAGGGACTTGCCTACATCGATGAAATCCCGGTTAACTGGTGTCCCGAACTGAAGTGCGTGCTTGCCAATGAAGAAGTCATTGACGGCAAATCGGAACGTGGCGGATACCCCGTTGTCCGGAAACCCATGCGGCAGTGGGTGCTGAAAATCACAGAGTATGCAGAGCGGCTACTGAAGGACCTGGATGATGTCGACTGGCCTGAGTCCACCAAGGAGATGCAGCGCAACTGGATCGGCAAGTCAAATGGTGCCAATGTGGTCTTTGGAATTGATGGTCATGACAGGGAGTTCACAGTATTCACCACTCGCTGTGACACACTGTTTGGCGCAACTTATTGTGTGCTGGCCCCTGAACATCCCTTTGTGGATGAAATCACCACACCGGAGCAGAAAGAAGCGGTGGAAGCCTACAAGAAAGCCTGTGCAACCAAATCCGATCTGGAACGCACGGAACTGAACAAGGAAAAGACAGGTGTCTTCACCGGCGCCTATGCCGTCAATCCGGTCAATGGGAAAAAAATCCCCATCTGGATCTCCGATTATGTTCTCGCAAGTTATGGCACAGGTGCAATCATGGCTGTTCCGGCTCATGACACCCGGGACTATGAATTTGCCAGGAAGTTCGGCCTGGAAATCATACCGGTGCTGGAAGGCGGAAACATTGAAGAAGAAGCCTGGACAGAAGACGGGGTTCACATCAACTCCGAATGGCTGAATGGCCTGGGCAAAGAGGAAGCCATTGCAAAAATGATTGCCTGGCTGGAGGAAAAAGGCGTTGGCGAAGCCAAAACCACCTACAAACTCCGTGACTGGCTGTTTTCCCGGCAGCGGTACTGGGGGGAACCGATTCCCATCATCCACATGGAAGATGGGACCACCCGTACCGTGGATATAAAAGACCTGCCACTGGAACTGCCGGCAACAGACAATTTCCAGCCGGCGGACAATGGCGAGTCCCCTCTGGCCAATGTGCCGGATTTCCTGAATGTGGAAATTGACGGCGTCAAAGGAACAAGAGAAACGAACACCATGCCCCAGTGGGCCGGATCCTGCTGGTATTACCTGCGGTATATCGATCCCAAAAACCAGGACACCCTGGCTGACAAAAAGCTGCTGGAACACTGGCTTCCTGTGGATCTGTATGTCGGTGGAGCGGAACATGCCGTTCTGCATCTGCTTTACAGCCGGTTCTGGCACAAGGTCCTGTATGACCGTGGCGTTGTTCCCACGAAGGAACCCTTCCAGAAGCTGTTCCACCAGGGCATGATCCTGGGGGAGAACGGTGAAAAAATGTCCAAGTCCCGTGGAAATGTGGTAAATCCGGATGAGATCATTGAGTCCCATGGTGCGGATGCACTGCGGGTATATGAAATGTTCATGGGTCCTCTGGAAGCGGGTCTGCCATGGAGTGCCAGAGGCCTCGACGGAACCAGGAAATGGCTGGAGCGGGTATGGCGTGCCTATCATGGTGCAGTGGAAATCACGGAAACCAATGACCATGCACTGGACAAAGTCTACAACCAGACGGTGAAGAAAGTGACAAAGGACATTGATACTCTGAACTTCAACACGGCTGTCAGCGCCATGCAGATTTTCATGAACGAAGTCTACAAACACAAATCCATGCCGGTTGAGTATGCAGAAGGATTCGTCAAACTTCTGTACCCCTTTGCACCGCACCTGGGAGAAGAGCTCTGGGAAGAAGTGTTCCACAACAGCGAGTCCATTGCCTACACGTCCTGGCCTGAATGGGATGAATCCAAACTGGTGGAGGCAGTCAACACCATCGTTGTGCAGGTCAACGGAAAAGTCCGCGGCAAATTTGAAGCTGCAGCCGACACGGATGACAAGGCACTGGAGGAAACAGCCCTTTCTCTGGGTTCTGTACAGAAACACCTTGAGGACAAGGATGTCAAAAAAGTCATTGTCATCAAGGGCAGAGTTGTGAATATTGTTGCGAAGTAGAGAAAATATCTGAATGTTGAACGGTTTGCCGACCGGGGACAGAATGCTGTTCCCGCCTGCAGGCCGTTTTTTTATTCTCAGAGCAATGGACAGGTCTGCGAGTCAGGCACAGGGAATCGCAAACTGCCTGAAATCAGGACTCAGCTGCCGGGGCTCTCTGAGATAGTCAGGAAAACTGCTGATATGGCAACAATCGTGCCAGTTAGTGAGATAAGATTGCTTCATGATCGGCATTGAAAAAGACCGGCCAAAGCCGGTCGGCAGGGGAAATCAATCAGGATCCTTTGCGGGTGATCCGAAGCCTGTAGGCGCCAAGGATGCGGAATTCATCATCTCCTGTAATGGGGATGGGGTCATAGTCTTCATTGTCTGACATAAGCCAGAATGAGCCGTCAGGTTTCTTTTCGAGTCGTTTGCAGTAATATGAACCGTTCAGACTGAAGGCGCCAATCTGGCCATAGCGTACATTTTCCGTCTGTTCAAAGATGATGCAGTCTCCATTTTCAATGGTCGGGTACATGGAGTTTCCTTCGGCAGGATTGGCGAAGTAATCCTTGGATGGGCGGAGCATCCAGTCGGGAGCGCCTGTATAGGCTTCCGGCTGCTCATTCACCCAGAGGCCGGTTCCGCAGGAGATGCAGGAATACACAGGGATCGGCTGCAGCCTGGGAATCGCAAATTCTTCTGAACTGCTGCGAATATCCGAGCGTCCCATCATCCAGTCAATGTCGGTGTTGAAGAAATCGGCAAGCCGTACGAGAATATTGCGCCCGGGCTGCCGTTCACCGCGTTCGATATAGGAAATGTAGGCCTTCGAGACCCCCAGTTCCTTTCCCAGGGAGTCCAGTGACATGCCGCGTTCTTTGCGCAGCGACTGGATTCTTTCCCCGACGATGTTGTCCTTCAGCTGTTTGTTTTCCATGACTGAATTATATCAGGACAACTTTCTGTTTACAATCTGAGATTTAGAGTTTATACTGACATCGTAAACAGTCCGTGAATGGATAGATACAAAATCAACATATGAAGTATCAAAATAAGTAATACAATCACGCTCTGTTTTCATCAGGAAAGGCAGGTACCACATAATGAACGATGGACTGAAAGTACAGGAATTTAGAACATATCCGGCAGCTGCAGGCTGCTCACAGCCTCAACATCTTGTATCTTCTGCGAAAGCAGGCCGGATCTTCGATCTGACCGCCCCCTGGCTTGCTGTGGCAGCAGCTGCAGTGTCATTATGGATCGCCTGCTTTGGTGCATGATCCAGTCATACTGCGCATGACTGTTTGTTTACAGCGAATTCCGATACCGTGTTCCTAAGCGTCGTAGGGTGAAGGAAGTGTCTGGCGGAATTGTGTGAGCCACTCATGGAATGCCGGTGAACATTCTCCGCTGTGCAGGAGATACGCCGAAACCGTATCCAGAAACAGAGAACCGGATTGTTTTTGCAGAGCAGTCAGCTCCTTCCGGATGCAGTTTTCAAGGTCCTGACACGGAGACAGCAGATACAGATTGACTCTGGCGGCCAGCCTGGACTCTCGTGCCAGGGAATCTTCCGGGTGCAGGGCGAGTACCTGATTGTAAAGAGCCACAGAGTATCTGTAATGACGGGTTCCCAGGGATCTGTCACTGCTCAGCCGGCCGCGTTCGTTTTCCATCTCTGCCCTTGCAGACAGATAGAAGGCAGGTTCCTTATCCTGCATCTGTTCGAAAACAGGCCAGGCTTCCTCGTATAATGCGAGTTTTCTCCGGGTTTCTGTATCCGGAAGGACTGAAGCAAGATAATACGCAGTCCGTGCTGCATGTTCCGGTTTGTCCTGACCGGAAAGACACAGTTTTTTCTGAACTGTCAGGGCCTGTTCAAACAGGTGTGCAGCCTCGGTGTTTCTGCTTTCATTCAGGGCGAGCAGGCCACCAATGTACAGTCTTCTCGCGTGAAAGTAGGATTTCTGCCTGGGCGGATCACCAGCCAGCAGGCGATCCGCCTTGTTCAGAAACTCATGTGCAGTTTCGTACTCTTCCATATTGCCAAGACAGTTGGCAACGGACAGTAAAAGCTCTGCTTCGTATCCTGACAGATCGGTCACGGTTCCATCTGTTCTGTGCTGCTGCTTCATTTCGCGCATCGCCTGTCTGTAAAGGTCCATGGCCTGATCCGGCCTCTCCATCTGCTCCAGCGAATCTGCCATATTATGAAGGATCAGCATCCGACGCAGCGGCTGCCAGTTTGAAGGGATACAGGACTCTGTTTCATGCAGCGCCTGCCTGTAAAACCTGAAAGCTGTATCCATATTCTCTTCAAACGAAGCCAGATCGGCAGTCAGGATCAGCCAGTCCATCCGCAGTCCTCCAGGAGGAAGCTGATGAAGAGAAGAAGACTGCAGGATGTTCCGGGCTCTGGTCACTTCTCCCATTTCTGCGCACCAGGCAGCCAGCGCCAGACAGGCAGCCAGATCACTGGAATCAGTACAAATAGCTGTCAGTCGTTGCCCGGCTTCCTCGGCCTGTCCGGCGGCAAACAGACATTTCGCCAATTCCAGTTGCGCCCTGGGTGCAGTACCGGCGTTTCGGGCATGATCCAGTGCAGCCCGGCTGTCTGACAGCCCGCGCAGTATCCTGGCCATCAGACGGTGCCAATCTGTAACATCCGTCTCCGTTCTCCTGGTTTTCTGCAATAGTTGCAGTGCTGATTCAAAATGCAGCCTGTCTGCTTCGTGTTCCACTTCTCTGATTTCGTCATCATTCATGATCCCATTTTAGTGGTTGACAACAGAAAGAGCCAGACGGTACTATCGTTGCATAGCGAAGAACGGGATCAGTACCCGGAGCGGAATACCTGAAGAGAGCGGCGGTTTGGTGCAATGCTGCGGATTCCACCGGCGAATACACCCGGGAGCATCCCCGAGGGACGCCTGGCCGGCGTTACAGGCAGAGGGCATGGACAGACTCCATGAACGAAGGTGGTACCGCGCGCAAGCGTCCTTTGACAGGACGCTTTTTTTGTACCCGGTGCAGCTGTCTAAAGATCCCGTCAGAATCAGGAGGAGAAATCATATGGAATTATTTGAAGAACTGCAATGGCGTGGTCTCGTCAACGACGTGACCAGCCCCGATCTCGAAAATGAAATCAACAACGGGGAACTGACATTTTATATTGGTACAGATCCCACGGCCGATTCCCTGCACATCGGGCACTATTCCAGCCTCCTGATGGCCAAGCGTCTGCAAAAACACGGTCATCATCCCATCATGCTCGTTGGCGGTGCGACAGGATTCATTGGCGATCCAAAGGCCACAGGTGAACGCAGCATGCTGACCCCTGAAGTCCTGCAGCACAACTACGACGCCCTCCACAAACAGATCAGTGAACTGTTCGGCTTCCAGATGGTCAACAACCTGGACTGGACAAAGGATCTGTCCGTCATCGACTTCCTGCGGGACTATGGCAAATTCTTCAATGTGACCTACATGCTGAACAAGGAAACTGTCCGAAAGCGGCTGGAATCCGGCATTTCCTACACAGAGTTCTCCTACATGATCCTGCAGTCTCTCGACTTCCTGCACCTGCTGGAGGAATACAACTGCCAGATGCAGATTGGCGGACAGGACCAGTGGGGCAACATCACATCGGGTCTCGAGCTGATCCGCAAGAAAAAAGGCGCAGATGTCAAAGCCTACGGTCTGACCATGCCGCTGATCACCAAGGCAGATGGCACAAAATTCGGCAAGTCCGAATCCGGTACTGTGTGGCTGGATCCGGAAAAAACCAGTCCCTATGACCTGTACCAGTTCCTGTTCAATACTGAAGACGAAAAAGTGGTGGAATACCTCAAGAAGCTGACCTTCCTGTCTCCGGCGGAAATTGACGAACTGGAAAAGGCAAAGGAAAACGCTGCCCATGAGCGCCGGGCACAGAAAGCCCTGGCAGCAGAGGTTGTACGCGATCTCCATGGACAGGAAGCCCTGGATACCGCTCTGGCAATCACAGAAGCGCTGTTTCGAGGAAAACTGCAGGAGCTGACACCGGACCAGAGACACCAGGCGGTGGCGCCGATGGAAAAGACCGAAGTAAAGAAGGGTCTCCCTTTGGAAGATGTTCTGGTGCAGACAGGGATCGCCAAATCCAAGCGGGAAGCCAGGGAATGGACCAAAGGCAATTCCATTGCCATCAACGGTGTCAAGGTGACAGATCCCATGCACATCGTTTCTGATGAGGACATCTATGCAGATGACTGTGTGATCCTGAAAAAAGGAAAGAAAAATCAGTTCTGCCTGCAGCTTGTATAAAACCGGGGAAGACAGAGATATGAAAACCAGCAGATTTCTGCATCAGCAGAACTGCCGGTTTTTTCAGCAGAAACCGGCATGAACCGGGAATGTTGTTTTTCGTTGCGTGTCAGAAACCGGCACTGCAGATACATGTGGTCAGATAGACCGTATCCAAACGGGAGCGGCGCTTGCCGCTTACAGAATCGTCACGGTATTTCATTCTCCTCATCCTCCTGATCACAGCGGGGATCATGATGACAGAGACGAGGTACCTGCAGCTGTCGTTGTAGCAGGAAAATCTGGCAGCATGGCTGCTGATCACTGTTCTGGTGGTCTTCTGCGGATGGATCTGCCCGAAGCTGTCCTGGAACCGGTATGAGGGTCTGCGTCTGCCCTGGACAGTATCCGATCCGCAGACCTGGGCGCTTGCCCACCACATTCTGGGCTGGATTTCACTGTCCGGTGCAGTTTTCTGAACCGCCGCAGTCATGGCACTGCGCGGATTTTGGCGCAGTCTCTGCCACAGCTGTGTTTCTGTGGGCTGCCGTACCCTCAGTGATGTCTCTGATTTTCTGGCTGAGAAAATACAGACATCAATAAAGCAGGACCGTGACTGCCAGCTGCTGTGTTGCGGTCAAACCGGGAGGATTTCCGGATGAATTCCTCTACACTGGGTCTGTAAACATAGATCGATGGAGGTGAAGCGTATGCTTACACAAATTGAATCGACAGAACAGTTTGAATCCGCAGTCAATGGCTACAGTCCGCTGCTGGTGGAATTTTTCGAGCCCTGGTGCAAGTACTGCCAGGCATTCTTTCCAACGCTGGAAGAATTTGCCGCACAAGGAACCATTCCGGTGATTCAGGTCTCCGGTGAGGAATTCCCGCAGATTTTTGATGCCTATGGCGTGGATTCCTATCCGACACTGATTGTCTTCCGCGGCGGACAGCCCTTCGCCAAACATGCAGGGTCCATGCCCATGGAAGAACTGCAGAACTGGGTTGAGGAAGCGCTTCAGGCTTGAACCCGGCGGGAATTTCAGCAAAAGCTATCTGTTTCGACAGCCATCCCAGGCGGAACCAGAGAGATTTGTTATACACCCAACCTGTATGAATTAACTGCATTCGCAATGAAAGGCGCCCTCATGAACTGATACAGTTCACCGAAGGCGCCTTTCTTCTTTCCATATCTGAAGGTGACCGGCACAGACATTCACTGTTCTGGTTTGTATCTCTTCCCCTGCCAGGAACCCCGACGGACCAGCTCCCGGTCCACGGCATTCATTGTCACCCGTTTCTTGACTGTCCACTCCGGAGCCAGGAGATTGTCAGCCACACCGTCGCCGGTGATCCTCTCCACAACCATCTCCGGTGGCAGGATCTCGAGCTGGTCGCAGACCACCTGCACATACTCCTCCATGGAAAGAAGCGGGAAGGGGGACTGACGATAGTCCTGTCCCAGGGCACTGTCGGAAATCACATGCAGCATATGGATTTTCACCGCATCAGGTTTCAGCCTCGCCACCAGTCTGGCGGTCTCCATCATGTCCTCATGGCTTTCACCCGGGAGTCCGTTGATAATATGCAGACAGGTCCGGATTCCTGTTCCTTTCAGCAGCTGCATGCAGGCAGCAAGCTCTTCGGTCCCGTGTCCCCGATTCATGGCAGTCATGGTTGCATCCTTTGCGCTTTGCAGCCCCATTTCGATCCAGACTGGCTTGATGTGGCCCATTTTTGAAAGCCAGCTGATTTTTCCGGCATCCAGACAGTCGGGCCTTGTGGCAATGGAGACTTCCGTCACATCCTCCCAGCAAAAGACCGGTTCCAGTATCCTCCTGATGTCCGGAAGCGGGGCATAGGTGTTGGAAAAGGACTGAAAGTAGGCGATCCCCGCTGCATCCGGCCATTTGCGTCTGGCTCTTTCCAGACCGGCTTCATACTGCAGCCGCAGGTCTTCACCGGAACACAGGATCGTGTCCCCGGACCCGTGAGAGGAACAGAACCGGCAGCCCCCATACCCCTTGGTACCATCCCGATTGGGACAGGTGAAGCCGGCATCCAGCGGAATCTTGGCAAGTTTTTGACCGTATCGCTGCTTCAGGTAATACGAATAGGTGTGATACCGCTTGTTGGTATCCGAACAGGGGAAAGGACTCAGCACTTTCTCTTGCGGCACACGGCGGTTTCCTGTGTCAGCCTGTTTTTTTCTTTCGCACTTCATGACAGTGATCGAACCTCCCTTCCAGACTGGTACAAGACCTGGGCAGCTGCAGAATGTCATTCAGATGCAGTCCACACCATAGTCTGTGCATTGGCTGTCAGTCTGCTCTGATTCCATTCAGTATAGCCGCACAGGCTTCAGAACTGCAAACCTGCTCCCTGGTCCGGTTCACATTACCAGCCTGTCAGCCAGCATAAACCGGCATAAAAAAGGGCCAGCTGCTCCATCATCCTGCAGCTGGCTCTGCTCACTTTCCTCCACTTCTGGCCCCGGCAGGCAGCCTGGCTGCCATCTCCATCAGCAGCTGTCTACAGACTTCGGCCAATGACCTCCGCGATCTTCCTGCCTTTTTCCACCAGCGAGGCGTAGTTTTCCGGCTTCAGCGACTGAGCGCCATCGGAAAGGGCATTCTGCGGATCGCAGTGCACTTCAATGATCAGACCATCAGCCCCTGCTGCGATGGCTGCAAGGGATACAGCTTCCACCAGTTTCCAGTCACCCGTTGCGTGGGAAGGATCGATCACGATCGGCAGATGGGTGCGTTCCCTGAGGATGGGAATCACTGACAGATCCAGGGTGTTCCGGGTGAATTTCTCGAAGGTCCGGATCCCGCGTTCGCAGAAGATCACATTCGGGTTGCCCTCCGACATGATGTATTCCGCGGCCATGATCCACTCTTCGATCGTGTTGGCCAGACCGCGTTTCAGCAGCACCGGCTTCTTTGTGCGTCCGACTGCTTTCAGCAAGTCGAAATTCTGCATGTTTCGGGCACCGATCTGAATGATGTCCACGTTTTCCACGAATTCATCCAGCTTGTCTGCCGACATCAGTTCTGTCACAACCGGCAGGCCGGTTTCCCTGCGGGCTTCAGCCAGAAGATCGATTCCCTGGGTTCCCAGGCCCTGGAAGGCATAAGGCGAGGTCCGGGGTTTGTAGGCTCCACCCCGCAGCATATCCGCACCGGCATCCTTCACGGCCCGGGCCGCAGACAGGATCGACTCCCGGTTTTCCACCGCACAGGGCCCGGCCATCATGATCACCTTGCTGCCACCGATCTTCAGACCATTGACATCCACGATTGTATCCTCGGGATGGAACATCCGGTTGGCCAGCTTATAGGGCTGAGCCACGCGCTTCACATCATAGACGATGGGATTCGCCAGCAGGGACCGGTCGTCGATGACCGAAGTGTCGCCTACCAGACCAAAGACATCGTAGTTTTCGCCTACGATTTTTGTCGTCTTCAGACACTTTTTCTCCAGGTTTTCAATCAGCCGTGAGACTTCCGCCTCAGGGGCTGTCTTTTTCAGTGTAATGATCATATGTTCGGTTCCTTTCCTTTTATCTGTTTATCTGTACTCTGTCTGCCTGTTTTTCAATCTTGTGATTCCGTTCAGGACCGCCGTTTTCCTCTTCCGGACTCGTCGTATCCCTCAGACTGTTCCGGATTTCGGCCGGACTCTGTCATCCAGATGATGCAGGTCCATCGACTTGCAACCCCAGCGCCCGGCACACAGCTTCCACTCCCTCTTGCAGACTGCCGTCATTGGTCACTGTCAGATCCGCCCAGGACGCATAGACAGGAGCCCGTCTTGCATACAGCGAGTCAAAGCCCTGTTTCAGCATCGGCCTGTCTGCATCCTTATGCACCATCAATGCGGGGTCGCGCTTCAGCCACAGGATGATGCCGTTGCGGTGAAGCAGATCCAGGTTCTCCGGCCGTTCGATGATGCCCCCGCCGCATGCGATCACCTGACCGGTATCCAGGCCCGCCTGACGGGCAGCTTCCGTTTCCCGCCTCCGAAACCCGGCCTCCTGTTCCTGCCTGAATATTTCGGGGATGGACAGACCCGCAGCCGCTTCGATCTCTGCGTCCAGATCCGTAAAGGACAGACCCAGCGTTTGGGCCAGCCGTTTCCCCAACGTGCTTTTTCCGCAGGAAGACATCCCAATGAGGACAATGTTCCGCCGCTGTCTTACAAGATCCGCCAGTACCTGTTCCGTGATGGCATCAGGCACCTGGACATCAAAGAAGATCTCATGAGCCCGCACCGCCTGCGTCACCAGCATCCGCAGACCGTTGTCATGGGGAATGCCCAGCGACCCGGCCTGCAGCAGCAGACGGGTCTTCAGCGGGTTGTAGACCAGATCGAACACAAATTCCAGCTGGTCAAACCCCGACAAGTCCAGTGCCTGGCTCTCCACATCCGGATGCATCCCCGCGGGGGTGGCATTGATCACCACCGCTGCATCCGGATACATCCGGGCTGCCTGTTCTGGCAGGACGCAGCCTTCCGCCTGCTTCCGGTAGACCGTCACCGGACGGCCCCCCAGGGACTCGATCACCGCCTGTATAGCCGTGGCAGCCCCGCCGCGTCCGAGCACCAGGACAGTTTTATCTCTTACGTCAATCCCGGCATGTTCCAGAGTCGCCAGGATCCCCGCGCAGTCGGTGTTCTCGCCATACAGCCTTCCGCCGCGGTTGACCACACAGTTCACCGCCTGTGCCCGCTTCGCCAGATCCGATACCTCGTCACACGCAGCCAGAGCTGTCTTCTTGTAGGGAATCGTCACATTGATCCCCGAAAATTCCCGGGTCTCAAAAAATTCATCCACCCTGTCCCTGGGCACTTCCCGCAGAATGTATCTGTCGTTTCCAAGCCCGCTGTGAATCTGTTTTGAAAACGAATGGCCAAGGTGCTCGCCAATCAGTCCATACTCCATTGCATTGCCGCCTCCTGTCAGGACCTGAATCCAGTCCGCAAAAAAGGCATTCCGAATCCAGAATGCCTTTGAAAAAACGCCTGAACAAAATCACCGGACTGTGCCGATGTGTTCAGACGTCAGATAAATCGAAAATACTGAAACGTGTTCATGACGCCAGTCTACTCAATCTGAAAACTGTTTTCAACCCCAACTTTGAATTTTCATAAAAGATTTTCATACCACAGTATCTTGTCCCTTCCATGCCGATGACGGCTGTGCAGTCCTGAAGCTTCCACTATTCTGATTCTGCCTTGCATCACTCCAGGCAGCATTCTCCGGACGTATTCGGGATTGAAAACCACCCCTGATTGTGATGTGATGAGATCATGATTACAATCGTACCGTTGTTTGTAGATGACACTGAAACATTTCAGAGCGCCTTTGAAGAAGCGGTCCATTCCCGCTGTGACTGGATTGAACTGCGTCTGGACAGGGCATTGAATGATCTGGATCCATTCCGGCTTCTGGAGATCCTGGCTGTCCTGGATCCCGGGGACAAAAGACTGCTGTATACCATTCGCACGGACAGGGAAGGGGGAGAGATCTCCCTGACAGATACAGAGTACAAAGAACTGGTCCGTCAGCTGTGCAGGCTGAATGGACTGGTGGATGTGGAGCTCTCGCGTCTGGACCATGAGGAACCGCTTGCTTCTTTCAGCAACCCGGAACAGACTGTCCTGTCCTTTCATGACTTCGATCAGACCCCGGCGGACCTGGATGTCATCTGGCATGCCATGGAGACGCACCATCCCCTGGTACAGAAAATCGCTGTCATGCCCCATGACAGGCAGGATGTGGACCGGCTGCTGGAAAGCTGCCGTCAGCACCGGACAGAGTCAAGGAAAATTGCCATCGCCATGGGGGAACAGGGGACTGTCTCCAGACTCTGGGGAGATGCCTGGGACAGCTTTGCTGCCTTCTGCACCCTGTCGCAAAGCAGTGCACCCGGGCAGCTTTCTCTGGAAGAATGGCTTGTCAAGCGAACCGGAAAAAATGGCCCCTCAGACGGCACAAACTGTTAATTGAAGATGAATAATACCGGCGGTGGTATACTGAAATCACCAAGGAGGTATCTCATATGAAAGTGAATATCACCGGAAAAAACATCACTGTGACGCAGGCCATTGCCGACAAAATCAACAAAAAACTCGCCATTCTCAACAAGTATTTCATCATTGATGACGAGGATACAGCCAATGTCCTGATTCGCACCTATCCCGACAAGCAGAAGATCGAAGTCACCATCCCGACCAGGTTCGCGATCCTGCGTACCGAAGTGGCGGACGATGATCTCTACAAAGCCATTGACAGGGCCATTGACAAACTGGAAGACCAGATCCGCCGGCAGAAGACCCGGATCGAGAAGAAAAAGAACCACTCGCCGCTCTCGGAAGCCTTCATTGACGTGGAACTCTATGAAGATGCACCGATGGATGAGGACGAAGTGGTCCGGACCAAATCCATAGTTCCGGCCTTCATGAGCCTGGACGAAGCCATTGCGAAAATGGAACTGCTGGATCACGATTTCTTCATCTATACCGATGATGAAACCCGAAAGATCGCCGTTGTTTACCGCCGGCGCGAAGGCGGCTACGGTCTGATCGAGACCGAATAGCCGGATCACAGACAATCAGCCTGGACAGAATTGTCCAGTCACAAGACCGCCGGTGAGGAAAAACGGCGGTCTTTTCCATGTTCTGGCAGAGATGAAACCGGCTATCCGGCCTGTTGTGACAGAAGCCTGGGAAGTGTGTAAAACTCCGTTGCATTCCCCTCGCTTTTTCCGTGACAGCAGGCCTTGTCCGTGGGATACTTGTAGATGTTCCGCATACGTCAAGGCCGGTTGTGATGACTTACCCCAGGTTGGCACACATCCTGAAATTTGGTTGCCCTGTCCTTTGCGCATGCTATAATAGGTCCGATAGGGAGGTTTTCACATGGGATTCATGGATAAAGTCAAGGACTTCGTCGCTCCGGTGGATGACGACGATCAGGGATACGAACCGGAAACACCAAAGAAAAGTGAAGTTGAACCCGAACTCGCCAGCCGCTACGAACGTCCGGCTGCGCGCAAGGCAGGTGCTTCTTCTTTAAATTCGAATACAAAAATGGTACTGTTCGAGCCCCGAAGCTTCAGTGAGGCAGAAGAGGTGGGACAGCGCCTGAAAGAAGGCCGTGCAGTGGTTGTCAACCTGCACAAGCTGGACCGCGAGTATGCACAGCGCACGATTGATTTCCTGACGGGTGTCGTATTCGCTCTGGACGGCAAGATCCAGAAAATCGGTCAGAATGTCATCCTCTGCTCCCCGGCTGAAATCGGTGTACAGGGCACCATTTCTCTGGGAAACCCGGATGATCTTGACGACGAAGAATAAACACGACAGCAGCCAGGACCTGTTCCTCTCCCGTCTGTATGATGCACTCGAGACATCATACCGGCAGGAAAGGGCGGTTCTGACTGTTTTTTTGACGCCTGCCCAGCAGGATCTTGCAGAAAAGAACCTCTCATCTGCCGCCTCCCTGTATTTCTGGGGCGGACATGAACAGGCCGAGCGCCGGCAGCTGATCATTTTCCCGCAGGAACCGGAAAACGAGGCAGCAGCCAGAAAAGCCAGTGATGTAATCTGTCTCCATGCCCGCGTTCCGCGGAATGCCGAACCTCTGAAGCATCCTCAGGTGCTGGGCGCAGCCATGGGACTGGGCATCGAACGGGAACAGATTGGGGACATCCTATGCACAGACACGGATGTCCGTCTCTTTGTCCGCGAACATCTCGCCCAGTACATCATGGCGGAGCTGAAAAAGGCCGGGCGATCGTCCCTGAAATGGGAGTGGGAAGAAGATCCGGAAATTGATGTCCCTGTGCGCGAAACGTTCGAAGCCATTGTGTCCAGCACCCGGCTGGATGCCGTGGTGGCAGCGCTGGCCCGCTGCTCACGGTCGGCGTCAGAAGAAAAAATCCGGAGTGGTGACATCAAAGTGAACGATGTCACGGTTGGCAAAAACAAAGTGCTGTGTGATAATGACCTCGTATCGATTCGGCGCTGCGGCCGGTTTCGCTTCCTGAAAGCCCGGGCGCAGACCAAAAAGAACCGATTGATTTTGCAGTTTGAACGCTATCTCTAAGCGATGAAGAAGACACGTCATGCAGGACACGCAGGCATCAGAGAGCCTTCCGGTTGGTGAAAGGAAGGACCAGGCGGCCTCCATGGTATCCCTTCTTGGCAGGGTGCCTGAACCTTTTACATTCTGTAAGGCATCCCGGCCGGGACCGTTATCCCCGACAAGTGCAGGAACCTGTGTTTCTTTCCGTACGGCAAAGCCCGCATCGGCAGGAGAAACCGGACAGGGGCCTGAACTAAGGTGGTACCGCGTGCAAGCGCCCTTAGACAGGGGCGCTTTTTTTATGTCTTCCGCAGGCAAAGAACAGAAGAGAGCAGACAGAAATCTGGAAGGAGAATTCGAAATGGACTACAAGAGCACATTGCACATGCCGAAAACCCGGTTTGAAATGCGCGGAAATCTGACGAAGAAAGAGCCGAAGTTCCAGCAGCGCTGGGCTGAGATGGAGCTGTTTGAAAAAATGCTGGAGCGCCGGGAAGGAGCCGAACCCTGGACCCTCCACGACGGCCCTCCCTATGCCAACGGCGACATCCACCTGGGCCATGCCCTGAACAAGATCCTCAAGGATGTCATCAACAAATCCCACTACATGATGGGCAACCGCGTGGACTATATCCCCGGCTGGGATACCCACGGCCTGCCGATCGAGACAGCTGTCACGAAACTGGGATATGATCGCAAGAAAATCGGCATTCCCGAATTCCGTCGGATCTGCCACGACTTTGCGCTCGAGCAGGTGGAGCGACAGAAAAAGGGCTTTCTGTCCCTGGGCTGCATCGGTGACTACAATCACCCCTACATCACCCTGACACCGGATTTTGAAGCCCGCCAGATCGAGATCTTCGGCAAAATGGCATCCGATGGCCTGATCTACCAGGGGCTGAAACCGGTCTACTGGTCTCCGTCCTCCGAGTCTGCCCTGGCGGAAGCGGAAGTGGAATACAAGGACGTGAAGTCTCCCACGATTTACGTGAAGTTTGCGGTGAAAGACGGCCGCGGCGTACTGGAGGAAGGCGACAGCATCGTCATCTGGACCACCACACCCTGGACCATCCCGGGCAACCTGGGCATCTCCGTTCACCCGCGGTTCGACTATGCAGTGGTGAAGACAGAGCGGGGCAACCTGGTGGTGCTGGCGGAGCTCGTGGACAAGCTGATGGAAGAATTCGGCATCACAGACTATGAAGTCCTGCGCACCATCAAGGGAAAGGACCTGGAATTCATCACCACAAAACACCCGCTGTACCCTGAAAGAGAATCCCTGGTGATGGTGGGAGAACATGTCACGGCGGATTCCGGTACCGGTGCAGTCCACACGGCTCCCGGCTTCGGTATGGATGACTTCATGATCGGCAGGCAGTACGGACTGCCAATCTACGTCAACGTGGACGCTCAGGGCCGTCTGATGGAAGACACCGGCGAACGCCTGGCAGGGCTCTATGTCGAGGACGCCAACAAGGAAGTCGTGAAATGGCTCGATGAGCTGGGGGCGCTTCTGAAGCTGCAGTTCATCACCCACTCCTACCCCCACGACTGGCGGACCAAGAAGCCCATCATTTTCCGTGCCACCACACAGTGGTTTGCCTCCATTGACAAAATCCGCCAGCAGCTCCTGGATCAGATCCACAGCATTCACTGGGTACCTGCCTGGGGGGAAGGACGCATGCACAACATGATCGCCGACCGCGGTGACTGGTGCATTTCCCGTCAGCGTGCCTGGGGTGTGCCCATTCCCATCATCTACGGGGAAGACGGCACACCGCTGATGGACGAGGCGATTTTTGAACACGTGGCAGACCTGTTCCGGGAACACGGTTCCAACATCTGGTTCGAGCTGGAGGCAAAGGACCTGGTGCCGGAAGGCTACACCAGTGAGCATTCCCCCAACGGAACCTTCACGAAGGAAACCGACACCATGGATGTGTGGTTTGACTCCGGCAGCTCCCACACAGGTGCCATGATCGAGCGGGGGCTTGGCTATCCGGCAGATCTGTACTTCGAGGGATCCGACCAGTACCGCGGCTGGTTCAACTCCTCGCTGATCGTGGGAACCGCGGTCTACGGCGAAGCTCCCTACAAGGAAGTGCTGTCCCACGGCTTTGTCATGGATGAAAAAGGCGTGAAGATGTCCAAGTCCCAGTGGAACGCCGTGGCCCCTGCGGAGATCACGAAGAAATACGGAGCCGACATCCTGCGTCTGTGGTCCGCCACGGTGGACTATCAGGCAGATGTGTCCATGGGCGACAAGATCCTGAAGCAGATCGCGGAAAACTACCGGAAAGTCCGCAACACCTTCCGGTTCCTGCTGGCCAACCTGGACGACAACACCTTCACAAAAGAAGACCGGGTGCCCTTTGACCAGCTGCCTCTGCTGGATCAGTACATGCTGGTGCTGCTCAGGCAGGCAGAGGAAAAGGCCGAGAAGGCCTATCTGGAATACCGCTTTGCGGATGTCGTCACCAGCCTCACCAACCTGATGACCAATGATCTGTCCGCCTACTACCTGGATTACGCCAAGGACATCCTGTACATCGAACGGAAGAATGATCCGGAACGACGGGCCGTGCAGACCGTTCTGCACACCTACGCCGATGTGCTGGTCCGCCTCTGGGCGCCGATCCTGGCCCACACGGCAGAGGAAATCAACGACATCCTCCAGCTGGATGAAGAATCCATTCACCTGACAGACTTCGTCAAAGTGGAGCTGGAGGCCGATGAAGAGCAGATCCTGGCCGATATGAAGCAGCTGCTGGCTGTCCGCAAGGATGTTCTCAAGGCGCTGGAGGAAAAACGTGCAGCCGGTGAGATCAAAAAATCGCTGGAAGCGGCGGTGAAACTGCACGTGGATCCGGAAACTCGGGCACTTTTCGACAAGTATGTGCCGAAACCCGCTCAGTGGCTGATCGTGTCCGATGCTGAATTTGTGGACGACGAACTCCCGCAGTATGAGGCAAGCCAGGTGCTGGTGGACAAAGCTGCCGGTCATGCCTGCCCCCGCTGCTGGAACTTCACGACGGCGGAACACGAGGATGGTCTCTGTGACCGCTGTGCCGCGATCGTGGCAGAAGAAGCGGAAACAGCTGAATAAGGCATTCCCGCTGATTATGCCGATGATGGCAGACATCGTCTGCTGTTGGACTGGCTGCGACTGCAGATTAAGGTGAAACCGGAAAAGACCGTGCAGGGATCACGTTGCGGATCCAGACACGGTCTTTTGTTTTTGATAAGGATTTCATTCGGTGAAAGTTAGGAAGTGCCTGTCAGAATGAAGGCATGAAAGAACATACATTGGGAAAAACGATTCTGTTTGGAACCATCCTTGCAGGATGGTGCATCTTCGGCATTACGGCACTGGTGAGACTCGGGAAAAGGAAGTGCAGAAAGTCCGGCAACAGACGGACACTGCCGGAAGTCTGAGGTCACAAAAGGAAACCGCAGAAACAGGAAAACAGCCTGGAGATCCGGTTACGGAGTCCAGGCTGTTTATTGTATGCAGGGAGGGTGTTCAGGGAAAGCGACTGCAGCGAACACTAATTATTCATGAAATCCTGGTACTCCTGCTGAGAAGCATCAGTAAGATCAGAAATCCGATACTCAACACCGCAGTTTGAACCATCTTTCCAGTAATACATAAACTGTATTCTGTCCTGTGAGAAATCCACATCCACGTGAAAGGGTCCGTCATCATCTACATCAAATGGACCGACTTCTGCATAATCGTACAGGTAAGCCGGCCTGCCTCCCTGAATCGCAGTCCTGAAGGCGATTTTCGGATCGGTTTTGATTTTGCTGCCGCTGGAAACCGATGAGGCTTTTTGAACTTTCTTAGGCGAAATTCCAAAGGATTCCAAAGTATGATCATTCGAGAAAGAGTCGTCAAACTCGTCTAAAGAAACCATTTTTGAAGAGTCAATTATACCGGTCTTATTCTCGTTGTGAACTGTATCTGCGCTGTATGTTCCACAAATTATACTTTTGTACTGGTTTAAAGGAATCCAATATCCAGAATCAGGAAAACTGTCAGTATGCTCCGCAGGTTGATTTGAAATGAATAACAGATTACCCAATATCATACAAATACCTAAGGCAGGTTTTACCAAAAATGTCATTGCTCACCTCCAAGTAACTGAAAATATAGTTATTAATTTAACTTGATAGGCTACGAAGCTCAGTAAAGCTAAGCTGCAACCAGTTGTTTCTGGACGTCTTTAAAGTAGTCGATCATACCCTGCCGGGTCTGGTGAGCACCGCTGATTAGAGTTCTTCCCAGTGATG
>Ga0209694_1001446_pt1 | contig 25963 bp, 21 predicted proteins | sample GluameincwithD2O_FD_187499 | JGI IMG/M metagenome (GOLD analysis project Ga0209694, IMG submission 187499) | Mouse cecum microbial communities from Vienna, Austria - Glucosamine amended microcosms incubated with D2O (SPAdes) (version 2) | ecosystem: Host-associated > Mammals > Digestive system >... | reverse complement strand
GATGCAGACCTGAAAATCATGCTCGCCGAAGCATCGGAATCGCCTCCCGAAGTTCCTGAAAACTGCTGAGGGGGCTTGTCAAATACAAAAAGTAAGCCCAACTTCTGCCGTTCAGGAAGTTGGACTCGCCTTTTTATGGTTTAGCGGACAGTAATATTTTTCTATAGGGAGCCAGAGACAGGCGTTTATTTTCTAAATAGCTATTATAAAAAGAATTAACTATAATGCAAATTGTAGAGAGAACCTTTTATAGAGTGGGTAATGGTTTGTTCGGAATGGAACATACCAACGATATAATAAGTGTGTATGATTGTGGAAGTACAAACCAACGACTTGTCAATAATGCCATTGACAGGGCGGCTAAAGCCTACCCCCGGGATATACCTATAGATAATATATTTATATCCCATTATGATAAAGATCATGTAAATGGGCTGCTAAGATTCTTACAAGAATATACACAAGTTAGACGGGTGATATTACCTATGATACCTAATCTAACTAGAGTTATCAATAGTTCTTCTACAAGTAACAGGTTTCTATCTGATTTTATTATAGATCCGGAGGCTTATATACGCAATGTTTCACCTCAAACAAATGTGATATTCGTTGATGCAACCGATAGGGACAACAATATTAATGATAGGATACAAGATAGCGAAGAAATAAATCTGAGTTATATTGAGAATGGTGCGACTGTACCCAGTAGATTTCAGATTTTTACTATCAATGATTGGATATACATAATTTATAATAGAAGATTGCTAAATGATGCCGAGATTGCCACGTTCATGAAAAAGCTGGGACTGCCACCTACTGCAACAACTGATGAGATAATCTCAGTTCTCAAACAAAAAGGTACCTCCCTGAAAAAATCATTGGATCAGGTATTAACGAATAATGAGATTGAAAATCTGAATGATTACAGTATGGTGGTATGGAGTGGACGAAAAGATTTGTGTCATGGCTGCCTTTATACAGGAGACTATAATGCCAAGAAATATCATAAAGAGCTTGCAAATATATACGGACGATTGAGGTCTCACACAGACATAATCCAGATACCTCATCATGGGTCAATAAATAATTTTAGGCCGGAGATCTGTTCACAAAATTCTATACATGTTGTCTCAGCATCTAAGGGTCCATATAAATCCCGACAAATAGTCAATCCTAATAGTGTCATAACTACAATTCGTAATAGCGGTTTTATTTGTTCAGATACCCGAACCAAAGACATAACTATTTGAAGCAGTGCCAATATATTGTTAGTCTATATTTACCGAGAGTTGTGTAATCCACGAAAAATGAGTAATTTTGCAACCTGAAAAGAAACGATATGCCTCTGACAAAAGAAGAAATACAGTCGCTGTTGAGCGACATAGAGAATGAGCGCGTGGAGCGCACATTGTCCACCGATAACACCAAGAAAATATCGGAGGCTATCTGCTCATTTGCCAATGACATTCGTAATACGAATAAGCCCGGTTATTTTCTCATAGGTGCCGACGATAACGGTAATCTTGATGGACTGACTTTTAGCGATGCACAGTTGCGTTCATATGCTGGGTTACGTAATACCGGAACAATTCTTCCGCCTCCCGCAATGATGGTTTATAAGGAGACATTCCCAGAAGGAGAAGTTGCCGTCATTGAAGTTCAGCCAAGCGAAGATACTCCCGTGCGATACAAAGGCGTTATCTGGATTAGAATTGGAGCAAGAAAGGCAGAGGCAAATACTGAGGAAGAGCGCATCCTGACCGAAAAGGGTCAGATTCACAGTTCTTCTTTCGATGGTCGTCCATGTCGCGAAGCTACCATTGATGACATTGACATAGATCTGTTCAAGAATGAGTATTTGCCGAAGGCTGTATCGCCGGTTACTTTAGCGAAGGATAAGCGCAGCGTAATTCAGCAGCTTGCTTCTTTGCGACTTTTCGATACTCGTTTCAACTGTCCGACTTATGCCGGTATTCTTTTGTTAGGACACGACCCGCAGTATTTTATTCCGGGAGCATACATTCAGTATGTCAAATTTGCAGGAACTACTCGTGCGACAAAAGTATTGAAGGAAAACCGCTTCAAAGGCAATTTGATTTCAATGCTAAAAGAGCTGGAGTATTTCATCAAATATTCCATCGAGAGCAAACGCCCGGAGTTTGTGAGTGTCCTTCGCGAAGAACCACGCATTAACTATCCTTGGGAGGCAATCCGTGAACTTGCAATGAATGCCGTAATGCACCGCGCCTATAATGGTAATAACTCCCCGATAAAATTCTACGAATACAACGACCGCATAGAGATTGACAACCCCGGTAATTTATACGGCAAAGTCAATTTGGAGAACTTTCCTAATGAAACCGACTATCGCAACCCTAATATAGCCGAGATAATGCTGAATCTGGGTTATGTCAATCGTTTCGGCAGCGGTGTAAATACTGTATCAACACTTCTCGAAGAAAATAAGAGCAACCCTGCGGAATTTCTTCTCGGTGACTATACCACATTCAAAGTTATTGTTCAGAATGCTGATGTCATAGAAAATGGCACCGATGGCACCGATAAAACGCCTAGAATTATAGTGAACACTACGGAAAGTGGCACCGATGGCACCGATAAATCTGAATTTGGCACCGATAATGGCACCGATGGCACTAATAGTGGCACCGATGAAATATCTCGTGAAGATGCGATTGTGAATCTAATGCGTAAAAACAAGCGTATAAGCATCAAAGAAATCTCATCACAACTAAACATTCCGAGAAGAACCTTATTCCGAATTATTGATACACTAAAATCAGATGGACGCATCCGTCGTGTAGGTTCTGAGAAATCCGGGACATGGGAAGTCATTGAATAAATGTGATAATTGAAGGGAAGCAAATATGGAAGGCTCAGTAATCTCTAAAGAATTGATTGAGGCGTTCCGCCCTATCATAGAGATCAATAACGCACAATTTCGGCAAGTTAAGACTATGCTTGCTGGATTTATCGCTACGCAAGAAAGAGATCTGGACTATATGGATGGGTATATGGACACTCTTTTCAATTTTATGGATCCACGATCAGATACCGAGACGTTAATGCGCCAATACTATAATTATATCGCTACTTTTGATCCGAAGGAAGCGAAGGCGCGCATTGAACGCCTTGAAGATGATATGGGATAGATGACCAAAATCGTGTATGCCGCCGGATCGGTGGCTCATAAATTGCATACTGGACAAATGGATAAAGGAGGTAACGATTATTTTGAATCACACCTTCTAAAAGTAGCGTCAAGAGGATTCGATTGGAAAGAAAAGGTTGTGGGATTTCTACATGATGCCTCCGAGGATTGCGATGTGACTGTTGAGGATGTTCTGAGAATGCTTGATGCAGAAATATCGAAAGTGGTTGAAAATCCGGAAGAGAATTGGTGGGAAGAGTGGATGGAAGACATTGATGTATATCCATGCGAAGTAACCCACTCTATAACCGATGAAGAACGTGAAGAACTAAAAAATGCACTGAATCTCCTCAATCATCATACTGCATCTTCAAGAGAAGAATATATCGCACATATATCAGAAAACCGTCTTGCATTGAGAGTCAAGATGCATGATCTGGAGAACAACATGGATTTAACCCGTATCCCACAGCCAACAGCGAAAGACTTTGCTCGCGTTGAGCGTTACCGAAGAGAATACGAGTTTTTAACAAACGCCCTTCATAACTGTGTTTCAGGATGAAATCCATAATGAATGCTAACCGCCAAGACTCCGGTTATTAGTGCTGAGATGGCCGATGTTTGATGTCATAGATGATTCCACCAATGTCATAGTAAAAAGTTTCGTTTCATAGATAATGTCACTAATAAATTCAATGTTGGCACCGATGGCACCAATGGAATGGTATAGAATAATCAGCGAAATAATCAAAATCCATAATACATCGGCAAGGAGTGATGCTCCCTGCCGATGCTGTTTTAATGAGGCCTTACTACTTGATGTAGTTTAGGATTGGTTGAGTTGCTGCAACCATTGTGCCTCAAATCGCTTGGCGAGTTCTTTTACCTCGTGCATAACCGAGGTCATTTCCAATGTGGCTTTCTCCAGCTTGTAGAGCATTGTCATAGCCTTATTTTCTGAAAATCCCGACTTGAGTTCCTTCACAACAAGGTCATAATTGACCCCGACAGTGCGGAACTGGGCGAAAAATTCCGAGAGTTTGGCGCAGAATACTGCAAGTGAGCGGTCGGTTTTCAGCACCCGGAACGGGCGCGAGAACACCAGTTGTTTGATAAAAGTGGCTTTCACATCCTGATTGGCTTTCTCCATCATCCCGATGAAGCTGTCCCATTCGAGGTCATCAAAGCGCACTTTGACGCAGTGAATACATTTGTTGGCGACAGGCGGTCGCCCTCCTTTGTTGAAATTTTCTGCCATTGAATGTCTGATTCAACGGTTTCACTTCCACTCCAGCCTGAGGCAACGCAGTTTGTAGATGGTGAACGCGACTTTGGAGCGTTCACAACCTTGCAAGGTTGTTTTGTGGGAGTGGGTCCCTCAAAACCTTTTCGGACCCCGAAAAGACACCTTGCTATGTACACGTGTACATCTAATTCGATAAGAAAAAATGAGGTTTGAGAATCAGAGTCCGGTTGACCCTCTTTGCCTCGGTTTTCTTGTGTGCGGCCTCTCTCATGAGGCTGAATGAGCATGGAAGCTTGATATAAAGATAGCAAAAATTTCCGAGACTGCCAAATCCGGACTGACTCCCGAAAAAATCTTCACTCCGGAAATGTTAAAGTTTTTGCCTTATATCGGTGCGTTTGCTTGCCAAACCGCGCCAAAATGCGCCAAGTATCTGAAACTCAAAAATTTGAAAGATTTTAAGATTTGGAAATGCCCTTCTTTTTTGTTATCTTTGCAGAGCATTTGACCCAGATATCTGTCTTCATGTCACGATATAATTATGAAGATACACACGGATGGACATCGTTAGACACGTATATGGGAAGATTGCTGAAGAGAGTTCTTTGAATGTATGTAGAGACAGGTCTATCCATAAAACTGCCTGTGTATGTCCTTCCATAGAGTTCAACCTTATTTTGGATTTATGTTTGTTGGGAACTTCTTATCGAACGATGTATGCAACAGTATTTGAATTTACCTCTCTTAATATATAGCAATATAGCTTTCGATCTAATTACCTATATAGATAGGTATCTATAGCCCTATGGCCGTCAGGCTGTCGGCAACCGGTGATGAGTGAGCATCCGAAGCCCCTCCCGGCAGTGAGGGAAGCGGCACTGCGAAGTGTCGGATAAATGCTGCCATACCCGTCCGCATCCGTGCTGACGGTAGCAATTCGAGAACAATACGGATGTTGTTCTCAAATTCCAAATAGAATATGCCCAAATCATTGAGGAATTCTTATTCCAACAACACACCACCGCCCCTCATGCTCCTAATTCCCCAAGAAGAATGGCAATCATTGCATGAGAAACTTGACCGACTGACCGACATGGTCGAGAAAACCCAAAAAGGCAGCTCCAACTGCGACTGGCTCGAATCCGAAGAGGCGCGAAAACTCCTCGGCATCTCACCAAAAACATGGCAGAACTACCGCGATCAACGCCTCATCCCCTTCTCGCAGATAGGCCGCAAAATCTACGTCAACCGCGCCGACCTCGACACCTTCCTCCGCTCGCACCGCATAGGAAAAAAGTAATAACAAAAGCGTCAATACCCTCTCCAAACGTATGAGGGAATTGGCGTTTTGAGAGTAAAATTGAGATTAATAAACGTGAGTTCGATATAAGCAATAGACCATTCACCAATAAAACAATCAGCCATTTAGTTTTACACTAAATGGCTGATTTTCTTGGCATTCTCGCGAAAAAACCGTAAATTTACAGTGCCTAATTGCAAGATTTACAAGAATTTGCGCTATGATTACCGAGAACAAAATTACTGAAATTTTCTGTCTTGCCGATGATTTCTGCAAGTATTTTTCTTCTGAACTCAAAAAGTATCAGCTCAGTGATGGCAGGAAGCATCGCAATAAGCTGGGACGGCTTTCCGATGCCGAGGTCATTACCATTCTGATTCTTTTTCACAGTAAGGGATTCCGATGCCTCAAACACTTTTACATGCAGTATGTCTGCAAGCATCTTACGCACTTGTTCCCCAAGACAGTATCCTACAACAGATTTGTTGAATTGCAAAAGTCCGTGCTGTTGTCACTCACGGTATTCATCAAAGAAGTATTGCTTGGGACTTGTTCCGGCATTGCGTATGTTGATTCAACACCGTTGAGAGTTTGCAAACACCAACGCATACTTATACACAAGACTTTCAAAGGTATAGCCCAGCGGGGCAAATGCTCGATGGGATGGTTCTTCGGCTTTAAGCTGCACCTGATCATCAATGACAAAGGTGAGATTCTGAACTTTATGTTTACACCGGGCAATGTCGATGACCGTCAGCCTCTGTATTCAGAGTCATTTATTGAAAATGTAAAGGGCAAGCTCTGTGGAGATAAAGGATATATCGGCAAGCAACTGTTTGAGTTTCTGTTCATGAATGGAGTTCAGCTTATCACAAAAGTCAAGAACAACATGAGGAACTCGCTGATGTCTGTTTCCGACAAGATTATGCTTCGCAAAAGGGCTTTGGTTGAATCTGTTAATGACGAACTTAAGAACATCGCTCAGATAGAACACTCAAGACATCGGTCTTTCGCAAATTTCATAACCAATGCCCTGAGTGCAATAGCTGCATATTGTTTCTTCCCGAAGAAACCGTCTATCTCTTTGGAATTTGTCGCTGACAAGCAACTGACGTTGTTCTGATTACTTATGTCGAACTCACGTTAATAACTGTCCGATATATCAGTTTTAACTCTCTCCATATCCGATATGTCGTAAAAAAATGCTAACTTTGCAATCAGCACATTTTATGCTGACAATAGACCAATTATGTAAGATAGAACTAATATTAAAAATATAGTTTAAGCTTCCTTGTAGATGCTAACGGCTTGGTCTCCGGTCAGCACTATAAGGAAGTTTATGTTATGAGAGATTCAGAACTGAAAGTTGTGGATTTGTTCTGTGGATGTGGTGGCATGTCCATGGGATTTGAGAAAGCCGGATTCAATGTTGTAGCATCCTACGACAATTGGGATCCTGCAATTGCTGTGTATCGCCTCAACTTCCAACATCCTATATATAAACGAGATCTTCTTGACACCAAAGACGTGTCTGATATAGCGTCACACAAACCTGATGTTATTATTGGTGGTCCCCCTTGCCAAGATTTTTCGAGTGCAGGACATCGAGATGAGACTCTTGGCAGAGCCAATCTCACCTTATCGTATGCTGATATAATCACCAAGATACTACCTCGCTTTTTCGTTATGGAAAATGTCCCTACAATCAAAAAGAGCGAAAAACTTGAAATCATAAAACGCCAATTCAAGGAGGCTGGTTATGGTCTCAGTGAACTTGTTCTTGATGCAAGCTTATGTGGGGTGCCCCAGAAGCGAAAACGATTCTTTTTGATAGGTCATCTTGGCGGAGTTGATGAGGCATTGTTGCCGTTTTTGAAAAAGCACTTGGCAACTAAATCTCTAACATTACACGACTACTTTGGAGACACATTAGGCTTTGAATATTACTTTCGGGTTCCTCGTTCATATAGTAGGCGCGGAATATTCAGTATATATGAACCCGCCATGACAGTCCGAGGGGTAGATCGCCCTGTTCCAAAAGGATACCCCGGGCATCCTGGGGATCCCATTCCAATGAATGATTCAATTCGTACTTTGACTATTGAAGAACGAAGCCAGTTTCAGACATTCCCTAAAGATTTTAGATATGAAGGATCTAAGACAGTTGTTAACCAAATGATTGGAAACGCCGTACCAGTCAATTTGGCTAAATATGTAGCAACCGCTCTAAAAGAATATATCTATGCCTCGATTAGTTGATTTATTCTGTGGATGTGGCGGTATGTCTCTTGGATTTCAAGAGGCAGGCTTTGATATTATAGAATCTTTTGACAACTGGGCTCCTGCGATTGCAACCTATTCTGCCAACTTCAATCATCCCATAACATCTCTTGATCTTTCAGATAGCGATAGAATAATTTCCCACTTAAAAGACAGGGATATAGACATAATAATCGGTGGTCCACCATGTCAGGATTTTTCTATAGCAGGAAAAAGGGATTTTCTTGGAAATCGGGCGAATCTTACTTTGTCATACGCTAAAGCAGTCACCTCTTTGGCTCCAAAATGGTTTGTGATGGAGAACGTGTATAATATCCAAAAATCACCGATTTTTCAAGAGGCAATAAAAATATTTTCAGAAGCTGGATATGGATTAAATATCCGAATCTTGGATGCGAGCCTTATGGGAGTACCCCAACAAAGGAAAAGATGCTTTGTAATAGGGAAAATGGGTGCTAAAGACAATTTCTTAGATCAGATCATAGATTCTAAATTAAGTACAAGCCATACTACTGTAAGACAATACTTAGGCGAAACATTAGGAACGGATTTCTATTATATGCACCCTCGGAGTTACAATCGCAGGGCGATATTTTCAATTGACGAACCAAGTTCAACGATTAGAGGAGTCAATCGTCCCATGCCTGCCACATATAAGTTTCACCCGGCGGACAAATGTACTGATTATTCAAAAATCAGAGCTTTGTCATATATAGAGAGGAGTTATCTTCAAACCTTCCCAAATGGTTATAAATTTAAGGGCTCCAATGCTCAAATTGAACAACAAATAGGGAATGCCGTCCCTGTTAAGATGGCAGAATTTGTGGCAACTATAATATTTGAGAACTTCTGATGAAGACGTTGGAACAAATAAAACACGCTCTTGAATCAATCGAATTAAATTCGATTGAACACTGGCTGTCTACCCTTTTGGAAGCATTTGACATTCCAGGTATTACCATACGCAAGATATTAGATAAAATCGGAGAACGGCGAAATGTTGTCCCTATTAGTTTATATCGGCGAGCTGTGTTTTTGTATTCCACTGAAGATGATGACCTCTCCGTCTTTACACAATACCTTGATACATACCCAATCGTTTTTATTCTAAAAGATAGCACATTCAGTTTCTCTACCGGCTCCTTTCAGGAAGTTGGCGTACCCTATTCGGATGTATCGGACTATGTTACTGAATTTCAATCTCTTCAAAATCGTGGACGGATAGAGAAAGATTTATTTTCGACTCTTGATTTTGCCCCTATTGTCGCAGAACTTAATTCCAGATTGGGTTTACTTGACAATAATCCAATAGATGCTTTTAATTATATTATTGACCTCATTACCGTTGCATTTGTAGACCAAATTTTGGAACAGAATGTGATTCTAAAATATGAGAAATGGATGCGATCTTGTGAGCCGAACAACCTCAACGGATATGTATCACAAATAATATTTGAGGGTGAGTATAATCAATTCCTTAACCTTACATATCAAGACATAAAACATAATGCACATACAAAAGAATTAGTTATTAAGCTACTGAAATATGATGTCAAAGGAATAGACTCCGAAGTGCTGGGTTCTATAGTATATAAGATATTTGCGTCGTCAGAAGAATCGACTCTCTATGGGAATCAAACTGCAAAAACCTATATAAATAGGTTGTTTGAAGCTTTATTCGTAATCAAATTCCGAGATTCCCTTGAAAACTTAAATTACGATGATGCACTGAAAATATTGGAAGCATCTTACTTTGACCCAACGAATAGTCCGGGCAGTTTTATTGTGAACGCTTTCCTTAAATTGGTTGAGCTCTCTAACGAATACGCTCAGGTATCACATCGCAACGCTATTAAGATTGACTATGCTAATTTTGTTAGCGTGGTTGATAATGACATAGCTTTCAGACTGACAAAACTCAATTTCTTCATTGTTTGTATTCAGTACCAATTCTCCTATTTCCGAATTTCAAAAGAAATAGTATACAATATATTTAATGGATTACGAATATATAAAGACAATCAACTAAGGTGTTCTTGGGAGTCTTATTGCCCCAATAATGGTAATGTGTACATTATTGGAAGCCCCACGTTCAGAGGTAATCGCAAACTTTCTGTATCTCAGAAAAATGACATGAAATATGCCTGTGGCTTTTCAAAAATTACAGATGCAGACTATTCATCAGCATGGCTAATAAAGGGGGCGAACTATATTAGCGGAACAAAATCATCAATAGCATTGGTGTTAACCAATTCCGTATGTCAAGGCACACAGGTAGCGACAATATGGAAGCCAATATATCAGAAAGGCTGTCAAATATCCTTTGCATACAATTCATTCAAATGGATGAATCCAGAGAACAAAACAGTTGCTGTATCAGTCGTTATGATTGGATTACAGGGAATGCGTTCTGATGCTGTGAAGCTTCTGTTTAACAAATCGACTTGTTTTAGATGCCGTTCCATCGGCCCTTATCTTATTCAAAACTCAGAAGTGATTGTGGAAGCTCAATCGAGTCCAATCTCTCCACGTCCTAAAATGATAAAAGGTAACATGCCGTATGCTGCCGAGCAAGTGCTTTTTGATATAGATACTAAAACGGCACAAGTACAGCTCGATCCTGGGATAGAACCATACATCCGTAAAGTTTATGGCTCCAAGGAATTTATGGATAATGCCCCACGGTATTGTCTGTGGATTGCAGATGAACAATATGATGTTGCCATAACACATCCTTTTATCAAGGCTAAAATGGATGAAATATCATCTGCCCGAAGGGCGTTGAAAGACTGTCCTAAAAAGCTGTTGGACCAACCTCATAAATTCAGGGAAAATAATGACACCAACAGGGGAAGCCAAAGTCTTATTGTACCGTCGGTTTCCTCGGAAAACAGGCAATACCATCCAATGGGATTCGTATATAACGATTCTATTGTGACTAATCTATCATTCGCCATATATGATTGTGAAATATGGATTTTGGCACTTCTTGTTTCACGTATGCATAATGTCTGGTCAAAATTAGTATGCGGTCAATTAGAGTCTCGAAATCGGTACTCAAATGAGCTCGCCTATAACACTTTCCCATTTCCTCGTCTTTCAGTTGAAATCAAAGAAACGCTTAAAGAGTACACACTCAATCTTATTAAAATTCGAGAAGAGTTCTGCGAGGTACCAATTGGTCGATTATACTCAGACATGCCTCCAAAATTAAAAAATTTTCATGCCCAAATTGATGAATATGTCGATTCATTATATTCAAATGATCCGCTATTTTCTGACTATGACAGGCGCGCACTTCTCATCTCAATGTATGAATCCTCGATAAATGTATAGTTATGTTTAATCTAATCGAAGCTCAATATAATCAGAATGGCGCAAGTGTCAATACCAATAATATGGGCATGCGCGAAATGCAGCAACGTGCATATGAAAAATATGCGCAGCAATATATATTACTAAAAGCACCTCCTGCTTCAGGTAAATCGCGAGCTTTGATGTTTATCGCTCTTGAAAAACTCAAACAAGGGATGGTAAAAAAAGTCATTGTTGCTGTACCGGAGAAGTCTATAGGTAAATCTTTTGGCACAACGGCGCTGAAAGCAAATGGATTCCATTCAGATTGGAATCCAAATCCTAAATATGATCTCTGTGCACCCGGTGCGGACGCATCGCTAACCAATATACTCATTCGCTTTCTTCAGGATGATTCAGAAGACGCGAAAATCTTGATATGCACTCATTCGACTCTCAGATTTGCATATGCGAAGATTGGGAATCAATCATTTAATGACGTACTTCTGGCGATTGATGAATTTCATCACGTATCGGCGGAAGCAGATAACAAACTTGGCAACTTAATTCGAGACATCATGGCCAATACGAATGCTCATGTTTTGGCTATGACAGGCTCTTACTTCCGAGGCGATTGTACGGCAGTGCTTTCTCCCTTGGATGAATATAAGTTTAGACATGGCCGTGTAACCTACAACTACTATGAACAACTAAATGGCTATCAATATCTTAAATCATTGGGAATAGGGTTTCATTTTTATCAAGAAGGTTACTTAAATTCCATAAAAGATGTTTTGAACCTTGATGAAAAGACTATTATCTATATACCCAATGTCAATTCTGCCGAATCAACCAAAGAAAAACTTTACGAGGTTGATCAATTGGTTGATATTATTGGTACTTTTGACCATGTAGATGAGAACAACATCTATCATATTATAACAAGCACAGGCAAAGAATTAAAAGTTGCGGATTTAGTCACTCCAGGGAGCGATAGAGATAAGGTGCAAAACTATCTTCGAAATATGAAAAACGTTGATGATATTGATATTATCATCGCATTGGGAATGGCTAAAGAGGGTTTTGACTGGAAATATTGTCAAACCACACTCACTGTTGGCTATAGAGGTTCTCTGACTGAGATTGTCCAAATAATAGGTCGCTGCACGAGAGATAGCGAGAATAAGACCCACGCTCAATTTACAAATTTGATAGCAGAGCCGGATGCTGAAAGAGAACAGGTAACTCATTGTATCAATGATATACTGAAAGCTATATCCGCTTCCCTGCTAATGGAAGAGGTTGTTGCTCCCAAATACAACTTTACCCCAAAAACCAATGAAGACGGCACAAATACAGATGAACCTGTAATAAATATATCAGGATACCGTCCGATTAAATCCCAAGCAGTAAAAGATATTGTAGATAATGACCTTGTCGACTTGAAGGCAAGAATATATCAGAACCCTAACATTCAGGGTGCGATGATGGGAGCCGTACCTCCGGAAACCCTTACAAAGCATCTTATTCCTAAAGTTATTGAGGAATTGTACTCTGATCTATCAAGAGATGAAGTTAAACAACTCAGTGATTATATAGTGGTTGACTCTTTCCTCAATGCCGTACGAGGAACCGAAAAGTCTTCCGATCCTGCATCAGAATCAGAAGAATCACTTAATAAAAAGATAATCAAATTTGCCTCGCTGCTGAATGTAGCGGACTTGAACATGGATCTAATCTACTCGATAAATCCGTTCAATCAGGCATACGAGATAATTTCAAAACAATTAGATTCCAAGGTGTTTAAGGCAATACAGAATACTATCCGTGCGATGAAAATCGATATTACGGAAGAAGAAGCGCTTGATAATTGGCCTCTTATAAATGAGTTTTTCTCGAAATTCGGAAGAGAACCCAATCTCGATTCAATAGACCCATTTGAAAAAAGGTTAGCAGAATCCTTGTGCTTCCTTAAAAATCTCACACAATCAACTAAATAAATCAATATGACAAGAGATGAGATTCTAACTGCTTTGAAAGAGACCGATAAATTCGGCCTCCTTGCTCGTCGTGAAGTAAAAAAGCCAACGGCATCTCAGCTACCTCTTGTCAATGCGTTTGAAGAGATTGTAGATTTCTTTGAATCCAATGGACGTCTGCCAGAGTGTAGGAAAGATAATATTCAGGAATTTCAGCTGTATCATAGATACAAATCAATATGTAGAGACTCTCAAAAACTCCAATTTTTGAGAGATTATGATTTAAACAATATTCTTGTAGATGAGACCAATGAGATAGACCCCATTGAGCGTTTGAAATCTGAGGATGTTCATGGATTATTAGCTGCTGAACCGCTAGAAATATTTAAAATGAAACATGTGTCAGAACGTATTGCAGCGGAATATATTTCTCGACGCAAGTTCTGTCATAACTTTAGTAAATACCAAAAACAGTTTGAGCAAATTGCCTCTGATCTTCAAACAAAACGGAGGAAGCTGATTAACTACTCTCCTGAAGCCTTGAACCCTGGTAGGTTCTATGTCTTGAATGGAATTATACTTTATTTGGAATCTGTTGATGGAGAATCCTCTGAATACGATTATAGGAGTGGCACTCGAACTCGTTTTGACGGGCGAACATCAATTGTTTTTGATAATGGAACTATGTCTGATATGCTATATCGCTCATTAGACAAGGCTTTACAAAAGGATGGATTTTCCATTTCAGAACCCATTGAATTGTCTTCAATTCAAGAAATATCAGAAGAAGACAACCATAATGGCTATATCTATATTCTGAGAACAAAAAATAATAGGCTCTCAAAATATAAGAATCTGTACAAGATTGGATGCACCACCTCTGCTGTGAGTGATCGCATTAAAAACGCACATAAGGAAGCAACCTATCTATTTTCAGAGGTTGAAATAGTTAAAGCCCTGAGATGCTATAACATAATTCCAGATGAGTTAGAAGATAAAATTCATAAATTCTTTAACGAGCAACGATTGAGTATAGAAATATACGACAAGGATAATAATTTATTCCGACCAAGAGAATGGTTTGTGGTGGCATTAGATGCCATTGAAGAAGCCGTAAGTATAATATTGCGAAATGAACAAGATATTTACTACTACAATCAAACCATTCAGCAAATAGTGAAAAAATAATCATTATGAATAAATTCTCACTTACTGTTAATTATATAAGTTCAACCTCACATCTTACATGCAAGAACTTATTCGATAGATTTTTAGAAAAAAAATACTCGGATTGTACGGGGTGGGGGTACTCAAATGTGTCATTGGACGAGTCTCTTATCATGGGGACTCTCCTTAAATCCGTGATACGATATTACCAAGTGTGGAATCCGGAAACTTCTGTATTAGAGAAGAAATCTTATACTCAAGTTAAAGAAATAAACTTTAGAATTGATTTATTGCACTCTTCATTCATTGTAGAAGGGGGAGTGAAAGATATGAACACAGTAAAACAGTCTTTAAGACAGATTGCATATAATGAATTTACATATGCGCCATTAGATACGACACTCTATAGTCTTCTTGTAAAGTTTTCATTTGATGCAATCCTTGAATCAATTGAAGAAGTTGTTTTAACTGACTATCGCACAGAAAAATTGTTTGTAGGGAATTATAGTGCTAAATTGGTTGATCCTTTTGTCAAAATTGACTCATTAGCAAATTATGAAAAACTCATTGGACGGTTTAAAGCCGTATTGAGTCTTTCTGGAAGAAGGGTTGTAATCATAGCAAATACAAAGTCTAATTTCATAGTAATAGGCTCTGAGAATGACAGATTAGAATTAATGGAGTATTTAACTAATAAACTTTTGTCTAATGGCTGAATCACAAGGCGTAATGGGCGATATGTGGAATGATAACGCAGTCGCACTTTTGGAATATCTAAATTGGGATCACATTGGAGATACGAATATGGATCTTCCTGGGAGTGACCAAAATGAATATGGCGTTGATGCTTTGACAGTATATTCGTCTCCACTTCTTGATGTCCTCCAGAGTTGCGTTGTTGAATCGAAGAGATACAGTACTAAAAGTATCTCTCAATCACTCATCCAGAAATGGATTGACAGATTACGCCTTAAGATTGACTCGTTTGCAAATTCTCAAGCACTTCTTGACAAATTTGGTGCTCTGAATGAGGCGTGCCAAATAAACCTGGGTGTTATTATGTGTTGGGTTCATGATGCTCTCAACGAAGACTACTTTAACACGACATTCAATAGTTTTATAAAAAAATCCATAATTAATACTCAAGTTTCAAAATCTGGCTATAAAAGAATCTTTGTATTAACAAACCCACGTATAATTCGGTTATGCTCTATGTTACAAAAGATTCGATCAAATGAGTATGAGTATAAGTTTATTTATCCGGCACAAATACTGGGAGGGAAACCGCTATTGAAATCAAAAACTCTGACTATAGAATATGCAACCTCAGATTTTATATTTGCTGAAAGAATTAAGAGGGGGGAACCCCGCCTTGTTGTATTCTATTTTGGAAATCTTTCATCGAAAGGATTTACAAATTTATATGATGCTTTGATTTTTTACAATTTGGTAGAGCAAGACCAAAAAGTAATAGTCTATTTCTATGGTTCAGAGGTCGAAAATCGTGAGAATTTAGCAGAAGGGAAACGAATTTTCAAGAATAAAAATCTCGATGTTGCATTTAAGCCACTGCCAATTTTGAGCATATCGACCGAACCATCCATTTTATCTAAAAACAGTGATCAAGATGACTAAGCAACCTCTAACTTACCCATCTCCTCAGGACTTGGAATTTATTCTTTGCACATGTGTAAGGAAATGTGATCTATTGACCTTTCTTAGAAACCGGTCTGTATTTCTATTCAACGCTTCCATTGAAGATGCCGCTAAGGAAGTTGCGCGATATCTATATAGTGCTGATTCTCTCGAAGAATTAAGGGCACTGGCATATAGGTCTTCTAATAACAAAATACTTAGTGGTTTTCATTTGTTTAGTGATAAGGAATTTGCACTTGACAACATCTATAATGATATTAGAAACAAGGGACTTTTGACATCTAAAGGTTACAGACTAAACACAATCGCCAAAGTAACTGAATCGGATAAAATCTATTTTGAAGGAACACTGTCTTATCTTAAACAGTCTGCTGGTAGAATAAACTTTATAAGAACAGAAGAACGAGATGTAGCTTTTAAAATGTATCAAATTTCTGATACTGAGTGGCAAGTAGAGGTTGATGGTGCTAAATCCAGTGATGGTAAAACTGTTATGAGTATGTTGGGAGATGTTGCAAAGAAACGCGGAATTGAAACCAAGTCACTGCGTATAGACAGATTGACAAATGGAGATACAATATCTTTTTTTGATAAACTCGCAAAAGAGGGTCTCCCAAACACGTGGGAAATTGTAGACATTGGACGAATTAACATAAAACGCGAACCAGGGACAAAAGTTGATGATTTCGGTGACGATGAACAAGAAGTTGAACAAGAGCAGTTGTCTGGAATAACAAATGCCATATTAGAAGGCAAGAACTTACGTGAACATCAGTTTGTGAGAAATGCAGAAGAATCTGGTTATGCATTTACTTCAATGACCTATCTATTTCATAATCATCAAACAGATGAGAAAATTAGAATAAGAGCTGAATTTAAGGGCAGCCCCAAAATTTTCGAGGTTGCATTGGAAGCCTATTTTATAGGCATCGAAGGTAATTCGGATGATGAAAATCAGCTTAGTATACTGGATGATAAGAAAAACCTTAATATCAGGTCTATATTTTGGAATAACGCATGTAGTATTTTTTATGATGTATGCACCAACGTTAACTAATGTTGACTAAGTCTATAACAATCCATTGCTAATCGCATGATTCTATCCTTTATACGTTTTAGATTTAAGTTATGAGAAAGAAGTCGATTCGTTTTTTCAATGACCGCGAGGTGAGGGCGGTCTGGGATGACGAGAACAACTGCTGGTGGTTTTCGGCTACTGACGTGGTGCGCGCTATCAATGATGAGCCGGACTATACGAAGGCCGGTAACTATTGGCGTTGGCTTAAACGCAAGCTGGGGCAAGAGGGCGTTCAACTCGTGAGTCCCACTCACGGGTTCAAATTCGAGGCCCCAGATGGCAAACAGCGCAAGGCCGATGTGCTCAACAGCGAGGGGGTTATTATACTTGCCAAGCATTATCCCAACAATCGTGCAGCTAAGTTTCTTGATTGGTTTACGTATAGCGACAATACTATCGACGGGCAGAGCCGCAAGAAGGCGTATACTCTGTTTGAAAGCGGATTGCTGAACTCTCTGGAGCCGGGCAGCATGAAATGCCTACAACAGATTCATGCCTACCTCTTCGGCGGTCTCTATGAGTTTGCCGGACAGATAAGAACCAAGAACATATCAAAGGGCGGTTTTACTTTTGCCAACTGTCTACATTTCCCGACCATCATTCCTACTATTGAACGTATGCCGGAAACGACGGTAGACGAAATCGCCGACAAGTATGTAGAGATGAACGTCGTGCATCCGTTTATGGAAGGGAACGGGCGTAGCACTCGCATCTGGCTTGACCTGATGCTCCGTCGCTCGCTTAAACGCTGCGTTGACTGGAGCCGGATTGACAAGAATGAATATCTGACCGCGATGAGAGAAAGCGTTATTGACTCAACCCATATCAAAGCCTTGCTGAAAGGTGCGCTGACCGACAAAATCAACGACCGCGAAATGTTTATGAAAGGCATCGACTACTCATATTACTACGAGGAAGAGTAGGCTTACTCTCTAATACCGCCTATGCGTATCGGCGTGCAAAAGTTACGCGGATTATTTGAATTTTGCCTGTAATTTGCCTGTAGAAAATATAAGAAAGCGACTTAACAAAGTGATAAACACTAAGTTAAGTCGCTTTTGCTGTGCCCAGAACAGGACTCGAACCTGCACGCCTCGCAGCACTCGCACCTGAAACGAGCGCGTCTACCATTCCGCCACCTGGGCTTTGCGAGGACAAAGTTAGTAATCTTTTTTTGTTTTGCCAAATATTTTGACCGGTGTGAGTGAATTTTTTTTCGGTTTTTTCTTGATTGTTGCCGTTTGTAGCTGTCTGTTCCCGTTTATGACCGCATTATTGCCATTTGTAATTGCTTATTACCGTTTGTGACCGTTTGTGTCGGGATAGGGTAGAGGCTTATCGTTCGAATATCTTGTCTTTGGCAGAAACTTGAGTGGGGACTCCGGCCGACGGTCCTATGTGGCATTCGCCTATACGCACATCCGAAGTGTTGCTGAAACTGATTCCAGTCCGTGCTTCTCCGACGGTGATGTTGTTGAGACTCACATTTCTGATAGGTCTCTGTCGCGTTCCTTGAAGAACAAGGGCTGCCGCCGAAGCTTTAGTGCAGCTCAGTCCATTGATATGAATATCGCTGATGTCGGAATAGTTAGTGCTCGTAAGACCCTCGCCTGCATATTGGCTTGTCACATAAAACAGGTCTTCGACTTCTCCGAATTTACAGTTGTTGAGATATATACCGTTTACAAAACCTCCACGATCGGGATTTGTCTTGACATATAGCCCGCGTTTGCAATATCCGGCATAGTCACAGTCCTCGATAATCACGTTTCGGACGCCGCCCGACATTTCGCTGCCGATGACCACCGCGTGCAGTCCCTTGAAATGACAGTTGCGAATGACTATGTTCTCGCAAGGAATCCCGGTTGTCCATCCGTCGTTGTCACGTCCGCTTTTTATGGCTATATTGTCGTCGCCGTTATCAAAATAGATGTCCTCAATGAGCAGATTGCGTGATGACTCAGGATCTATTCCGTCATTGTTGACAAGCTTTGCATCATAACGGAGCGAACGACATACAGCATCCTCACATTGCAACAGATGGATGCACCAGAAAGGGGAATTGATGATTTTTACGCCTTCAAGCGTCACACCCGTGCAGCGGTAGAGCTGTATCAGATGAGGTCGTAGCCAGTCCCCTTGGCCAAATCGTCGCTCGCTGACCGGAATGTTATTGTGGTTCATGTCGCGGCTTCGCGACTGAGCCGGTTTTTGGTCTTTGCGCCACGTCGCGAATGTCGTCATGGCATTTCCGTCAATCAGACCTTTGCCTGTTATGGCCACATCGTGCAGTCCGTAGCCGTAAATCATGGGGGAATAATTATAGAGATAAGTACCCTCCCAGCTTGTATTGACAATCGGATACAGTTCCGGTGACGGATCAAACCTGAGGACTGCCCCTTCAGCAAGATCGATGCACAGGTTGCTCACAAGAGTGAGTGGCCCGCGGAGACAATACGTCCCTGCGGGGACGGTTATGCGGCCGCCACCTGCTTTCTCCGCTTTGGCGATAGCCTTTCTGAAAGCGGGCAGACAGTCTTTCACTCCGTCGCCTTTTGCCCCGAAATTTAGGATATCAAATTCATGTTCTGAAATCTTTGCGCCGTGGATATTGGCGAGAATGCTGTCACGCAGCCCGACGCGGTGCTGCTCAACGGTGTCGGCATTACTCGGCGGCAAGTCGTTCGTGAGATTAGCTTGAGCGGTCAAGGCGGCAAGCAGAGCTATACTTCCTATTATTGTTTTCAGATTGATGAGATTCATGGTGCGTTACTGTTTTTTTGACGATTGATTGGTCGGTGCGAAGTTACTGAATATTTCAATATATCGCAACAAAGGAGGAGTTAAGACATCAGTCCTAACTCCTCCCCTCACGTTTCAACTATTTATTTATGAGAGCCTCAGTATCTGGTTTCACAACCCAATAAAGAGGACGAGGGATGTAAATTTAGATTTTCCTGCTTTGAGCTTCTTTATCTTTACTTACACTATTAAAACAACTGAAACCATGCTTTGAACTATCTCAGAGCGCTAAAAGACATTAAAAAAAGTCAAGCCTTTGACCTAATTTTACCGAAATGTTAAAATCGGGTCTAAGACTTGACTTTTTCAGCCGTTTTATGATGACAAAAAGTTGATTCTTAGCCAAGTTAGCGTGTCGACGCCATCTCCGGCACGGGAGGTTTGAGCACTTAAATCAGCTATTGGGCACAGTCTGCTTCACGAGATTCTTGACCAGTCTCTGATGCGTGTTGTCAGCAGGTTCAGTTGCGAACGGATGAGTGCATTTGCCGGACTCTGGAGGTCGGGGTCTGAGTCGAGTATAGTGCATGCGGTGTCGCGTGCGAGCTGTACTATCTGTCCGTCGGTCGCGAGGTCGGCTATATGGAGGTCAATCGGTATGCCACTCTGCATTGTCCCTTCGATGTCGCCCGGTCCGCGCATTTGCATGTCAGCCTCGGCGATGGCAAAACCGTCGGTGGTCGATGTCATCAGCTCAAGGCGTTTGCGGGTGTCTTTGGCTATCTTGCGTTTCGACATGAGTATACAATAACTCTGGCCCTCGCCACGCCCAACACGTCCGCGCAACTGATGGAGTTGCGAGAGTCCGAAACGTTCGGCGTTTTCAATGAGCATGGTGGTTGCGTTTGGCACATTTACGCCTACTTCTATCACCGTAGTGGCTACAAGGATGTGGGCCTCATGCGAGGCAAAAAGATTCATCTGATACTCTTTTTCCTGCGGCTTCATCTGGCCGTGAACGAAAGCCACCTTATAATCGCGGAAAGTCTCGCAGATATTCTCATAGCCGTCTTCGAGCGACTTCAGGTCAAGCTTCTCATTTTCCTTGATGAGAGGGTAGACGATGTAGACCTGCCGCCCGAGCCGGAGCTGCCGTCCGATGCCCTGATATGTCTTGAATCTATCCTCCTCATAGCGCAGGAGGGTGACAACCGGTTTGCGGCCGGGCGGAAGCTCGTCGATGACCGACACGTCAAGATCTCCGTAGACAGTCATTGCAAGTGTGCGGGGAATAGGTGTGGCAGTCATGACAAGCACGTGTGGCGCGATGACATTTTTTGTCCACAGGCGTGCACGCTGGGCCACTCCGAAACGGTGTTGCTCGTCTATGACGATGAATCCGAGATTGTGGAAGCGCACATTGTCCTCGATGACGGCATGTGTACCGATCAGTATGTGGAGCGAGCCGTCCGAAAGCTGTTCGTGAATAACGGCGCGTTCCTTTTTTCGGGTTGAGCCGGTCAGGAGCCTGACATTTATACCCATCGCCGACACAAGTTTGGTTATTGTCTCGAAATGCTGCGTCGCAAGGATTTCAGTCGGGGCCATAAGACATGCCTGTGTATTGTTGTCGAGCGCTATCAGCATACAGAGGAGTGCCACGAGGGTCTTGCCTGAGCCTACATCGCCTTGCAGCAGACGGTTCATCTGCCGTCCAGTCGCCATATCGGCACGTATTTCTTTTATCACCCTTTTCTGGGCGTTTGTAAGTGGAAAAGGCAGGAATTCCGAATAAAATGTATTGAAAAAATGGCCTATGCGCGGGAAATGAAAGCCTTGTATGGCTGAATTGCGTTTGCGTGCATAGCGCTGGATATCGAGCTGGAGATAAAACAGCTCCTCGAATTTCAGACGTAGGCGTGCCTGTTCGAGCTGAGCCGGCGACTGCGGGCTATGTATGGCCGATATGGCTTCCCTGATTCCGATAAGCCTGTGGCGGCTTATGATTTCCGGAGGAAGCGTTTCGGCCATCTCCCGTATGCCTGACAGGATGTCGCTGACGGCTGTTGAGAATGTCTTCGACGAGAATCCTCGGTTGCGGAGCTGTTCGGTTAGAGGGTATACGCCCCTGAATCCACCTTGGGCGCTTGCTGCCTCAGGTGTGTCGACTTCCGGATGCACCATGCTCCAGCGTCCGTTGAAATTTGACGGTTTGCCAAACAGGATGTATTCCGTGGCCGTGTGATAGAGCTGCCGCAGTGTCTTGATGCGTTGAAACCACACCACCTCCATCACCGCGCTTCCGTCAGAAAAAAGACCGACAAGGCGCGTCTTTGCTCCTTCGCCCTGCACGGTGAAACTGATGAATTTGCCTTTGACCTGAAGCGATGGCATGTCCTCGCCGGCAAAATCTATGATGCGGTATATCGACCGGCGGTCTATATAGTGGGTAGGGAAATGGAAGAGGAGGTCATGATAGGTCTTTATGCCGAGATTCTTTTCGAGAAGTTCGGCTCGTTTCGGCCCTATTCCGCGCAGGAATTTAATGTCCATTCTTCGCAGTCCGTTCATAGGTGCTTTCTTATTTTTGTTTAGAGTGGTTGTGATTGCTGTTCGGTTGCAATCAGGGAGATTGTTCAGATGAGTGAGAGATAGAGTTCGGCTATTGCCATGTCGCCGGGATTGGTTACCTTGATGTTGTGTGGATCGCCGTCGACGAGGCGCAGATTTGTATATCCGGCGGCTTCCATGACCGAAGCATCGTCTGTGAATACAGGCAGGAGTTCCTGTCCGTAGGCTTTGAGGAGTTTGTCGGCAGGGAATATCTGAGGAGTCTGCACCGCGCGGAGTTTCGACCTGTCGACGGCCGAAGAGTTTCCGTCAGTTCCTACAAGTCTGATTGAATCTGTGACAGCGCAGGCCGGGAGCGCTCCGTCACACCCTTCCACACCGTCGATTATAGCGGATATTAGACTCGGTGTAATCACCGGACGGGCCGCATCGTGGATGCTGATCAGCCCTGAGGAGTCCTGCGGGATAATCGAAAGTGCGTTTTTGACACTGTGGGCTCTCGTCGCTCCTCCGTTGACAATGATATGCGGGAGAGTGAAGCTGTTGTCCTTGCACATTCCGAGCCATTCGTCGGTCATGTCGGTGCTGAGTACCACAATCAGTTTCCATTCCGGAGTGCAGGAGTGGAGACGTTCGAGTGTAGTCATGAGCAGTGGGCGTCCGGCGAGGTCACAAAACTGTTTGGGCAGATTTCCTCCGTAGCGTGAGCCGCTCCCTGCGGCGACAACGATGTGTACGTTGTCTGTCTTGTTCAGAGCGGATGTTGGGTTGTTATTATAATAATGTGTAGACATAGCTTCCGATAGATTCTTTCAGTTAAAAAAACGGCGAGCTCCCGTGTGTCGGGGACTCGCCGGGGCGTTGATTCAATGGTAAATTATAAAATTTGGTTAACTAAGGGCGTGATTGATTTTAATCAGTGGTTGATATGATGTGATAAGTCAACGTTCGGATTAATTTCTTGGGCCACCGTAGTTATTGTTGTCACGACGCGGTCCGCGTTCGCCACGGTCATCGCGGCGTGGACGGTCATTGCGGTCTCCGTCGCGGCGTGGACGGTCTCCGTCACGGCGCGGTCCGCGCTCGCCACGGGGTGCACGCTCGCGTTCCACATAACCTTCGGGTTTGGGCTGGAGTGCACGCATTGACAGACGGTATTTACCAGTTTTCTTATCGATTTCGATGAGCTTCACGTCAACTTCGTCACCTTCCTTGAGTCCTGATGCCTCCATGTTTTCGAGGCGGTCCCATGAGATTTCGGAGATGTGGAGCAGACCGTCGCGGTTGGGCATGAATTCAACGAACGCGCCGAATTCAAGTATCGAGCGCACCTTGCCGTGGTAAACCTTGCCCTCTTCGGGAAGTTCGACGATGGCATTGATCATTTCAAGGGCCTTGTCGATTGAAGGTTTGTTGGCTGCCGCGATTTCGATATAGCCGCCTTCGGGGATTTCGTCTATGCTGACAGTAGCACCGCTGGCTTCCTGAATGCCTTGGATGATTTTTCCGCCCGGGCCGATGACAGCACCGATAAGCTCTTTGGGGATGAGCATGGTGACGATACGTGGCACGTGGGGCTTGTAGTCCTCGCGGGGTGCGGGGATGGTTTCCTGAATCTTATCGAGAATGTGCAGACGTCCTTCCTTGGCTTGGTTGAGAGCTTTTTCAAGGATTTCATAGCTGAGGCCGTCGACCTTGATGTCCATCTGGGTTGCAGTGATACCGTTGCGTGTACCTGTAACCTTGAAGTCCATGTCGCCGAGATGGTCCTCGTCACCGAGAATGTCGGAAAGGATTGCATACTTCTCGCCGTCGGAGATGAGACCCATTGCGATACCGCTGACAGGGCGTTTCATCTTCACGCCTGCGTCGAGGAGTGAGAGTGTGCCTGCGCATACTGTTGCCATTGACGACGATCCGTTTGATTCAAGGATGTCGCTGACGATACGGCATACGTAGGGGAAATCATCGGGGAACATGCGCTTGAGTGCGCGGTGTGCGAGGTTTCCGTGTCCTACTTCACGACGGCCTACGCCACGGGGTGCGCGTGCTTCGCCGGTCGAGAAGGGGGGGAAGTTATAGTGGAGGAGGAAGCGTTCGCGGCCTTGGTTGAGCACATCGTCGAGAATCTTTTCGTCGAGTTTTGTACCGAGGGTCACTGTTGCGAGCGACTGGGTCTCGCCACGGGTGAACACTGCCGATCCGTGAGGTCCGGGAAGGTAGTCAACCTCACACCAGATAGGACGGATTTCTGTGGTCTTGCGTCCGTCGAGACGGATACCTTCGTCGAGTACGCAGCGACGCATCGCTTCTTTCTCGACATCGTGATAGTAGCGCTTGACCATGGCCTTCTTCTCTTCGCGCTCCTCTTCGGGGAGTGATTCGAGATATTCTTCGCAAATCTTGTCGAAGCTCTCCTGACGCCAGTGCTTGTCGGCGCTGCCGGTCTTGGCGATGGCGTATGCCTTGTCGTAGCACTTGTCGTGCACGTCCTTGCGGAGTTCTTCGTCGTTTGTCTCGTGGCAATATTCGCGTTTTACGGTTGAGCCTACTTCTTCGGCAAGTTCCATCTGGGCCTTGCACTGAACCTTGATGGCATCATGAGCAGCACGGAGTGCGGCAAGGAGGTCGGCTTCCGATACTTCGTTCATTTCGCCTTCAACCATCATGATGTTGTCGTAGGTAGCTCCTACCATGAGTTCCATATCTGCCTTTTCAAGCTGTTCGAAAGTGGGGTCGATTACAAACTCACCGTTGATGCGGGCTACGCGCACTTCCGAAATCGGACCGTTGAAAGGTATGTCGCTCACTGCGATGGCGGCCGATGCGGCAAGTCCGGCGAGAGCGTCGGGCATGTCGACTCCGTCTGAGGAGTACATGGTCACCTGCACGATGGTGTCGGCATGGTAATTGTCGGGGAAAAGTGGACGGAGCACTCGGTCTACGAGGCGGGATGTCAGGATTTCGTAGTCGCTCGCGCGGCCTTCACGTTTGAGAAATCCTCCGGGAAAACGTCCGTTAGATGAAAATTTTTCTTTATACTCTACTTGGAGGGGCATGAAGTCAACCCCCTCACCGGCCTCTTTGGCCGTTACTACTGTCGCAAGGAGCATTGTGTTGCCCATGCGCAGTTCTACCGCTCCATCGGCCTGCTTTGCTAACTTGCCGGTCTCGAGTGTAATGGTGCGACCGTCGGGCAGCTCGATGGTTTTTTTGATTGGATTCATAAATTGTTCGTATTTTTCAGCTTGATAGGTTTATCTTCGTTTTTGCAGCTTAGTTTATTTCAGTCTGCAAAGATAGCAATTATTTGGAAATAATACCTATTTATATTGAAAAATATCCATGTGCCGGCACGGCTCTTTCATTTAAGAATACGTTGCACACTCAATGAATGTGCTATTTTATAGAGGGCATCCTGCGTGTATAGATGTGACTATTTCCCTGATTATTAATAAAATAAGCATTCATAAAATTTGGC
>Ga0209694_1001441_pt1 | contig 26041 bp, 22 predicted proteins | sample GluameincwithD2O_FD_187499 | JGI IMG/M metagenome (GOLD analysis project Ga0209694, IMG submission 187499) | Mouse cecum microbial communities from Vienna, Austria - Glucosamine amended microcosms incubated with D2O (SPAdes) (version 2) | ecosystem: Host-associated > Mammals > Digestive system >... | reverse complement strand
CTCGCCACTACTTGCGCAATCATTGTTATTTTCTTTTCCTCCGGGTAATGAGATGTTTCAGTTCCCCGGGTTCGCCCCTCACTTGGTGAGGTGCCGGAATCGCTTCCGGCGGGTTGCCCCATTCGGATATCCGCGGGTCAATGGGTATTTGCCCCTTACCGCGGCTTTTCGCAGCTTATCACGTCCTTCGTCGCCTCCGAGAGCCAAGGCATCCTTCATGTGCCCTTGTCTCCTTTCCTTTGTTTCTTTGTAACGATGCCGTCACACCTTGCGATATGACTGCTATACTTCGTTCGCTTCGATTTTACTCGTATCTTTTTCTTTCGTCAACCATGCGTTTGCGGTCGCATGGTCGCGGCTTCCAGTATGTCAATGTTCTCTTTCCTGTTATCGTAGTCCCTGGCAGAGTTGAACTGCCGACCTCTACATTATCAGTGTAGCGCTCTAACCAACTGAGCTAAGGGACTGCACTTCAACTGCCGCCATGGCGGGAGGATAATGCTATATAAATTACAACAGACGAAGCAGTAGGAGAATGCGTCCATGAACGCTCTTCTGCAACAGGTTCCGGTCGAGAACGGACTTCTGTACGGTCCGCTCCAGAAAGGAGGTGTTCCAGCCGCACCTTCCGGTACGGCTACCTTGTTACGACTTAGCCCCAGTCACCGGTTTTACCTTAGGGCGCTCCTTGCGGTCACGCACTTCAGGCACCCCCGGCTTCCATGGCTTGACGGGCGGTGTGTACAAGGCCCGGGAACGTATTCACCGCGCCATGGCTGATGCGCGATTACTAGCGAATCCAGCTTCATGGAGTCGAGTTGCAGACTCCAATCCGAACTGAGACGACTTTTCGGGTTCCGCTCCTTGTCGCCAAGTGGCTTCCCGCTGTAGTCGCCATTGTAACACGTGTGTCGCCCCGGACGTAAGGGCCGTGCTGATTTGACGTCATCCCCGCCTTCCTCACAGCTTGCGCCGGCAGTCTCGACAGAGTCCTCGACTTAACTCGTTAGCAACTGTCGATAGGGGTTGCGCTCGTTATGGCACTTAAGCCGACACCTCACGGCACGAGCTGACGACAACCATGCAGCACCTCGCAACAGACTCCGTAGAGCTGTACCCTTTCGGATACATTCCGGTTGCGTTTGAGCCCGGGTAAGGTTCCTCGCGTATCATCGAATTAAACCACATGTTCCTCCGCTTGTGCGGGCCCCCGTCAATTCCTTTGAGTTTCACCGTTGCCGGCGTACTCCCCAGGTGGAATACTTAACGCTTTCGCTGTGCCACTCAAGGCCCAATTGCCCCGAACAGCTAGTATTCATCGTTTACTGCGTGGACTACCAGGGTATCTAATCCTGTTCGATACCCACGCTTTCGTGCTTCAGCGTCAGTTGGGCGCCGGTATGCTGCCTTCGCAATCGGAGTTCTGCGTGATATCTATGCATTTCACCGCTACACCACGCATTCCGCATACTTCTCGCCCACTCAAGAACGCCAGTTTCAACGGCGGAGCGAGGTTGAGCCCCGCGATTTTACCGCTGACTTGGCATTCCGCCTACGCACCCTTTAAACCCAATAAATCCGGATAACGCTCGCATCCTCCGTATTACCGCGGCTGCTGGCACGGAGTTAGCCGATGCTTTTTCTTCAGGTACTCTCAGTCCGGCTACACGTAGCCGGCGTTGCTCCCTGACAAAAGAGGTTTACAACCCATAGGGCAGTCTTCCCTCACGCGACTTGGCTGGTTCAGGCGTAAGCCCATTGACCAATATTCCTCACTGCTGCCTCCCGTAGGAGTCTGGTCCGTGTCTCAGTACCAGTGTGGGGGACCTTCCTCTCAGAACCCCTAGACATCGTCGCCTCGGTGGGCCGTTACCCCGCCGACTAGCTAATGTCACGCATGCCCATCCGTCACCGGATCGCTCCTTTAATCGCAAATCCATGCAGATTCACGATATTATGCGGTATTAGACCGGATTTCTCCGGATTATCCCCCTGTGACGGGCAGGTCGCATACGCGTTACTCACCCGTGCGCCGGTCGCCGGCAGATATTAGCAAGCTAACATCCCCGTTGCCCCTCGACTTGCATGTGTTAGGCCTGTCGCTAGCGTTCATCCTGAGCCAGGATCAAACTCTCCGTTGTTGGTATGTTTGTTTGTCTTTTTTCTTTTGCTTTCACGAGACCGTGTAGTCCGTCAAGCTCCCGGCCGGATTATGTGCTGTTACAGAATTGACAGAGCAGTCATGTTAATGACCCTTCTCTTGTACTACTTCTTGTCTATTGTAATAATTTCAATGTTCTTGTTTGCCTGCCCTTCCGGGAAAAGCGTTGCAAAGTTACAACCTCTTTTTCATTCCCGCAAACTTTTCGGCGAAAAAATTTGTTAATCCTTTTTCCGGGGCTCTCCCCGAGGCAGCTCCTTTTCAAAAGCGAGTGCAAAGTTAGTCACTTTATCCATATCCTCCAAATATTTTTACAAGTTTTTATCGAACAAAATTGTAATAAGCTGGGAATAAGACCAATAAGACTAATAAAACCAATTAGGCCAATGAGTCCAATAGGACGAGACCTCGGGAAGCGGCGGAGAGCTCACCGCAGAACGCAACGGGAAAAGCGACACGGAACAGTGCCAATCAGACTAATGAGGAGCGATGACGGACGCGAGGTCAGTCGACAGAACGGAGGAGAAATATCTGGGTGGGGAAGTGGTCGGAGTAACCGTTGAGAAATCGGCCGCCAGCGTATGTGCGCTTGGGATAGTTTTTATAAACTCCGGTCTTGGTACGGAGGAATGGCTTGTTGATGACGGTACACTTCCAGTATTGGAGCTGTCCGTCGAGTCCCTGCACGAGATTGCCCGATACGATTATCTGGTCGAAAAGATTCCAGACTCCTTTATAGCAAAGGGTGCCGACGCCGTTATCCAAAATATACCAGAATGGATTGTAAAATCCGTGGGCGGTAACTTTGTCCTGATCGCGAACAGCGCCGAAAGACTCGGCACACGACTTGTCGAACGGATCATCATTAAGGTCACCCATCATAACAATGCCCTGATCGGGATTGACACTCCACAGCGAATCGGCAATGCATCTGGAGAGACGCCCGGCAGCTTCGCGCAATGGGCTCGACTCAGCCTGCCCTCCAAGTCGCGAGGGCCAATGATTGACAATAAAGCTGACAGGGACATCAAGCAATGAGCCGGAGACACACAGCTGGTCGCGGGTTATAAAATCGGGGTCGTCCGGAATGACAAGGCGGTGAGGCACGACATTGCCCACCTCAAAAAACAGAGGGTTGTACAGCAGCGCGACATCTATGCCCCGCAAGTCGGGCGAATCATGATGTACGATACGCAACCCCCACGGCTCGCGACCCTGAGCTATCAGCGTAGAGTCGACCGCCGACACAAGATCCTCGACAACACCGAGATTCTCCACCTCGCTAATGCCAATCACGGCAGGCCCAACAGGAGTTTCGGGAGTACTCAACGAGGCTATAGCCCGCGAAAGATTGCCGATTTTTTTCCAATAGCGCTCCGAGGTCCACATACGAGGCCCTTCGGGCGTGAACTCATAGTCATACTTTCCGTTGTCGTTTATGGTGTCAAACAGATTTTCGAGATTGTAAAAGGCCACACCGGCAACAATATACTTTTTCTCGGGAGCATTATCCTGCGAAAACGCCGCGGCAGCAGCCAACATTATAATTACGGGGAGCAATATTATCTTACGCATAGCACTTAGCCTTTTGATTAAACAATTCTTGAGGTAAAATTAGCGATAATCCCCCATATTACGCAAATAAAACAGAGGATTTTCATAACTTTGTACTTTATTTACTATAAGCGAGACACTATGACGACCAAAATCATGATTATAAATGGCCCGAACCTGAACCTGCTGGGCGTACGCGAGCCCGACATCTACGGTCACAGCAATTTTGAAGACTATCTCGCCCAACTGCGCGGACAATATAGCGATGTGGATATCGAGTATTTCCAAAGCAACCACGAGGGAGCCATAATAGACAAGCTCCATGAAAAGGGATTTTCGGGATGCGATGCAATAATACTTAACGCAGGGGCCTACACCCATACATCGCTCGCGATAGCCGACGCCATCGCAGCCATCAATACTCCGGTAATCGAGGTACATATCAGTAATGTACACGCGCGCGAAGAAATAAGACACCGCTCGATGATATCGGGAGTATGCCGCGGCGTCATAGCCGGCTTCGGCCTCGACAGCTACAGGCTGGCCACAGAGAGCGCCTTGCACTTATGAATAAAGTGAATAAAGAATTGTGCGCATTATATAAAACCGCATGTTGCAAATTGTGAATTTACAGAAAGATTATGAAGAAGTTTACCAAGATAGTCGCTACGATATCAGACAAGCGATGTGACAAAGAATTTATACAGGCCCTTTACGACAACGGCCTGAATGTGGTGAGAATGAATTCGGCCCATCTTCAACTCGACGGATTCCGTAAAATAATAGAAAACGTTAGGGCCGTGTCGCCATCCATAGCCATACTCATGGACACCAAAGGTCCCGAGATACGCACCACAACCAACCTCGACGACATGCCCATAGAGTTTGCTCCGGGCGACAAAGTGACTTTCACAGGCGACCCCGGCGGCATCACCACCCGCGACACGATATACCTGAGCTACTCCAACATAGCAAACGACGTCAAGGCCGGCAACCACTTCCTGATAGACGACGGAGAGATAGACTTCCTCATAGACAGCATAGACGGCTACAGCATAACAGCCACCGCGCAGAACGGAGGCCGGCTGGGCTCACGCAAGAGCGTAAACATACCGGGAGCCAGCATAACGCTGCCCTCGCTCACGGAGCGCGACCGCACCAACATAGGCTACGCCATAGACCTCGGCATCGACTTCATAGCCCACTCCTTTGTACGCAGCGCCCGCGATGTCCACGACATACAAGAGATACTCGACGCCCACGACAGCCCTATCAAGATCATATCCAAAATAGAGAATCAGGAGGGCATCGACAATTTCGATGAGATACTTGACGCCTCATACGGCATCATGATAGCGCGCGGCGACCTCGGCATCGAGGTGCCGGCCGAACGCATACCGGGCATCCAGCACACCCTCATCAACAAGTGCATAATGCGCCATAAACCGGTCATAGTAGCCACCCAGATGCTGCACTCAATGATCAACAACCCCCGTCCTACCCGCGCGGAAGTCAGCGACATAGCCAACGCCGTCAACCAGCACACCGACGCACTCATGCTTAGCGGCGAGACCGCCTACGGCAAATACCCGATAGAGGCCATAGCCACCATGACGCGTGTGGCCGCCGAGGTCGAGAAATCGCTTGTAAACTCCTACGTGACACCGGCCATAGAAGCCGAGGTAACATCGTTTCTATCGCGGCAGGCGGTGGCTTCGTCCAAAATACTCGGCACCCGCGCCATCATCACCGACAGCTACACCGGCCGCACCGCCCGATACATATCGTCATACCGCGGCAGCTACCCCACCCTCGCCATATGCTATCACGACCATGTGGTAAGACTCTTGGCGCTCTCCTACGGAGTGCTCGCCGTGTACCAGCACAGCATGGGCTCTTCACGAGGCTATATAAAGAACGCCCTCGAACACCTCATAGACAGCGGGCGCCTCACACGCCAAGACCGCATAGCCTACTTGGGCGGAGCTTTCGGAGCGGGCCACGGAACCTCGTTTCTTGAAATCAACCGCGTAGGCGAAATCATGGACAACTATCAGTCATTCAACCTGCCCAACCTCGAGCTGGTATAACACTTCAGTCCATGGAGCCCACACTTGAAGAGTACATACTCGGCCATATAGATCCTGAGCCCGACCACCTGAAGAAACTGAACCGCGACACACATGTGACATGCCTGTACGCCAACATGTGCTCGGGCCATCTTCAGGGACGCCTGCTCAAAATGCTCACACGCATGATAAAGCCCAAGCGCGTGCTCGAACTGGGCACATTCACCGGCTACTCGGCGCTATGTCTCGCCGAAGGCATGGAAGAGGGCGCCGAAATCCACACGATAGAAATCAACGACGAACTCGAGGAGTTCATACTGTCGCATATCGATGAAAGCCCGTGCGGAGGACGCATACACCTGCACATCGGCGACGCCTCCGAGATACTGCCGGCCATAGGCGGAGAGTGGGACTTGGTATTTATCGACGCCAACAAGCGCCGTTACACAGAGTATTACGAGGCCGTCATGCCGCATGTAAGACAGGGAGGCTTCATCATAGCAGACAACACCCTGTGGTACGGCAAAGTCACCGACGGAAGCCATGACGCCCAGACCGCCGGCATACTCGAATTCAACGACCATGTAGCCTCTGACCCCCGCGTGGAGAAAGTGATGATACCCCTGCGCGACGGGCTCACCATAATATATAAGAAATAATTAGTAACTTTGCGAAAGCTCCGGTGTTAATACAATATACATCGACCTAAAACAAAACGATTATGGAAACAACCCGTCAAGCAAAAATAGCCCGTCTGCTTCAGAAGGAGCTAAGCGAAATATTTCGTCAGCAAACCGCCAAGACCCACGGAGTCATAATATCGGTAAGCGCCGTAAGAGTGTCGCCCGACCTGAGCACGGCCCGAGCCTATCTGTCGGTATTTCCATCAGACAAGGGCGCGGAGATGCTCGAAAGCATCAACCACAGCGCCAAGACCATCCGCTATGAACTCGCACAGCGGGTGCGCTATCAGCTGCGCAAGACCCCGGAACTGACCTTCTACCTCGACGACTCGCTCGACTATCTTGAAAATATCGACAACCTGCTGAAGTCATAAGCCCGAAGCAAGCCGCCCGATGTTCACCCTGCGAGTAGCCCTGCGCTATCTGTTTTCCAAAAAGACCCACAACGCGGTCAACGTCATATCCACGATATCGATCATCGGAGTGGCGGTGGCCACGATGGCCATAGTGTGCGTGCTGTCGGTGTTCAACGGCTTCACCGACCTCGCCACCGCCAAAATATCGCAACTCGCACCCGACCTGCGCGTAGAGAGCACCGAAGGCAAGACAATAGCCTCGCCCGATTCACTGCTGCGGGCAATACGAGCCATCGAGGGTGTGGCCGCGGCAGCCCCGACAATCGAGGAGCACGCTCTGGCCATATACGGCGACCGGCAGATGCCGGTACTCATGAAAGGAGTGACAGAGGCATTCGACACGATAACCCAGCTGCGAAGCACCATAAAAGAGGACGGCACTTTTCTGCTCACCGACAGTGGATACGGCGACTTCGCCACCTTAAGCGTGGGCGCGGCCATAGGACTGCAGGCTCATCCGGGAGTCATGAGGGCGCTGACGCTCAATGTGCCGCGGCGCACGGGGCGCATCAATCCGGCCAATCCCGCCGCGGCATTCCGCAGCGACTCGCTTCTCGTAGGGGGAGTGTTTCAGACAGAGCAGGCCGAGTTTGACACGGACCTCGTGCTCATACCGCTGTCGGCCGCCCGGCAACTTCTCGATTACGAACTCGAAGCCACCGCCATAGAGATAAAAGTGAGCGACGGAGCCGACACAGACCGAACGGGCCACAGGATAGCCGAAGCCTTGGGCGACGGCTTTGACGTAAAAAACCGCGTAAGACAACAGGACCAATCGTTCAAGATGATCGAGGTCGAGAAATGGATCACCTTTTTCCTACTGGCATTCATACTGATCATAGCCTCGTTCAACATCATATCAACGATGTCGATGCTCATAATCGAGAAGGAGGACAACATACACACCATGTATGCCATGGGCGCCCCGCGCAAGACGATAACGCGCATATTCATACTGGAAGGATGGCTTGTGTCGCTTCTCGGCGGAGTATCGGGCATAATGACAGGAGTCATCTTGTGTCTGGCCCAGCAATGGGGCGGCTTCATAAAGCTCGGCGGCAACCACGAAGCCATGTCAATCGACGTATATCCCGTAAGAGTCGAGATACCCGACCTGCTTGCGGTGATAGTACTTGTGGCGCTCACAGGCCTGATAACGTCAGCGCTCACATCGCTCCTCGCCCGAAAATACATATCCGGACGAAGTCAATAAGTTAAATATACTTAAATTTAGCTAAATGTCGTACAAATAACACCGCCAGACCTACAAGCCGCGCGGCGCACATGGTGCATATACTTGGATAATGCGCAAAAAAATTGTATCTTTGCAGAAGATTCCACAGCATGAGGGGGCGGCAGTCCCCTTTGTTTGTATAACTAAACCGAATTCATCAACAATGATTGACAAAGAACTCCTTGCCCAGACAGTAGCCGAGTCGATAAAAGACACCGACATTTTTATCGTCGACATCACTATAGGCGCTGACAACGCCATTGTGGTCGAACTCGACAGTCCCGAGGGCATCGACATAGACACCTGCGCCGCCATCACCCGCAGGATCGAGGAAGTCTTTGACCGCGACAAAGAGGATTATAGCCTCGAAGTGGGGTCGGCGGGGCTGACCTCGCCTTTCAAGGTAAAAGGCCAGTACGAGAAAAACATCGGCAATAAAGTCGAGGTGCTCACTAAAGACGGCCGGAAACAGAAAGGTACACTCATCTCTGTGGGCGATGACGACTTTACAATAGCCATAGCCAAGAAAGTGAAGGAGCCCGGCAAGAAGCGACCAGTCGAAGTGGAAGAGCCGGAGACTATGAAGATGGCAGACACCAAACACGTTATATATTTAATAGACTTCAAATAATAAAGACTTTAACCCATTATGGCCAAGAAAGAGGAATCCACCAATATGGTGGAAAGATTTGCCGAATTTAAGGAACTTAAGCATATCGACAAGACGACGATGATATCCGTACTGGAAGAGTCGTTTCGCAACGTCCTTGCCAAGATGTTTGGCACCGACGAGAATCTTGACGTTATCATGAACCCCGACAAGGGCGACGTGCAGATATTCCAGAATCTCGAGGTTGTGCCTGACGGAGAGGTCACCAACCCTTCGACACAGATATCGCTCAGCGACGCCCGCGCCGACCAGAACCCCGATGTGGAGATAGGCGAAGAGCATACGCGTGAGATAATATTCGAGAAGTTCGGACGCAGAGCTATCCTCAACTTGCGCCAGACCCTCCAGTCCAAGATACTCGACCTGCAGAAAGAGGCCATCTACTCGCAGTTCAAGGGTCATGAAGGCGAACTCGTGTCGGGAGAGGTATATCAGACATGGAGCAAGGAGACCCTGCTCATCGACAGCGAAGAGAACGAGCTTCTGCTGCCCAAGAGCGAGTCGATACCGGGCGACTACTTCCGCAAGGGCGAGACAGTACGTGCCGTCATACAGCGCGTGGACAACAAGAACAACAACATACGCATCAGCGTGTCGCGCACAAGCGACGACTTCCTGCGCCGCCTCTTTGAACTTGAAGTGCCGGAGATACACGACGGCCTGATCAACATACGCGCCGTGGCCCGCATACCGGGCGAGCGCGCCAAAATAGCCGTGGAGAGCTATGACGACCGCATCGACCCGGTTGGTGCATGTGTAGGCGTCAAGGGCTCGCGTATACACGGCATAGTACGTGAGCTGCGCAACGAAAATATCGACGTCATCAACTACACGTCCAATCCCGAGCTGTTTATCCAGCGTGCGCTGAGCCCCGCCAAGGTATCGTCGATAAGGCTCAACCCCGACGAAAAGCGGGCCGAAGTATTTCTGCGCCCCGAAGAGGTGCCTCTGGCCATCGGTAAAGGCGCGCTCAACATCAAGCTCGCGTCAAAACTCACAGGCTACGTAATCGACGTATACCGCGATACCGGCGAGGAATACAACGACGACATCTATCTCGACGAGTTCAAGGACGAAATCGACAGTTGGGTCATCGACGCTCTTAAAAACATAGGCTGCGTCACCGCCAAAAACGTATTGGCCATGCCGCGCGACCTTCTCATCGAGAAAGCCGACCTTGAGGAAGACACGGTTGACAATGTCATCGCTATCCTAAAGGCGGAATTTGAAGACTAACAACGACATCCCCTAATTCAATATATGGCGAAAATAAAGATAAGTAAAGTAGCGAAAGACCTCAACATTGCATTGCCGACAGTCATAGACTTCCTGCAGTCCAAGGGCATCAACATCGATATGAATCCCAATTCACGCATCGATGAGGCGGCCTATGACATGCTCATAGCGCAATACAGTGATGACAAGGCCGAGAAGAGTAAGTCGGAGAAACTCTCCTCCGTTCGCCAGAAAGAAAAGCGTCCCGCGACACCGGCCGACAGCAAACCCGAAGAGATCAAAATCGAGCCGATGGTACGACCTACGGTAGTGGGCCATATAGATCTGGACGCCAAGAAATCTCACTCCAAAAAAGAAGCTCCTCAACAGCCCACGGCGGCAGAGCCGGAAGTCAAGCCGACTCCCGCGCCTGAAAAGCCCGAGGCTCCCAAACCTCAGGAAGTGAAACAGCCCGAGCCACCCAAAGTGAAGACCGAAGAGAAACCCGCACCCAAGGCTCCGGTGGCCGAAGAGAAGCCAAAGACCGAACGTCAGGCTACACCGGCACCGCAGGCCGCTGAAAAACCCGCGCCCAAAGCGCAGGAAGTGAAAAAGCCCGAGCCTCCAAAAGTGAAGCCCGAGGAAAAATCAGCACCCAAGGCTCCGGTGGCGCAGGAGAAGCCGAAAACTGACCGTCAGGCACCGCAGGCCGCCGAAAAGCCCACGCCCAAAGCGCAGGAACCGGCTCCCAAGAAAGAGGAGGAGATATTCAGCCCCTCAAGTCTGCCCGCAGGACCGCAGCTCAACGTCATAGGCAAAATAGACTTATCAGCCATAAACCAGCAAACACGCCCCAAGAAAAAGACAAAAGAGGAGCGCCGCAACGAACGCCTTGCCAAGAGCGGACAAGGTGCCGCCGGTCAGGCAGGTACAGCACAGTCGGGCGACCGCAAAAAGCGCCGTCGCATAGGCAAAGAGAAGGTCGACATCGAAAAAACGTCAAACCAACAGCCTTCGCGTGGCGGAGAACGAAGCGGCAACAATAACAACAACGGCAATCAGCAGCGTCATGACCGCAGCGCCGGCAAAAACAAAGACCGCAACAAACGCCAGATACATACCGAAGTAAGCGAAGAGGACGTACAAAAGCAGGTAAAGGAGACTTTGGCGCGCCTCATAAACAAGGACAAAGGCCAGAAAAAGGGCGTAAAATGGCGCAAGGAAAAACGCGAGGCTTTCCAGTCGCGCGAGCGTGAAGCGGCCGAAATGGAAGCTGCCGAGAGCAAAGTGCTCAAACTCACCGAGTTTGTCACCGCCAATGACTTGGCCGTCATGATGGATGTACCCATCAATAACGTCATAGCCACCTGTATGAACCTCGGAGTCATGGTGTCTATCAACCAGCGCCTTGATGCCGAGACCATCAATATCGTCGCCGAAGAATTCGGCTACAAGACCGAGTATGTATCGGCCGAAGTGGTTGAAGCCATCCAGCAGGTGGAAGACAACGAGGAGGACCTTCAGACACGTCCGCCGATAGTCACCGTCATGGGCCATGTGGACCACGGTAAGACATCATTGCTCGACTACATACGCAATGCCAACGTCATAGCCGGCGAAGCAGGAGGCATAACCCAGCATATCGGCGCCTACAATGTCAAACTCGAGGACGGACGCCGCATAACCTTCTTGGACACCCCCGGTCACGAAGCGTTTACCGCCATGCGTGCCCGCGGAGCCAAGGTTACCGACCTATGTATCATCATAGTGGCAGCTGACGACAACGTCATGCCGCAGACCGTCGAGGCCATCAACCATGCATCGGCTGCGGGTGTACCCATCGTATTTGCCATCAACAAGATAGACAAGCCTACAGCCAATCCCGACAAAATCAAGGAGGAGCTCGCGCAGATGAACTATCTCGTTGAGGAATGGGGCGGAAAATACCAGTCACAGGACATATCGGCCAAGAAAGGCATCGGCGTCAACGAACTTATGGAGAAAGTGCTGCTCGAAGCCGAAATGCTCGAGCTGAAAGCCAACCCCAACCGCGCCGCCACAGGCTCAATCGTCGAGTCGTCGCTCGACAAGGGTCGCGGCTACGTAGCCAACATACTTGTTCAGAACGGCACACTCCATGTGGGCGACATAATACTTGCCGGTACACATTTCGGAAAAATAAAGGCCATGTTCAATGAGCGCAACCAGCGCATCAAGGAAGCGGGCCCCGCAACTCCGGCCCTCATACTCGGACTTAACGGTGCCCCCACCGCAGGCGACACATTTAATGTCATGGAGACAGAGCAGGAGGCACGCGAAATAGCCAACAAGCGCGAGCAACTCCAACGCGAACTCGGTCTGCGCACCAACAAGCGCACTACCCTCGAGGAAATCGGACGCCGCCGTGCCATAGGCAACTTCCATGAGCTCAACATCATCGTCAAGGGTGACGTTGACGGCTCTATCGAGGCTCTGTCCGACTCGCTCATCAAGCTGTCGACCGAAGAGGTGCAGGTCAACGTACTGCACAAGGCCGTAGGTGCCATATCGGAGAGCGACGTCACACTCGCAGCCGCATCCGACGCCATCATAATCGGCTTCCAAGTACGTCCCTCACAGGCCGCACGCCGTGCAGCCGAGCACGAAGGTGTCGAAATCCGACTCTACTCCGTCATCTATCAGGCCATCGAAGAGGTCAAAGACGCCATGGAGGGTATGCTCGCTCCGGAGTTCAAGGAAGAAGTCGTGGGTACGGCCGAAGTGCTCCAGACCTACCACATATCCAAAGTGGGCACCATCGCCGGAGCCATCGTGCGCGAAGGCAAGATCAAGCGCTCATGCAAGGTACGCCTCATACGCGACGGCATAGTACGCTACACCGGCGACCTCGGTTCGCTAAAACGCTTCAAGGATGACGTCAAGGAAGTACTCACAGGCTACGACTGCGGTCTTAGCATAGCGGGCTACAACGACCTTCAGGAGGGCGACATGATAGAAGCCTTTGAGCAGGTCGAAGTCAAAAAACAGCTTTAATGCAGGCTCGACTTACGGCTAAACGGCCATGTCAACCGCCTACATAAACATAGGATCCAATCAGGGCGACCGCGAAAAGCTTATAAAGCAGGCGGTGGCCCTGATTGAGCATTGGGCCGGAACAGAGGCCGCTGTATCACGAACCGTCGAAAGCGAACCGTGGGGTTTCACTTCTACATCGCGCTTCATTAATGTAGGTATTGCGCTCAACGTGGATTGCACTCCCGAGCAACTCCTTGACGCCCTGCTGGAGATAGAGCACGGCATATGTCCGTCATCGCACCGCGACAGCCTCGGCAACTACATCGACCGCTACATCGACATCGACCTCATAGCAGTCGACTCCGAGATCCGCGACAGCGACCGCCTCACTCTGCCCCACCCTGCCATGCACCTGCGCCGGTTTGTGCTGCTCCCCATGGCGGAACTCGCCCCTCACTGGGTACATCCCCGACTCGGTAAAAGACCGGACGAAATGCTCCGGGAACTTTTAGACAACCGCGACTGACCGCGATACCAAAAGGTTTTTGTAATTTTGCATTATATTTAAAAACTGACCATTACATTGACACGATACATTACTCCCGATAACTGGCTTGCACTGGCGCTCGCATGCGCCTCACTCATATTGGCGCTCGTGACTATAGCGGTCTACAGACGCCGCTTGATATCGGTGCCTCGCTGTGTAAAGCGTCAATCCGACGCAGGATTGCCCGACCGCATCACCTATCCGTCCGTATCGGTCATCGTGTACTCGTTCAACAATGCCAAGGGGCTTGAAGAGCTTATACCGCAGCTCCGACGCCAGAATTATCCCGGAAAATTCGACATAATAGTAGTAAACGACGGCAAAGACGATGCTACCGAAGGACTGCTCAACCGCATGTCGACAGAAGATGTTCCGCGGTTGTACCACACATTCACACCGCGAGACACGCGCAATCTGTCGCGCAAGAAACTCGCTCTAACGTTAGGCATAAAGGCCGCGGCAGGCGACTGCATCATAAACGTCACCGCCGACACTCGTGTACACTCCGACAACTGGCTCCGGCTTATGGCAGCCCCGTTTACCGACCCGGCCACAGAGATTGTGATCGGATACGCCGCTCCTGACAATGACATAGACACCGCGCGCGGAGCACGCGGACGCCGCCATGACCGCCTCATAGACAGCGTATACTACCTTGCCTCTGCCCTTGCCGGCAAGACATACCGGGGCGACGGCGACAACCTCGCCTATCGCCGCGACACTTTTTTCAGGATGAAAGGATTCAGCAACTCGCTCAACTTGCACTACGGCGATGATGACCTCTTTGTATATGAAGCCTCCACAACCGGCAACACCGCAGTTGTTCTCGCTCCCGACGCACAGGTAATATCCACCGTTACCGGCGACAGACCCGAGAAAGTGTACCGCTACAAAAAGATGCGCTACGACTTCACATCACGTTTTGCCGGACGCGGACAGCACCTGTTTTACGGCACTCTGTCGCTGCTGCTCTGGATATGGTTAGGACTTACCGTTGCCGCCGTCGCTGTGGAGCCGCTCAATCCGGTATCGCTCGCGCTATGCGCCATAAGCGCCTTGTCATTGTGGCTTCCGATGATGATGATATGGAACAGTGCCGCCAAGTGTCTCGGTTCAAAACGCTTTCTGCTGTCGGCGCCTTTCTTCATCATGTGGCGCCCGCTGCGCAACATCGTATACCGTCTGCGCAGCCGCAAAATACACGATGCCCAGTATGCATGGCAGTCGCAGTCCATGGCCTGAACCCAAAGAGTGAGAAATACAATAACCGCTTCACTGCTGACGTTAATAAATAAAATCACATGAGTGCTATGTCGCGTTTCAACAATATATCGTTCTTTCTGTTTATCATGACGCTCATGGTGTCGTGCACCTCCTCTCGTACGTCGCTCACATATTTCGAGGACCTGAAAGGAGAGCAGTCGGGCACACTCTCGTCAGCCGATTACGATATAAAGGTCATACCAGACGACGAGCTCTTTATCGTGGTAAGTTCACTCGTGCCCGAAGCCACTGCCGAGTTCAACCTGCCCACGGTCAATCCCGCCGTACGTGGCAACGTCGGCACCCCCTCGCAGCAGTCGCAGATAACATACCTCGTCGACAAAGCCGGCGACATCAACTTCCCGGGTCTCGGCACACTGCACCTAGGAGGACTCACCACCGCACAGATAGCCTCGATAATCGCCAAAAAGGTAAGCGAGACCGTAGAAGACCCTTATGTGAAAGTACAACTCGTCAACTTCAAGGTCAACGTACTTGGCGAAGTGGCCCGGCCGGGCACAATCGAGGTCGACACCGAACGCTACTCGCTGCTTGACGCTCTCGCAGCCGCAGGCGACCTCACCCCCTACGGCGAACGCGAGAACATACTGCTCATACGTGAGGAAAACGGCCAGAAGCACTTCCATCACCTCAACCTCAACGATGCCGCCACCCTGTCGTCGCCCTACTTCTACCTACAGCAGAACGACGTCATCTACGTGGAGCCCAACAAAATACGCCACGACAACTCCAAGTACAACCAGAACAACTCCTACAAGCTATCCGTAGTCAGCGCTGTAGTCAGCGCCGTATCCGTCGTCGCCTCACTCTGCATCGCCCTCTTCATCAAGTAACAAAACACCTGCATGTTACGTATCGATCGAATATGTATATGGCTTTTTATGTTCGGTTTCATTTTCATGCTTCCGGGCATAAAACATATCAAATTCGTTGACGAACTCATATCCTTTTCATTCTTGGCCGTTGCGGTGGTAGACTGCATAGCCAACCGCAACTGGCGATATTATAAACTCCTGTGGATCATATCGGGCATACTTACATTCTATTTGCTCTACTCGCTTATATTTCTTAAATACAACACTACCGTGGCCGTTGTCAGCGATTGGATCATACAGTTGAAGCCGTTTATACCATTTACGGTAATGTATGCAGTAAGACCACGCTTCACCTATATCGATAAGGCTATTTTCAAAGCATTGACCGTAATAGCGTCATTGTTTATTGTCATTGTGCTTATAGCCGGCCATGAAGCCATACATGCCACAGTATTACACATAGCCTACACAGGCATAGGGCTTTTCATATCGGCCATGATATACCTGTATTGCAGTATCAGCGACAAAGGACATGTAGCGCGTCACGACCTTATCGTAACCATAATCATGCTTACGGCAGGGCTCGGTTGCACGCGTTCCAAATACTACGGCATATATATTATAGCCGTGTTCTTTCTATTCATATTCCGTCCCGGCGCACACCGTGGCCTCCCTGTAAAATATATAATAACCGGAACCGCAACTGCCATAGGCGTCATCATAGTGGCATGGCATAAACTCGACTATTACTTTTTAACAGGGGGCACGGGCGTCTATGATCTTAGCATAATCGACTCGTACGCAAGGCCCGTTCTCTATATAACCGGCTATAAGATATTGCTCGACCATGTGCCATTCGGCACAGGACTCGCATCATTCGGCTCGTTCATGTCGGGCGAGCACTATTCCGAAGTATACCATGAGTACGGCATAAACACCGTATACGGATTGTCTGAGCACATGCCTGACTTCATCTGCGACACATTTTATCCGAGTCTCGCACAGTTCGGCATAATAGGTGTCATCCTGTTCATAGCATTTTGGTTATATATTTATTCTAAAATAAAATATTACCTTTGCATAGACGGCAATACTTATCGGTACCATTACGCCATAGGCGTAAGCATCATAGCATTTATCCTTATTGAAAGCATAGCCGCCACAACATTTGTGCAAACAACCGGCATGCAATGCATGCTTCTGCTCGGCATGTTATGCGGCGAAGCTCAGCGCATATGGGAGTCAGATCCGCACAGGGCACAAAACATCAGTTTTTCATGGAAAAGATTAAGAATAACGAGCTGGACCTAAGACGTTTTTTCAGTACAGTCAAAGATAACCGACCGGTTTACATCGCGTCATTCATTATCATAATGGCTATGGCTGCCGTATACTGCGCTGTCCGCATGCCCCAATACAATATTCACTCTGCCATGCTCATCGAGGAGCCGGCCAACGACATTCCGCAAGCATCGACCGGCATGACTTCACTGATGAGAGTCTTTTCCATAGGCTCTTTCGGAACCTCATCGGTAGAAAATGAAAAATTACTGCTTTCGTCATACGATCTGAAATTAAGGGTCGTTAAATTGCTCGGTCTGAACTGCACATACACTTACCGGAGCGGATTGAAAAGAATAATGCTCGCTCCCGACGAAGCTCCCGTATCGGTAAGCGCACCGCAAGAACTGTTTGACACACTGTCATACAACTTCAACCTGAAGGTTGAGCTGCATGACGGCAAAGCCGACCTGTCGTTAAGCAAAGGACGCTTCTTTAAAACAAATATAGCTGATGCGAAGAATGTGGCGCTTCCCTACACACTTGAAACACCGGAGGGAACCTTCCATATCGCCGCGAACGGCAAAACCGGATTTAAAGGCAAAAAACTCAATGTAGCCATGTCTGGATACGAGAACTGCGCTCTCGACCTTGATGAAACGGTTGACATCGAACTCGCCGGACGTGTATCGGACGCTCTCGGACTGGAACTTGTATACCCCAACAAACGACTCGGTATAAATATACTGAACTGTATAATGGCCGAGTATAACAACAAACGACTGCGCCGAAAGTGGGACAACGCCGACTTGGAAATCAAGTTTTACGACGAACGCATAGCATCGCTATTCAATGAACTTGCCACGGCTGAAAAAGAGATTGAACGTTTCAAACGCTCCCACGACCTTATAGCCATTGAGGATGAAGCATCCTTGCTTGTCGAGAATGAATTCGCCTCACGACAGGAAATAGCCGAACTTGCCACTGCCCGCAATTATTACGAAAGTGTATTTGACCTGCTCGACAACGGCTCGGCCGACAATACGCCGCTACCCGTCGTATCGGGCCTCAGTATTGAAAACAGCGCCGGCTCAATGATCGAACGATATAACGAAAACATATTGAAGCGTCGCGAACTTACCCGCTCCGCTAAAGGCGAGAACCGCGCGCTTAAATCGCTTGACAGTCAGCTGACATCGCTCCGTGAAGACATAAAAGCGGCCATGACCGAGCAGATAAAAGCCTCTGACCTTATAATATCATCTCATAAAAAAACAAGCGGAGCGGTAGCCGGCAGAATAAAACAGCTTCCCTCCCATGAACGGGAGTACATAACTCTGCTGCGCGACCAGAAGTTGAAAAACGAGCTATATACATTTCTTCTCGAACGTCGTGAAAATGCCGTGCTGAACCGCTATTCATCGGCAACACTCGGATTTGTATTTCAGGAAGCATATTGCGAAGGCTCCGACTCACATAAAATTATCATATACAGCGCGGCTATTCTGCTGGCACTGCTGTTGCCCACCATCCGGGTATTTTATATAATGAGCCGAGGACGCATCAAACGCCCGTGTGACCTTAATTTCTACAATCTTGAAGAAAGCACTGTCAGCCTTAGCAAACAGCCTGCCAAAATCGACAACTTAAGGAGCCTGCTTCGCAAATCCCCATCACGTAATATAATACTATATCTCAACTTGGACGGCGGCGACATAACGGATATATTGCTGCAATCGTTACGTAATATAGGCCGGCATGCCGAATCATTCTCATTGGACAACTCCCCGCAACAGACCGATGAACTCTACACCGATACATTTGAAGAAAAATTAAAGCGGCTTATGGAGGACGGCTCTTACGCCATCGTCGAACTGCCGCGCCATATCAATCTTGTATCTTTACTTGATTTCAGCCTTGCCGACAGTTCGCAACTGCTATTATCAATGGAGTGCGGTATGCAGAGCCGCAGCTATGTGCGACATCTACTCAGCCCCGTAATAGAGCGCATGCCCGTCACCATAGCATTGCAGGTCAGCGATTAAAGCTGTCCAATATAGGGCGCATGTAGCGATCAATCACAACCTTCCACGAGCTATCATCAAGACTTCCGGAAATATTGTCATATGAGAGATTGTCTCGCTCTTTCATATAACATTCAAGACCGTAGGCGAATCCTTCCGGTGTGTCATCTATCAACGTACCTGTTCCGGATTTTATTAATTTCCTGTTTTCATAAGTCGCTGTAGCGATAGTATACAGTCCTGACCTTATGTATTCATATGTCTTGGTGGGAGGCTGAAAGTCATAATAATCTGTAATCGGAATATACGAAACACCGATATTGGCTCTATCAAAATACTCCGCAAGCGCACCATGAGGTACCGGCCCGTGAAGCACTACCGAGTCATGCAGTCCAAAATCATCGATGCTCCTCTTGATGAAAGCGTCATCGCAAGGTTCTCCACCACCGACAATATCATAAGTAACAACTGCATCAGGATTGCGCTTTCTGAATATGGCCATTCCCTCCAATGTATGCTCTAAATGTCGTCCAAGAAATGTACCTACGTATAACAACCGCAAATCCTTACCATATACTTTGGGTACTGTAGAAATTTTATCGGCACCGATAGGCAATAATTTTATATCGCCACGCCCGAGTTGTTTTATAACGCCTGACGATAGACTTGAAACGGAATCGAAACGGGCACACTCCCGCTTCATAAAATCATTCTCACGTATACGTACACTTTCATCACAATCAACGCTAAGACTTCTTATGTCCAAATGAAACGACAATTTGCCAAACAAGCGTCGTAACATACCACAATGCCTGAAATACACAATGAATACCGCACCACGGAAAGTCGACAGATAGTATAGTGCATTAAACACAAAAAGCATATTTCTGATAATTCCTGACTTGAAATATCGTAATGCCACAACCTTGACTCCTTTGATTTTTACAGGCTCAATACCTTTAAAACACAATAGTGTAATGTCATAGTCATCGCACAAGTATTCACACCATTTAAGGACATCGGTCAATGTGCCTAAAGGATGCTGTACATCCAATATCATCAATTTATTCTTTGCCATCGGTCACATGCGTTTTATCTGCTATAAACTAATGTAATCATACACGTCTTATCTGTCTTTCAGCGGGAGGGTGATGCGGAAGACGGTACCGTGGCGTGGATCAGAAGAAAGGATGACGATGCGGCCGTGATGGTATTGCTCGACAATGCGGCGGGCGAGTGCGAGGCCGAGGCCCCAGCCTCTTTTCTTGGTGGTGTAGCCGGGATTGAACACGGTCTTGAAGCGGTTACGCGGTATGCCTTTGCCGGTGTCGGCCACGTCAATCACGGCATTGCCTCGGTCGTGTCCGAGAGTTATGGTTATGCTTCCGTCACCGTCAATGGCGTCCACCGCATTTTTTATAAGATTTTCCATGACCCACTCAAAGAGCGATGACGAGAGCCCTACCTGAAGCGGCGATGTGCTTGTATGCAATGTAAGGGCCACACCGCTTGATATCCGTGTAGACATATAGTTGACAGCGCGCCTGACAACCTCGTTGAGGTCGACAGGCTCCATGCTCGTCCTCGACCCTATCTTGCCGAAGCGCGAGGCTATCATGGAGAGCCGCTTCACATCCTTGTCCATCTCGCCTACCGTGTCGGGGTCAACGCCAAGCGACGGCAACAGCTCCATCCAAGCCATAAGCGACGATATGGGTGTGCCGAGCTGGTGGGCTGTCTCTTTGGACAGGCCTATCCACACCTTGTTCTGCTCGGCTTTTTTGGTTGAGGTCACGGCGTAGTACACCGTAGCCACAAATATAAGCATGACAAGTATCTGTACATACGGATAGTAGCTCAACAACCGCAGCAGGCGGCTGTCCTCATAGTACAGATGCTGCCTGACGCCGGGCGATATGACGATATGGATCACGTTTGAGGTGCCTTTCAACTCATTAAGGCGCCGGTGGAGAAAGTCTGAGTTACACTGCGATATATAAAGAGGACGCAGCGAGTCGACCGGTTCGGGAAGGTCAAAATTGCGATGAAGTATTATCACGTCATTATCGTCGGCAAGAAGCACCGGTATTGTGCGGTTGCCCTCGATTATGCGGAGCACAAGCTCCATGTCGGGCCGAGCTATGGAATCACCGTCGGCCACAGCCGCATCATAGCCTATAACGGTCTTTGTGGCATCGGCCCATATCTCCATACGCTCGTGTTCCTGACGGGCAAGATCAGACACTATGCGGTCTGACACGTAAAGAAACACGGCTACCACACACAGTGCGATGACGATAAAGGCTATAGTGCCATAACGCCGGGTGTCATATATGTCAGCCATCGTAATCCTGCTCTATAAACCGGGCCACAGAGTTGTCGGTATTGGGTCCGATGACAATATCGGCCGCGGCCTTGACCTGCGGAAGTGCATTATCCACTGCCACGGCCACATCGGCAACCGCCATCATGGGCAGATCATTGAGATTGTCACCAAACACAACCACCCTGTCGGCACCGCTTCGGAGGGCCACACGGCTCACCGCATCGGCCTTGCTCACACCGGCGGCAAACACCTCCAGTATGCCGACATCGACACCGAATATGTCGATATACGCGCTCACGGAGCAGTCCACACAGGATTTAAGTTCGTCGGCAAGCGGGAATATGCGGTCAACCGGCCCCATGGCGAAGAGGAGCACCGTAGCGGGCAAGTCGAGGCGCAGGCCGGCCTCATCGTCGAGCACAAAGCGCTTCAGGGCAAGGCGGTCGCGCTGCTCTATGAACCGCCGGTCATCAACCGACAGCGGACCGTTGTGATATACAAGCATATCTCCACGGTCAAGAGTGTAGACAAACGGATGGATACCATGCCGCTGACAGATGCCGCGCACGGTGGCGGCTACATCAACGGGTATCAGTTTAGTATCGACATAACGCCGGTGTCGGCGGTCCCACAGCGCGGCACCGGTCATGACTATAGCCGGCAGAGCCGTGGGTGCGTCGGCCAGCAGCGGCTCCACTGTAGCGGGGGTGCGTGCCGTAGCTACCGTGATAAGCGCGCCCCGGGCGGTAAGGCCGCTGATTATAGCGGCACTCTCGTCCGACAGGCGGCTTCCGGCATCAAGTAACGTACCGTCAAGATCGCTGACATATACGGTGCTCATAAAGCGCGCCGTTCATAACGTTGCAGGGCCTCGATCCACTCCTCGGCTATCGGAGCCGACTTTCCTGTGGTAAGGTCAATGCCGGCCATGACTGTACGGGCCACACACTTGACCTCGCCGGTAGCCGTATTTACTATGCGCTGCTCAAGCGAGAAGCTTTTTTCGCCCATGCGGGTCACGGTTGTGACCACCGCCACAGACTCGTGTATATAAGTCGGTGCATAGTAGTCGCAATTGATGTTGACCACGACTATATTTATATGCTTCCAATCGACGGCCTGCGGCAGTACATCCTGAAAATAAGAACTTTTGCCGAGATCGAAAAACTGTATGTATACGGCATTGTTAAGATGCCCGAGCATGTCGAAGTCATTGAACCTCATCTGCAGGGGCAACATATGACGAAACGGAAACTGGGGAGCGGGCACCCGGGGATTGGCCGAGTGAGGCAACTTGATTTCTTCAGGCATACTATATAGCTGGATCAGAGAAATTTATCGCCGTAAGCGAGTTTCACATCGTTGACATACTGCTTGATGGTCTGCTCGTCGGCCTTGGGACACACGAGAAGCACATCACCGGCATCGGCCACTATATAGTCTTTCAATCCGTTGACCACCACGAGCTTGTCGCCGCGCACGGCAAAGATATTGCCTGTAGAGTTGTAAGCGAGCACACGGCAGTTCTGAGTTACGTTGGCCTCGCGGTTTTTGGGCGAATTGTCATAAAGGGCGCTCCATGTGCCGAGGTCGTTCCAGCCGAAGTCGACACACTCTACATATACGTTAGACGCCTGCTCCATGACGGCATAGTCGATGGATATGTTGACACAGCCCGGAAACTCACGCCTGATGAACTCAGACTCGGCCGGAGTGCCGAAGTCAGCAGCGCCCTTGTCAAACGTCGACATAAGGTCGGCAGCATAAGAGTGCAGCGCCTTAAGAATAGCCTCCGCGCTCCAAAGAAATATACCGGAGTTCCAGAAAAACTCGCCGCTGTCAACAAACACCTTGGCGAGGTCTATATCGGGCTTTTCGGTAAAGGTCTTTACCTTAAGTATATCGCCTTCGAAAGGCTGTCCGATTTGTATGTATCCGTAGCCTGTCTCGGGGCGTGTCGGTTTTATGCCCAGAGTGAGGAGGGCATCATGATTCTCGACGAAATTAAAACCGGCCTCAATCGACTTTACAAATTCCGACTCGCGGGTGATCAGATGATCGCTCGGCGTCACAATCATGGACGCCTTCGGGTCCAATGCCTGTATGTGGCATGCGGCCCAAGCTATACATGGCGCCGTATTGCGGCGCGCCGGCTCAAGCAGTATCTGAGAGTCGGTCAGCTCCGGAAGCTGCTCCTTTACGAGAGGGGCATACATGTCATTGGTTACCACTATGATGTTTTCTTTCGGTACCACAGGCAGTATACGGTCATAGCTCATCTGCAGCAGCGAGCGTCCGGTGCCGAAAAAGTCGATAAACTGTTTTGGGCATTCCGTACGGCTGTAAGGCCAGAAGCGGCTTCCTATACCACCGCACATAATCACACAATAGCGATGCTGATTATTCATATCGGTCAATTAATGTTGGTTATGGACTCATTTAAAACGATAAGTCTGTTATCGTCATCGCTAAGGTAATGAATTTTATTGTAACCGGAGCTGTATTTCCGCCAAAAAATATTAAAGCGGACCTATGCCGGGCGGCAACAATGGCGCGCTCCGTCCATATGGCCGCAGGGCCATGCCTGTCATTCACGCCGCGGAGGGCCATACGGGGCTTGGAACTGTACGCCGTGGACAGGCTACAGGCCCCGCATGGTCGCCGGTGCTATAATTCCTTATGACGGATATGGCACATATCACTGCTCTTCTTCGTCGTCATCTGACATCAGGAGGCTGTAAGTGAAGCCGTAGCCTTTCAATTTTGACTTGCCGTCGGTGAAAAATCCAAACGCAGGATACTCTATCTGCACGTTTTTCACTGACGTGATTTCAAGGCCGTTCAGAAAAAATGTGGCTGTACCGTGGTCATAGACCATAGTCACTGACATGAGTTTGGAGTTGTCGACAAGCGGAGTGATGTCACCGATGTGTTGAAAGCCGCCAAACTGTATGATTTTGGGATTTTTCTGCACCTTATAAAGACCCTTTTTGTCAACCGTCATCTCGCCTTTGTCGCAGATTATCACGTAGTATTGCTTCTTGTTAAACAATATAGCCTGAAAACGGCTGTTGCCCTTGACATCAAACATCATGCCGAACATATGCTTGTCATCGATCGACGCGGGCAAAAGATCGGCATTGACGACAAAACCGGCATCTGACAAGTTTACCGGAAGTTCGGCATAAGAAGCGGCGTAATAGTCGTCGGCGCGCGACTCGATCTCGATGTATTCGCCTTTGATGATGGCCTTGCCCTCCTTTTCGTCAAACTCAGTCCATTCGGCCAATCCGTCATCCATGCGCACGGTTTTGTAATCGGTAAGTACCGTCTGGCCATATGATGCGAGAGGTGATAAAAACACGGCGGCAACCGCAAAACATTCAATAAGTTTCATAACAAATCTATTTTTCTGATTAATAATACGGTTTCAGTTGTCATTCACCTCCGCCGACTGAAGTCTGTAGCTCCTGAACAAGGGGATCAAAACGGTGCAGCACCCTGTCATAACGCATGTAGCACTGCGAACCACGGCAATCGTTATCTTTTATTTCCGATGAAATCCTCACACGGTAGGTCAAGTCATTTTCCTCAGTAAACGATATGCGCACCTCCATACGAGTTCTCACGGTCTGATTGGTGAACTTCGTAGTGGACCAACCGGTCTTTATCCATCCGGCCGCCTTGTCGCGGACCTCTACGTTGTCAAAATACTGAGTGGCGATATTCATCAGGCGCTTCCACACGACATCTTCCGAGAGGCCCTTGCGACATGTCACGTCAAACCATCGTCCGGCCAAGTCGAGACCGCCGTCATCCGATCCGCCGGAAGAAGCCATCTCGGCCTCATCCTCGGGCAATGTATACAATACAGTATTCTTAGGATTGTTTTTGTTAAGACGATAAGTGCGGGTAATGTAGCCCGGAGCCTCCACTTTTATTATGTAAAAGTCGGTCTTGCGGTCAAACTTTACAGTGTACTGGCCATTGGCCACCATAGCTCCGTCGACATAAATCTTTGCCGTCTCGGGCAACACATTGATTGTGATCTTCTTGGCTCCGAAAGCCCAACAGGTCATCAGTGGCAATATCAGCATCGCCACAAATACGCTTATACTCCTTGCCATAACGCATTGTGTTTTTTGCCACGATTGCGTCCCTGACCTTGGCTGTTATAATAATCGGTTAATTAAAACGAGAAGCGTGAGACGCAGTTCAGTTTATCTCATTCTCGGCATCGCCAAACGCCTTACACGTAATAAACAGCCCACTCCCACGCTATATCGGATATCGATACCCCCGTGTCGGGGAGTGGATATACGACACGCATGAGCGTCCCTTGACTGCTTTGTCCCACGTGTGAAGTTTTGGCGATTTCAGAATGAAGGATAAAGCAAAAACGCTTCATTTACAAATGTCACGCTCATACCCTGCGGCAGAGCAAAATACATAAGCCCGCAATAACGAGCCTATTCGCAAAGATAGACATTATCCGCTAATCAACAAAAAACTGTAAGAGAATTTGCAGATATTCAACCGGGTGCGTTGGTGTGTAGAGTCCAACAGCAAATGCAAATTTATCCAACGAGTGCGAAAAAACGCGCCTTAGGTGTATCAAAATTTATTTTCTCTCGTGGTCTGCGGTTCAATTTCTTTTGTATTTCCATTATTCTCTTATCAGAGAAGTCGTCAAAATTTGATTTCTTAGGGATATATTTTCTAATTATCTTATTTGCATTTTCAATGG
>Ga0209694_1001434_pt1 | contig 26177 bp, 16 predicted proteins | sample GluameincwithD2O_FD_187499 | JGI IMG/M metagenome (GOLD analysis project Ga0209694, IMG submission 187499) | Mouse cecum microbial communities from Vienna, Austria - Glucosamine amended microcosms incubated with D2O (SPAdes) (version 2) | ecosystem: Host-associated > Mammals > Digestive system >... | reverse complement strand
GGAGAGCCAATAGGCTAACGCGACATTAGGAGGTTCTTTCTTTTGTTAATAATCGTGAATATTTCTCTGCAAAGTTAACCTTTTCCTTTGCAACTGCAAATCTAATAGGAGAGCCAAGCTCCTATCGCTGACACTCTTTCTCCTTAAGATGTAAACAGCATCGTACACCGACAGTATACTGATTATCACACTGTCGTAGGGTGGTTTTGCAAGTTTGGCTTATCGGGCCGTCACGGCTATGCGGCGCGATGCCGTCTCATAGGTTTTGCCGTCGGCTGTGATAGTGGCGCGGTATAGGTAGATGCCCCTGCCAACGCGTCGGCCGGCATTGTCGGTGAGGTCCCAGCTGACAGGAACAGACAGGAACATATCGCTTCGACCACTCGACGAGCCGCTCCACACCGGTCTGCCGATGAGGTTGTATACGGTGATTGTGACGGTAACATTGCCGTCGGGCTGGTTGTGGCTCAGATAGAAATTGGCAGTTGTCGAAGCCGGGTTTGCATCAGAGTATACATCGTAGATTTTCGGCGCCATGCCTTCTACAACGGCGAATTCGATAGTCTTTTCGGCGGCATTTCCCGATGTGTCCCATACCTGTAGTGTAAGGGTGTGATTGCCGGGCGTTAGACCGCTCATGGGGTAATTGAGCACGCCCGAGGGGCTGCCGTCGGCCGAGGGGGTATAATAATCCGATAGGCCCGTAAAGGTCTTGATACCATCGACAACAGCCGTAAGCTGGTGGCCTATGCCGGCGGTAGATACATTGATACCGACATCGTCGCGCAACTGGGCAATGAGCATCGGGGTGTCGTTGACGGCATCGCCGCTGCGGAAGTCGCTATGATTGAGCACCATGCTCTCGATAACCGGGGCCTTGTCGTCGGGTGTGACGCTATCGTCGTAGCCATAGACATAGAAGTTGCGGAATAAGCCTACCGCCTCGGTATCGTCGGTTGTAGAGTACGCATAGAGCGACATTGCCGCAGGCCGGAAATTCTGAGCCACCTCTGCGGGCATCGCTACCTCGAGGGTAAAGTGTCCGTTTTTCACCGGCGCAGAGCCTGTGTATATCCTTCCGCCGATGTCTTCGAAATTCTCTACCGTGCCTTCACCGCGCCCATTGGTGGAGACGGTGCGTTCGGAGTCGAAAATATCTACAAGCAGTACACCCTCGAAATCAGAGAGTTCGGTGCCGTCGTTGCTCATTACAGAGCCCGAGATAGTAGCCCTTTCGAGTGCAGCAAGAGTCGGCTGCACGTCGGTATCGGCAATCGAGATGCCTTTGATAGTGTCGATGCGAACATTGTTGACAGGCATCGCCAGTGGCAGGGCCGGGTCGCCGACAAAGATGTATCGCAAGCGGTTGTCGTCGCTCATATGAGAGTTGTTGTCATCGGTTCGAATATCGTTTTTCGCCCGACGGTAAATCTCACCGGGTGTGAGTATTGCGCTGTCTTTGCCGATTTCAGCCAAGGCTCGGCCAATAGCAGCCGTAAGTTTGCCGTTGTCGGAGATATACACCGGCCTTACGGCACTGATCATGCCTATCGCACCACCGTAGCGCTCGAGATACATCAGTTCGCCACCACTGACACGGCGCGAGTCGAGACGAAGGAAATCGCAGGTTGCTGCATATATGAAAGGCCAGTGACGGAGATAGAGGCTGTTGAGGTCGCTGTACGATAGCATTCCTTCTTTCGTCCAGCCTGTGGGGCTTGCGTGGCCTACGAAGTTCCACCACACCACACCCTCGTCGAGCATGCGGTACATGGCATTTCGGGCTTCGGGATACGTGCTGCCAACATAATCGTAGGCATCGATGTATACCTTTCGAGGGAGCATGATAGAGCCTCCGCTAACATCGTACTGCTTTAGCATAGTCTCGGTCTGCTTGAGGTGTATACTGCCGTCCTCGTCGTCTGCAAGGAAGAGGAAGCGGTGCTTCCATGCTGTCTTTTTAGATTTATTTGCGTAGTCAATGGTTTTATCTACAACGTCGCGAGCCTCGCGCACCGATGTTACCGGCATTCGCCCAATGGCTATCGACAGTTTGTCGGACCCCATTCGGCTGCCCGAGCCGTCTTCGAGCATCGCCGTGATATCGTCGGAGCAATATCCGGTGTTGTCGCTCAGCGACGATGCCGCGCCACGAGGCATCCACGACGGCAGCGTGGGATAGTTGGGGGCATAGGCGGTGAGGCTGCGGTTGTCGAGAGTGGTGCGGCCAAACAATATGGCATAGCGCAAGCCGCCACGGTCGTAAAGCATCTTGAAGAAGCGGCGTATACCGCCAATGTCGGTGGTTCCACTCGAAAATTCGTTGTATATTTCGTCGGGAGTGACTACGGTAACCGATAGCTTGTCGGGCGATTTGGCATGGAAATCGGCAAGACGCATAGCCTGTTCGCGGAATTGTGCCGGAGATACAATTACCATGTCTAAATCGCGCAGTGCATGTAGATTTTGGTTCGAAACCGTTGCTACGACCTTCGGTGTGGGTATCTTCGCCACATCGGTAAAGGCTGCGAAATCACGCATGCCGACCTTGGCAAGGCTCCAGTTGTAAGCTCCGTTGTCGGCGCTGCCTTTCACCGCCTTGATGTTGAGAGGGTCGGTGACATCCCACAGGGTAAGTTCTGCCGGGTTGGCGCATGCAAGGCTGTTGGCATGGCTGTCGGTGTTGAACGACAGATAATTGGTCGAGGGCAGTTTGAGCATACGCTGATAGTTGATGCTCAGGTAGTTGATGTTGGCTGCGGTGACATTGCCCGAGCCGTTGTAGCTGATTTCGAACTCAGCCGAGGCCGGGTTGCCCTGGATGCGTGCGCTTGCCGTGACGATAGTCTCGGTGCCGTGTACATATGAGCTCGAAGATGTGGCCTCGACCTTGCTTGACTTTGTGTTTCCGTTGCAGTTTATCTGTACTGTGCCTGCCCCGCTTGCTGCTGTCACCAGCGACAGACGGTAGAAAATATAGTCTTCTTCGACAGCGTCGGGTATGGGGAACGAAATCTTGCGTTTGTTTGTAAATCTGAGGTCTTCGCCCAGCAGCAGGGGGCCTGCCTCGCCCTGTACCTGTGTCAGCTCCTGCTCATGGTGCAGGCGGCAGCTGTAAGTGTCGTCGAGGGGCGCACCGGCCGCAGGCACGGCATCGACAGTGTCGATAGTGCGTGGCTCGGCGCCGTCGGCTCGGAGACCAACGAAATAATAACCGGCTGAGGAGTAGTCGTTTTGCTCAAAATAGTAGTTGTCTTTATTATATGCAGTCCACTCCCCGGCTCCGATACCGTAGAACACGATACCCTTGTCGGACACAAGAGTCTGCACTTCGGGGAGATCGTCGATATAATTTTCGAGCGAAAGGATATCATCTTGACGGCGCCCACCGTAACCACGAATCACCACTTGCTTGGGGTCGCTGAAGCCCCATGAGCGTAGTTGGCTCGCCGGTATATGGTACAAGCCGTCCTCGTCGATCCGGATTTTGACCCAGCGGCCTTCGGAGAGCACTGACTTTTCGGAATAAACGCTTGTGTCGAAAGCACAGACACCGGCAGGCATCAGCAACGACAGAAAGGCTATGATGAGGTATGCGATATATCTTGGCTTGATCATGGAGAGGCTGTTGTTTATTTCGGCCTTATTTAACTGGTTAAAATTTCGCAAATTGCGATACTTAATTAACTTAGATATTAACGGCGCACGGGGCGTTTTATTGTATGACTGAGCGAATCGAGCCACCTGAGCCATTGGTCGCGGTCGCCGTTGAAGGTATTGAGGTCGACCTTGCCTTTCACCCCCGGCACACGTCCGATATGACTGTGCTGCCATAGTTTCCATGGCCGTCGGCGCAATGGCGGGTCGGTAAATGAGCATATCCACAACTCCGGGTCGCTTCCGTCGAGACGGTCGTAATTGTGCCTCACGAAGCGGGCATCACCGTTTTTGTTTGTATATATGGCTGTCGGTCCGCGTCGCAGGCCGAGAATCGTTATCATGGTCGATATTCGCTCGTTGATAATCTCGGTGCCTATCCCTGCCGGATTGCCCCACTCCTCGATGTCGAGGGCAAGAGGCAGCTGCAGGTCGCAATCCTTGGTGGCTGCGAGGAAGTTGGCGGCCTGGCGCGTGCCGTCGCAATCGAAACGGAAGAAGTGATATGCTCCCACAGCCATGCCTGCACGGCGGGCGGCGAGATAATTGCGCATAAACGAAGGGTCGCGGTGCGATACCCCTTCGCTGGCTTTTAGGTATACGAAATCGATTCCTGCCGCAGCTATGGAATCGAAGTCGGGCACACCGTTGTGGGCCGACAGGTCAATTCCTCGCACCGGGTATATGCTGCGGTCAAGCTCGACATGCGGCCTGCGGGGCTTGAGAGCCCTCCACGATGCAACGCCCACGGCGAGGATAGCCGTGAGCACTACAAGCCCTATTGCTATCGCCCGGGCGCTACTGTCGGTGAGTCGCTTCACACTACAAATTTAAGCAATAATTTCTACCCCGACAACAACCACACTGCGCAATAAGCATATAAGAAGCGTAAAAGTAGCCTGTGAAAATAAACTGCGACTATACTCTGCCGCCGGTGAAGGGGGCGAGGAGGCGGGGGGTGAAACGGCGCATAAGGGCGTAGGTGCCGAGGAGTATGCCTATGATGAGTACGTAAATTATGATGTAAGCGGTGGCGGCGGCGAGGTCGGTCTGCGGCGAGATGATGCCGAACACTCGACGCGCTATCGGGTCGAGGATTATGAAATGTCCGCAGTAGATAAAGAATGATGCCGAGGCGAGGAAGGGGCTGGCCTTTAGGTGTTTGTGACTAACGAGCCATGCCGACAAATTGTAGAAAAAGAAGAGGCCTACGATGATGTTGATGCTCTTGACATACATCATTGCTTCGGGCCGGTGAGGGCTGAGTATCATCACTGCCGTGGCCAGCAGGGGATAGAGAATCATCGAAGGCACGAAGCAGCGCTTGAATTCGAGCATCATATCGCGCCGGTGGTAGCTCATAAATCCACCCCAGGCGAAGAATACGAATGCTTCGAGGAGCTGGGCGAGGTGGCCGAGGCCGGGTATATGCGCCGTCCATACGAGTGTAGCCGCCCCAAGGACTGCCATGGCCGTACGAGAGGGTAGGCGGTAGAGGGTGTAGATAGCCGGTGATATCAGGGCCATTATCATCAGGTCGCGCACGAACCAGAGGGGTTTGTCGATAGGGAATGTACCGTCGGTATAGCCTATGTCGTAGGGCGCGATGCCGAATCGGTCGTCCCAGAAGCTTTCGATAAATGCCGACAGCGACAGGTCCAAGCCCCCCGAACCGGCAAATTCAGAAACCGAACTAATACCGGGCAGGAAGACCTTGAGCATATAGAGTATCGCCACTGTATTCCACACTAAATAGGGCATCAGCAGCGAGTTGCAGCGTCGGCGCAACTTGCCCGCGTAGGCATCGATACTCATATTGATACCGAGGAAGAATACGTATCCGGCGATGAAGAAATAAACCGGTACGCTTTGATCTTTGATAAAGGCTGCAACGAATCGAAAAATCGCATCGGTTACCGGCATATCGGCCGTATCGATGTATGGAAATGGAGAAAACACGTGCACCGCCACCACGAACAGCGCCAAGGGGAACCTCAACAGGTCGAGGCTCTGCGAACGTAGGTCGGTGCGCGGGCTTGGTATCATATCGCTGCAAAGTTACGCCAAGTTTTACAAGTCTGCAACATCATAAACCGGTTTGTCGGGCTAATGATGTGCAAAAAAATAATGAAATTGGGTGTATTTGGCTGAGGGCGAGAAAAAAAGATTTGGAAGTGTTGTATCTTTTTTGTAACTTTGTCGTCACCAAAATGCATCACAATGAAAAAATGGACCGTCTTTATCGCCGGGGCGTTGGCTATCAGCAGTATAGCCTTTGCCTGCAGTAAGAGTAAGCCTACAGCGCAGGCCGAAGAATCTTCACTGCAAAATCCTTCGACCTTGCTTTTGGGTGAGTTCAGCGCCGACAGCGCCTACAAATTTATTGCCGAGCAGGTAGCTTTCGGCCCCCGAGTGCCGGGTACTACGCCTCACCGTGAATGTCGCCGATACCTTATCAACCGCCTGCGCGGATTCAATCCCGACTCAATCTTCGTACAGGACGGCGAAGTGACCGCCTTCAACGGCGACCGCCTGCCTATCACCAACATCATCGCCCGTTACAACACCTCTACCCCTCGCCGTATACTCCTTGTAGCACACTGGGACACACGCCCTTGGGCCGATAAAGAAGATAATATTGACGAGCGTCACCAGCCTTTTGACGGTGCTAACGACGGCGGTTCCGGCGTGGGCGTATTGCTTGAGATTGCACGCAATTTATCGATCAAAGCCCCCAACATAGGTGTCGATATCATGTTTGTCGACGCAGAAGACTATGGCGATACCTCGGGTTTTGACCAAAAAGAAGACACCTGGTGCCTGGGAACTCAGTACTGGATCAACCATGGCATGAAGCCCTACAGCAGCGACGATCTGCCCGTCTACGGCATATTGCTCGATATGGTAGGTGGCCGTAATGCCCGATTCCACTATGAGTATTTTTCGCAAGAAAACGCAACCAAACCGACTATCAAGGTGTGGAGCGAGGCCGAACGCCTGGGACATAACGACAAATTCATACGCAGCATCGGCGGTGCCGTTACCGACGACCATGTGTTCCTCACCCGCAACGGCATCCCTACAACCGATATAATAGAGACCCTAAATAGCGAGACATCGTCGTTCCCGCCGACATGGCACACCCTCGACGACAACCTGACCAACATCGACAAAAACACTCTCAAAGCCGTAGGCGAGACAGTGCTCAATGTCGTATATAAAGAGAAACAATACGAATGACAATCGAAGAAAAAGAGCAGGAACTCATCGACGAGTTCAGCGATATAGATGATTGGATGGACCGTTATGCCTATATCATAGATATGGGTAACAGCCTACCCGCCCTTCCCGACAAACTCAAGACTCCCGACCGCCTGATCGAAGGGTGCCAGAGCCGCGTATGGCTCGATGCCGAACTTGCCGAAGACGGTACTGTGGGCTTCAGAGCCGATTCCGACGCAATAATAGTAAAAGGCATCATTTCGATGCTGGTAGATGTGCTTTCGGGTCATACGCCCGACGAAATCCTCGAAGCCGACCTGCACTTCATCAAGGATATCGGCCTTGCCGAGCATCTGTCGCCCACTCGCAGCAACGGACTGGTTGCCATGCTGAAACAGATGAGGGCCTATGCTGCCGCATTCAAGGCAAAAGCAAACTAACAGATTCCGACATACAAACGCCCCCGGATATTGACACCAATATCCGGGGGCATTTGTATAAAAATAGAATATAATCTTTAGCAAAAATGTCTTTTTAACACAAAATCTTGGATGTATGCAAGACTTTTTCTATTTTTGTGGCAAAAGTCTACATTTAAATGAAAAAACAGGCCAAGATACTATCACTCCTCGCATTTTTACTGACACCTTGCATCTCAATGGCCGTACCGGCACATCCCGGCACGCGCACCGTCAACAACCCCGACGGTACTACAATCACACTGCGCCTCCTCGGCGATGAATACGGACATGTGACTGTAGACGAAAACGGCAATCCGGTAGAGCAGGATTCCGACGGCTACTGGCGCCGGTCGACTACCACGATAGCACAGGCGCAGGCTCGTCGCTCGAGGGCAAAAGCTCGTCAGGTCAACCGCACATCGTTTCCGCGTACGGGCAAGGTGAGGTCGCTGATAGTGCTTGTAGACTTCCCCGATGTAGAATTCGCCACCCCTGACATACGGCGCGAAGTCGACGAGATGCTCAACCTGCCCGGCTTCGACCGTCGCGAGCATATAGGCTGTGCCGCCGACTATTTCCGCACTCAGTCGTTAGGGCAGTTCGACCCGTCGTTTGATGTCTACGGCCCTGTACGCGCATCGCATCCGGCCACATATTATGGTGAAAACGACAGCAACGGCGACGACAAACGCGCCTACGAACTCGCCATAGAACTTTGTGCCAAACTCGACGGCGAAATCGACTTCAGTCGCTACGACCTCGACGACGACGGTCTCATCGACAACCTCTACTTTTTCTATGCCGGTTACGGCGAGAACTTTGCGGGTAATAAAGCATCGTGGATATGGCCTCATGCAGCACATATCGATGATTACGGTATTCCGGCCTCGGCCCGCACCTTCGACGGCAAGGTTCTCAACAGCTACGGCTGCTGTGCCGAACTGTATGGCTCTATCGGCACCGACGTAAGCTCGATAGGCACTTTCTGCCACGAATTCGGCCATATCCTCGGCCTTCCCGATACATACGATGTGAACTACTCGGACGACGGCACCGGCAACCACCCTGATAAATGGGATATCATGGCATCGGGCTCGTACCTCCCCGCAACGCGCAACTGCGGCGCTGTTCCGGCAGGATATACTGCTGTAGAGCGTTGGATTTTAGGCTGGGCCGAACCGTCGGAAATCTCGGCGGCACAGAGCGTGAGCCTCGCACCCCTGCAAAGCACGGCGCAATCGGCACGCATATCGACTGCCGACCCCGATGAATTCTTTATACTCGAAAACCGCCAGCAGAGCGGCTACGACCGCTACATCCCCTATCACGGCATGCTGATATGGCATGTCGACCGTCGCAAGGACGCATATATTAATGTGACTATTGCAGGCGAGAACAAAACTATATCGTGTGCCGATGCTTGGGACCTCGAATATAACGCCGTCAACAGCAATGCCACCCACCAGTGCCTCGAGATTGAAAAGGCCTCGGGCAACGACGGCAGTAAATCGAGCCAGGACACACCATTCCCGGGACGACAGATGCGCACATCGTTTACCGACGACACCAACCCTGCCATGAAATCATGGAGCGGCAAGGCCACCGGCAAACCGGTGAGCAATATTACCGAGCGCGACGGCATGATAAACTTCGACTTCATGGGCGGCGGCCCGGCAGTATGCGTCGAAGCCCTCGAAGCAACTGCCATAAGCAGCGACGGCTTCACGGCTCAGTGGGCTATTGCGCCTTTGGCTACCGAGGGGTATATAGTGACCCTCTATGCAGTAAGCCGCAGCATCGATGCCGATGCCAAGACTATCGACAGTTCATTTGCCGGCCTTCCCGAGGGCTGGAGCATCGAGGGCGAGGCAAGCTACAGTGGCAACACCGTAACCCTCGGGGCAAGCAAGGCTTCGAAACTCACCACCTCGCAACTCGACCTCGGCAAGGGCGCCACTCTTACTATACGTGCCTCGCAGAGCGGGTCTTCGGCGGCGACACTAAAAATTTATGCAGGAGACGAACTAATCGACCAATACATACCAACCGAAGTGGCATCTGACTATATTGTAGATATTCCGGCAGGCGAGGCCAATACGCTTTCATTTGCTGTTGACCGCCGCAAGAGCGTTGCCATAGAGCATATTACACTACAGCAGGAAGTTGAGAATATAGCCCTTACACAGCTACAACGCGAAATCGAACCCGGCACCAGCCACCGTTTCGACGGCCTTGCCACCGACAGCGAATATGCCTATCGTGTTGCAGCGCGTGGCTATGCCTCGGGCGACTCGCAGGCGGTGTATGTACGACTCGGAGATGTTTCGGGCATCGAAGAAATAAACAATACAGACAGCGCCGTAGAGTACTACAATCTGCAAGGCATGAAAGTATCTAATCCTATCGAAGGAAATATATACATAGTAAAAAAAGGAAACAAAACATATAAGTTAAGACAATGAAAAAACTCTACATCGCACTTGGTCTGGCACTTGCCGCCCTCTCTCCACAGGTGGGCGCCCAGACAACGGAACTGCCGTATGAAATCAGTTTCAATGCCGAAAACCACACTACGTGGACCGCAGTCGACGACGGTAAATATCCTAACGAACTCACTTGGAAAAACCTCGCTTGGATATGGAATGATAACAGCTGGTGGTACAGTGTTACCGGCGCGGGCAAAGAAGCATCTAACGACTGGGTGGTTTCGCCCTCATTCGCTATTGCCGAAGGCACTCAATATGAGATTACATATCTCATCGACCGCTATACAGGTAATGACGCCACTGTAACTATCGAACTTACCGACGGCATCGAGAATCCCCAAAGCCTCCAGCTCATCGACACATGGACAATGGCTGCGGACAAAGGCACTAACAAAACCGTCACTTTCACAGCAGCCAAAGGCGGAGACCTGCGTATTGGCGCTCATATGACCATGGTATACTCGGGTAGCGCCGCTAAAATTAAGTTCAAATCATTCTCAATCAAAGCTCTGTCTAAGGCCACAGCGCCTGCGGCGGTGACCGACCTCAAGGTTGTTCCCGGCGAAAAAGGTGCAGCCACAGCCACAATCAGCTTCAAAGCCCCAACAAGTGATGCCGAAGGTAATGCCCTCAGCGGTACTGTGAAGGTAAACCTCTACCGCGAGGACGACACCACACCCTTCTATACAAGCGACGACCTTGCCGCCGGTGCTGAGGCTTCGACCGTTGACACCGAGGCTCTTACCGGTGAAACATGGTATATTGCCAAGGCTGTGAGCAATGGTGGCGAGGGCGTAGAAACACGTGCCGATGCCTGGATCGGTGAAGACGAACCTCTGGCCGTTACAGACCTCAAAGTCAATGCTTCAGCAACCCCCGCTCTTACTTGGACAGCACCCACAGGCGGTGTACACGGCGGATATGTAAATGTTGAAGCTCTGAAATATACCGTAAGCCGCGTAGTCGACGGCAAACTCACCAAAGCCGGTGATGCCACCACTACAAGCTTTACCGACAGCAGCCTCGACGACAGCCGTCAGGCTAATGTATCGTACCAGGTAGTGGCAGTGAGCAGCGCCGGCCTTGGTGCAGCAGCGCAGACCAAGGCTGTGAACGTAGGTCCGCAGCTATCGCTTCCCTTTGCCGAGTCTTTCGCCAACAAGGCCTATACCACCTCGCCTTGGATGCAAGAAACCGTTAAAAACGCCGAAGGCGCTACTCGCGAACCGGTTTGGGAGCTTATTTCGAGCAAAACAATGGCAGTCAATGCCACCGACGACAACCCCGACGGCGAAACTGTGACCATTTCGTCGCAAGACACCGACCAGGGCATGATACAGTTCCTCTCTACCGGCCAATGGACCAACTATTGCGAGAGCCGCCTGGTGATGCCCGCAATCGATATGAGCGCGATGCAGAACCCTGTGCTCACATTCTACCTCTTCCGCGAGAACTGGAACTCTAAAGACCCCGCCACACAGAATGGCCGCAACGACGACTACATCACCGTGGCCGCACGCAGCGAAAACGGTGAATTCATAGCTGCCGACGGCGAGTTCCACCGCTATGGCAACAATAACGCATGGGAACTCTGCGAAGTACCCCTCTACGCCTTTGCCGGCAAGGGCCGCGTGCAGGTAGCCCTCGTAGGCCATGGCGTAGGCCTGCCGATGTATATCGACAATATCCGTATCATCGAGCGCACAGCCCACGACCTTGCACTTACTTCATTCTCTACTCCTTCGCGAGTTCGCGTTGGCGAAGCTTCGGGTATCAGCGTTTCAATCAAGAACAACGGCGGCAGCAATGCCTCGGGCTATACCGCCGAGCTCTATAAGAACGGCAGCAAAGTAGCCACCGCTACCGGCAGCGCTATCGTCCCCGGCAAGACAGCTGTGCTTCGTTTCGACTACAGCCCTGTAAACGGCGACGAGGATAACGAAGCCGTATTCACTGCAAAAGTGGTTTATGCACAAGACCAGAACCTTACCAACAATGAATCGCAGGCAGCAACAGTTGCCATTACCGCAGCCCTTCTTCCCGCAGTCGATGACCTCAAAGCCTCGGTAGCCGACGGCAAGGTTAAACTCAGCTGGACCAAGGCCGACTACCTGCCCGCCGAAACCCTTGTAGAAAACGACGGTTTCGAGACCTACGAACCCTTCGTCATCAATACATTCGGCGACTTCACAAGCTATGACCTCGACGGCAAAATCACAGCCGGAATCAACGGTATCAACTATCCCAATGCCGGAGAGAAAATGGCATGCCAGATCATGAGCCCCGCCATGACAAGCATAGAGCCCGAAGAACTCCATATCTGGGCCACTCACAGCGACAACAGTATGGTAGTATTCCCTCAGGCAACCACTGCCACCGGTGATGTAAGTTCAAACGACTGGCTCGTGTTCCCGGCACTTAGCGGCAATGCCCAGACTATCAAGATGTGGGTACGCAGTGTCAATGCCGAGACCTATCCCGAATATGTGCTCGGTTACTACGCCACCACCGCTAACCCGACCGATGCCGACGACTTCCTACCCTGCCCCGGCTCAGAAGCAGCCTACGCAGTGCCCTCTACATGGAATGAGATAGACTATACCGTTCCTGCCGGAGCCAAGTATTTCGCCCTCCGCCACATATCGCAAATGGGCTACATGCTTATGCTCGACGATGTAACCTACCAGCGCTCGATACCGGCAATCACCCCCGACGGATACAATGTATACTGCAATGGCGAAAAGGTGAACGAAGCCCCTGTAACCGAGCTTACATTCGAGCACATCCCTGTCGACGGCACTGCAAAATATGCTGTTACAGCCGTTTACGACAATGCCGAATCAACATCAAGCAACATTGCCGAGGTTGCCTTCTCGGGCATAGAGGGTGTAGCTGCCGATGAGGCAGAGGTTGAATACTACAACCTGCAGGGTATCCGCGTCGATAATCCCTCGAACGGTATCTTTATCCGCCGCCAAGGCAAATCGGTGAGCAAAGTAATATTGTAAGTATCGCAACAATGAAATATATCCTATCAATAGCATTGTTGGCAGCCTCGCTGTCGGTGCATGGCAGCGATATGGGAAGTCTCAAACCCGGGGCACGACCAGCCCCGGCTGAGGCAGCCTTATCGCAAAGCCCCCTGCAGGCACCGGCTAAGGCTGCGGGCAAAGCAAACTTCTACACTATCACAGCCGATACCCAAGGCACATACCTCAGCTCCTTTACAGCCGGGTACTCCTCGGTATTGAGCAATGTGATGGATATCGATTATGCTGCCGGTTTCTCGGGCACATCAATCGACAACGACTTCTATTACTGCGACTATACTACCAACGCATCGGACGGCATTACTGCCGTAAACTGGAAGCGTGTGGATGTGGCCGGCAAGAAAGTGGAGTTTTCGAAATCGCAGTCCACAGCAAATGCCGTGTGCATGGATATGACATATGATGTCACAACATCTACAATCTACGGCATGTCGGCAATGGCTGATGTGATAGTAACCATCGACCCGGCGACAGGCAATGCCGAATTTGCATTCGAGACCCTGCCTTTCTATACCCTTGCCGCTGACGGTGCAGGTCAGCTCTACGGCATACTGCTCGAAGATAACGGCGAGGCAGCTCTTTACTCTATCAACAAGGTTACCGGCAATGCCCTCAAAATCGGCAATACCGGTGTGAAGATGCTGTCGTCGGGCGGTCTTGCGTATTTCCAGACCGCGGCATTCAGCCGTGTCGACGGTCGCCTCTACTGGCTCACGCCGTCGCAGACCGGTACAGACCTGTATCGCATCGACGTGGCAAGCGGTAGGGCTTCGAACCTGTGCACGCTCAATACCATGGAGGCTCTATGCCTGTTCGACCTACCCGGCGAAAGTGCGTCGGACAGTCCCGCGCAGGTAGCGAATCTCAAGGCTAAGGCCGACGGCATGACGGTTCACCTCAGTTTCGACGCTCCGTCGACAACTGTCGACAACAAGCCCCTCGGCTCGTTGTCGAGTATCGACATCTATCGTGGTAATGCCACCGAGGCAGCCCACAGCATCAGTGCCCCCACACCGGGCACTTCGTACAACTGGAGCGACACCGAGGCCAAATCAGGTTTCAACACCTACCGCCTCGTTGCTGTCAACGACAAGGGCGAGAGCCTTCCGGTATATGCGAGTGTGTTCTGTGGAGTGGATTATCCTAATGCGCCCACATCGGTAGTAACCACTATCGAAACGGACGGCTATCCCACCCTGACATGGACAGCACCGACCAAGGGAATCAATGGCCTCGACATCGACCCCTCGCTACTGAGTTACAATATCTACCGTGATGCGGCCGGTACAGAGGAACTGATAGCGAAGAATATCAAAGCAACCTCGTACCACGACACAGGTCTCGACCTTAGCCGTCAGGCATATTCATATTACTATGTGAGTGCCGTCAGCGAAGCCGGAGAAGGACGCAAGTCTGCCCCCGCAGGTGCGCATACCGGCCCTGCATACAAGTTGCCATTTGAGGAAGCTTTTGTAGAGGGTACACCGTCTACATCGCCTTGGACCATGCAATCTATCGCCCTTGGCGGTGCATGGGAAATTGGAATTGTAAGCAATGCCCCCGGCACAGGACCTCATGTTGGCAGCGGAATGCTTATCTTCAAAGGTTTCACCGGAGTTGCCGAGGGTGCAGAAGCGCGTATCGTGTCGCCTATACTCAGCTTCGAGGGCGTTAGCGCCGAACTGCGCTTCCACTTCTTCCATGCCGACTTTGGCGAAGACATGCACTTCGACGACCACTTAGTAGTTGAGGTATCTGTCGACGGTGGCGACTTCGAACCTATACCGGGAGCTGATTTGTATCAGTATACCGCCAATACACGTTGGACCGAATATACCTTTGCCCTCGATAAATATGCGGGACAGAAGAATGTACGTATCGGATTCCACGGTATCTCTGCCGCCGGTATGGACCTTGTTGTCGACAATATCCGCGTGCTTGCCAAAGCCGCAGGTATCGAAGATATCGATGCCGATGCGCAGTCGCCTGCCGAGTACTACAACCTGCAGGGCATACGTGTCGATAATCCCGGCCGGGGAATCTATATCCGCCGTCAGGGGAATACCACAAGCAAAGTAATCGTACGCTAATACCGGCTTCGATAATACAAAAATCCCGGCCTCGCATGAGTGCCGGGATTTTTGCTTTTTGGTTATGAGAGAGGGCTTATTGTGCTGCCTTGAGAGTATAATTCATGCCGGGAGTCTCGGTGGGTGTGAGGTCTTCGCCCGTCATTATAAGTGCATTGTCGCCGTCGACAAGGAAGTACATATATCCTGCGCCGTTGCCCGAAAGTTTGAGGTATTTCTGTCCGGAAGGAGCAGTACCTACGCTAAAGTCGCCTTCGGTGGCAAATGATGCCACATCCTGTACTACGCCTGTAGAATCAGTGTTGAAGTAAGTCTGTACCAGATCATAGTCGCCGCCGTTGGTATCGTCGTCATAGTCGAGAAGCACGGTGTAGCGCACGCCCTCGGCATCGGCTGCAGGAAGGACACCGGTATAAACCTTGTCGGTATTACCGGCAGGGTTTGTAGATGTATCAGCTGTTGTGGCCTGCTTGCCTGTACATGCACCTAATGCGAGAAGTGCGACTGCAGCTGTGATAGGAAATAGTTTACGTTTCATGATGTATTGTTTTAGTACTATTGAATAACGCCTGAGGCGGAGAGAAAGTTTAAAATACTGCTTATCGCCCTCAAAGACATTAATATGGTACTATCCGATGGCTTACGAGATTCAAGAAATCAGCGATGACCGTAACTTCTACAACAGTGTTCCCGCTCTGAGCGAGATTCAGCGAATAATCAATCAAGCTAAAGAACTCGGCCCGGTAATGACTTAATAAAAAAGTATGGGCAAGGCGTTTTTTCAATCCTTGCCCATACATATTCAACTTATCACGAATCTTATATACCGTGTTCACCCTTCAGGAAAACACCCGAGGCTGTTAACTCAAGGAGAAAGAGTGTCAGCGATAGGAGCTTGGCTCTCCTATTAGACAAGCCTCGATTAGGCGATACTAACTTGCAGATAGTCAACATCCTATCTAACCGCCATCTCGTAGGGTCGCGGCATGCCGCGACCGGGTAGAGGTACATTTGTTTGATTATCAGCTCATTACCAGGTCATGATAGTCATGAGCAACGTCTTATATCGTGTATTATTGTAGTTGGTAATACGTTGATTGTCAGTGGGTAAATGCTTTTGCCACCCGGTCGCGGCATGCCGCGACCCTACGAGAGGGCGAGTTAGTTGGACACAATTAGCATGCCGCATCGTGCTTCTAAACCTTAATTAACAGCATTGTGCCGCGGCCCTACGAGAGGGTGGGCTTTGAAATTACTCAAAAAGACACCTCATCTCCTTGCGTAAACAACAATGGGAACACACCCTATTATTTATAGATGAATTTGCGGGTGGGGGTGATGTAGAGCTGTCCGGGGATTGGGTTTGTGACTTTGATACCCTGAAGGTTGTAGAGGGTTTCTTCGGGTTGTGGTGTGGGTGTTATTTCATCGATACCGGAGTACATCATGTCGCTTACCGCAAGGAAGTGGGCCGGGTTGATGTATACTTTGTGTTCGCCAAGTTTTTCTCCTTCGGGCGACCACTGAATGAGGCTTCCTGCACCTGTATACGATCCGGCGTCGGTGGCGTAGATATATCCGCTATAGGGGTTCACGTATATGCCGTAGGGCATGCCAATTTTTTTAATGTCTTCGAGCATCGTGCCGGGGAAGCCTTCTTCGTCGATGCCATCGGCACCTTGCGATTGCATCACAAGTTCGGGGTCGATAACGATGTAGTTAAATTCATACCCTGATGTAATGTAAGAATAGTGCGAGCCGATTGCATAGAATTTGTCGTCATGAGTTGTGCAGCTATATGTGGCGGCATAGTCGAGCGATACGAAACATTCTTCGTCGGGAGCGTCCTGCAGCACTTTCTCGCAGTCAAGGATAATAGTTGCAGCCATTACTTCGTAGTAGTCGCCGGGAGAATTGATACACAGATATTTGCCGCTTTGCGACATCTTGCCGTAGAGGTTGATTTGTCCGGTATCGACAGAGCGAACTACCTGCATTGATTCGGCGTCGATTACGCTTACTGTTGTTTCATATTCGTGGTCTTCCTGAAAGGCATAGCCGCCGGTGTTTGCCACAAACAGGTGTCCGTCGTACCATGCTATACCTTCGGGCTCGTAGCCGACTTCTACGGCTGCCACAACCTTGAAAGTATTGACATCGATTTTTGCCACATAGCCCTTCTCGAAGGTCTCGAAGCTGCCGTTGATGCCACATTCGTGACCGTAGGACGATACGTATACGTAATTGCCGTCCGAGGCGAGTTTGCGGCAATTGGGGATATCTTCGGTTGCAGCCACTGCCACTCCGCGGGGTGTGATAAATTGCACGATATTAGACCAGTTGACTGCTATGGCTATCAGGTTGTCGTTGACACGAATGATGTCGTTGGGCGTATCGCCGAGTTTGTTGCCGTTGACATCCATGAACCACTGGTTGCTTACGATATGGCCGTCTTCGAAGTAGGAAATACGGCCGTTGTCTGATTGCCACAAGCCTTCGTTGAGCAGTATTATGCGCTCACCGGCAAAGCCTTGACTGGTTGTGGCCGATAGCAGCAAGGCTGCAAGGGCCGCTTTGATTGAAGTTCTCATTATTACACTATTATTTAAATGTTGAATATTAGCGAGAAACGATACGTGCGTCCCGGCATGGGATAACGCGGTATGTGTTCGTACTGCTCGTCGAGCAGGTCGTTGATTTCAAGCGACGCTCCCCACCCACGCCACGAGCCGGTGATTTTGAGATCGACATTGTTGTAGGGGCTTAGCACATCGTTGGGGTCGGCATACGACCACATGCGTTCGCCCACATGGAGATTCGACACGGTCAGCGACAAGGTGCGCCAACCCACGATTCCGGTAAGGCCGTAAGATAAGGTCGGGGAATAACAAATAGGCCTGTTGTAAGTATCCTCGTCTTCGGGGTCGGTGCGGTTAAGGTCGCGCTGCCATGTGAGCGAGCACAGTAAGGATAAGTACCACGACTTGTCGATGGCCCAGCGGCATGAAGCGGTGGCATTGAGTCCTCGGCAAAAGGTCTCGCCATAATTGAGCATTGTCCATGAATATGTGCCTTTGAGCGGCAGGCACACTATGCGGTCGGTAATCGAATTGCGGTAGATATCGGCCTGTACCGACGCTGTAACCGAGCGCCATGCGCGATTATATTCCACTCCGATATTAAACTGGCGTGTGTATTCCGGCTTGAGGTTGCGGTTGCCGACCTGGGTATAGTACAGATCGTTGAGTGTAGGTACGCGGAATATTGTTTTGTACCAACCTCTCAATGTAAGAGGCCCAGCCGAGTAACCCAGTGAGATTGCCGGGGTGAATTTATGCAAGGGGTCTGCTGCGCCGGAATGCGTAAATGTATGGTCGCGATAGTGCTGAAACAGAACCGACGACGCCAGTTGAAAGCCCCTGTAGCGCAGCTGCAGAGCGGCTACAGCCTTTTGGTCGAAGCGGCGTATGGTGCTGAAACGCTTGAGGTCGGCGTCGAGCCAGCTCATGCGGGCATCGTAGCCAAGGTTGAGCGACAGCCACTCGGCAGGTACGATAGCATATGCCGCCGAGAGGTAGCCGTCGTTCATACGATAATGGTTGTTGACGCGGGCTGTATTTTGGTTGTCGGGATAGTCGGTACAGTAACGCAAGTATTCGTTGGAGTACTTGGCAATGAAATTCAGTTGGTTATGAGGGTTGATATGCCATCGGTACGAGGCTTGCGCGAAGAGGTCGCGGTCCCATTCACGACCGACATTGTTGTACTTGTCGGACAGTCGTCTAACGATTCCGCCGGGGCATCCGCGCTCGGAGTCGTAGTAGTAAAGATGCGAAGAAAAGCCACCGTTGAATACAGCCGCCTCAACACGTGTATAGCGGATATCGGAGTTTCGCCTAACGCCAACAGTATCTTCGTAGCGCGATTTGTAACGGAACTTGTAGTCGCCTCGAGAATTAAGGTACTCGGCATCAACAAATGCCTGCCAGCCGCGACGGTTCATCTGCAGATTTACTCGTCCGGAGTATGTATGGAACGAGCCTATACGAGCAAGCACCGACAGCGAATCGCTCGTAGGACGGCGTGTGCGCAAATATACCGTCGCCCCCGAAGCATACTCCGAGGCCGACTGTGCATTTTCCAGACGGTTGGCATTGTAAAGTGATACCGACTCAAGGGTCGACAGGGAAAATTTGCCCAGGTCTACTGTGCCGTTTTGGGCATTGGTCACGCGCACGCCGTCGATGTAGATACCCACATGCTGTGCCCCGAGCGAACGGACGTTGATAGTCTTGAGGCCGCCAAGGCCTCCATAATCCTTGATTTGGACACCGGCAAAATACTTGAGCGCGTCGGCTATTGAAGTTGACGACAATGATTGTAACTCTGCTCCCGAGAGGCTTTGCACGGTAGCAAGAGGCTTGCGCCTGCCCGACACCATTACCTCTCGCAAGGCAATAGCGGTATCGACAGGTGTATGGTTAGGCTCTACTCGAGCGCCATAACATGATAAACAACCTACCAGTAGCGAAGCAGCTATAAATAGCCACTTGCATCGCTGCAACGATGTTAGTATCATTGTCTCAACAACATTTTTATTCGCGACGCTATTACCACGAGCGCCATAAATGCGAAATTAATACTATTGGCAGGTCTTCTGACTTATCCCAGCGGGCAACTGCCTTCCCGACGTCTGCACTCTTGCTCGGTCAGTGGCATTGATGTTGTCCGGTTTATGGGGAATCACAGCAGCGGGTCTGTCAGGGATTCTCACCCTATTCCCTTTTCATCACCCTTTATAGGGGGTGAACCAACTATTATCTAAATCGAGCGCAAAGATAATGCAAAATTTTAACATAACGCTAAAACACCTGTAATTTTTATAGCATTACTGTAAATGCCGGGTCGGCATACTATTGTTTTGACTTCTATTTTTGATTATTTTTGCGCTTGCTATGAATGCTGACTCTGTAATGCGTAGCCGGGTGGCGGTGTTGTTTGTCCATGGTATCGTGGGCAACAGTCGTTTTTTCGACTTCCTGCAGCCGTCGCTGCCGCAAGGGGTTGTATCGGAGTGTATTACCCTGGCCGGACATGGCGGCGATGCCCTCGATTTCTCGAAAGCCTCGATGGGGCAATGGCGCAGGCAGGTGACAGAGATTGCAGCCCGATTGCGTGCCGACTACGATAGAGTTGTCATTGTGGCTCACTCTATGGGCACGCTTTTCGCAATAAACGAGGCGGTAGAGGGGCGGGCCGACGCATTGTTCCTGTTAAACACTCCGCTTCGCATACGCCTGACTCGTAGGCTTTTTACTAACCCGGTCAGGGTGATGCTCGGCCTCACCGGTAATCCTCTTGCTGCTGCCGCCCGCGATGCTTACGGCGTGGCAATAGACTACAATCCGCTGCACTATTACGGCTGGCCCGCTCGGTATATCGAACTCTTTGCCGAGATTCGAAGGGTGCGAAAGATTGTGCACCGGCTGGCGTGTCCGACAAGGGTGTTTCTATCCGGCAAGGATGAAATGGTATCGCCCTCGTCGGCAAGTTTTTTCGAGTCGCCGGATTGCTGCGAACTGACAGTCTTGCCGAAATCGGGTCATTATTATTACACCCCGGGCGACCGTAGGTATATAGTCGACGAGTTCGAAAAGTTTTTATCGCAGTTTATTTAAAGAACTTACTCGGGGTGATTTTACCGGTATAAGCGCCCCTTGATTTCAATATTTCTACGCATTGCGCCGCCGACTCCGGTCTATCCACGTCACCGTATGTCTGACGCATTTTTTTATTTGATGTCGATATCTCCCAGTCAACATGTTTCCCTTTGCATATGGAATAGGCTCGGTATCCGTTTCCGACCTCGAAAAAAGCTATATACAAAGCATCCCGGTCGTTTTGCGGCTCGGGAAATCTCCACACATACACAGGCTTGTCTCCGTCGACTATTTTTTCAACTGATATCTGATCGTAAGTAAACGGGGATTCCATACCGTCGTCGTTCAGCATGATGTGGTTGAGATAGTATGGACTTGCGAGTATTTCTCCTTGTTCCGGTGTAATATCGGCAACTACTACCGACAACCATTGGTGTGCTAATTCGTAAGGGCTTATTCTGCGCAATGGCTTGTCAAGAGCCTGCAGTGCTTCTTTTGCAATTTGTTGGCTCTCGGCATCGCAGCGCGGATTATCGATTATTGCATGGTATACTTCCTTTGCCTTGTCTTTTTTACCACAGAGAGTATACATAGTGCCGATATTGCAAATTATCAGCCCGTCGTCAGGGGCAAGGGTTCGAGCCTTTTCGAAAGCTTCAAGGGCTTCGTGGAGCTGGCTTGTGGCAAAAAGCGAGCCGCCTAAAATGTTTAACACACGTATATCATCGTTGAATACTTCGAGATACTTGCGGCACAGAGACTGAAGCTGCTTATCGGCATTGTTTCTGAACAATACCGTGAAATAATCGAACATCGAATCTCTGATAAGATCTTCGCTCGGTATTGCTATGTTTTCTATCCAAAGCCATTCTGTGCCCGGCTTTCGACACTCATCCAAAACCTTTACAAGTACGTCTGCTTCGCGATCATATAAATCTCTCATCTCGAAAGCCTTGGCAAGCCCGAAACGGAAGTCGAGCCTGCGAGGAAATCGTTTGATTCCTGACTCGATCTCGTTGACTGCGTCATTGAAAAGGTCGTTATCCCAGCAAACTTCAGATGTTATGGCTCCTGCCTTAGTACCTGTGCTGTCGGCAAACGTATACCCCGTAGTTGCTGTGGTATCTGAGGTAAGTACAATCATTTCCTGGCGGCTTTTATTAAGGTAGTAGTTGAACCGCGCTGCTATGAGTTCGGCATCGTCAGGGTTTTCGGCCTGCCATACTTTGAGCAGGCTGTCGGCTGCATTGTACCTTTGTGCCATAAGGTTATCGTAAAACCTTTCTTTTATGGTTTTCGAAAACACCGGGAATACAGTAACGATGGAAAGGAGCAGGAAAATAATTCGTACGTTCATAATATCTGGAGTTTGGATTGCTCAAAACTACAATAATATTGTGATATATACAAGTTTTTCTTCGATATATGTGCACCGCCTTTCTAAAAAAACAATATCCGCGCCTTTGTTGTTGTTAACTTAAGTTCCGTATATTGTAACTTATGGCAAGCAGCACAGTTTCATCACATTCGCGTCTCCACAAACTTTCACTCGCAGGTATGTTGGTGACAGTCGGTATCGTATTCGGCGATATCGGCACATCGCCGTTATATGTAATGAAGGCCATAGTAGGAGCATCGCCCGATTATCAGCCCGACTATATTATAGGGGCAGTGTCGTGCGTGATATGGACACTGACTCTTCAGACAACTGTCAAGTACGTACTCCTTGCGCTTCGGGCCGATAACCGCGGCGAAGGTGGCATACTTGCTCTCTTTGCGCTTTTGCGACGTCTGCCCCGCAAGTGGTTGCCTGTCGTTGCTGCCATAGGGGCGGCTGCGCTCGTTGCCGACGGTATGATTACCCCCGCGATTACAGTTTCGTCGGCAGTCGAGGGCCTTTCGCTCGTTGTGAGCGATGTGCCGGTGCTGATGATAGTGGTGGTGATTATTATTACGGTTTTTGTGATGCAGCAGGCCGGAACAAGCCGTATAGGCCGTTTCTTCGGGCCGTTCATGCTGTTATGGTTTCTTTCACTGGGCGTGTTGGGTGCATTGAGTATCAAGCTCAGCCCCGATATCCTCAAGGCATTCAACCCATGGTATGCAGTCAAGCTGCTGATATCGTCGCCACAATGGTTTCTAATCCTTGGAGCTGTATTCCTGTGTACTACCGGTGCAGAGGCTCTGTATTCCGACCTGGGCCACTGCGGACGCAAGAATATTACCGTCAGCTGGCTGTTTGTAAAGGCAATGCTCATTCTCAACTACCTCGGGCAAGGGGCATGGCTAATATCTACAGGCATGGGCGAGAGTGTGAATCCGTTCTACGCCATAGTGCCGCACGGCCTTGAAATACCTGCTGTGATAATGGCCACACTCGCGGCTGTAATTGCCAGCCAGGCGCTGCTGAGTGGGTCGTTTACGATTTTCTCCGAGGCTGTAGGTCTTGACTTCTGGCCCTCGCTCAAAGTGAAATATCCTTCGGCAGAGCGAGGGCAGTTGTATATCCCTGCGGTAAATTGGAGTCTCCTTGCCGGATGCTTGCTCACCGTGGCGATATTCCGTGATTCATCGCATATGGAGGCTGCCTACGGATTGTCGATTACGATAGCCATGATTATGACCACGGTTTTGCTGGCGATTTGGCTGCGGGTAAGGCGCGTTGCGGCTGTTTGGTGCATATTGTTTTTCGGATTCTTTACTGCGCTCGAAGGCTTGTTCTTTGTGGCAAACCTTGCCAAGTTTACCCACGGTGGTTGGTACAGCATTCTTATTGGCGGTGTTATTGCCGCCATTATGATAGTGTGGATGAAATCTACCGCACTGAGGTCGAAGTATATCGATTATAAGCCCCTTGGCGAGAGCATAGCGCTGATATCCGACATAAGCGAGGATTGCTCGATACCAAAATATGCCTCCAACCTCGTATATCTGAGCCGATCGTCAAATCCGGCTATGATAGAGTCGAAAGTGCTATACTCCATTATCAACCGTCAGCCCAAACGAGCCGACCATTATTGGTTTGTACACATCTCTCACGACGATGCTCCGGATACACTCGGGTATAGTGTTGTCACCATTGAGCCTCGCAAGGTGTTTGTCATCACCATGCATTTAGGTTTCAAGGTCACACCGAGAATCAATGTATATCTCCGTCAGGTAGTCGAGGACCTTGTGGCCAAAGGCAATGTCGACCTTGTGAGCACATATCCTTCGCTTCGTCGTCGTGGTATACCGGGCGACTTCCGCTTTATCATCCTGCACCGTGTCTTTTCACCTTCGAGTAGCTGTAGCCGAAGAGAGGCAAGTCTTTTGCGGCTTCACGACCGCCTGAGGCATCTCGGTATATCAGATACCGAAGCCCTCGGCCTCGACACAAGTGTCGTAACCCTCGAATCTGTACCATTGATACTCACCACAACCCCCACACAGCGCATTATGCCGATTTAGTCTATTGCTGTTTTTCGAGGAATTCCTTTACAAAGCGGTTCGACACATCCCTTTCGTCGGGTTTGAATCCGTGCCCCGCGCCGGGTATCACGCCTATATGGGCATTGTGATATTTCTTCATGGCTTCCTCGGAATACTCTACAGGCACCACAGGGTCTTTCGAGCCGTGGATAATCTGCACAGGTCCGCGGTAGCCGGTGATTTTGCCATACACATCGATGTCGCGTAATTCCTTGAAAAAGCGTCGGCCAATAGGCACATTCCATACCTTGGTGGTATCGGGAATCTCTGCCTCGGTTTTGTAGCGCGAGTTCCAGTTGTCGGGGATGCACAGCGCCGGGTAAATGAGGACGAGGCTGCTTATGGTATCGCCAAGCTCGGCTGCTGCCATTGCCGACACAAATCCGCCTTGACTCTCGCCGATTAGTACCATGCGAGCGGGGTCGGTATCGGCTTGGGCCCTGAAATATCGTACTATCGCTTTCAGGTCGTTTTTCTCATCAATTACCGACATATTCATGGTGTTGTTGTCGCTCTTGCTGCCAAGGCCTCCGCAGGGGAAATCGAACGTATATACCGCATAGCCGAGCTTATTGAGAGTGTCGAAATAGTCGCGCCCGAAATGGTGCGTGCCGTTGAATCCGTGGCTCACAATTGCAACGCCGTGCTTATTGCCGGTCGAAGGTACGGATTCGATACCGTAGATACGGCGGCTGCCGTTTTCGATCCAACGTTCTTTCACTGTAGGTGCATCATTCCGGCTATAAGCCGACTGAAACGCCCCTACTTGCATCAATATACACAAGCCTATGGTTGATAATATTTTCTTCATGAATAATTAGATGTAGGTTAAAAGCGCATTTATTGCTCTTTTTTAAGCGATAAGTTTACGAGCAACACTGCATGTTCTTTTTCGTCTTTAGGGGCATCTTTTGGTCGCCATGCCACTATAAATCTAATCGACGCAGAAACTACGCTGTAGCCTTTTTCTGACCACTGCAATAGCTCGCCTTGCATCTTTTGCGACAATTGGCCGACGGCCTTATTTGTACGACATTCAAATAGATAGTTATTGTCGAATCGAAGTGCCTGACCTGCTCGTAGAGTGAGAATCTCGGCCTTACGCTCTTTGAAAAAACCGAGATTTACATCTTTATGAGATAACTGTAGTATTATCTCATCAGGCATATCGTACTGCTGCAGACATACGTGATGTTCGTCGGCAGGCATCCGGTCGAAAATTGAAGCATCAGTATGAATGAACAAACGTTCTTTTGCCCGGGTAGCTCCTACGTAATACCGGCGAAGCACTTCATTTTGGATGCTTTGAGGTTTGGTGATGAGCATGTATACATCGTCGAACTCTCGCCCCTTCGACTTGTGGATAGTAGATACTACTATATCCGTGCCGGAAATATCGCAAAAATCTTCAATCGAAGATTCGAATAAAAACTCCCTGAAGTCTGTATGATACTTTACCTTATTCGTCTGTTCGAACAAAGAGAGACATCGTTGCAGGTAATGAAGGCTTGATGAATCGGCATACATGGCAAAAGTTTTTTGTTTTGCCTTCTCCCATATCTCATTCGGAATAACCGGCGTAGTCGTACCGCTATTGATTTGCTTAAGAAACATACGTATCTCGGCCAGATTCCAAAAGCGTAATCCGTCCATACTCTGCACTAATTTGCTATTCAATCCATTCTTGCGCAATAAAGCAACAAGTATCGCGGCCTCCTCATTGGTCTGGGTCAATATACAAGTAGATCCCTCTCGGCGATGAGCCAATAAGTCTTCGACAAGAGGCTGGTACATTATGTGGGACCGGTGATGATGTATGCTTACAAAACCGTCTTTGTGATTCATCGATATAATCGGATCAGACTTCAATCGTCCCCTTATGCCGCGCACAAAAGCGTTAGCAAAATCGATTACATGCTGTGAACTGCGATAGTTCTCGGTCATTTCGATGAATCTGGCATCTGATTTATTTAGCAGCTCTGTCATGTATCGGGAGTCCGAGCCTCGGAATTCAAATATATTCTGGTCGTCGTCCCCGACTGCAATCACGCGCATCTCCTCGTTGAATGTCATCAAGGCA
>Ga0209694_1001427_pt1 | contig 26219 bp, 30 predicted proteins | sample GluameincwithD2O_FD_187499 | JGI IMG/M metagenome (GOLD analysis project Ga0209694, IMG submission 187499) | Mouse cecum microbial communities from Vienna, Austria - Glucosamine amended microcosms incubated with D2O (SPAdes) (version 2) | ecosystem: Host-associated > Mammals > Digestive system >... | reverse complement strand
CTACATTGTATGCTCTCATTATACCTGATGAATGGAGGAATTTCAAATGGAAACCACAAAAAAATACACCGTCATCACCGGGGCCAGCTCCGGGATTGGCAGGGAAACCGCAAAAGCCTTTGCAGGACGTGGCAAGAACCTAATTGTCGCGGCCCGCCGCACAGAAAATCTTAAAGCCTTAAAGCGTGAGATTTTGGAGCAGCACCCCACGCTGGATATTGTTATCAGGACGGTTGACCTGTCTGTGCTGGAAAACGTATATCAGTTTTATTCCAGTCTGAAGGACTTCCAACTGGAAACATGGGTGAACAATGCGGGCTTTGGAAACTATGACAGCGTGGCACAGCAGGACTTGGAGAAGATCAACACCATGCTCCGGCTGAATGTTGAAGCTCTAACCATCCTGTCCTCGCTTTTCGTCCGGGACTATAAGGATGCTTTGGGGACACAGCTTATCAACCTGTCTTCCTGCGGCGGCTATACCATTGTCCCCACGGCTGTTACCTACTGCGCGACAAAATTCTATGTCAGTACGTTCACCGAGGGGGTGGCCTGGGAGCTAATCGAGAGCGGAGCAAAGATGCGGGCCAAGGTTCTGGCTCCTGCAGCAACGCAGACGGAGTTCGGGAAGAAGGCCAACAACGTGGATACCTATGATTATGACAAAGCATTTGGTACTTACCACACGAGCCAGCAGATGGCGGAGTTCCTACTGAAGCTATATGACAGCGACAGCACCCTCGGAATCGTAGACCGTGAGACTTTCCAATTTGAACTGCGACCCCCAATGTTTCCTTATGCGAACAGTTCTACCCATAATCAGCACCTAAACTAAGCAAAGATTTTTCCATTGTAGCACAGCCAGTGGGTAAGGTCTTTACCCGCTGGCTGTGCAGCATTATCTGATGTATAGAATTTTCACTTATTTGTCCTGGAGCGTCAACAGTTGTTCAGCGAGAAAGTCCAGCGTACTAAGTAGTACCATCTGATTGGCACAACTGCAAGCCCGAAACTTCCCAAGGAAGCGATTGACTTCTTCCTCATGTTCGTCTGGTTCTATGCTGAACAGGTTACTTGTTGTAAGGCCCAAGCGATTCACAATCGGAAAAAGAATCCCATAGGACGGATTAACACTCTCGCTTTCAATGCCTTGAATCATCTTAATTGAAACTCCGGTTTGGTCAGAAAGTTCTTGCTGTGTTAATTTGCAAGCCTTTCTTGCCTGTTGGACCCGGTTGCCCAAATATGTACGAATATCCATCGGCATAGTTTATCACCTCGGATATATTCTATCTTACCAATTTTCGCATTTACACTCCCAAATAACTCCCTATTTAATAGGTAAAATCTTGCGCTTTATATGAAATATCAACCCCTGTTGAGGAGTCATTAAAAAAACGGCTCTCACAGCAGGGGCTTATTGAACATCTGCCTGTGATTTGTCCGTTGGAGAAAATCATGGGCATTTTTACGGTCTACAAGAGATTCGGTGATTCACTAAAAAAACTGTTGCAGTCTATGAGGATTTCCATAAGTTAAAAACCGCAAAATTCGACCTTTTCAGAAGGCGTTATCCTGCCGAGTGTCCGGCAGGAAGGCAAACCGCCAGAGAGTTCAGCAAGCTCTCTGGCGGTTTCTTTTGTCGGTTTAGGTCGAAATACGCCGGCTTCCTCCGGTGCCGTGGGCCTCCACGGAAGTCTGAAACTCCATCACATTCAGATTTTCGGAGGTAATGTAGTGCAAAAAATCCAAGTATCCAAAATTTCCTCTACAAACTTTGAGGAATGGGACAAAAGCCGTCCCATAAGTTTTTTAGCATCTCCCCAGGAGCATCGAAGGGGGGTGAGCGCATGAGTCCAAGTGAACGGCGGCAAGAACTGTTGGAGGTACTGTGCCATAGACGGCATGATACATACGACAATCTGGCGTTTGAATTTCACGTTTCCAGAAGAACGATTTGCCGCGATGTTGCCATACTCATGTGTTCTCATCCCATCGAAACCTTCCGTGGTTACGGCGGGGGTGTGAGAGTTGCGAATGGATATTACCTCCATCGCAGAACACTTAATCCGCGACAAGTCTCTCTGCTAATCCAGCAAAGGGAACATCTTGTTGGGGATGATCTTGATACTCTCAACAGCATCCTCGTCCAGTTTGCTCCTTGACAACCGCAAATCCCCCAGCACCTTGAAAAACAGCGGGACAAGCTCCCGCTCATATTCAGTATGTAAGTGCTGTATCCTGCATCAGCCGCACAATCGCCAAGACTGCCTGCGGGCCGGGGGACGAACGAAAGGGGGTGGCCCCTTGTTCCTTGCCCGTCAAAACGATAGTATCAAAGGTACGAGCGACACCTGGACGGCTGTCCGGCGTTGGCAACGCCGCAGACGCGGGAGACACCGCAAACACCCGTATCGCAGGGTAAAAGGGAGATGCTGGGGGAACGGCCTGGGCAGCTTAGTCACCTGCCGCCACCGTCTGCTGGCACCGCGCCAACCCGCCATGGTTGGGCTTACATACTCCCGTGCCGGGAAAAAGCAGTAAGGCGGTCATGCCGCCTGATAATACGGCACATTCTTTAGAAATGGGCAACCAAGGGAACCCGCGCCGGTCACATTTCCTTACAGAATGAGGACACAGCCAGGACCGGCGCGGCCCTTCCCGCCTGACAGCCGAATGAAAGACCTGACGCCATAGGCAACCGTGGCCCCAGGTGTTCCATCCGGCGAAGATGAACGAAACTGCGGCCCATGGCCGGGGAGGTGAGGATATTGCTTGTTCCTATCAGCGAGATCACGGTCAATCCCGGACGGCGGGGAGGCCGCGCCGGGAGACGTGAAAGAGCTGGCCGACAGCATTTTAGAGGTGGGGCTGATTAACCCCATCATGGTGGATCAGGCCCATACGCTGATTGCTGGACTGCACCGGCTGGAGGCCATGAAGCTGCTGGGCCGGACAGAGATCGAGTGTACCATCAGCGATTTGGACGGCCTGCAAGTGGCTTTGGCGGAAATAGACGAGAATTTTGTCCGCAAGGATTTATCTGACGATGAATTTCGGGAGCTGCTTCTGCGACGGAAGGAGATATACGAAAGTCTGCACCCGGAGACAAAGGCAACCTATGACGGTGGTGCTTTTCGTGGTAATCAGCATCAAAATGTGGTGGGCGAAAATTTTTCGGCCACCACAAAATCATTTGCCCAAGATGCGTTCATAATATGCATTGCGTGAGGCGTCCAGGTAGAGCCCATGGATGACGGGAGCGATGACTGCCAGCCGGAACTGGGCCATTGCCGCCGCTTTGCTCAGGGTCTTGTTTTCCATCTTGCTTTGGCCTCCTTTCCTGTTTCCTCCAGTTTACCCTCTCCTGGTACGAAACGGAATTCCGGTTTTATGTGGAGACCCAAAACCATGCCACCCTAAAAAACAGCATGGCGATACCTCGCCGTTTCTCTGTGCCTCTGTAGAAACGAACGTGCCGTCTTTTTAAAAAACGCTTCCCCCAATCGTTCTGAATAATTTGGCTCCCTCACGAGCCAGCGGATGAACGCTCCACCTGTTTGCTCTGACGCCGCCAATACCCCCAGCCACATCTCCTGGTGTTCCTCAAATACCCTTTTCCAGCTGTACACCATGGATGGCGTAATGTTGTAACGCCGGCATATCCCCTCCACTGTCCTTATCCTCAGAAAATACTCCCCAAGTACCCGCAATACAAATAACAAGCTGTATGTGCTGTATGGGATGATGTAATCCGGGATTATGGCATGTGTGTGCCCGCAGCTCTTGCACTGCACTCTTCTTATTTTGATCCTACCATATACTACCCTTCCTGATTCGCAATCTATTACGCTTCGCTCATACTGCCCATGTGCTTGCCAACTCCCACGGCGGCCGCACACCGGACACACCTGCTCCCTCTTTGTGCGCAAGTACTTCTCATCTACATACAGTTGTTGGGAAGATTTTTTTATCTTTATTAGCTTGCAAAATAACCGTTTTTCCCTTATCATATTCCTTGGCTGGGATGCTGCTTTTCCCGCATGCTCCCTGTCTCTGGAGAAAGGACGAACTGTGGTAGGGGCTGTCCTTTCTTCTCTTATTTCTCTTTCTTTCCTACTACTATACCTGTTCCTTCCTCCATTGACAATGAAGAAAAGAGTGTGCTGCTCCTTGCTGCGCACTCTTTTCTCGTTCTCCTTATCCTATTTCGCCGTTTTTCTGCTGATTCTTAATTATTAATTTCGCTGCATCACATCTCACACGGAGGTCATTGCAGACTGTTGATGTGGTGGCGGCGAAGAACAATAAGCGCCTTTAAGGACTGTGAAAGTAGTGGCACAGTACCGATGAAACCGTAGAAATACGGTGGAGGGATAGCCACCAGTCGAAAACAGGCAAATAAGAAAACACACACAATCACAGCTTCGAGTAAGACAAAGAGAATCAAATCCGAAAGGAGGAGATGTCTGTGGCTGCTCTGAAGAAAACCATCTTCAAGTAGCTAAGTGTGTTGAATCTGAATAATACCTGTTTCCGATGGAACGCCGTGTGCGGTGAAAGCCGCCTGCACGGTGTGAAGCGGGGGAAAAGGCGGAAACAGAGATTGAGCGTATATGAGCGGTATTCCAATGGGGCCGTTTCCAAGTCTGATTACCTGGCTCAAAAGAAAGCGTTGAATGAGCGGTTATCTGCGACTGAGGAGCAAATTGCATTACTGGAAGATCAGCTTCTCCAGACTGAACAGTTCCGTGGTTGCAATTCAGATATTGACAGGGCAGCGGACACATTCGCAAACGAGAAAAATTTAACTTACGAGATGGCCCATGCTTTCATTGAAGCAATTCATGTTTTCTCGGATGGCCGGAGGGAGATCGTCTGGAGGTTCAAGGACATTGCGGAGCTATTGGGTACAACATGATAAGAAATATCCCGCAGTTGATTACTGCGGGATGTTTTTTCCAAAGTACATATTTTTTTAGTCTCTCGCTATCACAAGCAGACCATTCGAGGCTGGGGCGTAACCGGCTTGTGGTGGGTGGTGCTCATGGAGCGGTTCACCGAGGATTACGGGGTGCGGTATGTCGCCGTAACGGACGGGATAGACAGCGACAAGGGGCTTGACGATATGGTAGCGGTTCGGGAGCTGTTCAACGAGTTTTACCCCCGAGACACGTCAAAGAAAATCCGGGCGGTGTTCACGAGCAAGGGGAACAGCGGGCAGCGGCTATGCACACAGGTGCCCTATGGTTATAAGGGTGACAAATATGGGTGGGAGGTGGACGAGGAAGCGGCCCAGGTGGTGCAGGAAATATTCAGCATGTGTATGGGGCCTATGCAGATCGCCAAACGGCTAAAGGCGGCGCAAGTGCTGACACCAACGGCCTACAAGCTGGAAAAGGGATTATCCGTCACGAATAAGACCCGGAAGAAGTCGTACAAGTCAAAAAAGATACTGACACTTCCCCCGAGGAGCGGAAGGTATTCCCGGACACACACCCGGCAATCATAGAGCGGGAGACGTGGGAGCGGGTCCAGGAGCTGCGGAAGAACAAGCGGCGGCGGACCAAGACGGGCAAACGTGGCCTGTTCTCCGGGGTGGCGTACTGTGCCGACTGCATGAGTAAGCTGTATTTCTGTACATCGAACAGCATTACGGAAAATCAGGACCTATGCTCCAACTACAAGAGCAATACGGGAAGCTGTACAATCCACTTTATCCGTGAAAAGGTGCTGACGGCCCTGGTGCTGACCCATCTGCAAGCGACGCTTGCCTATGTTCGGGAGAACGAGGCCGAGTTTGTGCGGCTGGTGATGGACCGGGACGCCCAAGAACAGCGGCGGGAGATGGCCCGAAAAAAGGCGGAGCTGGGCAAGGCGGAGAAGCGGGTCAAGGAGTTAGACGTCCTGTTTCAGCGGGTGTATGAGGACCACGCGACGGGCAAGCTGACAGAGGAACGGTATAGCCGCCTCTCCGGGGCCTATGAGGCCGAGCAACGGGAGTTAGAGGCCAGGGCGGCAGAGCTGCGGCGGGAGCTAGAACAGGGCCGAGAGCAAGCTGTAAATGTGTCCCAATTCCTGGCGTTGGTGCGGAAGTATACGGAGGTCCGGGAACTGACGCCCACCATAGTCAACGAGTTTGTCAAGATGGTGATAGTCCACGCCCCCACGAAAGTCAACGGCCACCGCTCCCAATTCGTCCAGGTGTTTTACAACCTGGTGGACGAGGTCACGATACCGGAAACGGCGGACAGTAAAACGGCGTAGCCCTTACGACTACGCCGTTTCACTAAAAGAATATTACTTCTTTATGGCCCCCCGGCTCATGCGCCGGGCAGTCCGTTTTTTATCAGCACATTTTTGCCCCGGCGGGGATTTTGTCGTCCAGAATCAGGAGGTTGAGCTGTTCCTCCCCCTTCTCGGTGTGGACGGCGGAGATGAGCATACCGCAGGACTCCTGGCCCATCATCTTCCGGGGGGGCAGGTTGACAATGGCCATCAGGGTCTTGCCGACCAGATCCTCAGGCTTGTACCACTTGGCGATGCCGGACAAAATCTGCCGGTCGGTGCCGGTGCCGTCGTCCAGGGTGAACTTGAGCAGCTTTTCGCTCTTCTTCACCGGCTGGCAGTCCTTCACCTTGACGGCCCGGAAGTCGGACTTGCAGAAGGTGTCGAAGTCCACCTTCTCCTCCAGCTGAGGCTCGATCTCCAGGTCGGGGAGGGCTGCCTTTTTGGCGGCCTCGGCGGCCGCCTCCAGCTGGGCGAGGGCCTTGTCCGCGTCGATGCGGGGGAACAGGTTCTCTCCCCGCTGAACGGCGACGGTCTGAGGCAGGGAGCCCCACTGTGCCGCGCTGTCCCAGGTGGAGCACTTCTCGCAGGCGCCGATCTGCCGCAGCACCTCAGCGGCGGAGGTGGGGATGAAGGGGGTGAGCAGGATGGCGCACACCCGCAGGGTTTCCAGCAGGTTGTACATCACGTGGGCCAGCCGGGGGCCGTTGGCAGTGATATCCTTGGCCAGCACCCAGGGGGCGTTTTCGTCAATATACTTGTTTGCCCGGTCGATGACCTTGAAAATCTCCGCCAAGCCGTTCTGGAAGGCGAAGTGCTCCATCTGCTCCTCGTAGCGGCTGCGCAGTCCGGCGGCCAGAGCGATCAGCTCCACGTCGCAGGCGGTATCACCCGGTTCAACAGTCACACCGAAGCAGTTGGGCTGGGCGCAACGCTCCGCAAGTCGAAGCTCCTCCTCGGACGGGCCGCAGCCGGCGGGCAGCTGCCCGCCGAAGTATTTGCCCACCATGGACACGGTGCGGCTGAGCAGGTTGCCCAGGTCGTTGGCCAGGTCCACGTTGATGGTCTGAATCAGGGCCTCGTTGGAGAAGTTGCCGTCGGACCCGAAGGGGAAGGTGCGCAACAGGAAGAAGCGCAGGGCATCCACCCCGAACATCTCCGCCAGAATATAGGGGTCCACCACATTGCCCTTGGATTTGGACATCTTACCCCCGTCCAGCAGCAGCCAGCCGTGGCCAAAGACCTTTTTGGGCAGGGGCTCTCCCAGGCTCATGAGCATGGCGGGCCAGATGATGGAGTGGAAGCGGACAATTTCCTTGCCTACAAAGTGGACGTCGGCGGGCCAAAATTTGTCGTAGTCGTCATACTGGTCGTTATCATAGCCCAGGGCGGTGATATAGTTGGACAGGGCGTCCACCCACACATAGACCACGTGGCCGGGGTCGAAGTCCACCGGGATGCCCCAGGTGAAGGAGGTGCGTGAGACGCACAGGTCCTCCAGGCCGGGCTTAATGAAGTTGTTCACCATCTCGTTCACCCGGGAGCGGGGCTCCAGAAAGTCGGTGTCCTCCAGCAGGTGCTGGATCTTGTCCGCGTACTTGGACAGCTTGAAGAAGTAGGCCTCCTCCTCCGCGTCCTGGACCTCCCGGCCGCAGTCGGGGCACTTGCCGTCCACCAGCTGACTGTCCGTCCAGAAGGACTCGCAGGGCTTGCAGTATTTACCAACATACTTACCCTTGTAGATGTCCCCGTTGTCGTGCATCCTCTTGAAAATCTTCTGGATGGCGGAGACATGGTAGCCATCGGTGGTGCGGATGAAGCGGTCGTTGGAGATGTTCATCAGCTTCCACAGGTCCAGAATGCCCCGGTCCCCCTGGACGATGTTGTCTACAAACTCCTGGGGGGTGATTCCGGCCTCCCGGGCCTTGTCCTCAATCTTCTGGCCGTGCTCGTCGGTGCCGGTGAGGAACATCACCTGGCAGCCGGTGAGCCGCTTATAGCGGGCCATGGCGTCGGTGGCTACGGTGCAGTAGGTGTGGCCGATGTGCAGCTTATCACTGGGGTAGTAGATGGGGGTGGTGATATAAAAACGTTTGTTTTCCATGGTAACGGTCTCCCTTTTCATCATTTTAGATTATCAAAACGGCGGGCCGGGGTCGTCCCGCCCTACGCGCGTCCTGTAGGGCGCGACGACCCGGCGCGCCGCCACTGGTCAGGCATCATCCATATCTTCCTCCTCCACAGGAGGCATTCGCTCCGGCCAGGGGCCGCCCAGCAGGGCGCGGGCCAGGCCCAGGGCGGACAGGGAGAAGGCCACCGTGGCGGCGGCGGTGAACAGGTCGGGCCCGTCCGCCAGCGAGGTCACCCCCAGCGCCACCCCCAGCAGGGCCAGGAAAGCGGTGCGCCGCGGGTGGGGCTTTCCAAAGAGAAACCCGGCGGCGCAGTAGTGGGCCAGGGTGAGCAGCAGGGCGGCAGACAGCCCAAATCCGTACTTCATCAGCACCGGCTCGGTCCCGTGCTTCAGGTGGGCGGAAAAGACCCACAGCAGCCCGGCAAAGGCGGGAAAGGAGGCCAGGTAGCAGCCGGCGCTGTTCAGCTCTCCCCGGTAGGCCATCCGCCCCATGGACAGCACGCCGAAGCCGGCCAGGACAAACAGCCCGCCGGCCAGCAGCTGGGAGGCGGGGATCGAGAGCTGATACAGCTCCGGATTGCCCTTCCACAGCCGAAGCCCCCGAAAGCCGTCCTGCATACCAAGGCCCCCGGCAGCCAGGAGCAGCACCCAGGCGGCCGCAAAAACGGTCATCTGCCCCACATCCGGGGAGCCGAAGGCGGGAAGAAAATCCTCCAGCCCCTCCCGCTTTTCCCGAAGGAGGAGCAGCAAAGCCAGGGCAAGCAGGGCAAAAAGTCCAGCCAGCGCATAGGTGGAGGGGGCTCCGCGGAGGAACAGGCCGGTCTCCGGCAGGTAGGCCGAGGCCAGCTGCCACCGCCGTAGAAGAAAGCCCGCCGCGCCTCCGGCCAAGGCCAGAATGGGCAGTGTGATGTCTTTTCTCATTGCGTTAAATCCTCTCAACAGGAAAGCACATTCCTTGTAATAAAAGCTATCATATACCAGATCAGCAGGAAAATCAATCCTTTTTGCGGAGCGGCCCCGCTGTCCATGCGCTCACGCCTTCTCCGGCATGGAGGAGGGGTCCTCCACCACCCGGCTCCCGGCCAGATCCACCCGGCTGTAGTAAATCAGGGTGAGTATGCTGCACACCAGCCAGCCCAGGGGATACCCGGCGGCTACCGGAAGGGGGACGTTGACAATATAATTGGTGAGAATATAGAGATATATCTGCCGGAACAGCACAAAGGAGAACAGCATGATATAGGTGGGCGCCTGACTGATTCCCGCCCCCCGGAGGGAGCCGGCATAGATCTGATTGATGCACACCAGGACATAGCAGGGGCACAGCAGCCGCAGGAACATGACGCCGTAGGCCACCACCTCCGGCTTATCGTTGAAGAAGGCCACCAGGAAGGGGGCTGTGGGAACCACAATCAGACTCAGGCTCATGGTGATGCCCCAGGACAGGAACAGGGCGCAGCGTGTTCCCCGTTTGGCCCGGTCCACCTGGCCGGTCCCAAGGTTCTGGCCCACGAAGGTGGTGGCGGCCAGGGCCAGAGACTGCACCGGCAGGAGCAAAAACTGGTCGATCTTGGTGCAGGAGGTCCAGCCGGACATGCAGTCCAGGCCAAAGACATTGATATAGGACTGCACAAACACATTGGAGAAGGAGGTGATGGCCATCTGAAGGGCGGAGGGAATCCCGATCCGGACAATCTGCCTTAAAATATGGAGGGAGACCTTCAGATCCCGCAGCCTCAGCTGAATACAGGCCTCACTGCGGGCCAGCACGATCAAAATCAGAACCGCCGAGATGCCCTGGGACAGAATGGTGGCGTAGGCCACCCCCTCCACCCCCATCCCCAGCCCGATGACAAAGAACAGGTCCAGGGCGATATTCAGCAGAGCGGACACCACCAGAAAGTAAAAGGGCCGGTTGGAGTCCCCCACCGCCCGCAGGATGCCCGAGCCCATATTATACAGCATCAGGCCCAGCACGCCGGCGAAGTAGATGGTCAGGTAGGTGGTGGCCTCGGGCACAGCCTGCAGGTCGGTCTTCATCAGCCGGAGCATCAGGGGAATAATCAGGATGCCCACAACGGTCAAAACAATTCCCAGGATGACGGTCATCACCAGAGAGGTGTGGACGGTCTGACGCACCTGCTCCTCCTTTTTGGCGCCGTAGTACTGGGAGATGACCACGCCCGCGCCGCTGGCCAGCCCCAGAAAGAAGCCGATCAGCATGTTGATAATGGGGGTAACGGTGCCCACAGCGGAGTAGGCCTCGTTGCTCACATACCGGCCCACCACCCACAGGTCCACCGTGTTGTAGAGCTGCTGAAAGAGGTTCCCCAGCAGCAGTGGAATGGCAAAGCGGACCAGATGGCCCACCACGCTGCCCTGGGTCATATCCACTGAATGTCCGGCTCTCTTCACCTGTACGGACAAAATTTTCTACCTCCTTGGTTCAATCGAAAATGCACAAAAGGGACTTTTCCGACCGGGGGCGGCGCTGTCAATCCCCGTAATCCAGCCCGGACAGATACCGCCGCGCCAGATCAAAGGCGTGGCTGGCCGTCTGTGTGCGCAGCCGCTCCCGCATGGGGCGGACGCCCAGATGAAGCCCACGGACATGGGTGCCCTCCGGTGTGGCGATGGCCACAAACATGGTGCCCACCTCGTTATCCCAGTCGTCCCGGTCAGGACCGGCCACCCCCGTGGAGGACAGGGCGATATCGCAGCCCAGCACCCGGCGTGCCCCCTCGGCCATCGCTCTCGCCGTCTCCGCGGATACCGCGCCGAATTGGGTCAGCAGATGCTCCGGCACCCGCAGGACATTCTCCTTGATCTCGTTGGTGTAGGACACGATTCCCCCCTTAAAGGCGGCGGAGGCCCCGGGGATATCGGTGAGCCGCTTGGCGATCAGGCCGCCGGTACAGCTCTCGGCACAGCCCAGGGTGAGGCCCTTGTCCTTCAGGCTTTGAATGACCACGTACTCCAAGGAGGGCACATCCACGCCGTAAACCTTATCTCCAAAAAGCTCCTTCACCTGGGCCACCGTGGGCCGGAGCAGCGCCTGGGCCTCCTCGTCGGTGTCCGCTTTGGCGGTAACCCGCAGCTCACACTCCCCCTCCTTGGCGTAGGGGGCCAGGGTGGGGTTGGACATGGCGTTCATCTGATCTCTCAGCTGGGCCTCCATAGAGGACTCGCCGATGCCGAATAATTTAATGGTATGGGAGGCGATCACCCCTTCAGACAGGGAGAGCAGATAGGGCTTAGCCCGGTATTGGAACATGGGCCGGCACTCGCTGGGGGGGCCGGGAAGCATGATGACGTGGACCCCCTCCGCCTCAAAGGCGCAGCCGGGGGCGGTGCCCCAGTCGTTTTCCAGAATGGTGCAGCCCTCGGGCAGCATGGCCTGCTGAAGGTTGTTGTCGGTCATAGGCCGGCCGGTGCGCTGGAAATAGGAGCGGATCCGCTCCGCCGAACCCTCGTCAAAGACCAGCTTCTTGCCAAAGGCCTCAGCCAGCACATTTTTCGTGAGGTCGTCGCAGGTGGGGCCCAGGCCGCCGGTGGTGATGATGATATCCGCCCGCCTCTTGGCCAGGGCCACCGCCTCCTCCGCCCGCTGGAGATTGTCCCCCACCACGGTGTGCCAGTAGACGTTCAGCCCCAGCTCGCTCAGCCCCTGGGAGAGCATCTGGGCGTCGGTGTTGGCGATGTTGCCCAGGAGCAGCTCGGTGCCTACCGACAAGATTTCAACTGTATGAGACATAAGAAGGACCTCCAAGTCTATGTAATGGTTTTGATAAGAGCATTATAGCACGGGGAAACGAGATTGGGTAGCCGTTTCCAGAAAGGAGAAGGAATTTTGTATAAATTTTCTTCTCTGGCACCAAAAAAAGGGAATACTTCAGGAAGGCCGCAGTTTCCCCGCCGGTTTTTCCCCGCCGGCTTCGGCACTTTGCCGAAAAATGCGGAAGAAAAAGTTGGCAAATCTCAAAATCATCTAAAGAACAGGTCATTCAACTGCTATTTTAATGCTTTTGTGAAGTTTTTGCAATTTTTCGACCATTTTATAGTTGAAATTTTTCCCGGTTTGGACTACAATAGGACCCGCAAGAGCAAGGAGGGGCCCAAGTGCTGAACATTGTACTGGTCGAGCCGGAGATTCCCCAGAATACCGGCAATATTGCCCGCACCTGCGCCGCCACCCGCAGCCGTCTCCACCTGGTGAGGCCCCTGGGCTTCGACATCAGCGAGCGGGCTGTGCGCCGGGCGGGGCTGGACTACTGGCACATGGTGGACCTGCGGGTCTACGACAGCCTGGACCATTTCTTTGCGGTCAACCCCAGGCCCGACCTGTGGCTGGCCACCACCAAGGCCCCCCGGGACTACACCCAGGCGACATTTCGGGAGGGCTGCTGGCTCATGTTCGGCAAGGAGACCGCCGGACTGCCCGAGGACCTGAGGACGCGCTGGCAGGACCGGTGCGTCCGCATCCCCATGCGGCCCGACGCCCGGAGCCTGAATCTGGCCAACTCGGTGGCCGTCCTCACCTACGAGGCTCTGAGGCAGCTTGATTTTCCCGGTCTGTCCGGAGCGGGAGAGATGGCGAAGCAATCGTGACCCCCTATTTTGTCACCTTTACCAAAAGAAAGGAGTCAAGAAAATGAACTATAACAAGAAGACCGTTAAGGATGTGGACGTCCAGGGCAAGAAGGTGCTGCTGCGCTGCGACTTCAACGTCCCCATGGCCAAGGACGGCAGCGGCGTGATTACCGACGACAAGCGCATCCGGGCCGCCCTGCCCACCATCCAGTACCTGCTGGACCAGGGCGCGGCGGTGATCGCCTGCTCCCACATGGGCAAGCCGGTGGCCACCTTCGAATCCTACAAGAAGAAGCAGCTGGAGAAGGGCAAGGACGAGGCCTCCATCACCGAGGAGAAGTGGAAGAAGTCCCTGGCCGAGCTGCGCATGGAGCCGGTGGCCGCCCGTCTGGGCGAGCTGCTGGGCAAGAGCGTGATTCTGGCGGACGACGTGGTGGGACCCGACGCCCAGGCCAAGGCCGCCGCCCTGAAGCCCGGCGAGGTTCTCCTGCTCCAGAATACCCGCTTTGAGAAGGGTGAGACCAAGAACGACCCCGCCCTGGCCAAGGCCATGGCCTCCATGGCTGAGGTATACGTGTCTGACGCCTTTGGCGCGGTCCACCGTGCCCACGCCTCCACCGCCGGCGTGGCCGACTACCTGCCCGCCGTCTCCGGCTTCCTGATCCAGAAGGAGCTGGACTTCATCGGCGGTGCCCTGGCCAACCCCAAGCGGCCCCTGGTGGCCATCCTGGGCGGGTCCAAGGTGTCCTCCAAGATCGGCGTCATCAACAACCTGCTGGAGATCGCCGACACCATCATCATCGGCGGCGGCATGGCCTACACCTTCTCCGCCGCTCAGGGCGGCAAGGTGGGCAACTCCCTGCTGGAGGAGGACTGGAAGGACTACTCCCTGGAGATGATCCAGAAGGCCAAGGACAAGGGCGTGAAGCTGCTCCTGCCGGTGGACACCGTCATCGCCGACGCATTCGCCCCCGACGCCAACAGCCAGGTGGTCAAGGCCGGCGAGATTCCTGACGGCTGGGAGGGCCTGGACATCGGCCCCGAGACGGTGAAGCTCTACTGCGACGCCGTGGCCGACGCGGGTACCGTCATCTGGAACGGCCCTATGGGCGTGTTTGAGTTTGAGAAGTTCGCCGCCGGCACCAAGGCGGTGGCCGAGGCTCTCAGCAAGACCAGCGCCATCACCATCATCGGCGGCGGCGACTCCGCGGCCGCCGTGCAGCAGCTGGGCTATGCCGACAAGATGACCCACATCTCTACCGGCGGCGGCGCCTCCCTGGAGTTTATGGAGGGCAAGGAGCTGCCCGGCGTGGCCTGCCTGCTGGACAAGTAAATTTGTATTTCCGTGCGTAGGGCGCGACGACTCGGCGCGCTGTTTGCGATCTGGTAAGGCGGGCCGCCGGGGTCGTTGGCCCCTACGCCCGGATGTCTCTGGACCGTGGAGGTCCGCAAACAATATACGATAGGAGAGATTTATTATGAATCGCCGCTACCGCAAGACCATCATCGCCGGCAACTGGAAGATGAACAACACCCTGTCCCAGACCAAGGCCTTTGCCGAGGAGATCAAACCCATCATGCCCAAGGGCAAGTGGTGCAATGTGGTGCTGTGCGTCCCCGCCGTAAACATTCAGGCCGCTGTCCGCCTGTTCAAGGACTGCCACATCGCCATCGGCGCTGAGACCTGCCACGAGCTGGACCACGGCGCCTACACCGGCGAGATCACCGCCGCCATGATTAAGGAGGCGGGGGCCAAGTACGTCATCATCGGCCACTCCGAGCGCCGCCAGTACTACAACGAGACCGACTTCACCGTGAACAAGAAGGTCCACGCCGCCATTGAGGCCGGTCTGATCCCCATTATCTGTGTGGGCGAGAGCCTGGAGCAGCGGGAGCTGGGCGTTACCATGGAGCTCATTGCCTACCAGGTGAAGTGTGCCCTGGCCAATGTGGCCCCCGAGAAGGCCCGCCACATCGTCATCGCCTACGAGCCCCTGTGGGCCATCGGCACCGGCAAGACCGCCACCGCCGAGCAGGCCGGCGAGGTCTGCCAGGCCATCCGCACCGTCATCCGCAAGCAGTACGGCGCCCATGTGGCCCGGTCCGTCACCATCCAGTACGGCGGCTCCATGAACGCCAAGAACGCCGAGGAGCTGCTGGCTCAGCCTGACGTGGACGGCGGCCTCATCGGCGGCGCCGCTCTGAAGCCCGCCGACTTCGTGAAGATCATCGAGGCTGCTAATCAGGAGTGATTCGGGCGGAGGCGGGGGAGGTTTCGCCGCCCCGGCGGCGAGTGACTTTGCCAACAGCGGCAAAGTCACCAAAACGCCGTTCAGGGGCGCTGCCCCTGAAAACCCCGTACCTGCGCCCCACATCTCAGCGCCGTTTACGGCCGCCCGCCCGGCCTCCGGCCTTTGTCGGAGGCGCGAGACGCGGGGACGGTTTTCAGCAATGAAAGAAAGGGCTGTTTTATGAAAACACCTACTACTTTGATTATCATGGATGGGTTCGGCATGGAGGGTCCCTCCGCCGGCAACGCGGTGGTCAACGCCTCCACCCCCAATCTGGATAAGTTATTCTCCCAATGTCCTCACAGCAGGCTGTCCGCCTCCGGACTGGATGTTGGCCTGCCCGACGGCCAGATGGGCAACAGCGAGGTGGGCCACACCAACATCGGCGCGGGCCGAGTGGTGTTCCAGGACCTGCCCCATATCAGCCGGGACATCGAGACCGGCGCGTTTTTCGAAAATCCCGCCTACCTGGAGGCCATGGAGAACTGCCGGGAGTGGGGCTCCGCCCTGCACCTGATGGGTCTGCTGTCCGACGGCGGCGTTCACAGCCATATCACCCACCTGTACGCTCTGCTGAAGATGGCCCAGGACCAGGGGCTGAAGAAGGTCTATGTCCACTGCTTCCTGGACGGCCGTGACGTGCCCCCCTCCTCCGGCAAGAGCTATGTGGAGAAGCTCCAGGCCAAGATGCAGCAGCTGGGCGTCGGTCAGATCGCCACCATTATGGGCCGGTACTACGCCATGGACCGGGACAAGCGCTGGGAACGCCTTCAGAAGGCTTACGATGCCATTGTCTGCGGCCAGGCTCCCTTCGTGGCCGACGGCGCCGACGCCGTTCAGGCCTCCTACGACGCCGGGGTGACCGATGAGTTCATGGTGCCTGTGGTCTGCGCCAAGGACGCTCAGTTCCGGGACAATGACTCGGTAATCTTTTTCAACTTCCGCCCCGACCGGGCCCGGGAGATCACCCGCTGCCTGGTGGACGAGGACTTCACCGAGCTGGAGCGCAAAACCGGCTTTATCCCTGTGGACTTTGTGTGCACCACTGAGTACGATGCCACCATGCCCAACGTGACGGTGGCCTACCCCCGGCAGAAGCTGACGAATATTTTTGGGGAGTACATCTCCAACCTGGGGCTGACCCAGCTGCGCATCGCCGAAACCGAGAAGTACGCCCATGTGACCTTCTTCTTCAACGGCGGCGTGGAGCAGGTCTTCCCCGGGGAGGACCGGTGCCTGATTAACTCCCCCAAGGTGGCCACCTACGACCTCCAGCCCGAGATGTCGGCCTACGAGGTCACCGAGGAGGCGGTGAAGCGCATCCTCAGCGGCAGCTATGACGTGATTATCCTCAACTTCGCCAACTGCGACATGGTGGGCCACACCGGCGTGTACGAGGCCGCCTGCAAGGCGGTGTCCACCGTGGACGAGTGCGTGGGCAAGGTGGTGGACGCCACCTCCAAGATGGGCGGCGTGTCCCTCATCACCGCCGACCACGGCAACGCCGAGCGGATGGTGGACACGGACGGCTCCCCCTTTACCGCCCACACCACCAACCTGGTGCCCTTCTGCATTGTAGGGGCCAACGTCACCCTGCGGGACGGCCGCCTGTGCGACATCGCCCCCACCATGCTGGACCTGATGGGCCTGGAGAAGCCCGTCGAAATGGACGGCCAGACTCTGATCGTGAAATAGCAGCGGTCTGAGCCGTTTATTACCAATATCTGTTGCCCCGCGGGGGACCCCGCTTTTCTAATGATAATCCTGCAACAATTTGAAAGGAGATCAAACACTATGAAGCAGATGATCGAAATTGTAGACGTAATCGGCCGTGAGATTCTGGACAGCCGCGGCAATCCCACCGTCGAGGTAGAGGTCTACCTGGAAGACGGCACCATGGGCCGGGCCGCTGTGCCCTCCGGCGCCTCTACCGGTATCTATGAGGCCTGCGAGCTCCGCGACGGCGACAAGGGCCGCTATATGGGCAAGGGCGTGGAGACCGCTGTCAAGAACGTGAACACCGAGATCGCCGAGTGCCTGATCGGCATGAACGTGCTGGACCAGACGGCCATTGACAAGGCCATGATCGAGCTGGACGGCAAGCCCAACAAGGACCGTCTGGGCGCCAACGCCATTCTGGGCGCCTCCCTGGCCTGTGCCAAGGCCGCCGCCAACTCCCTGGGCGTCTCCCTGTACAACTATATCGGCGGCGTCAACGCCAAGCAGCTGCCCGTGCCCATGATGAACATCCTCAACGGCGGCGCTCACGCCACCAACAACGTGGAGATCCAGGAGTTCATGATTATGCCCGTCTCCGCCCCCTCCTTCCGCGAGGCTCTGCGCCGCTGCGCCGAGGTGTTCCACACCCTGAAGACCGTCCTCAAGGAGAACGGCACCCCCGCCGCCGGCGTGGGCGACGAGGGCGGCTACGCCCCCAACCTGAAGAAGGACGAGGACGCCCTGAAGGTGATCGTGGCTGCCATCGAGAAGGCCGGCTACAAGCCCGGCGAGGACTTCAAGATCGCCATCGACGCCGCCTCCTCCGAGTGGTGGGACGAGGAACAGAAGTGCTATATCCAGCCCAAGTCCAACAAGAAGCTGACCCAGCAGCAGCTGGTGAACATGTGGAAGAAGTTCGCCGAGACCTACCCCATCATCTCCCTGGAGGACGGCATGGCCGAGACCGACTGGGAGGGCTGGGCCATGCTGACCAAGGCCATCGGCGACAAGGTTCAGCTGGTGGGCGACGACCTGTTCGTCACCAACGTGTCCCGGCTGTCCACCGGCATTGAGAAGAAGGTGGGCAACGCCATCCTCATCAAGGTCAACCAGATCGGCACCCTCACCGAGACCCTGGACGCCATCCAGATGGCCAACCGGGCCGGCTACACCGCCATCGTGTCCCACCGCTCCGGCGAGACCGAGGACGCCACCATCGCTGACATCGCCGTGGCCCTCAACGCCGGCCAGATCAAGACCGGCGCTCCCAGCCGCACCGACCGCGTGGCCAAGTACAACCAGCTGCTGCGCATCGAGGAGGAGCTGGGCGACGTGGCCGAGTACCCCGGCATGAAGGCTTTCTTCAACCTGCGCTAAGCTCAAGCCAATACAACAGGGCCGCCCAATCGGGCGGCCCTGCTTTGCTCTCTTCCAAAAATCCTATCTCTGGTACTCAAACTCCAGGTCGTACATGGACACAATATCCCCGTCCTTGATGCCCATCTCCTCCAGCTTGTCGAACAGCCCGGACTGGCGCAGCTTCTGGTCGAACCAGTTCCGGGACTCGTAGTCGCCAAAGTTGACATTGGCGATGAGCCGCTGGAGCCAGGGGGCGTCCACCACCCAGGTGCCGTCGAACTCCTGAATATCCACCGCCCCGTCGGTGTCCACCTCGGGGGGGCGCTCCACATAGGTGGGCTCGTACACCGCCACGGGGGGCAGCTCCTGAAGGAGCTGGGCGGTGCGCAGCACCAGCTCCCGGGTGCCCTGGTGGGCGGCGGCGGAGATGGTGACCAGCTCCAGCCCCAGCCCCTCCACATGGGCGCGGAGCGCGTCCAGCAGGGCGGGGTCGGTCATAATATCCGCCTTGTTGGCCGCCACGATCATCTTCCGCCCGGCCAGCTCGGGGGAGTACTGGCGCAGCTCTTCGTTGATGGCCTCGAAGTCGGCTACCGGGTCCCGCCCCTCGGAGCCGGAGACATCCACCACATGGATGAGCAGCCGGCAGCGGTCGATGTGCCGCAAAAAGTCGTGGCCCAGGCCGGCCCCCTCGGCCGCCCCCTCGATGATGCCGGGGATATCCGCCATGACGAAGGACACCCCCTCCTCCACATACACCACCCCCAGGTTGGGGAAGAGGGTGGTAAAATGGTAGTTGGCGATTTTGGGCTGGGCCCGGCTGACTACGGAGAGCAGGGTGGACTTGCCCACGTTGGGGAAGCCCACCAGCCCCACGTCTGCCAGCAGCTTCAGCTCCAGCACCACGTCCCGGCTCTGGCCGGGCAGGCCCGCCTTGGCGAACCGAGGCACCTGCCGGGTGGGGGTGGCGAAGTGCTGATTGCCCCAGCCCCCCCGGCCCCCACGGCACAGCACAAACCGGTCGGTCTGGGACATGTCCTTGATAATCTCCCGGGTCTCGGCGTCCCGGATAATGGTCCCCCGGGGCACCCGGATGACCAGATCCTCCCCGTCCCTGCCGGTGCACCGCTTGCCCGCGCCGTCGGCCCCGCTGCCGGCGGTGTATTTCCGCTTATAGCGGAAGTCCATCAGGGTGGACATGTGGTCGTTGACCTCCACCACAATATTGCCGCCCCGGCCGCCGTCGCCCCCGTCGGGGCCGCCGTTGGCCACATATTTCTCCCGGTGGAAGGACACCACGCCGTTGCCCCCGTTGCCGGAGCGGACAGTGATCTTCGCCGTATCTACAAAGGGTGCTGCCATCTCGGGCACCTCCTTCTACTCAAAAGCTGTCTTTTCCATTCCCGGACTGTCTATCAGCCTGCGTTCTTTGATAAAAGCATCACATTCCACTGATACACGTCGCACCGGTAATAGCCTCTCTGTATAATCGGGTCGTCATTGGCGATTTTCTGTGCCTCGGCCAGGTTCTTCGCCTCAAAAAGCACCATCGCTCCATCCATGGTCCCCAGCTCCATATTGCCAAACACACCCGCCGCAAGGTAACGCTCCGCCGCAATTTTTTGCAGATACTCCATGGAGTCCATGGCATCCTGCTCTGTCTCCTGTCTGTCTCCGATTTTGTAATCAATCCTGGCGTAAAGCACGCTGCCCTCTTTTAAATTCATAGCCGTCCCCTTTCTTATAGCAGATAGTTATTTTCCTGATTCGCGGGCTGGAGGGCCTTCAGCTTGTAGGTGGCGAAGCCCTCCGCCACCAGCGGCTCCTGTTTGCACAGCTCCTCGGCCGCCTCATAGCTCTCGGCCCGGAGAATGTACATCCCCGCCACGCCGGGATACCCCTTGAACACCCCGGCCAGCTCGATGTGTCCAGCCTCATCCAAAGCCTTCAGATTGGCCACATGCCGCTCCACGGCGGCCTTGGTCAGCCGGTTGTAGGTCTTGGTCTTCTCGATAAACATGACATAAAGCCATTGCTCCATAGGTGTTTCTCCTTCCTGTTTAATCTTCAAATTCCAGCAGGTTCAGCCCCACGGCGTCGCTGAATTTCCGGCCGATCCGGCCGTCCCAGGTCTGCAAAAACAGCTCCAGAGTTGCGCTGATGGTACAGGCGGACAGGTGGCCGGCGTGGACCTCCCCGGTCACCGGGCTGCCGATGGTGATGTGCAGGTGGAGGTAGGGCTTTCCCTCCTGGCGGGTCACGTTCCCCACCAGGGCGGAGATCTCATACTGCCCCTGATAGCGCTGGGAGTAGTATTTCTTCTCCACTGTATCAAAAATACCGATGGTCACATCGTTGGCCGCCCCCAGGGCGGAGACCGTCCCCAGTTGGACATTCTCCTGGTCCACCAGCCTGGTCAGGCAGTCCACCACCTCCTCGCCGGGGTCCAGACGCAGGGCAAAGCCCTGGGGAAATTGTCTGTATTCCATATCAAAGCACCTCAATTCTCTTTCTGCGCGGCGTTCAGTAATCCGTCCAAAAACTGGCAGGCGTTTTTCAGGTCGGTCTCATCCGGGTGGCCTTTGGCGATCCCGCCCACCAGCTTGAAGGGTCCGAAGGTGTCGTAGCCCTTGCAGCCAAAGCTGCCCACGACCCGGGCGTTCTTCTCCCGGACCGCCTCCTCAATGGCCTTTGTCCCGTTGCTGCCCCCGTAGGTGGCCAGAAAAAACACCTTTTTATCCCGGGGAAGGTTGTTTTTGGCAAATTCCACCACGCTCTGGTGGAATTTCCCGAAGTAGATGCCCGAGGCGAAGCCGATGAGGTCATAGCCGCTCAGGCCGGCGCTTTTCACAGCCAAGGCGTCTATGAGGGTAACCTCCCGCCCCTGGGCGACGGCCTCCGCCAGCTTTCTGGTGTTGCCGTGGTGGGCTGAGTAGTAGACGATGGCGGTCCTCATAATTGGCAGTCTCCTATTTTCCGGTCCCGAAAGTAATATTCCCGGTCGTGGTCGTTTACTTCCCGCAGGATTCTGCAGGGATTGCCCACCGCTACCACGTTGGAGGGCAGGTCCTTTGTAACGACGGAGCCCGCGCCCACTACCACGTTGTCTCCGATGGTGACGCCGGGCACCACAACCACATTGGCCCCCAGCCAGCAGTTGCGGCCAATGCGGACGGGGGCGTTGTACTGATAGTACCGCTCCCGCAGCTCGGGGTCAATGGGGTGGCCGGCTGTGGCCAGTACCACGTTGGGCCCGAACTGGGTAAAATCGCCCACATAGATGTGGGTGTCGTCCACCAGGGTCAGGTTGAAATTGGCATAGATGTTGCTTCCGAAATGGACATGCCGCCCGCCCCAGTTGGCATGGAAGGGGGTCTCAATATAGCAGTCCTCTCCAAGCTCGGCAAACATCTCCTTCAGCAGGGCTGTTTTCCGCTCCAGGTCTGAGGGTCTAATCTGATTGAACTCATAAAGGCGGTCCAGGCACCTCAGCTGCTCCCGCTGAAGGCTCTCATCACCGGGGAGGTAGAGCTGTCCGCCGTGCTGTTTCTCACGGATGTCCATAGAATGTCCTCCTCTTTTAAGAAAAAGCCGCAAACGTAAATCCGTTTGCGGCTTCTCAGCGAATGTTACTCCGCAGCAGCTTCCTCCACGATGGAGACCTGCTTGCGGTCCTTGCCCAGGCGCTCAAACTTCACCCGGCCGGTCTTCATGGCGAACAGGGTGTCGTCGCTGCCCTTGCCCACGTTGATGCCGGGATGGATATGGGTGCCCCGCTGGCGGACCAGGATGTTGCCGGCCAGCACGAACTGACCGTCGCCCCGCTTCACGCCCAGCCGCTTGGCCTTGGAATCACGGCCGTTGCGGGTGGAGCCCACACCCTTTTTATGGGCGAAAAACTGTAAACCGATATTCAGCATCTCTTACACCTCCAAGACGGTAATATTTTCAGGGTACTCCTCCGCCAACTGGACACAGTGGACCAAAAGGGCCGCCAGAAGGGTCTGGCAGGTCTTTTCATTGGTCTGGCCCAGTCCGTTGGGGAGCTTGAGGGAGATGGACGCGTCCTTTTCCCGCACCTTCACCGCGGCCTCCAGCCCCAGCACGTCGTTGACGGCGCACTCAATCAGGCGGACGGCGCTGGTGAGGGCGGCGCAGACGATGTCCTCCCCCTGGGGGGCGTAGCCGCTGTGGCCCTTCATCTCCAGGCCGGTGAGGCGGCTGCCCTCAGAATAAAACGTTACGGTGGTCATCAGGCCTTGATGGCGCCGATCTCCACCTTGGTGTAGGGCTGACGGTGGCCCTGGCGCTTACGATAGCCCTTCTTGGGGGTGTACTTGAAGATGCGGATCTTCTTGCCCTTACCGTTCTTGACCACGGTAGCGGCCACGGAAGCCCCCTCCACAGTGGGAGCGCCGAAGGTGGCCTTGTCGCCGTCCAGAATGGCCAGCACCTGGTCGAAGGAAATTGCCTGGCCGGCCTCGGCCTCCAGCTTCTCGATGAACAGAGTGTCGCCCTCCGCCACCTTATACTGCTTGCCGCCGGTTACGATGATTGCCTGCATAGTATTCAACTCCTTTATTACGGGCTCGCTCTCCCAGGCGGGGTCTCCCCTCTTGCAAACCTGCTCAACGCGGCCTTAGTATTTTACCAACAGGACAGGCTGTTGTCAAGGGCTGGGACAGAAAAATTTTACGGAATTTCGCCCCCTGTTAAGAAAAAATTAAAGTTTCCCCTCCCCATCTTGATTTTTCTTTTTCTGAGACTATAATGTGTATGATATTTCATTTTCCGGAAGCTCTGATCCGGAACCGGCCGCTCCCCGCTGATAATTCCGGCGGAGCGCGGCACAGGAAACGCTTGAAAGAAGGAATGCCTTGATGAAGCAACACAAAAAGGCTCTGGCGGTCTGGCTGATCTCTGTGCTGGTCCTGCTGGCTGCCGCCCTGCTCACCGGCTCGCCCGGCCGGACGGAGAGCGTGCAGGAGGCCATGCGGGACGCGGTGCTCCACAGCGTCAACCGGATCAGCCTCTTCGGTCTCAAAACGGTCAACCCCGGGATGATCTCCGCCTTTCTGGTCACGGCGGCCCTTCTCATCGCCGCCGCTCTGATCCGCGTCCTTGTCATCCCCAGGTTCCGGTATGTGCCCGGAAAATTCCAGCTGGTGCTGGAGGAGGCGGTGGGCCTGTTTGACCGCATGGCCCAGGGCGGCAGCCCCCACCGCTGCCGTTTCCTGGGGGCCTATATCTTTGCCGCCGGCGCCTACATCTTTGTAGGAACCCTGTTCGAGCTGCTGGGTCTTCAGGCGGTCACAGTCCACGGCCATCCCATCACCCTGCCCGCCCCCCTGTCTGACGTCAACGCCGCCATCGCCCTGGGCACCCTGTCCTATCTGGTGATTCTCTCGGGCGGCATCGCCGGCAGCGGGATCAAGGGCGTGGGCAAAACCCTGAAGGAGTTCTCCCTGCCCATCTCCATGAGCTTCCGTCTCTTCGGCGCCCTGCTCAGCGGCCTGCTGGTGACGGAGCTGGTATACTACTACATCAGCCTGAGCTTTGTCCTGCCGGTGGTGGTAGGGGTGCTCTTCACACTGCTCCACGCGCTGATCCAGACCTATGTGCTCACCATGCTGGTATCCATGTATTACGGCGAGGTCTCTGAGCCCGGCGCGCCGAAAAAGGCCAAAGCAGCCCACGCCGCGCAGACATAAATTGAGGGGGTTTTTACTATGAAACATCTGTTTAAAAAATTTCTTGTCCTGACCGGGGTGCTGGTTCTGAGCCTGTCTCTGGCCGCGCCCGCCTTCGCCGACGCGCCCGCCCAGGGTGAGCCGACAGACACCGCGGCGACCGTGGAGAGCCAGGCAGACAACACCATCGGCCTGAAGGCCATCGCCGTAGCCCTGGCCATCGGCATCGCCGCCGGCGGCGGCGGCATCGGCATGGGTCTGGCCACCGCCAAGTCGGCCGAGGGTATCTCCCGCCAGCCCGAGGCGGAGGGAAAGATCCGCACCATGATGATGCTGGGCCTGGTCTTTATTGAAACGGCCATCATCTACGCCCTGCTGGTGGTTATCCTGATTATCTTCGTATTGTAAGGCAGGTGGAAGAAATGCCCTTGAATATTGACTGGCAGCAAATTCTGTTGCACTGGCTGAATCTGGCCATTCTTACCGGCGGGCTGTATTTTCTCCTCTACAAGCCTGTCAAGGAGTTTATGACCAAGCGCGAGGCCCACTACCGCGGCCTGGATGAGGCCGCCGCCGCCAAGCTGGCGGAGGCGGAGCGGATCAAGGCGGAGTGCCAGGACAAGCTGGACAAGGCCGACGAGGAAATTCGTCAGGAGCGGGCGAAGGCCCAGCAGTCCATTCAGCAGTCCACCGAGGACCAGCTGGCTCAGGCCCGGGAGCAGGCCCGTCAGATCGTAACCCACGCCCAGACAGAGGCCGAGCACAGCCGTGAGCGGATCCTGCGTGAGTCCCAGCGTGAGCTGCGGAAGCTGGCCGCCCAGGCCACCAAGAAGCTGGCCTTCCACGCCGATCCCTTCGACCAGTTCCTGGACCTGGCAGAGGAGGGAGAAGAGTATGAGGAGTGACCGAAGCCGCCTGACCGCGGAGCTGCGCAGCGCCAAGGAGCCCACCCAGGAACAGCAGCGCCGTTTTGCCGAGTTCCTCTCCAAAAAGTACAAGCGAAAGGTGCCCCTGCACTGGGAGAAGGACGAGGCCCTGCGCTCCGGCTTCCGCCTTCAGGTGGGTTCCGACGTCTACGACTGGAGTCTGGAGGGGCGCATCCGCCAATTCCAGGACTACCTGCGCCAGATTCAGCCGGGTCAGGAGGACCTGATGCCCCTGATGCGCCAGGCCATGGATGACTGGACCCTGGCCGTCGTGCCGGAGGAGATCGGCACCGTGCTGACGGTGGACAGCGAGATTGCCACCGTCAGCGGCCTGGAACACGCCCAGTACGGCGAAATTCTCCTCTTCTCCTTCGGCATCAAGGGCATGGTTCAGGACCTGCGCCGGGGCGAGGTGAGCTGTATCCTCTTTGGCGATGCCGAGGAGATCAGCGCCGGCAGCATTGTCCGCCGCACCAAAAAGACCGCCGGAATGCCGGTGGGTGACGGCTTTCTGGGCCGGGTGGTGGATGCCCTGGGTGTCCCCATGGACGGCAAGGGCCGCATCGAGGTGGAGGCCCGCCGCCCCATTGAGGCCCCCGCCCCCGGTATTCTGGACCGCCAGCCGGTCAACACCCCTATGGAGACCGGACTGCTGGCCATCGACTCCATGTTTCCCATCGGCCGGGGCCAGCGTGAGCTGATTATCGGCGACCGGCAGACGGGCAAAACCGCCATCGCCCTGGACACCATCCTGAACCAGAAGGGCAAGGACGTGGTGTGCATCTATGTGGCCATCGGACAAAAGACCAGCTCCATCGCCCAGATGACGGAAAATCTGGCCCGCCGGGGAGCCATGGAGTACACCACCGTCATCAGTGCTCCGGCGGGCGCTTCGGCCGCCATGCAGTACATCGCCCCCTATGCCGGCTGCGCCCTGGCCGAGCACTTCATGTATCAGGGACGGGATGTACTCATTGTCTACGACGACCTGTCCAAGCACGCCGTGGCCTATCGTGCCCTGTCCCTGCTCATGGGCCGGTCCCCGGGCCGCGAGGCCTACCCTGGCGACGTGTTCTACCTCCACTCCCGGCTGCTGGAGCGGGCGGCCCACCTCAGCGAAGAGCTGGGCGGGGGCAGCATGACCGCCCTCCCCATCGCCGAGACCCAGGCGGGAGACGTGTCCGCCTATATCCCCACCAACATCATCTCCATCACCGACGGACAG
>Ga0209694_1001411_pt1 | contig 26439 bp, 19 predicted proteins | sample GluameincwithD2O_FD_187499 | JGI IMG/M metagenome (GOLD analysis project Ga0209694, IMG submission 187499) | Mouse cecum microbial communities from Vienna, Austria - Glucosamine amended microcosms incubated with D2O (SPAdes) (version 2) | ecosystem: Host-associated > Mammals > Digestive system >... | reverse complement strand
GGCAAAAGAAGGATAAAGGGCAAGGTCGAGATAATCATCGACAAAGGAACTGACAGTAGTGAAGACAGAATCCATCTCAATATGAGGGAAGAGAGAATGGAGCAGTGGCAAACGGCCCTGAATCGAGTTATAGTGTGTTTGGTAATTTTGTTTATTGATCATGAACATATTTTACCAAAAAAGGCACCTCATCCATTACGGATCAGGTGCCTCTTTTTATTTTTGGACTGTCAGAAATTTAACAGCCCCTTTTTTATCGAAATTTAGGCAGATCCAATGGGATTATCCCGAATAAACAAGAAATTATCTCAATATATAGATTTTTGGAATATAGCATTCTATATTTTAGTTCAGTTTGGAAATCTGAAAGCTTGTCCCGACTAACTTTCAGACCGAAAAATCCCTTTCAAAACCTTTTTGAAGACACTATAATAGTATCTGTATGTAGAAATTACAGATCGAAGGAGGAATTATTCTACATGGCAGAAAAAGCTAAGACTTTCCAGTCCATGGATGGAAATACCGCTGCCGCTCATAACGCGTATGCGCTTACTGAACTCAGCTGTATTTATCCTATTACTCCATCTTCTCCAATGGCTGAGCAGATGGATGCTTGGGCTTCTCAGGGCCGCAAGAATGCCTTTGATGAAGTTGTAAAAATTGCTGAACTTCAGTCCGAAGCCGGTGCTTCTGGGGCTGTACACGGTGCCGCACAGGCAGGTGTTTTACCAACAACATTTACTGCTTCTCAGGGTCTTCTGTTAATGATCCCGAACATTTACAAATGGGTTGGTGAAAACCTTCCAGTTGTTCTTCACGTAGCCGCTCGTTCACTCGCCAGCCGTTCTCTGAACATTTTTGGTGACCATTCTGACGTTTATGCAATCCGTCAGACGGGCGTTCCAATGCTTGCAAGCCATTCCGTACAGGAAGTTATGGACCTTGCTGGTGTTGCTCACCTTTCCGCTATCAAAGCTCATACACCATTCGTGCATTTCTTTGATGGTTTCCGTACTTCTCACGAAGTAGACAAGATCGAAGTATTCGATGTTGATAAATACAAAGATCTGATTGACTATGAAGCTCTTGCTGAATTCAAGAAAAATGCAATGCAGCCTCATACCAACCCTGTAACTCGTGGTGCCAACGAAAACGATGACATCTTCTTCCAGGGTGTTGAAGCCAGAAATGCTCACTACGACAATGTTCCAGATATCGTTGCTGATTACATGAAGAAAATCAGTGAAATCACTGGCCGTCATTATGCTCCATTCACTTATTATGGTGATCCAGAAGCTGAAGACGTAATCGTAGCTATGGGTTCTGTAACCGAAACTGCTCAGGAAGCAATTGACAGACTGAATGCAGAAGGCAAGAAAGTCGGAATGGTAAAAGTTCACCTGTTCCGTCCATTCTCTACAAAATACCTGCTTGACGTTCTTCCAGAAACAGTGAAGAAAGTCGCTGTTCTTGACCGTTCTAAAGAAGGCGGAAGCTTAGGCGAACCTCTGTACCTCGATGTACTGACTGCTTTAAAAGACAAAGACATCAAAGTTGTTGGCGGCCGTTATGGTCTTGGAAGCCACGATACAGCTCCAAAACACATCAAAGCCGTATTTGACAACCTTGAACTCGAAGAACCGAAAAACGGATTCACCATTGGTATTGTTGATGATGTAACCAACACTTCCTTACCATTTGATGATTCCTTCGTTATCGATGATGGCAAGACTACGGAATGTCTGTTCTGGGGTCTTGGATCTGACGGAACTGTATCCGCCAACAAATCTTCTATCAAGATTATCGGTGACAACACAGATATGTATGCTCAGGGTTACTATGCTTATGACTCCAAAAAAGCTGGTGGTGTAACTCGTTCTCACCTGCGTTTTGGATCCAACCCAATTCACAAAACATACTATATCAACAACGCTGACTTTATTTCCGTATCCCTGGACAGCTACATGTTCAAATACGATCTGGCTAACAACCTGAAAAAAGGCGGAACATTCCTGCTGAACACTTCATTTGATAAGGATGAAATCGTTAAGCACATGCCTAACCGTCTGAAAAAAGAACTTGCTGACAAAGAAGCAAAATTCTACATCATCGATGCAAACAAGATTGCTTCTGAAATCGGTATGGGTCGTCGTACCAACACCATCCTTCAGTCTGCATTCTTCGCTCTGAACCCTCAGATTCTTCCTTATGAAGAAGCTGTAGATCTGATGAAGAAAGCCGCTAAGAAATCCTATGGCAAAAAAGGTGATGAAGTTGTACAGCTCAACTACAAAGCCATCGACATGGGTAAAGATGGTCTGGTAGAAGTTGAAGTTGATAAAGACTGGTCCAACCTGCCAGTATCTGAACTGCGCAAACCGACTGGGGATGCTTACTGGGATGAATATGCTGCAAGAATCAATGGTCTTGATGGCTATAACATGCCTGTATCTTCATTCGTTAAGAACGGCGTTCTTGATGGAACCATGCAGAATAACATTGCATTCAAGGAAAAACGTACAATTGCAGTTAATGTTCCTGAATGGAATCCGGACAACTGTATCCAGTGTGGATTCTGCTCCTTCGTTTGCCCGCATGCTACAATCCGTATCTTTGCGCTGACTGAAGAAGAAATCAAAGACGCTCCAATGGAATTCAAGACACTGCCATTAATGGGCGACAAGTCCGGCAAGAACCTGCGCTTCCGCGTTCAGGTATCTCCAAGCAACTGTGTTGGATGCGGACTGTGTGCTTCTGAATGTCCAGGTAAGAAGGGCAACAAGGCTCTTAAGATGGTTGATGTTAACTCTCAGCTCTATCTTGACCCACTTGCTGATTACCTCTACAAGGAAACTGAATACAAGACTGGTCTGTTCCCTAAGACAACTGTTAAGGGATCTCAGTTCCAGATGCCATATTTTGAAGTTCCTGGATCCTGCCCAGGATGCGGTGAAACTCCTTACTACCGTTTAGCTTCTCAGCTGTTCGGTAAAGATATGCAGATTGCCAACGCTACTGGATGCTCTTCCATCTACTGTGGTGCTAACCCATCTTCTCCATTCGTTAAAGATAAAGATGGAAACGGAACTGCATGGGCTAACTCTCTGTTTGAAGACAACGCCGAATTCGGTTATGGTATGGCATTAGCCAACAACCTGTCTCAGGCTAAGATTTACCGTATTATGGAAGACAACCTCGATAAGGTGATTCCAGAACTGAAAGCTAAATTCGAAGAATATCTTGCAGCTGGCAACGATCGTGAAAAACAGCGCGCTCTTGAACCAGAAATCAAGAAGCTCGTTGCTGAAGCAGATGTAAACGAAGACGTTAAGACTCTGCTCCAGGAAGACCTTGTTTCTAAATCCAACTGGATCATTGGTGGTGACGGATGGGCTTACGATATCGGTTACGGCGGACTTGACCATGTACTGGCCAACAACGTAAACGTAAACGTACTCGTACTGGATACTGAAGTTTACTCCAACACTGGTGGACAGGCTTCTAAATCTACTCCACGTTCTTCTGTAGCTAAATTTGCTGCTGGCGGTAAATCCACTGCGAAGAAAGATCTTGGACAGATCGCTATGACTTATGGTCATGTATATGTTGCTTCTGTCTGCATGGGTGCTGATAAAGCTCAGACTCTGAAAGCATTCCAGGAAGCTGAAGCTTATGATGGACCATCCTTAATCATCGCTTACTCTCCATGTGCTGAACACGGAATTAAGGGCGGATTAGGAAACCATCAGCAGGTTCAGAGAGATGCCGTAGCTTGTGGTTATGTTGATCTGTATCGCTATAACCCAGACAACAAGGAACACCCTCTGACTATCGACAGCAAGAAGGAACCTGATTACTCCAAGATGAAAGACTTCATGCTTAAAGAAGCTCGCTACGCTCAGCTTGCAAAACTGAAAGGCGAAGAAGAGGCCGAAGCTATGTTTGCTAAGGCAGCTGCTGATGCCAAGAAACGTCGCGACAGACTGAAAGCAATCGAAAAAGAAGGTCTTTAATCGACAAATAAATGAACGGTTAGAATGATTTAGGTTGTTCTAAACTTTCAAGATCATAGATGATCAATTGCACTCTCATAGAAATTATGAGAGTGCTTTTTTATGTTTTAAGCAATGCTGTTTGTGACAAACAAAAAAGGTCTCCGAGTAGAGACCTTTTTGCGCGTACAAGTTCCGTAGAATCCTTGTCGCTCTTGGTAAACAGATAATAACCTACCCAAATAAAATATTCAATGAGTGGATTGAGTATGTATGGTTTCGTTAGTTGTTGGAGAGACAAATTAAATTCAAAATAACAAAAGATTTTCTATTAAAAAGGGCATTCTCAGATCGAGAATGCCTTTCGTGGTCTAACTATCTTTCAATTGATAAAGGGAGCTGTTTTCCTGCTGAACAGTGATTGTTTTATGGACTCTGATCAGTCAGGCAGGAGCGGCTTGATTATCAGATTGCTGGTTGTTGTTCTGAGAATCGGATTGGTTTTCATCCTTTTTCTCGTCTTTCTGGAATGCATCATAAACACTGCCGCCCGTCCAGCTCGAAGTTGCATAAGGCGCTAACGCAGATTCTTTATAAGCCATATTGGATTTTTCCAGATTGCCTTCAAGCTGAGCTGGATCATAGAATCCGCTGTTGTATTTATTCAAAAAGTAGTTGTAGCAGATCAGACCGATGTCTCCGATGACTTCTTCACCTTTTTTAGCATCTATTGATGAATAAACTGACACAGAGTAGGGGAATTCACCAGGCATCAGACCAATCGCATTACGGACTTCTTCGATATTCCCGATTTTCTGGATATAGCCCAGCTGTGCAGATCGATTCAGGAAATTACCTTGAATAGCACAATAAAGCCAGTACTTGAGCTCATCAAATGTTCCTGGATGATTCCACATATAGTTCACAAGATTCATTGTGTAATGAGGATTCAAAACATTCTGAGAGCTTGTAAATTCCTTATCCTGCAAGGTATCAGAATATTTCAGAGCCTGTGTTTTATATGCTGTATAGCCGCCCAGGTTTTCGAACAGGATATGTCCGGCAATATTATCTGAATACAAAGCGGCTCCTTCCAGAAGTTCAGATAATGGGATTCGATCTCCCAGACGATATTTACGTCCGATTGGCTGATCCGGATTTTCGGTATCTTCCTTTTCGAGCATTCGTTCTGTCAGTTCAAAGGTATCATCCATTTTTGCGGATCCATCCTGAACTTTTTCATACCAGAGCATAGAGAGTGGAAGTTTATACGTTGAAGCGGCAGTATAATTCTGATGAGCATTGTCGCTTTCGGTATATGCATTAGTTGTCAGGTCCTGAACTGCCCATGCAATTTTAGAAGAATCAATCTGGTTTTCAGTCAGATAGGCATTGATTTGATCCTTCAGATCACTGAGCTGGTTGTTAAACATGAAAGTCTGAATATCAGAACGCAGATGCTTCAAGTTCTTCATAGTCATCACATCCTGAATCTCTGCTCTCAGCGAATAGAGATCAATGAATGGAAGCTCTTCACCCGATTCAAGAACAATGGGTTTGCGGCCATTGAGCTTATAGTCGACAAAAGAATAGGCCTTATAGCCACCATATACGAGTGCTCCTGCAAGAGTTAAAGCGCAAACTCCGACAACCGCAAGTCTTTTATAATTAATGCGCCTGGAACGTTTTCGTTTAGATCCGGTGCTGTTTTTGCTGTGTTTCGTACCCATAAAGTTAATACTAAAATATATTTTTTAAAATGCAATTCAATGCGGCAAAGTTCCAAAAACATAATGAAATTTGCAAAATGTTATCGCGATTGATTAAAATACACCGTTTATGAAACTTTATTGTGATGTTTCAAGGAAGTACACATAATGATGCTCTGTTTGAAAAAAAGTTCTTTAAATTTCGATGTATTATCGTGATTGATCCATTTGGGTGTATTTTTTCAATGAATGATCAAAGGAAGATTTTGAAAGATTACATCCATTTCTTTTGGACGAAACTTGATCTGAATAGCTAAATTAACGATTGACATATAAAACGAAAAATAAACTTTGACAGGAAAGTTCACTACCGATCCATAAATAAATCGTTGTATCCTTTGAACCGTATTTGACTTTCGTCATATGATCGCTTCTTTTTATCTGAGAATGAACGGCCATCCTCTTTTCATCTGGTTCACAAGAATAGTCTTCAACGGTAAACTATAGATTAGTACGACGCTTTTTTGACTGAAGCATTATAAATACTTTGATTTGTTGTCAAAGAAAAATCTTCAACGATTACTATAGGATTGAATGTTCGAACCGTCATATTTCATTTTAAGATCCGGGCTGATATTTCAAATTTGCTTCGGTCAATGGATAAATCAGGCACTTCAAACGAAATGAAAAAGAACTTTGAATATTATTTGGATCACAGAAAACTTAAACTTTGAACTAATGCAACTCATTCTCGAACTGTGATAGTTCATGTTCATAAGGGGATTCACAAACATGGAGGGGAAAATTTATGAGAGCAGAAAAATTTGATACAGGTTGGATTGACAACCCAGAAGTTTTTGAAGTCAATCGACTGGAAGCTGTCAGCGATCATATCTCTTTGATTGACGGAAGACCATTGGTTCAGTCATTGAATGGAGATTGGTTTTATAGCTATGCCTCTTCACCAGATCAGGCTGATCCAGAATTTTATCGATTAGATGCAGACTATCATGGCAAACCAACTATTCATGTTCCTGGTCATATTCAGATGCAGAATCTCGGACAAATCCAGTATCTGAATACAAGGTATCCTTGGGAAGGTAAGGAAAAACTCAAATTAGGTAAGGTTCCTAAGAAATACAACCCGACAATCAGCTATGTCCGTTACTTCACTTTGGATCCAGATCTAGCTGGAAGAGAAATTCATCTGAAGTTTGACGGGGCGGAAAGTGCTATGGCCTGCTGGATTAATGGAGCATTTGTTGGATATTCAGAAGATTCCTTTACTCCAGCTGTGTTTGATGTCACCAACTACATTACGCCTGGAGAAAACAAATTAGCTGTTCAGGTTTACCAGTACTCCACTGGGTCATGGCTTGAAGATCAGGACTTCTTTCGTTTTTCCGGACTCTTTAGAGATGTCTCGTTAGTTGGATATCCAGAGCTTTATATTAAAGATCTAAAGATTGAAACGCAGTTAAATCCAACGTTCAATCAGGCACGCGTTCTTTTACGGATGAAACCCAATAAAGAGGGAGCTCATTATCAGGTTCGTCTGTTTAATCCAAAGCACCAGAAAATTATTGAATTCAATACGAGGGAAACATATCTTGCAATGGATCTGACAGATATCGAACTCTGGTCGGCTGAACACCCGAATCTGTACAAGCTTGAAATTGATGTACTAGATGAGAATGAAAAATTGATGGAACGCGTAGTCAACAGAGTTGGACTGCGGCAGGTTGAAATCATTGACGGCGTTTTAATGCTCAATGGAGAACGGCTCATTTTACGTGGAGTCAACCGTCATGAATTCTCTGCTAAAAACGGACGGGCGATCACGAAGGAAGAAATGGAAGAGGATATCAAAATCCTTAAGGCGAATAACATTAATGCCGTAAGAACCTCTCATTATCCAAACCATTTTTACTGGTATGATCTGGCTGATCAATATGGTTTGTATCTGATTGATGAAGCCAACCTTGAAACGCATGGAACATGGGCACAAAAAGACGTGAACAATCTTCAGACCACTTTACCTGGAAATCATAGAGAATGGAGAATGGCGGTTTCTGATCGAGCCAATTCAATGGTTCAAAGAGATAAGAATCATCCATCCATCCTGATCTGGTCATTAGGAAATGAAAGTGGTTATGGCGATGTTCTTCTTGAAGAGGCGGATCTGATTCGCACAGAAGATCCAACCAGGCCCGTTCACTATGAAGGCTGCTGGATGGCTCCTAAGGCCTACAACGTTTCTGATTTTTATTCAAGAATGTATCTGCCAGCCAATGAATGCGAAGAATACTTATTAAATAATCCAGATAAGCCATTGCTTCTATGTGAATATTCTCATGCCATGGGAAATTCCTTAGGGGGAATGAGCAAATATACGGATCTCGAAGTCTATCCAAATTATGCGGGTGGATTTATCTGGGACTATATCGATCAGGCTTTGAATTTACGCCGTCATGGCAAAACATATCTTGGTGTAGGCGGAGATTTTAAAGATCGAATCAATGATGGAAATTTCAGTACAGATGGCATTGTTTATGCTGATCGAACTCTCTCTCCAAAAATGCAGGAAGTACGCTATCTGTACCAGCCTTTTGAAATTGTTCCAGATCGTCATGGAGTTAAGATTACCAATAAGCTTGCTTTCAGTAATGCTTCTGAATACGAATTCAGATACATAGAAAAGAACGAGAAGGGTGATGTGATTCTTGATGGAGTTCTTGAACTGGATTTAGAACCAGGGGCTTCCAGAAAGTCATTCATTCAATGGAAACGGGACGAAGGAGAAACCATTCGAGAAGTCCAGGCTTGCTATAAACAGGACACTCCATTTGCCAGGGCAGGAGATGTTGCAGCTTTTGGTCAGTCGGTTGAAGGCCGTTATCGTTCAATGAATGCTGATTTAGGCTATATGGAAATTGTGGATGATCAGGGAGTGATCGGCTTTCATCAGGATGGCTTCCAGGCACTGTTTACAGAAAAAGGCATGGTTTCCCTGAAATACGATGGAACGGAATACATTGAAAAGCCGGCTTCTCCAATCTTTATGCATGCAGTTACAGATAATGAAATTGGAGCAGGACATGATTATGAATTTGCGATGTGGCATGCGGCCAGTGTGTTTGCCAAACCGGTAGATATGCAGGTTCGTCTTGACTACGAAAACCATCTCGGTCAGATCCGTTATGAATATAAAGTTCCTTCAACACCGGAAACCAGATGCTATATCAGCTATTCTATTGCTTCACCAGGATTAATTGGAGTGGATGTTTCGTTCCATGGAAAACCGCAGTTTGAGTTCATTCCGGTTTTTGCTACACAATTCAAATTACCGGGATTCCTGAACCGGGTTCATTACTATGGAAATGGTCCACAGGAAAACTATATTGACCGAATGGAAGGGGCCAGGCTGGATCACTACACCATGAAGGTGCGGGAGAATGTTTCTCACTATCTCAGACCTCAGGAGATGGGCAACAGAACTGGAATCCGGTACGTCGATGTAACCAACCGTCATGGAAAAGGATTGAAATTCTCGATGGTCAGAAAACCACTCGAAGTTTCTGTTCTTCCATATTCGTATGAACAGCTGCAGGCAGCTGACCATGTATGGGAACTTCCATCTTCTTCTTATACCTATGTTCGAATTGCTGGAGTTCATATGGGTGTTGGCGGCGATGACAGCTGGCAGGCAAGAGTACATGATGAATTTATGGTAGATGCTTCAAGAAATATTTCCTATTCCTTTATCATTTCAAAGGTTGATCCACAGGGAATTCTCGAAGTTGGAACTGAAGAAAGTACAGAAAATTCAGATGAGAAAACTGACAGTATTTAGGAAGCTCAATGTTTCTTGGTGCAGGTAAGAATTGAGCAAAAGGAAGCTTTTTTGATTATTTGTTTTCAGAATAAAAAACGAGGTTTGAGGCTAATAGCTACTGACAACTAAGTGATTCATTGTTAAATCGAATTTGTTCGAATTAATTGTCCGTATAGCTTGGGCTATTCATATTCAAATTACAGGATCAGGGCTGAACAATCTCTGATCCTCTCTTTTTATCCTGTTCTCTGCAAGAAGACCCAGCTTTTGAGCACAGCGAAAGCGGGGGACGAATTGCCTAGTTGGTCTATAAAATCACATGTGAGTTTAGTATTATGTTTGAGTGGATATCTAACCAGGGCAAAGGATAATGAACAAAGCTTATAAATTTATGATCTATCCAGATAAAGAACAAAAAAATTCTCTTTGAGAAAACTTTCGGCTGTGTGAGGTTCGTTTACAACTATTACCTCGATATAAAGATTCCGCAGTATCAAATGGATCAATCCAGCTTGAACTATACTTGGTATGCTGATGATTTAGCGAAATTATTGAAAACTGAAGATTATGCCTTTCTTAAAGAAGTTGACTGCATTGCGCTCAAGCAGTCACTTTACCATTTGGATAATGACTTTCAGGATTTTTTCAGAAATCCAGCAATCGGTTTTCCAAAATTTAAATCAAAGAAAGCTAACCTGAAAAGTTGTACAACTCTATGGATCAATGGCAATGTTGCAATCAAAGACGATGTCATCAGGCTTGCTAAAGTAGGTCTTGTTAAAATCGAGCTGCATTGCCCAATTCCTTCGGATAAACTGAAATCTGTCACGATTAGCCAGAGTCCAAGTGAAGAATATTATGCAAGTATTTTGTTCGAGTATGAAAATCAAGCACACCAGCAGACGTCTCAAACATCCATCAATTTGGTTCATTCAATGCCTGAACTATCTAAGGATCCTGATGGCAAGGAACCAAAATATCCAAGTTATTACTACGAGACTGAAAAGAAACTCAAACGAGAAAAACGGAAACTTTCCCGCATGGTGAAAGGCTCAAACAACTGGAATAAGCAGCGAATTAACGTCGATCAAATTCATGAAAAAATGGAAAATCAACGAAAGGATTTTCTGTATAAACAGGCAAGGACTGATAGCCAATGACAATGATTGAGGCTGTAAAGAAAATCAGAATAAGAATATTCTGGTTCAGTCTTTGTATTTTGGTCAATCTTTATCAGATAAGAATAGGCAAACATTCAGATCTGTTATAGCTGCGGCAATGAGAATAGGGAAAAAAATCGTATTTATAAGAGCCTGAGATTGTCCAGAGTATGGTGCTTTCCATAATTGAGACATCAAAGCCGGATTCAACATCAGAAACAAAGAGATACGCTAACTCAGTACGCCATTAAGGCAAAATCATAAAACTATGACACATGGAGTTATCCTTTTTTTTCCATAGGTAAAGAAGTTAGGCATTTACACGATTGTGTATGAGTGTAAACGATTTCTTAAAGAGTTTTTTGCTAAATAATCCTTTCATCGTTCACCTCACTCTTTTCTTGAAGTTTCACTTTGATACACTGTTAACGGAACTTTTTAATTGAAAAGCATCCACTTGGGTCGTGCAATCCATTCGGTCTGACTGACTGAAGAAGGAGTAATCCAGCACCGGGAATATAAGTTTTCTCTTTTTTTCTTCTCTTACCTACTCTACCTTCGCTTATATTCCTGATTTTGAAGACCAGCATCTAACCAATGCTTACCATATAATGAATGGGAAACCATTCTTTTTTTTTATTTAAGACAATGGATTGCCAAGTGTGATGACAATCCGTCATGATAAATCAGGTTCGCCAGAAACACTGAATTGGAAGAATCATGTCTTCTGATTTTTTGCTGTTTAAATTAGAGATAAGAGACGAACCAGAAAGGAGCCAGATGTTTAGAGTCAGTGCAAATTCAAAACAGGAACTCGAAAATCTGATAAATGCAAAAAGTGATGGGATAATCCTGGCTCTGCCTGAATTTTCCATCCGTCAAATCAGTTTTCTCGATCCAGAAGATTTAGAAAATACGGTTCAGAAGATTCATGAACATTCTCTTCTGGCTGCGGTTAATGCGATGAAAATGCTTGAAGAAGATGAAATCGAAGAAGCCGAAGAATTTTTAAAACTTTGCCAGTCTGCTGGTGTGGATGAAATCTATATTGCAGATGAAGGCTGGATTCAGCTTGCGCGCAAAATGGATCTGATTGATCGATTAATCTTTCAGCCGGAGACATTAATGGTCAATGGCTATGATGCAAAGTTTTATCTTGATCAGGGATTGAAATCCGTCAGCATGGCCCATGAACTCACATTGGATGAAATCCTCTCCTGCGCCAGTGTTGCCGGTTCGATTGAGATTTTAATTCAGGGTTATTATTCCTGGATGTCTTCGAGAAGACCACTGTTGAGCAATTATTTTGAAGAAATCAAAAGCATGAATGAATCCGATCAGAGTGATCCTGAAGATTTAAAAAACAAGCTTTATGAAAACGAATCTTCAGATAATCAGCTGTACTGGATTCAGGAGCAAAAGCGGGCTGGAAAGCTTCCTGTTATTGAAGATTCAAGTGGAACAACCGTATACAGTGATGAACCCATTTGTTCCTATGATGAAATTTCTTTGTTAAAGGAACATGGAATTAACCGATTTAGGATTGATACTCTCTTTGAAGATGATGAGTATGGTGTCAGACAGCTTGCCTTATATCGAAATATTCTGAATCAAAAGCCGATAGAAGAATCGCATAAAAAGGGAAGCGATCATCTGTATTCGATGAAGACTGTGACACGAAAGGATCAGATGGTATGACAAGGAAAAATGTTTATTCATGCCAGTTGAATACCGGTAAACAAGGTACAAGAAAAATCGAGTTGCTGGCCCCGGCGGGAAATCTAAAGAAGGCTAAAACGGCCATTCGTTATGGAGCGGATGCAGTCTATATCGGAGGAAACCGTTTTTCACTTCGGTCGAGAGCTTCGAATTTTTCTATGGAAGATATTCAGGAACTCTGTCAGTTTGCAAAAGAATTTGGTGCAAAAGTCCATGTCACGGTCAACATGCTCCCACACCCTGATGATTTTGAAGGATTGAAAGAATATCTTCTTGAACTGGATGAAGCAGGAATTGATGCAATTATCGCGGCCAGTCCGGCTGTTTTGTCCCTGGCCAGGTCATTAGATGTCGGTTATGAACTTCATGTTTCTACACAGCATTCAACCACAAATTCCAAATCGATTGAATTCTGGAAAGACCAGAAGATGGATCGCGTCGTACTAGCCAGAGAATGCACTTTAGAACAGGTCAGTGCAATTGCAAAGAAGCAAATCCTTCCAATTGAAGCATTCATTCATGGAGGAATGTGCATATCTTATTCAGGACGATGCGTATTAAGCAATCATATGACCTTACGTGATGCAAACCGTGGAGGCTGTGCCCAAAGCTGCCGCTGGAAATACAGAGTCTTTGATGATCCCAAAAGTGAAACACCAATCTCTCCTGAACACCGTCTGTTCAGTATGTCCAGCAGGGATCTGCAGGCAGTGGATTTTGTCGAAGAGATGATAAATAGCGGAGTTTCTTCATTAAAAATTGAAGGACGAATGAAATCCGCATATTATATTGCTACTGTGGTTTCTGCCTATCGAAGATTGATTGATGAAATCTATGAAAAAGGATTCGCTTCTGATGAATTCAGAAAAGAAATCAAAATGGAAATCGCAAAAGCGGAAAACAGACCAACCGGTCCAGGATTCTTTAAAGGAATTCCGGATCGAAAGGTTCAGCTGTACCGGGATCATGATGAAACAGTAACACAGGAGTATGTTGCTGAAATCATAGAGCGAATAGATGATGAAAAAGTTTTGCTGAGGGTACGAAACAAATTCACACCTTTCAGTCATGCTGAGGTCTTTGGACCAAATATTAAACCGGCAAGCATATTCATCGAAGAAGTCTATGATGAACAGGGAAATCCAATGGAAGCCTGTTCGCATCCCATGCAGATGGTCATGGCCAGATATGATGGTCCGGCGCCTGCTTTTGGAATGATCCGCAAACGCTTAGGCGATGATACAACAACAGGCAGAAATTCTGATTCTAAAGAATCAGATTAAAATGAAAAACAGGAATCTGTAGAAAGGAAGAAGCCAGAAGGCTTAAATTGAATATGAAATTATCCAATAGCTTTTTCTATACTCTGCGAGAAAACGCAAAGGACGAAGACAGCATTTCAAGCAACCTGCTCGTAAGAGCCGGTATGATCAAAAAATCTTCGAATGGAGTTTACATGATCATGCCGATGGGTAAAAAAGTACTTGCTAAGATTGAAGATATTGTTCGGGAAGAAATGGACAGCCATCATGCACAGGAACTGCTGATGCCTGCTTTGATTCCGGAGGATGTTTATGTGGCCAGCGGACGCCGCGAATCCTTTGGAGACAATATGTTCTCCTTAAAGGACCGCTATCAGAAAAAATACGTTTTAGGACCAACCCATGAAGAACTATTTGCCGCAGCGGCAATGATGGATGGAAAATCGTATAAGGATTTTCCTTACAATCTTTATCAGATTCAGACTAAATACAGAGATGAAACCAGACCTCGTTATGGACTGATCCGAGTTCGCGAATTCATTATGAAAGATGCCTATACCTTTGATATTGATGAAGCTGGACTCGATGTGGCTTACGATAATATGTATGATGCCTACTGCAAGATTTTCGATCGTCTTGGTCTCAACTATAAAATTGTTCGTGCCGATACCGGATTGATGGGTGGTCTGCTTTCAGAGGAATATCAGGCTATTTCAAGTATCGGAGAAGATACAGTGGTTGGATGCGAAGGCTGCGATTTTTCAAGCAACCTGGAAATCACTGAAGTTGTTGATACGACTCAACCTGAAGAAGGCGAAGAGCTTGAACTTGAAACAATTCTGACTCCAAATGCCGGAACGATTGAAGAGGTTTCTGAATTCCTGAATCAGGATCCATCCACTTTCCTGAAGACTCTGATCTACATGGCTGATGACAAACCTGTCGCTTTTTTGATTCCTGGAGATCGTGATCTTAACGAAACCAAGGCTTCTAAACTATTGAAGGCGACCAATCTGGAAATGGCTCCAGCTGACGTCGTTGAAAAAGTCACTCATGCTAAAGTGGGCTTTGCCGGACCAGTAGGACTTGAAATTCCAGTCTATGCAGATCGTCAGGTTCTGAAAAAGAAAAACTTTACAGTTGGTGCAAATAAAACCGATCATCACCATATTCATGTCAATCTGAAGGATTTCGATATCGCTGAAGTGGCTGACCTTTGTCAGGTGCGACCAGGGGATATCTGTCCTAAATGCGGCAAACCTCTGACTTTTGATCATGGTATCGAAGTTGGAAACCTGTTCAAATTAGGCACCAAGTATTCTAAGGCGATGGGACTTAATTATCTGGATGCCAACAACCAGCTGCAGCCCGTATGGATGGGAAGTTATGGTATCGGTTTAGAACGATGCATGGCTGCAGTAGCTGATCAGTATAATGATGAGCATGGATTGAAATGGCCAGAAAACATTGCTCCATTTAAGGCGGCATTAGTCATTGTTTCCATGAAAGATGAAAAGCAGAAAGAAGCGGCTTTAGAACTGTATGAGTATGCGAAAGAAAAAGGCTATGATGTTCTTCTCGATGATCGTACAGAACGTCCGGGCGTTAAATTCAAAGATATGGAACTGATTGGTATTCCTCATAGAATTACGTTCGGAAAAGGTGTTTCTGAAGGCAAGGCTGAATATGTTTTGAGAAGTACTTCAGAAAAACAGGAAGTCGCTTTGGAAGATTTAAAATCACTGCTTGATCAGATTTACACCAAGTAGAAAAACGGAGCCATCGATAAAAAATCCTCTACAAGAAGTAAAGAATTTGTATAAGTGCTATTAGGATCTATAAGGAATAGACGAATTCTGTAAACGATTTGAAACCAAAAGCTTTTGAAATAATAGGCAGATTTCCATATTCATGGATTACAAATTAGGACATTTCCAACAAGAGTAAATTATGAAAAAACTTCGAATCCCTCAATGGGATCGAAGTTTTTTTTGAATTCAGAAGCTGAATTCGCATCTTCTCGCGATCTCGAAATCTTTTATGTTTCATTTTTTTTGATGCAGTAGTAGATGAAATAAAGGCACAGCCAACAAGGGGACGGGCTGTGCCTTTATTTCAGGTAAACGAATTATTATGGGAGCAGACCTAGTTTAATCAGAGAGATGCAGAGTAGGGCTCCTGCTCCAATAATTGTGCAAATTTCAAGTTTAGTTACGGTTCCTTCCATCATTCGATTCTCAAAGTCGATCAGCCACTTAATGATTCGAACCAGGATTAACCGCAGCATCTGCCCAGCAAGATATTTTTTTCTAGCCCGAGCCTCTTTGAGATAAACGTTGAAGCTGACTGGTTGTCTTTGTTGGATTGCCTGCATGAATTTCACCTGTTTCCTTGATAAAGGACCTTTCTAATCGAAAATATGAATGGATGCGCTGCTGCAGCGGACTCGAAACGAAACTGTCTCAAGAGCATTTATGCAATAAACACTCAAACAGATTAAACGAATTACCTGTCTGTTGCTAATAAAGTTATACCATCGATGCATATAGTTTGCAACATAAAAATCGAATATGCACATATATATTTATTAATCCAAAAATTATTTCCTTTTATGATGAATATGATTCGATTGAAGGATGTATGTGTTTAGTAGAAAAAGATGATATATGCACGAGGAACTTCAACAAATTGCAATAAAAATCCATTGAAGGCAGATTTTGAAAAAGAGGAGCTGGTAAAATAGCCCGACTGAGACTTTACAGGATACATTTCCACTTTCTTTCAGATAGGAATTGAATGATTTTTGAGCATTGAACTTGAAATTGATTTTTGAGATTTAACTGATTGTAAATTGAGAAGTGAAAAAGTGTTGCTTTTTTGCAATAAAATGGGAAATTATCAGAAATTAAGTTGTAAGAATTGAAATAAAATCGAATTAGTGGTTTAGAATTGAACTGTTTGAGCCGCTTTGTCGGCTTCAAGAGCGAATCTTGGCAAAATCACAAAAACGCTTTCAATCGATTAAAGAGCCATGATGTAAGCGTTATGTTTAGAGAATAGATACATATGTCTTTTGTTCATGTACTATTTTCGTTTACAGCCTGATTAGATTCGGTTATTATTCAACCATTGAATTAGAAAGGATCGACAGAACGATTTATGGAAAAGAAGATCAGTATTGCTAACCGGCAGGTTATCCTGAACTATAACAAAGCTTACCCAAAGAACAGGGAGACACTGCTGAAAAGCAAAACATTTGAAAAGTTTATTACTTACTTTATCAATATTGAAAAAGACATGGATGTCAATATCTATGATTATCTGACAAACGATGGAGAGCTGACTCCTGAAGAAGCAGGAAGACAGTTTTGTACATTCCTTCGTCTGCTCGCAGTATTTGATATCGACGAAATGGAACCAACGCATTTCCTGAAAGACAATGATACTCTCAATAATGTGATTGAAGAAATTTATCGCGGATGGAGAAGTTTGCAGCGCTTTGGTTTTATGAATTCTCTGGATACTCCAGATTTTGGAATTAATACGCTTGTAGAACGTGATTCGAAAATGAACGATCTGATCCTCAGAACCTATCGTTTATTCTCTGAGAAAATCGCAAATCGTCCTAATCTTGTTTATCGTCAGGTACAGGCCGGTACCAACTCCTGCTTCTCAGTTCATGATTCTGAAGAACATTGGAATGAAGATTATATCGGTCTAAAAGATGTTCCAATCATTGACTGTGTTATGTTAAGAACCCCAATGATTCTTCATCCGAAGTCTTCCAAACGTACCGGAATGTTTGTCAAAGCAGAAGAAAATCCAATGAACTATCTGAGCATTGATCCAAATGAATGGTTCTGTCTCCCTATTAAAGTCGGAAAACTGCTTTGCTTTGTGTACTTCAATACAAAATACACAGCCTCTGCATTGAGTATGGCAAACCTATTTGAACTGGCACCGATCGATGAGTCCAATAAGCGTCCAGACCTGCTGATGATTTTCGGAAATGAAGATGGAAAGAATGAAACTGTATACTGGCATGATGAAAAGAATGGTATCTGGGTTGGATGCATTTCCGATCATCCAAGAATCGAATATTTTGGTTATCTGAAAAAGATGGCTTTGACTTTGCACAACTTGGCTATGATGGAAAAAGGCTGGCTGCCAATTCACGGTGCTATGGTTAACATCAAGTTAAAGGATGGCCGTCAGAAAGGCATCATCCTGATGGGAGATTCTGGGGCAGGAAAATCTGAATCCATTGAAGCATTAAAGCATGTGGGTAAGGACAAGATCAAATCCGTTGAAGTAGTCTTCGATGACATGGGTACTATTCATCTTGAAGATGGAGTGCCTTATGGACAGGGTACTGAAATTGGAGCCTTTATCCGTCTTGATGACCTGGATCCAGGAACCCCATACCGCGATATGGACCGTTCGATTTTCTTCGCGCCAGAAAATCCGAACTCCCGTATGGTTGTTCCTACTGAACCTTATTCGTTCATTACCCGCAACCATCCAATTGATCTGTTCTGCTATGCCAACAACTACACTGATTCCAAAGGTATGAAAGAACTCACTTTTGATGAGATCAAGCAGACCTGTAAAGATGGAACACGTATGGCATTGGGAACAACCCAGGAAGTTGGTCTTTCCAAAACTTACTTTGCCAATCCATTTGGTCCAATGCAGGAACAGGAAATCTGCGAACCTTTGATTGATGAAATGTTTACTGCAATGAAGGACCAGGGAATCTATATGGGTGAAATTTATACTCACTTAGGATTTGACAAATCCAATCGTCAGGGTATTGAAGATGCAGCTGAAGAACTGCTGAAATTCATTACTGATGATCCAAAACCTGAAGCTGAATAGCATCCCGTACAACTGATGAATAAACGTTAAACAAGCTGCTTTATAAGGCGGATAGTTTACTGTTCGATCAAATGGCACAAATTTAAATTTTAAAAATGAAAAGTCGATTCTTTACCTGTTTGTTCTGGTATGAATCGACTTTTTTGTACGAATTTTAGCTTAAAAAACTGCATTGATGATCAATTGTGTGGATATTTAATTATTGTTGGCATAAAAACTCAATCAATTCAGATTGACATCGATAAAGAGAAGGCAGGTCTTCTTGATTGGTATAGTACTCGATCAATAACTGATAGATAAATAGATCTAATTCGAGATCTCTCCATTTTTTAAGACGCGGCAATAATTGAAGAGCATCACGTTCAAAAGTTTTTTTCCGTCCAAGCAGATAGCATTCAAGGATCTCCAGGAATTTTGAGATGACTTTAGATCGATCATCTTGTAAATCCTGCTCTAAACACAGCAATGAATTGACAGGCTTTATCTTTTTGTCCTAATTTGTAATAACTATAGGCAATTGTTACATAGGTATCAACAATACTAGTATTGAGAAAAATGGCTTTTAAAGCCAGATGAACAGCTTCAGAATAGTTTTTCATGAGCAGCTTTGTCCAGGAATAATTGCTATAAACCATAGCTAAAAAGCGTTCAGTGTCTACTTGATCATAGGTTTGAATCAGATTAAGAAAAACCTGCTCAGCTTCCTCAAATAAGCGCTACATTCCGAGACAACGAGCCTGACTAAAACGTAAATCCAGAATTCGACGATGGGCTCCAGCTTCCTGAAAATCATGTCCGCATTCATCGAAGAGCATTAATGCTTTTGCCGGCTGCATAAAACGTAAATAGGAGATGATCAAATGATAATCAATTAGTTCTAACCAGCCAGGGATGTTTAATATGACGGCTAATGATTTAGCATTTTGAAGAATCTCAATTGCAGACTCATCGTATTTTCTTAACTTACTCAGTCCAAGTAAATCATAAAGGAAAGAAAGTTCATTTTTATCATACAGTTCTTGGTGCTCCAATAGAAATGGAAGATGAATTTCAAACGAAAGGTCCGCAAAGTATTCATAAATCATTTAAAGAAGTTTGGTTTTAAAAAAGGCGAAACTATTCCAATTTTCAGAATCATCTAAATAATTTTTAAGCTTTGGAAGCACAGATTTTGGTTACGATAGATAAACGAAGTTATCCTCTGAAGAATGAGAGAATCAGCATCATCCTTTTTTGTTACATCAAAATTAAATCTAAAACCCTTAATTTTTGATTCATAAAAACAAATTATTGATTTAAAATCCTCTTCTCGAATATTTTTTTACCTTGTTCTATTTATGAATATGTTCCAATAGAGATGTTTAATACATCTGCAATTTCAGATTGTCCAACATATGCTTTGTTACGAATATATTTAATATATGATCGATATAATAATTGATTCATGGTCTTAGAATAACGATTTCTTGTTCTATTAACAATGAAATCAGAGGCTGCAAGTATGAATATTTTCGAAAATGTATCCGGTAGTTGAAAATCGAGACTCTTGATAATCTAAGACTATCAAGAAGTGAAAAAGATGATGAAGAAGCGATGTCTTTTCCTGAACTTTCTATTTATGAGTTTGTTCCAGCTTAAAAAAGATGAAGTCCAGGTTACAGTACATCACTCATGGATTCAGCAGTTTAAGTAGCTTTCTTGACTTATGAATGAGGAGATGAATAAGCATAATGTTAAAAAAGCTTACTGTATCTATGGAATTATGCCTGGAAAGTCGATAAACCATATTTGTTCTGTCTGATATTCTTTCAACTAACCAATAGCGTATCTCCGATATTATTGATGATCTTTCCAAAAGTATTATTAGATCAACTGATGAATACAAATGACATATTTAAACTGCTTCAAACCGTCCTTCTCTTTTCCCTGGGGATTTTTATGGGGCAAACGGCAAGCAGCTTTTTACAGAATGAAGCTTTTTATCGTCGTAGGATTGTTTTGGAAAAGTTTCAACACGATCTTTGCGATCATCTTTCGGAAGTTGATTATACAAATTTGGAAGATCCAAAACTTTTGATTTGAAGCAGAATGCTGAAAAATTTTTATATGCCAATGGTCAGGGATTCAGTTTTGTACTGGATCAGTCTATGAATATTATTGGTAAGGTGATTATTTTTGCGACGGTTATCGGAATCATTGCTTCATTAAATGTCCTGGTCCTATTTCTGTTTTTACTCTTGGCTGGAATAAACAGTCTGGCTCAGATGAACTTAAAAAAGACATATGCCAATCTCGAATTGGAGAAGAATCCTAAAGAGAGAAGATTATCCTATCTATCAAATCTGTTTCCAAATCCTCTTTTTGAAAAAGAAATTCGGATAAATGGCGCCAGAGTATTGTTTTTTGATCATTTAAGGAATTGTACTTTTGAATTATGGAGGTTTTATAAAAAGCAGATGCATTTGATGAATGGTTCTAAGTGTTTATTGTATTTGACTGACTTTTTGCAGCGAATCATTTCTTACTCATATATGATCTATGAAGTTTCTATTGGAGCTATTTCTATTGCTAATTTTACGATGTATGTAAATGCCATTTCGACTTTTACTGGATCTATGAATGAAGTAATTGATAGTATTAACGACATTCGTCAATACAGTATTTATTTTGAGTCGGTAGAACATTATTTAAACTTACCGGCTAAGACATATGAAGTAACAAAGAATATCCCCTTACCTCAGAGAATAGATTCTATCGAATTTGAAGATGTGAGTTTTAAGTATCCAGAGTCTAAAAAATATGCTTTGAAACATATTAACTGTAAATTTATTGGACAAGAGAAAATATCGATAGCAGGTGAAAATGGAGCAGGTAAGTCAACCTTTATTAAGCTTATTTGTCGTTTGTATGAGCCGACCTCCGGATAGATTCGTCTAAATGGTATTGATATTAAGGATTACGATTATGGTGAATATGTAAATAAAATATCTGCTATATTTCAGGATTATCAATTATTTTAAATGCCGCTTAATGAAAATATTTCTCTGAATAATTAACCTGAGAATCAAAAAATTAAAAATATTATTGAAGATCTAGGCTTTGGATACATCTTTCCAAAATTATCCAACGCGCTGGAAACCTGTTTACACAAGGATTTTGATAACGAAGGATTTGAACCGTCTGGTGGGATAGGACAAAAATTAGCGATATCACGAGCTGTTTACAAAGATGCCGACATCATTCTGCTGGATGAACCAACTGCTGCTTTAGATCCGAAGGCTGAATCTGATATTTATGAATCTTATGAAAAGCTAACTGATAAAAAACTAGCGTTTTATATATCTCATCGACTTTCAAGTTCGAAATTCTGTGATCGTATTCTTGTATTTCAAGACGGACAGATAATCGAACAGGGAACCCATGAAGATTTAATGAGAGACCAAACTGTATATGCAGAACTATATAATATTCAGTCAAAATATTATAACGAGGATAAACCAGGTGAAATTTTGGTGTAATTTGAGCGACAGATCTGATCCTGCTACAATATGAAATACGGATTTCAGTAATGACAATCCAACAAGAAAGTTGATCAGACGAATGTCTGATCTTTTTAACAAAGGAGAATTTTATGTCGAATTACAATTATGGGTCTAATCAATATAGTATGAATAAGACTCCGCAAATGACGAGTTCAATTCAAAACAGCATTCTTAAAGCGTATGGACTGATGTTTATGGGATTGATTGTCAGCGGTGTGGTTGCCTTCATATTTTATTATTTTGATCTGACTTACAAAATGCTGATGAGCTTTCCGATGCTTTCGCTGATTCTGCCAATTGCTCAGATTGGACTGGCTATCGCATTTTCAGTTCAGATGAATCGGGCATCAGTTTCTACCCTCAGAACTTTGTTCTTTGTTTATGCAGCGACGATGGGGATTTCGCTTTCTTCAATCGCATACGCTTATTCTAGCGGGGTTATTTTTGCGGCTTTCCTGATTTCTGCTCTTTACTTTGGAACCTTAGTTTTCATTGGTTGGACAGCTAAAAAGGACTTAAGCAAGATCGGAACCATTGCTTTTGCCGCCTTATTTGTTATGCTGATCAGCCAGGTTGTCTTAATGCTCTTTAGAGCAAGCATGGATACCCGAATCATTGCAGCGGTAGGTCTTCTGATTTTTGCGGGACTGACGGCCTGGGATGTTCAGAGATTGAATCAGACCATGTTATATGCTGATGGGGAGCCATTAGCTCAACAGAAATGGGCTGTTTATTTTGCGCTGCAGCTTTATCTGGATTTCATTAATATCTTCCTGTATATTCTTCGTTTATTAGGAAGCAGCAGCCGTTCATCGAACTAACCTGATTGAGATGAGACGTGCCTGTTTACAGGATGAAAGATTCAATCAAATGATACATAAATGGACAAAATAATCTAAAGCATTTACTCAGGTAAACCTATTTGTTATAAATATATTTAAAGAGCTGATTATAACGGTTAGCTCTTTTTCTTTTGACTTTTGATTCGTTTTGAGCTGGTCAATGCGAAAAATTTAAATCATTTTCGGATCAGAGAATAACAAAACGTTATATCAATACAACAAAAACAACGGATATTATCCGGTTATTCCAATCAGGATTAAAATTTGTATGATTCAAAGGACGTAACGTCACAAATAAGGATCAAACCTGTTCAAGACAGAATAACCGGTCAAATTGTTTATTTCCGGCAAGCAAACATATAAAAATAGGAATTATCTGTGAGGATTATTCGCTTATTAAAACAATGAAATGCAAGCCGGATGATCAATGATATAATGTCATTAAGATGTGCAGTAACTACATCGAAGATTCCAAAGCATTCCTCTTCTGACAATTAGAAATGAGGAGAATTTATGGGTACAAGAACTGGATTATTCCTTCAAATGAACGATTACCAGCCTGGAATGATTAAAAATAAAGCTTGCCGGAATTCATTGATTTATTGTTCGAGTGATCAATTTCCAAAAACGGAAGATTTACTGCCGACACTTGAAGCGATTATTAAAGAGACACACGAAAGTGAGAGTTCTATGATTCTTCAGCTATCCAAGCGTATATCTACGCTCAATGACCTGAAGGATCTGGAGGAACTGGCTTTTGGACTTGATGTGGACTATCTGCATTTAGACCATTCATGGCCTGCAGAAGAGGTTCGAGAACTGGCTTTACGGCTGCCTGTTGCTGTATCGGTTTCCAATCTCACTCTGCCGGAACGTTATTGGTTCAGAAATAACTGTCCAAACGTATTATTTATTCATGATTATTACACCCGAAAGGACACAGGGCTGGATCAGAATGTCTTCGATGATCTTTCCGAGGGGATTTCCAGAGAAGATCTGGTTGTATTTGTTCCTGGCAATCCTGTGGAAGAAAGAAAAGGGAATGAACCAAGTACCCTTGAACATCATCGAACAATGACCCCATACGCGGCCAGTCTGGATTTAATGAACCAGGGTGTGGGCGGAATCATCTATACATCCTTTGAAATTGGGGATATGGAAAAGCAAATGATCGATAAAGCTACACAGGGAGTTTATGGTCTTCCGGTCTCCCTGAATCATCCAGAACTTTATCATCAGACTTTCACCATCCGCAGTGATTCTCCAAAAAAACTTCGAAGACTTCTTGAAATTCCTCAGGGAATTCAGATGCCAGTCAATCCGGATGTACCTGTAGCCAGACGTCCTGGATTCATTACGATGGATAATCTTCATTTTCCGGATTCGCAGGGAAGTCTGATGATTTGCAATGGCGATTTTCAGGCTGATCCATGTGTTAACGTCATTGGGCATGTCTGCGATTACTATTTACCAATTATAGAGCTGCTTGAAAACGGTGCATGTATCGAATTTATCCATCCTAATCTTCATGGATAAACGACTGAAGACTTATTTTTTGGACAAAAGAATGATTAAAAAAAGGGACAGCGAATACTGTCTCTTTTGTTTTTTGTTGAGAAATTCTGAAATCGTTAAAGGATCTTTTCCCATAAAATTAACCGTGGTTATAATGAATAGAGATAGCCTGAAGGAAGGAACTGTATGTATTTAGTGGAAAGATTTGTCAGTCTCTATCAGATCTCACCGGATTCAACGAATGGAAAAATTGCCTTTGAACTCTTTATGTTTTTTAGAACGAAAAGCTTTCCAAATGTTAAGGAGTTCTGCAGGCTTGCAAGTATTTCCAGAACCAGTCTGCATCGTTTTGTTTCTGAAAGTGGCTTTTTCAACGGGAAAGATCTGATTCATTCTCTTGAAGATGATCTGAAAAGAAATGAGATGGCATTGCCAAAAAATTCTTAAATTCCAGAAAATGTCAACCTTCCAGAATTGAACAGACTGCAATCGGCTGCAAATGTTCATCAGTTTAAAAAGCACTGTCTAATAGCAATCAGGTATTTCTATATGGTGACTTGAAGAATATCCCCTATCATTTCAATGGAATTCAGAAACTTGCCGGACAGGAAACGGGTAATCTGCTGTTGGTCATTAATAACTAAATTAGTCACAATTGGATTTATTTTCGATGTCTTCATTAACGGTTGAAACCGCTAACAGTTACTGTAAAATGGCTTTACGAGGTGTTTATGATCAAATATTTGGATTTAACCAAAGAGTACTATTCAACAGGAGATGTCGCAAAATTGGTCGGCTTAAATTATCGCTCAATTACGGCCTAGAAAAACAAGGCAGAATCAAAATGGCTCAGTCTTCCACCGGCCGATGGTATGTCTCTAAACAAGATGTCATTGAATGGCTGAATTCAAGGTTGATCTATTTCGATGATTCTCATAAAGAACGAATCAATGTCATTTACGCCACGGTATCCAGCCATGATCAGAAAAAGAATGGGGATCTTGATCGCCAACTTGGCCGTTTGGCTTTGGCGGCTTCTGAAAAAGGTGATTTCAAGGTCTTTTCAGATACAGACAGTGGTTTAAATACCACCCGCAAAGGTCTGAGCAGAATGCTCGATCTGATTGAACAGGATCAGGTGAAGACAGTTTTCATTACTCATAAAGATCGCCTGACACGATTTGGCTTTGAATTTATTGAACGGCTCTGCAAAGAGCATGGCACAGATATTGTAATCCTTGAATCCAGAGAAGATAAAAATGCACAGGAAGAATTAGCAGAAGATCTGATGAGTCTGATTGCTCTTTTTCAGGAAGATTCTACGGGCTTCGTTCATCAAGAAGAAAAGAACTGGCTCTTCAGGCTGAAAACATGATTGAAGGAAAGGGAGGTTTCGACCATGAGAAAAGTCAAACCAGTCAAAGCACCATTTCAAAAGGCAATCCCTTATCAACCTGAAACTGTACCACTTGCAACTTCTGGAAGAATTGATCTGGCCATTCCTGAAAACCAGGCTGTTTATGATTTCATCAATGAATATTCTCATGGACGGTGGGGATATGAACTTGTTGGCGATACACTGAGCAATCAGGTGATGAAACCGGTTTATGCAGATGGTACAGCCATTGAAGGAAACCCCAGAACCGTTAACAACGTTTTAGCCAAAAAATACGGAAACTTCTTTGCCATTAATATGGACTCATAACAGTTTCGAGTAATCTTATAGTATGTAGTTCATTCTAAAAATATCTCGTGTTCCACCTGTGAAAACGGTATTATTATAGTGGAGGCAGTATCCATGGCATTGATGAAAATTGGAGAATTCGCCAAAGAACTTGGTGTTTCTGTACAGCAGCTCCGGGACATGGACAAAAACGGAATACTCAAGCCAGCCGCTGTTTCTCCAAAAGGGACCCGGTATTATTCAGAAGAACAGCTGTATCGATACACCCACCAGAACCAGCCCCACAGAAAGGTCATCGGCT
>Ga0209694_1001408_pt1 | contig 26481 bp, 21 predicted proteins | sample GluameincwithD2O_FD_187499 | JGI IMG/M metagenome (GOLD analysis project Ga0209694, IMG submission 187499) | Mouse cecum microbial communities from Vienna, Austria - Glucosamine amended microcosms incubated with D2O (SPAdes) (version 2) | ecosystem: Host-associated > Mammals > Digestive system >... | reverse complement strand
TCCATAGCCGTATTTATTGAGGCGTTCAGCGGTTTTTTAGCGCGGGAGGACGTGGGATGACGGTGTGTATTAAAGTCCTTCCAGCAGGAGACAGCCGGTGCGTGAACGGGGTGAGTTGCCAATGGAACATCAAAACTTAAATCAGGAGCAAAAGCTCCGCGTGGCCCTTTGCGGCCCCCTGCCCAAGACGGAGCGCGCCCTGCTCCGGCGCGGGGACGTGGAGATCATACGGGATGATGATAACTTCAATCTCCTGATGGGAATGTTCAACGGCAAAACCGGCTGTGACTTGATGATCGTGGAGGCTCCCTACGGTCACGGCCTGCACAGTATGACCTGCCAAGTGGGAGAACATAAAACCTGCCCGCTATGGCTGGTGAACGATCCCCCGGACGAGGCCATTTGGTATAAGATCAACCTCCAGTTGGACGAAGTACCCGCAAAGAGGAAAGCGGCCCTTGAACAAGCAATCGCCGTGGGACCGCCCAGGCATGAAATCCTCATTTTAACGGACACCCCGGAGCGGCGCGGAGAACTGACCGGCTGGATGAAGAAAATCTATTCGGTGTGGAATGTGGCGCTCCCTCCGTTGAACGTCCCGGAGGACGTAAAGGGCTATCTGCGGGAGCTGCGCGGGCCGTGTGCGCCGCCGGAGGCCGTGGTGATCGCCATGGCGGGTGTGGACAGCCTCAAAGCCGCCGAGCATATCCGGCGGGTCTGGCCGAAGGTTGGAATGGTCTGGAGCTGCAACCTGGATTTTTCCCTGCAAGCCTACCATCTGAATGTAGACTGTTTTTTCCTGTTGGGCGAGGCCAACACGGGAACGCTGGGCATCGGTTTGAACCGCATATATCAGTACAATAAGCGAGGTAGCGAATAATGAAAAAACGGATTATCAGCATCATCACCGCTCTGGCTCTGTGCCTGAGCCTTTGTCCCACCTGGGCATTTGCGGCGGCGGCAGACCCCGCCCTCTGCCGCCACCACCCGGCACATACCGGGGAGTGCGGCTATATCGCCCCCACCGAGGGCCAGCCCTGCGGCCACCGGCACACGGCGGCGTGCTACACGCTGGGCGTCCTCCCCGACGCGGACGGCGGCGACCCCTACGAAGTTGGCGCGGATACGGAAAACCTGCTGGACTGCCAGCACAGCCATGACAGCGAGTGCGGCTATGTCCAGGCCGACCCCGGCGCGCCCTGCGGGTATGTCTGCCATATCTGTCCCATCGAGGCCCTGATTGCCGCTCTGCCGGAGCAGGTGACGGAGGATAACGCGGACGATGTGCGCGGGCAGCTTGACCATATCCTCGACCTTTACCGGGAGCTGAACGAGGACGAACAGGAGCAGATCGACCTGTCCCGCTGCTACGAGCTGCAAGGGGCCCTGGACGGGGCCAACGACCCTGCCCCAATAACGGAATCTGTCGAGTATCAAGAGGCGTCCTGGGACGGCAGCCAAGTGACCTATGAGAGCAAGACCGAAACCTGTACCCTCGTTGAAAATAGCGCCGAGGCGGTCACATGGACTGCGGGCTGGTACGCGGTCAGCGGCACCGTCACCATTTCCGAACCCATCACCGTCAACGGGGAGGTACACCTGATCCTGGCGGACGGCTGCACCCTGAATGCGGAAAAGGGCATTGTGGTGACCACCGGCAACAGCCTGACCATCTACGCCCAGTCCGAAAATGGCGGTACGCTGAACGCCACCGGCACGACTGACGATAGCGGTAATGCCAGTGCGGGCATCGGTGGCAGTACCACCATCTTTGACAGCGGCAGCATTACCATTCATGGCGGCATAATCAACGCCACCGGCGGCGTTGCGAATGATAATTTGGGTAATCCTAATTATGGCGGCGCAGGTATTGGCGGCGGCACCACCAAATCTGCGAACGGCGGCAGCAGCGGCACGATTACCATTTATGGCGGCACGGTCACCGCCAACAGCGGCGCAGGGAACGCCACTGGCGCGGGCATTGGCGGCGGTGCCGGCAATAATGTCGGCGGTGCCGGCAGCAATATCACCATCTATGGCGGCAATGTGACAGCAGAAGCTCATGGTACTTTACTCAGTGGTTCTGGTGCGGGCATCGGCGGCGGTTTCGGCTCCAATGACGGAGGCGCCGGCAGCAATATCCAAATTCACGGCGGCACGATAAAAGCCACTGGCAGCTCCCTTGGTGCGGGCATCGGCGGCGGTGGTAGCAGCCCCATTGATAACTCCAGCCACAAATCCGGCGATGGCGCCGTCACCATCAGCGGCGGCACCGTGACCGCTATCGGAGGCAAGTATGCCGCAGGGATTGGCGGCGGCGGTGGGTACTATTCCAGCTATACATGGGGGGGCACGACTTACGGTAGCGGTTGTACCGGCGGCACCGGCAGCGTCACCATTACCGGCGGCATTGTGGATGCCAAAGGCGGCGCGGGGAACTCCAGCGGCGATTACGCAGGTGCTCCCATCGGCAACGGCGGGAACACAACCGCGACGGCGACCGTCAGCAAAACCAACGCCATCGTGTTTGAGAACGGCGCGGGCACTGTCTGCGGCGATGTGACCCTGGACGGGAGCTATACTGTCCCTGGGGACTATACGCTGAACATCCCCCTTGGGGCCAGCCTGTCCGGGAGCGGCACATTAAGCGGCGGCAATGCGTTCACCACCGAAAATCTGACGGCTGATATGATCTCTGTCCCCACTAACCTCTATTATAACGGGGAGGACAGGACGGCGGATATTACAACCGAGCTGTCCGGCGAGCTGGACAAAGGCGTTGCGATTTGCGGGCAGACCTTTACGGTCAGCGGCTGGACATTGGCGGTTGCAAAGACAGACGACCTGACCTATACCGCCACTTATACAAACAACAACGATAATACAAATACGTTCACGAAAACCATCACGCTCCAGAAGTCCGGCACCGACCTGACCAGTGAGGGCAAGGTGCAAACCTACAAAGGCGATACCCTAACCAAAGACTTCACCGCCAGCGACACCATCACCGTCAAGGCCACACCCACCGCTACCGGGGCGGCTCCGGCAAAAGCGGCAGCACGTCTGAGGGGTGATCCTACTGCGGGCCAGATGGCGGTGTTTGTGGGTGATACGCAGGTGTCCGCTCCTGCGGACGTTGGCGAGGACGGCGCCTACACCATGACCGTCAGCGCCGCCGATGTGCTGGTTGCGGCAGGAGGCCCAGGTACGGGAATCACCCTCACCGCGAAATTCGTGGGGAATAACAATATGGCGGACGGCGCAGGGACGGCAACGGTCAACATCACCGCTGTGGCGGTGGCGGAGAAGGACGGCAAGGTGATCGGCTACTACGGCGAAAGCAACCTTGACGATGCTTTTACCAACGACGGCGCCACCGTCACCCTGCTGGCGGATGTAAAGAGGGCAAATACCCTCACCATCAAAGCCAACTGCACCCTGGACCTGGGCGGGCATAACATCACATTTACCGGCACTGAAAATGCCTGGGTTCAAGGTTCTGTCACTACTATGACCATCCGGGGCGAGGGGGAGATCGTTTCCGAGCAGAGCTACGCTCTTGTTGTGAGCGGAAGCGTAACGCTGGAGGGCGGGACCTTTACCAGCAACGGGGGGAATTCCGCCGGTGTATACGTCAATTCTGACGTTGCATCTCTATCCGTCACCGGCGAATATGTGACCATACGCAATACAGGCGGCGGCTATGGGTTGGCCGTCAACTATGCACAATCCGTCCAGCTCTCCGCCGGGACGTACAAGGGGGAAAAGGCAGTTTCGATTGTCAGTGGTACCACCACCCTTGGCGATCTGCTGAACCAGGAGGGCGCCTCCCGAGTCGCCTATTATAAGGATAACACAACGCTGGTCACAGAGGGGCTGGACGGGCAAACCCTGCCCGGCGGCAGTTATACGGTGAAGGCGTGTACCCACATATTCGGCAGCTCCACAACCTGTCCCGCCTGCGGAGGAGAGGCCGTGGCCCGCGTGACCATCGGTGGTGCCGTCACCCACTACGGGGACCTCCCCAGCGCCTGGGCCGCCGTCCAGGGCAAGACCGCCGACTTGTATCTGCTGAAAAGCGTGGACGCGGCGGGTGTGGGCAGATGGGGTCGTTTGGACTTGGCATCCGGCAGCGTGACGCTGGGTATGGCGGATGGGGTAGTTCTCTCCGGCAGCAGCAACGTGGTTATCAGGCTAACCGGCGGGGAGCTGACCCTCAACAGTGGAACAATCCGGAATAATGGTACTACTGGTAATCCTCCTGGACTACAGGTAGTTGGCGGAACGCTGCGCATCAGCGGCGGTACGGTGGAAGCAAACTGGGCGGTATACATAAACGGCGGTCATGCTGAGATCACCGGCGGGACCTTTACCGCCACCGGCAATTATAGCGTCGGGCTTCGAAAAGATGAAGGCACGGTAAAGATCAACGGCGGCCAGTTCTCTGGCAGTCAATACGCGGTTTATAACAGGGATGTCACCCTGGCCGACCTGCTGGCGGAGGACTATGCCTTCAAACAGGGTGGCGCATGGGTGACGGACACCAGCGGAGATTCGCTTACCGGAACCGTCACGGCAGAACCGGCCCCGGTGAAGATCACCGCGCAGCCTACAGGCGGCGAAGTAACCTACGGCACAGATGCCTCCCTGTCCGTTACGGCGGCAGCGGTTGACGAGAGCCAGACCATTACTTACCAGTGGTATCAGGCGGGCGAGAATAGCAATACGGAAATCGCCGGAGCGACAGCGGCCAGCTATACGGTTTCCAGCCTGGGTGCGGGGACATATTCCTTCTATTGCACCGTCACCTGCGACAGCTACACGGTAAAGAGCGAGACCGTCACCGTGACGGTAAAGCCCAGGCAGCTTACTCCGACCATCACGGGAACCGCCACCAAGACCTATGACGGCACAACGGGCGTTGCCTCCGGTCAGTTGTCCATCACCCTGACGGGCGTTCTGGAGGGGGACACTGTGACCGCTACGGCCAGTTACGCCTATGACAATGCCAATGCGGGGGAGGGCAAGACCATTATCGCCAGCGGCATCACTCTGGAGGGTGACAGCAAGGACAACTATACATTGTCCAGCACCACCGCCACCACAACGGGGACGATTACGAAGTCTCAGCCCACCATTGCCTTTGCCGGCGGCTATGACCCCAGCAAGACCTATGACGGCCAAACGATCTCCAATCCTACGGCGGACGATCTGACCATCACCGGTGCGGCGTTCGGCAACGTGGACTTTACATGGAGCGCCACGCCCAAGGACGCAGGGACATACACCCTCACCGCCAACATTAAGGAAACGCCGAATACGGCGGCGGCAAGTACCTCTCCGCTGACAGTGACCATCAACAGGGCGACCCTGACCGCCACCGGCGCGACAGTAGCATCCAAGCCCTACGACACCAACGACACCGCCACCGTGACCGGCGTAACCTTCACCGGGCTGGTAAACGGCGAGACGTTGGCCCTGGGCACGGACTACACCGCCAGCGGCGAATTTGACAGTGAAAACGCCGGGACGGGTAAGAGCGTCACCGTCACCGTGACCCTCACCAGCGACAAGGCGAAGAATTACAGTCTCGCACAGAATACGACTACGGCCACCAGTGACATCACCAAGGCCAGCAGCACCATCACCACGGCCCCCACCGCCAGCGGGATCACCTACGGGCAGGCGTTGAGCGACAGCGCCCTAACGGACGGCGAGGCTGTATCCGGGGACACCACGCTTACGGGAGCATGGAACTGGACGGCCCCTGCCACCAAGCCCAACGCCGGGACAGCGCAGTATGAAGTGACGTTCACACCCTCCGACACGAACTATGACACCGCGACAGTCAATGTGTCTGTGACCGTTGCCAAGGCCACGCCCACCCTGACCGCGCCCACGGCCGCGGCTATCCAGTACGGCCAGAAGCTGTCCGACAGCACCTTGACGGGCGGCACAGCGACGAATCCCAACGGGAGCGCCGCCGTTGCCGGAAGCTGGAGCTGGGCCAGCGGGAACACCCGGCCCACAGCAACCGGGACTTTCCCCGTGGCCTTTGTCCCCGGCGATACCGCAAACTACAACACGCCGGGGAATGTTGACGCCAGCGTGACCGTGAACCCCGCCGCACCGAAGATCACCCTGACCGTTCCCGCCTATCAGATCGCGGGTGGAGAGGTCAAAGTAACGTATCAGGTGGAAAACCCCCATGACGCGGCCTTTAAGGAGGGCATCCCCGAAACGGTCACGTTGACCTACAAAGTCGGGGACGGCGCGGAGCAGACGTTGACCGGCACCAGCTTTAACATCCCGGCAGAAACAGCAAAGAATACAGTTATCACCGTCACCGCCAGCACCGCCGCCGTGGACGGCAAGTACACCGCCGCTACCAAGACGGCCACCGTGACCGTCACCGATAAAATCCCCGTAGAGATCAACGGCATCAGTGTGGCCGGACGAGTTTACAACGGCCAGCCGGTCAGCTATACCGGCACCCTGACAGTCAAAAAGCTGGACGGTACAGTTGTCACAGACGCACCGATCACCTACACATGGAGCAGCGGCGTGGCCCCCGTCAATGCAGGGGACTACTCGCTGGTGATCGCTGTGGGCGGCGACAAATACATTGGCAGTACAACGGTGGACTTCACCATCGGCAAGGCCAGCGTCACCATCACAGCGGCCAGCAAGTCCGCTGTGGTGGGAAGTACGAAGCCGGAGCTGACCTATACCGTGGCTGGGCTGGCAAACGGGGACACGCTGGCCACCGTTCCCACCCTGACCTGTGACGCGGATATGAACACAGTAGGCAGTTATCCCATAACCGCCAGCGGCGCGGCTGTCCCCAACACCAGCAACTATAACCCGGAGATCACCTATGTGGCGGGCACCTTGACCGTAACGGCCAAGCCCTCCAACAACGGCGGCGGCAACAACTATACACCATCTACCCCCAGCAGCCCCACCGTCACCGTTCCCGTGTCCGGCGACAAAAGCACCGTCCATGTCAGCGCCAGTGTGTCCGGCACCACCGCCACAGTGAGCAAGATCGACACCTCACAAATCGAGAATGTCATCGGGGACAACGGGCAGGCCAGCATGGTGGAGATCGACTTTACTGGCCTGGGCAAGACCATCGACACGGTGAAGCTGCCCGCCGCCGCCATCAAGGACATCGCGGCAAAGGCGCAGAACAAGGAAGTCGGGGGCCTGACGGTCAAGCTCCCGGAGGCTGAAATTTCCTTTGACGCCAATGCCCTCTCCGCGATCCAGGCCCAGGCAGGCAGCCAAATCACGCTGACCCTCACCCCGGCCAAGCCCGCAGACCTCAACAACCGGCAGAAAGAGGCCGCAGGCAGCGCCCCGGTATTCGATCTGACGCTGCGGAGCAGCAGCGGGGCCATCACCGATTTCCGGGGCGGCTACGCCACTGTGTCCCTGCCCTACACCCTGGCGGCGGGACAGAACCCCTCCGGCGTGGTGGTGTACTATCTGGACAGCACCGGCAATATCACCCCTTGCACCACCATGTACGATGTTCGGAGCAAGTCTGCCATCTTTACCACCGGCCATCTGTCCTTGTACTTTGTGGGCTATGACCCCGCGGCGGCATGGGTAAGCCCGTTCTCCGATGTGGCCGAGGGTGCATGGTACTATGACGCGGTACGGTATGCCAGCGAGAACGGCTTGATGGGCGGCTACGGCAACGGGAAGTTTGGCCCGAACGATAACCTCTCCCGCGCTCAATTCGCTCAAATTCTCTTTAACAAAGAGGGCAGGCCGGTTGTCAATTACCTGCTGCAATATGGCGATGTAGCGACCGGCGCGTGGTACACCGAGGCTGTCCGCTGGGCTACCAGCCAGGGCATCGTGGGCGGCTACGGGAACGGGATGTTCGGCCCCAACGACAACATCACCCGTGAGCAGTTGGCCGTCATGCTCTGGCGGTATGCCGGAAGCCCCGCGGCCACCGAAAAGGAGCTGCACTTCACCGACGCGGACAAGGCCAGCGGCTACGCGCTGGAGGCCCTGCGCTGGGCGGTGGAGAACGGCATCATCAATGGCTACGGCAACGGACAGTTAGCACCCCAAGGCTTGGCAACCCGCGCGCAGGTAGCGCAGATGCTGAAAAACTTTTTGGGTAAATAGCGGCCAATACAATGGGGCGGCGAGACGATTCAAATGTCTCACCGCCCCGCATTTCTTAAATGCGGAACACCTGGGAGGTGAGAGCTGATGCAGCACATTTTATTTATTGGAGCAGATTTTGAGCAATATCTCCGGCTAAAAACAATCCTCAATGATTTCACCTGCGTGTATTCCGTCAATCTGACGGACGGTATACGGCAATTCAATCAACAGCAGTTCAGCCTGATTGTTCTGGACCTGTCTCTGATCCTGTCAAATGCGGATCAGGAAGAACTTCTGCGTTCATTTCGCCGTGCGCACCCGGTGCCGATCATTGCATTGTGTGAAAATGTAGAAGATTCGAATGTTGTCCGCCTGCTTGGAGCAGGGGCAGATCAGGTGCTTGATATTCAAACAGCGGACACCGTGCTGACAGCGTATGCACAGACGCTGGTCAACCGTTATATACTGCTCGATCACATGGATCGGGAACAGAGCTGCCGCACAGAATTATGTGTTGGAGATTTTGAAATCGACCTGATGCGCCGTCAAGTTTCCTTAAAAGGGGAAAAAATAGAGCTATCGGGTAAAGAATTTGACCTGCTGCTGTTTTTCGCGCAGAACCCAAACCGGGTTCTGACAGAAGCTCAAATCTACGACCGGGTGTGGAATACGGACAAAGATTTTCACAGCAGCATCGCAAAGCCCATCAACAGGCTGCGTCAGAAAATAGAACCGGATCAGCGCAATCCTGTGTATATTCGCTCGATTCGTGGCGTAGGTTATCAATTTGCGCCGAATATTGTAACATCCTGCGATATTTGACAGGCAGCGGTCATCTAATGTCAGCGAATTGTCAGACTATGTCAGCGATTTGTCAGAATCCATCTGTATAATCCCTTTTATGTTGAAAAAGGGAAGGAACTGTTTGCAGCAACAACGGCTGTTTCCCGGATAGGGGAAACAGATGCGAACAACAAACTCTTTACAACTATATTTGCTTTTGCCAGCGGCGGCCTCCGACAAGGGGGCCGCCGCTTTTTGCGTTTCGACACAATCTGACAGCGTTCCCCGACCGTCCGCCGCCTGCTGGCAGCCATACATAGCGGAGTACCCGTGATTCCCAATCTCAAACCGCGCCCCCACAAAATTTGAGATTGGAGCTCACACAAATGAATTATGACATGAAGCGCAGCGGCGCGTACATACAGAACCTTCGCGCCCAAAAGGGATATACCCAGAATGAGCTTGCAAAAGCCATGAATATCAATCAAAGCTCTTTGAGCCGGATCGAATTGGGCATGAAAGGCTGTTCGGTGGATCTGTTTATACAGCTTTCTGAATTTTTCCATGTGTCGCTGGATGCCCTGATTTTGGGCATTGAACCGGATATGCAGCAGGAGTCCGAGCGCAATGTGCGCTTGAAAGCTGATATTGCTGATTTGATCGACCGGCTGACACAACTGAAGGAGCAGTTCTGACGGCAGTATGTCCAATGGGCATTGGAATATGGCCGCTGGACATTAGTCAACAAAGGTATCCTCGTTTACAATATAACCAAGGCGAAAGCCCTGCACCTTGAAAATTGAACACCAGCAGTACGGATCACCACACGGACAGACGCACAGTGCGCGCCATGACCAGGAGGGAGCGAAGGCTCCCTCCGGGCCGCGATAAAGCCTGCGCGGGGCAGCTCTGGCAAAGCAGCCCGCCATCCCCTGGGTTGAAAGCAGTAGAGACCCTTGGAATGTGTCTGTGAAGGTCTGCCAAGCCTTGTCCGTTACTGTTCCCTATATCCCATCGGGGGTCGAGCTGAGAATACGATGGGTGCTTATGAGAAAATGAACCATTTAAGGGGAATTTCACGGATGAATTACGATAATAACAGGCACAACGCCCATAACGAGATCGATCACATATTTCAGAACCTTCTCCCCGCCCGGAACATGGCGGAGCGCCCCGAACAGGTGGCGCTCTGCCACCGGATGCTGGACGCCATGCTGGAGGGCGGCATCGCCCTGTGTGACGCCGGGACGGGGATTGGTAAGACCTACGCCTATCTGGTGGCCGGGACGGCATACAGCCGTTTCCGGGCCGCCTGCGGGCTGGAGCCGAAGCCCATCCTCGTCTCCACCTCCAGCATCGCCCTCCAGACTGCGGCGAGGGACGAATACCTTCCCCTGCTGTCCAATGTGCTGACGGAGGACGGCATGATCGCCCAGCCCCTCCGGGCGGTGATCCGCAAGGGGAAGTCCCACTACGTCTGCGACGCACGTCTGGAGCAGCGGCTGGGCCAACTGAATCTTCAAAAGAAGAACTGGAAAGCCGGCGCGGCCCTGCTCTCCCTGCGGGGACAGCTTGACATGGACGAGGCGGCCCACCTGAGTCACTATGACCGGGAGCGCGTCTGCGTCCCCCGGATCTGCGACTGCCAGCGGGAGGACTGCCGGTATCGCGCCTTTTTGGAGGACTGTGACTCCGGGCGCTATCTCTTCCAGATCTGCAACCACAATCTGCTGCTGGCGGACGCTATCCACCGGGGCAGCGGGCGAAAGCCCATCCTGCCGGACGCCTGCGCCCTCATCGTGGACGAGGCCCACAAGCTGCCGGAGACAACACGTCAGATGTTCGGGGTGACCCTGGCTGCGGAGGACATCCGCGCCCTCACCCACAGTCTGCGGGGAGAACGCTTCCTGCTGGCAGCGGAAGTGCTGACCGACAGCGCCAAGTCCCTGCTGCGGAAGCTGGATCGCCCGCCGGAGGACAGGCCCGTTGCCTACTACGCCAAATCACTGGCCGCACCGGAGCGGAGCCTAACGGTAATCAGCAGGCAGATCCATAGTATGCTGACACCTGCCACCCGCAGGCGGCTGAAGAACGTCTCCTCCACGGTGTCTCTGTTCCACCAGGGCAACCCAGACATGGTCTTCTACACCGAGGAGGACGCCCACGGCGGCACCATGCTGTGCGCCACTATTGCCGACCTGACCGCCCAGCTCCGCCAGACGCTCTGGCGGCAGGAGCGGCCCGCCGTCCTCACCTCCGCCACCCTGGCCGTGGGCGAGGATTTTCGGCGCTTCAAAGAGGAAACGGGCCTGCTCACCGACAGCCGTGTCACGGAGTCAGTTGTCCCTTCCCCCTTCGACTACCAGCAAAATTGCCTGCTGTACTTACCGAAGTTTCCGCCCAGGCAGAAGGACGCCGGCTATTATGACAAGCTGGCCAAGGAGATCGCCTCCCTGCTGGACGCGTCCCAGGGCCACGCCCTGGCGCTGTTCACGTCCTACGCCGCCATGTCGGCGGTGAAGGAGCGCCTGCCGAACCACGGTCTTCGCTATCCGCTGTTCACCATGGGCCGCAGCGCCATCCATACCACCGAGCAGTTTAAGGCCAGACCGGGAAGCGTCCTGCTGGCGGCGGGGGCCGCCTGGGAGGGCTTCGACTTCCCCGGCGACTGCGTGTCCCTGTTGATCATCCCCCGCCTGCCTTTCGCCGTGCCGGACGCCCTGAAGGAGAAAGAGCGGGAGAACCATCCTACGCTTCGGCTCTTCATCCGGGCGGTGGTGGTGCCGGAAATGCAGATCAAGCTGAAGCAGGGCTTCGGTCGAGCCATCCGAACTGAGACCGACACCTGCGTGGTGGCCATCCTGGACGAGAGGGCCGCCCAGGGCAAGCGCTACAGCGAGGATGTGCTGGCCGCCCTGCCGGAGATGCCGGTCACCGGCAGCCTGGAGGAGGTGGCAAAGTTTATTCGGACAGTGAAAAGCAGCGACTATTTTATGGAGGCAGCATCATGAGCGAAAGAAAAAAGGAGCAGGATCACGGTGATGAAAACATTGTGGAACTTCGCATCGCTGGTCACCCGGTCCGCCTCAGCTTTGCCGCCGAGCCGGACCCCACAGCAGCCCAGCGCATCCGCAACTGCTTGATCGATTCCTTTCTCCGCCAGGATGAGGTGAACCGCAGAGCTGCGTGACAAAAAGGGCCTCCCGCTCCAAAATCCCTGTTTTATTTTTGATACAAATTCACTTTAATGAGGGAAACAGAAAAAGGCACTCCGAACAGGAGCGGTGATCAAGAGAGCGGGGCTGTCCAGGCAAATGGACGGCCCCGTTTCCTATATTTCCGGGCGCTGAAGATGTTCGGGAAAAACAGTGGATATTCGGCACAGGATGTGAGATAATTTGCTTGGCAAAAGCCAGGTGCACCTTGAAAATTTCATATTGACAGGTGTCCGATTCTCTCACACGACTGGAAAATCAGAATGAGAGGACGGATACAAATGGCTGAACGAGTCGATTGTTTATATCGCGTTTCCACGACCAAACAGGTCGACCACGATGAGCAGAATCAGGCGGATATCCCTGTCCAGCGCAAAGCCTGCCGGGAGTTCGCCGCGAAGATGGGCTGGACCATCGTGCATGAGGAGCAGGAGAACGGAGTGTCCGGCTACAAGGTCAGCGCCAGCGACCGGGACAAGCTGCAGCTTCTCAAAGAGAGGGCCGAGCAGGGCAAGTTCGACATCCTGCTGGTGTTCATGTTTGACCGCCTGGGTCGCAAATCGGATGAGACACCCTTTGTGGTGGAATGGTTCGTAAAACACGGCATCCGGGTCTGGAGTGTCAACGAAGGGGAGCAGCGGTTTGAATCCCATACGGACCGGCTGACCAACTACATCCGATACTGGCAGGCGGACGGTGAGAGCCAGAAAACCTCCATTCGCACCAAGACGGCCCTGGGCCAGATGGTGCAGGAGGGCAGGTTCCGGGGCGGCAGCGCCCCCTACGGCTACCGGCTGGCCCCCAGCGGGATCTTCAACAAAAGGAAGCATGAGGTGTACAAGTTGGAGATCGATGAGGATGAGGCCCGTGTAGTCCGCATGATGTTCAACCTGTGCGTTGGCTCCGGCTATGGGCGATGCAAGATCGCCAACCTGATCAGCAGTCAGGGCATTCAGACAAGGACCGGAGGCAACTGGCATGAGGCTACCGTGGGCCACATCCTGCACAACATCACCTATATGGGAGTTCTGCGAAGCGGCGAGAGCCAGTCGGAGGTATTTCCGGAGCTGCAAATCATTGATCCCGCCACATTTGAGCTGGCGCAAAAGCTGATGACGGAGAGAGTCAATGAGTTCAACGAACAGCGGACTCTGCCCAGGAACACCAGCGGACAGTCCATGCTCTCCGGCAACGTGTTCTGCGGCCACTGCGGCGGCAGACTCACCCTGACCACCAACGGCACGGTGCGAAAAAACGCCGATGGAGTGCAGGTGGCCCGCAGGCGTATCCGCTACGTCTGCTACAACAAGACCCGCCACCGTATCGAGTGTAACGGTCAGACCGGATACACGATGCACATTCTGGACGGCATGGTGACGGAGGTGCTGCATCAGATCTTCGACAGGATGAAAGCCGTCCGTGAGGACGAGATCGTCTCCCGGACGCAGATGAATGTGACGGCGGATGTGAAAAACCAGTTCACCGCTGCCAAGCGGGAATTCGCAAAGGCCACCAAAGAGTACGAGGCCGTGAAAGCGAAGCTGATGGCAATCATCCGAGGCGAGAGCAGCCTGCCGGAGAGTGTGATCTCGGAGATGGCCGAGGAGGCCAAGCGGAAGATGATGGCCGCCAGCGAAAAGGTCAGCGCCCTGAATTCGGAGATGGAGCAGAGCAACGACCGCACCAATGAGATCCGAAGGGATTACCAGAACATCATGAAGTGGTCGGAGATCTTCGACAGCAGCGACATGGCGGTCAAGAAGATGATCGCCGGCTACCTGATCAAAAAGATCAGCGTCTACTCCGGCTACCGGCTCCACATCGAGTTTAACATCAACTTCGCACAGTTCGAACTGGGACTGGAGATACCCAACGAGTATCAGGCGGAGAACTTGGCTTAAAAAGAAAAAAGCCCTGCCTTGCGGCAAGACAGACTCATTCAGCGCTCACAGTTGACAGTGGGGCCAAGCAGCAGTATAATAACAGCACCTAAAAGAAGGGGCTGTAGCGATACTGGTTGGGTGGACGCCCTGCATGGGCTATACCAGTCGTGGTGGGGGTGCTTTACCGATAACTCGGGAGAGCGCTTGAATGGCATTCAAGAGGTCAGCGGTTCGATCCCGCTTATCTCCACCACTGCAAGATAATCCGAACCTAACGCCAGTAGGCGGTGGGTTCGGGTTTATCTTTTACCTAGACAAAACTGCATAAGGAAACGGCGGCGGTATGTTCTACATACTGCCGCCGCTCCTTTATTGCTTCTGCTGGGCCTCCCACTTGGCAAACTCCCGCTTGCCCGCCGTGCTCTCATAGTATTCTTGAATGGCGGGGAGCACACACCGGACTAAGGCTTTCAACGCTCGCTTTGGGATACTCGAAAAAAATCTATTGTTATCTTTTGGGTCTATCATGATGTGCCTCCATTTTTTGGAAAGTACACCTTTCGAGTTTTTTAAATTTCGGGTTACTACTTTGCTACGTCTGTTTGTTAACTTTTGTTTGCTAAAAGACAAATTCCAACAATACAAGCACCGAAAAAGTATGTTGTGGATTCGGTATTACTCTGTCTCAATTTTTTCCTTAGACGATGATGTGGTATACTTTATCATTTTAAGCAGCGCTATATTGAAGTATGGCACTGTTTTGTGCGTCTGTTGCTTCGATGTGTCGATGAGAAAAGGGAAAAAAGAGTCCTCAATTTGAGGGTTGGGGTGTTAGAACCAGTTCTGATTATTGATATTACAGAGATTTATGGTATAATCCAGATGCTAATGACAGAAAAACGAACGGACGTGGTATTATGCTGGTTTTATTTCTCTCCATATTAGAGAACGACGATGAACGACGGCGGTTTACCAACATTTATGAACAGTATCACGAAAAAATGGAGCAGGTAGCAATACGTATCTTGCAGGAACAGCATGATGCGGAAGATGCAGTTCAAAACTCATTTGTTCAGATAATTCGCCATTTTGAGACGGTTTACAAAATTTCGTGTGAGGAATTACTCTTCTGGATCATTTCCATAGTAAAGAACGAGGCTTTTATGATTTTGAGAAAGCGCCGTCAAAATAATACTGTTCCGTTAGAGGATTCGAACAGCTTTGAAAGGATTTCTGGCGATACAGCGGAATATGAGGAGATCGTAGGAATATTCCGTCAACTGCCAGAAACATACAGAGCTGTACTGGAAATGAAAGTTTTCATTGGATACTCAGACAAAGAAGTTGCTGCTCATTTGGGTATTTCTGAAACGGCAGTCAGCACACGGGCTAATCGAGGACGGGCATTATTGAAAAGAATGATGGAGAAGGAGGGAATGTATCCATGACGGATGAAGAATTGGATGTTATAATGCGGCATGTTCTTGTTGATTCCTTGAGGCTGGACTTGGGTGCAGAAGATGATAAAGTCACCTTTAAGCCTTCCCTACAGTATCAACGCCAGATGAAATCCATGTTAAAAGACCCTTTGAAGTGGGCAGCACAAAAAACGCGTCCTATGTGGAAGATAATTGCCCGGAAAGCTGCTATAATTTTACTGATTATTTCCCTTAGCTTTGGCACCGTTATGATCGGCAGTCCGACGGCACGAGCCGCATTTGTCCGATGGGTTGCAGAATGGTATGAAACCCACATCGTTTATAGATATCTTGGGGAAAGCCTCCCCGATAAGATGCCACACTATGGAATAGCCGAGTTACCAACAGGTTTTGAGGAAGCTGATCGTAGTGAATTACCAAAAATGACAAGCATAATTTATGAAAATAAATCTGGAGATAAAATATATTTTGACTACGCATTTATGGCACAGGGAGCGGCTGATATATTCTATGCAGATGATTTAGCTGCATTTGAGGTTATAGTCAATCATATGAACGGACAATTCTTTGAATCTTCGGCTCCTGGTGAATTCAATACGATTACTTGGATTGACACAAAGCACGATATTCAGTTTAATATCACTAGTACAATAGGTTATATTGATATTTTGCACATGGCCGAGAGTGTGTGTTTAGAGGAAACGACAAAATAAAATTTTTTTAATAAAGCATGTGAGAAGCTTGCCCCCTTTTGCATTTACTTAATAGGGTGGAAAATTCATCCGAGTAAATGCGAAGGGGGTGACTTTTATGAGAAAACGGCTCTTATCTGTTTTGGTACCAGTTTTATTGGTGTGTGTCTTCTCGGCACAAGTGGCACAGGCAGCAACACAAAGGGCATATGTGCGTCCAAGCCTGTCTTTTAGTGGCACAACTGCAACATGTTCGATTATTTGCCGTGGTAATTCTACATCTGATGATTTAGATGTAACACTGACCCTTTATCAAGGCAACTCTTATGTTGATTCCTGGAGTGGTTCCGGGAAGGGCAGTGTGGTACTTTCTAAAGAGTGCCAAGTGGAACGTGGGAAGACTTACCGCTTGGAAGTAACATTCTTCATCAATGGAGTAGAGAAGCCAAGTGAGTCTGTCACAAATACCTGCCCCTAACGACCTGCATATGCAGACTGTCGGGGGTAGCCCCAACGAAGATACGAGTTCCAGATGACCGATATCAGATAGCTCAGCAATCCTGTCAGCCCATATATGGCCTATGAGGTATGGGTTACATTCAACTATCATACAGTATTTTGTTGCTTATACCACTATAAATCCTTTGCTTTTCTCAGTTTACAATGTTAAAGAGCTATTCTCTTCTTGTTGTCAAATAAGGGAATAGCTCTTTTATAACAAGATATCAGGATACAGGATTCGACGTTTTCTACAAAAGTTAACTGCAATTGGCTGATAGATTTTGGCAATTCATATATGCTTCTTGTTGTAGGAGGTGTTGAAATTGCTAAAATCTAACAACACATGTAAAAATCACCCAAACATGACTCTACTGCTGGAAACTGAGATTTATGAAAGACGAAGAAGAACTGAGCATATGTCTCAATATGCTCTGGCAGAGAAAATAGGGGTTACCCGAAACTGTATTTATTTGATGGAAAGCCATACCCATATACCGAAAACGGAGACAGTATTTGACATCATAATAGCGTTGGGTTTCAGTGTGGAGGAACGCAAGGTATTTGCGGAAAAATATATGGAGGCTTACTATAAGGACAAAGTAGTCCAAGAGGAACTGGAAAGAGAACTGGCAGGTGCTGTATGACACATATTTATGACTTGCTATACAGCCTTGGTGTGACCGCAAACTACACCGGCTTTTTCCACATGGCTTATGCGGTATCGCTGTGTGTGGAGCAGCCAGACCGGCTGTTGCTGGTAACAAAGTGGCTGTATCCAGAGGTGGCAAAGCAGTACAACACCAACTGGAAAGCGGTAGAACGGAACATTCGGACTGTGAGTTGTATCATTTGGCAAGAAAACCGCTCCCTGCTGGAAGAGCTGGCGCACAGGCGCCTGGAGCACAAACCCCGAAACGCCCAGATACTGGCTATTCTGGTTTCCGCGCTGGACATCGGATCTCTGGCGGTTCATGGACTGGATGAGACAGCACATCCCCAGCATAGACGAGTATATGGAGGCAGACCAGAAGCCGCTGCAGAAGCAACGGCACACAGCGATACAATGGAGGAGCAGGGATGTCAAAGCAGATACAGCAGCGTAAAACTGCGTTCGCTCCCTTGCTCCTCCTTTCCTGATTGAACCCGCTTCGCTAGGCTTTGATGGGGTTCCCTTATCGCTTCATCCACCATATTGTCATCTTCTCTGGAGAGAGATTTTTCTCTTGGTTTGAATAGTCTCCACCTCCAGATTCGGCAGTTTCTCCTCACTCCTTATTGAAAACACTTCAAAACCGAGTGGGCAACAGTGGATGCGCCTGCCCAGGATGCCCCGGGTTGACTTAATTTGAATGTCTTTCGATCGGCCAAAAAGGGCCGTCCCAGTTGGGACGGCCCTTGCGCTTTGTATGGAGTTACATGGATTCCTCGTCAATAACCTGGGCCTTGATAAGGTTGGTGGAGCCGCTCTTGCCCAGGGGGACGCCGGCGGTGATGACCACGGTGTCGCCGTTCTGAACCAGCCCCTCCTTCAGGGCCACCTCGGCGGACAGGGAAAAAATACGGTCGGTGGAGTTCACCTCTCCGGTGAGGAAGGGGGTGACCCCCCAGGAGATATTCAGCTGCCGGCGGACCTTCTCGTGCATGGTGAGGGCGGCGATGGGACAGGCGGGACGGAACCGGCAGATCATCCGGGCGCTGCGGCCCGAGTTGGTAGCGGTAAGGATGGCCTTGGCGTCCAGGTCCTTGGCGGTAAGGCAGCAGGTGTGGGTGATGGCGTCATTGATGTTGGAGGCGGGGAGAACCCGCTGCTTCTGGAACTGCTTCCAGTAATCGATGGCCCCCTCGGTCTCGGTGACAATACCCACCATGGCCTGGAGGGCCTCCACCGGGTACTTACCCCCGGCGGTCTCACCCGAGAGCATCACGCTGCCGGTGCCGTCGTAAACGGCGTTGGCCACATCGGACACCTCAGCCCGGGTGGGCCGGGGATTGCGTATCATGGAGTCCAGCATCTGGGTGGCGGTAATTACCGGCTTGCCCTGCTGCAGCCCCTTGCGGATCATCTGCTTCTGAAGGATGGGCACCCGAGCGGCGGGAATCTCCACACCCAGGTCGCCCCGGGCCACCATGATGCCGTCGGCCACCTCCAGAATCTCGTCCAGGTTGTCCACGCCCTCCTGGTTCTCAATCTTGGCGATAATCCTCACGCCGTCCCCACCGCACTCGTGGAGGACCGCCCGGACGGCCTCCACATCGGCCGCCCGGCGGACGAAGGAGGCGGCGATGAAGTCGAAGTCGTTCTCCACACCAAATCGAATATCCGCCACATCCTTCTCAGTGAGGGCGGGCAGCTGAATGTGGACGCCGGGAATGTTGATGGACTTGTTGGCCGACAGGGTGCCGCCGTTCTCCACGGTACAGACGATATTTGTCCCCTCAATACGCTCCACCCGGATAGCCACCAGGCCGTCGTCAATCAGAATCTCCTGGCCGGGGCACAGCTCCTCGTGGAGCTGTGGGTAGGTGACGGACACCCAGCCCTGATTGCCCACCACATCCTCTGTGGTCAGGGTGAAGGGGTCGCCGGGCTCCAGCGTGATGGACTTGCTCTCAAAGCCCTTAATCCGAATTTCGGGGCCCTTGGTGTCCAGAATGGTGGCCACCGGCCGGCCCATAGCGTCCCGGACAGCCTTGAGCCTGTTCAGCCGCTCCAGGTGTTCCGGGTGGCTGCCGTGGGAAAAATTGAACCGGGCCGCGTCCATACCGGTGCGGATCAGGGTGCGGATCATGTCCACATCGTCCACCGCAGGGCCCAGGGTGCAGATGATTTTTGTTCTTCTCATGTTTGATTACCTCCTTCGGGTATCTCATCTTCATTCTATGCTGACGCACCCTATGTTACAGGAAAAAATCGAAGTTGAAAAGGGGTGATTTTCACAAAATTCCAAGCTCAGCAGAAAAAAAGTAGACTGTCCTTCCAACAGCTGCAGAGGCTTGACTAGGCCGGCGGGACCTGTTATACTATGCGGAAAAAGGGGGATAGCTTATGACAAAGAAAAACCGCTGTTTTCTGTCTGGTCTGCTGTGCGCCGTGCTGCTGGCGGGCTGCGGCCCGGCAGGGACAAGCTCCGCGGACAGGTCCGGAGCTCCGCCGTCCGGGGTTTCCCATTCCGATATCTCCGATGCCTCCACGTCCGGCGCCTCCGGCCCGGAGAACCCCCACAGCGCAATTCCCCTAAAGCTCCCCCAGGGGGATGAGGGAACCGTAGTGGAGTACACCTGGGATCACCCGGTGACGGTGGACGGGGGCCGGCCATTGATCCTGCGGCTGCGCTGCGAGGCGGAATACTGGGCCAATTCCTGGCACTACGGGGTAAGGGCCATGGACCTGCTGGAGGGAGAGACCTGCCTGCAAACCATGACCGTCCTCCTGGCTGATGCCGCAGCCTGCGGCCAGCTGGGGGATGACCCGGAAGGCGCTTACCGGCGGACCGACTGCTGGAACAAGGAGGGCGATCTCCTCCTGGAGGACCTGAATTTTGACGGCATCCCCGATCTGCGGCTGCTGAAAACCACCGGCGTTGTCAACAGCGTTTATCTGTGCTGGCTCTGGGACCCGGATTTTCAGAAGTTCCGCTTTGCCTTTTCCCTGTGGGGCTACGATGTGGAGCTGGACCCGGAGCAGAAGCGAATCATCACCACCGCCCGGGACGCCCAGACTCACATTACAAACTATTACGAATATGACGAGAATGGCACCCTGCGGCTGGTGGATACCGAATCCGAGACACCAGGGATGGGGTAAAACAGCCGCCCGGCGCACATGCTTGCGGGCGATAAGGAAGCACAAAAGCCAACAGGCACGAGCAGGACGGGCAAGGGTACAAGAGGACAGGGGACCGGCTGAAAAGCTGGCCCCTGTCTTTTTGCGTTCCTGTGGGAGTTCCCTGGCGGGATGTTCCCGGCCCTAGGCGCTCCCAATCCACGCCCGCAGGCGTCAGAGCGACGCAATCCTCACGGGGCCATCCGCTCCTGACGGGCGGACAGTCACTTTTCACAACAAAAAAACAAGACACAGCCCAAAAATTTGAGCCATGTCTAAAAAAGGGCTTGCGTACTTTCTCAATATGCGCTACAATAGGGACACAAGGCAAATTGAGGCAGGACGTAAGGTGGTCGCAACACCTTACGCCCCTATGCAGGAGCGCACACTCCTACACAACAGCATTGCTGCGCCAGCCCTTATTATATCGAAAACGCCGCCATTTATCAAGAGGCGGTTTGTGAGGGTTTGTGTCTGTCAGTTGCGGTGTGGGGTAATTATATCCTGCGCCGCTTTCGTTTGCTTTGGCGGAAGCGCCCAACGGGGGCCGGGGAGTCCCACCCCCAGGGTACGCGCCGTCGAGGAGACCCTAAATTTTAGAAAAGAGAGGTACAAACGAAATGAGAAAACTGAAAAAGGCACTTTCCCTATCTTTGGCACTGGTCCTGTCCTTGGCTTTGGCAGTCCCGGCGTTTGCGGCGGAGAAACTAAAAGTAAGCATTACCTTTGACGGCTATCTGCGCACCGAATATGTGAAAGATGATGGTGAAAACGTGTTCATGGCGGTTCAGGTGGTGAAGGACGGCTCAAACGTGAAACTGGAGTGTCCGGGCGCTGAACGGCTCGTGGTCGAGTATGAGTATGATCGTACCCTTGAGGTGTATAGCCTCCAACAGACGAAAGGCGCGGGTTGGGTGCCTGGCCCAGCGGCCCCCTTTTTGGATGGTTTGAGTTGGGACTTTGACGGCGTGGTCGTTGATGCATCCACAAAGACCTTCGCAGCCACATCGGCGGACGCTGGTAGTACGGTTTTTGTGATTGGCGTCCCCTCTCTTGACATCTATGACGACAGCTGCTTTGATGTGAAAGAAACCTTCTGGATGAGCGAGAGTGGTTACGCACAGCTCGCGCCGGAGCATAAGGGAGTCCCGGGTCCCGGGAGTGAAATCCGTGGGGTCGTTGGGTCAGACCAGCCTACCCAGCCCACCACCCCCACTGAGCCTGAGCAGCCCACTCCCCCGGCCACGCCCAGCACCCCTGACGCTCCCGGCAGCTACACCGTGAAAAAGGGCGACACCTGGAGCACCATCTGCACCAACTTTTACGGCACCAACGCCCAGCGTTACGCCCTCCAAAAAGCCAACAAGGGCGTGGCTCTGAAAGAGGGAACGGTCATCACTTTGCCCGAGAAGCTGGGCAAGGACACCTTGATTTCCGCCCCTGTTGCCGGAGCCGGTGAGAAGCTGTATACCGTCAAGGCCGGTGACACCTTGGGCAAGATCGCCGCCGCCGAGTATGGCAAGGTCAGCGAGTACAAGACCATCTTTGAGCGCAACACTGACCGGCTGAAAAACGCCAACACCATTTATGAGGGCCAGGTCATTGTCCTGCCTGTGAAGAAGTAAACCGGAACATATCAGCGGCGGGGGTAGAAATACCTCCCGCCGTTATCTAAACTAAGAAAAGGTGTGCATTGGCATGGTACTGGATGTAGAGCGAAAAAAAGCAGAATCTTTCGGGGAAAGGTTAAAGGATTTACGTATAAAAGCGGGTATGCGTATTAGCGAAGTAGCGAAACAAAGTGGTGTTTCAAATGGTACGATTTCCAACTATGAAAACGGAGTAACGGCTCCTAATTTCGAGATTTTACAAAAACTTGCGTTTACTTATAAAACTCCGTGGTGTAGTATTTTTGGAATAGAAGAAGCGGACTACAAAAAAGACCGTGATATATTCATGCGTCATGGATTGTGTGAGGGTTTTGCGAATATGCTGATATTTTCAAAACAGTGCGGAGCGTATCAGGAAGTAATTGATTGTCTCAATTTGATATATAGCGATGCACTAAACGCTCCTTCACTTTGTACTGAATTGAAACATTTTTTTACGGTATCATACCACGAAGAAGTTGACCGGCTGCCGGTAAAACTTCCCCCCCGAGGCATCAAAACGGCTTCTTTTAGAACCAGTAATCCAAACTTTATGCAATATGTTTGACGCAAAATATCCAAAGCGTCGATTAGAACAGTTTGCTAAAATTATGGCAGGCATAACAAAGAAATAAATTTTCAGGAAATAGCTCTCTTTTTGTAAAACCACTTGGGGTATATGTTATAAAAATCCAGCAGAAGGTATTTTGAAACCTTTTGCTGGATTTTATTAGGGCCTGTTTTGACTGTTTTCGGTAAAATAGAACTTGTGCAAAAGGGCTTGAAAAAGTTAGCAGTAGGCGAAGGATAAAAAGAGAGCCATTGTCAGCACCGTAAAAATCAGCTAACCTTAGTTTGTCAAGACTAAAGGGGGCAGCGGAAAGGTGTTAAGAATGGCTCAGATAGATTATATCAAAGATTTGTACGAAAATGAAGACCTAAGTTTGCGGGAAATATCCCGGCGGACCGGCCACAGCTTCCAGACGATGCAGAAATATGCGTACCAGGAGAACTGAAGTGCGGAGAAGCTGCCGCGGAAGCAGCGACACACGGCAATGCGAATCTACCACCGTCTGGTGGATGAGCAGGGATGCAGGGATACCAAGGCAGCTACAGCAGTGTGAAGCGGTATGTGCGAAAGAAGAAGTTTGTGCTAAAACTGGCCGCAGAGGGATACCTGCCACTGGCACAGCCCTGTGGATACGGACAGGTGGACTTCGGAGAGAGCTTGTATTATGACGCGTAGGGCAAGGAGCGCAAGGGCTACGCGCTAACGGTAAGCTTCCCACAGTCCAACAAGGGATACACACAGTTCTTTCCCTCACAGAAGCAGGAATGTCTGCTGGAAGGGTTGAAGCGAGTCTTTGAGCGCATCGGCGGAGTACCGCCCCGGCTGAGATTTGACAATCTGTCCACAGCAGTGGCCAAGGTGCTGGAGGGCGGGGAACGGGAGCTTATAGAGGGATTCACCCGGTTTATGCTCCATTACCGGTTCCGGGCGGAGTTCTACAACCCGGCGGCAGGCAATGAAAAGGGGAATGTGGAGAACAAGGTGGGGTACAGCCGGCGCAACGCCTTTGTGCCGGTGCCCACCGTGACTTCCTTTGAGGTGTTCAATGAATGGCTGTGGGAGTGGTGCGAGAAAGACGCCCAGCGTCTGCATTACAAGTACAAGATACCCATTCAGGAGCTGTGGGAGGCGGACCGGGAGAGTTTATTGAAGCTACCGGAATATCCGTTCCCAGTGTTCTGCTACGAGGCCTTGTCAATGAACAAGTACGGTTTCGCTGTCATTGACACCAACAAGTATGGCTTGGCTCCCACGCTGGCGGGAAAGACAGTGCAGGCGAAGCTCTTCTTTGACCACGTCGAGTTTTACTACGACCACCATCCAGTGGGCCGGTATCGCCGGAGCTATGGCCGGGACGAGGAGCTGTACGACTGGACGCAATATGTGGGGACGCTGCTGAAAAAGCCTGGAGCAGTGGAGCATACCCGGTTCTTCAAGCAGCTGCCCCAGCAGTGGCAGGAGCTGCTGGCTCAGTCCAGAGGACGGGAACGGAAAGGGGCCCTGCGGCTGTTGGATGAGATCGTGCGGGACGGTAACGCCCCTCTGTGTGAGGACGCCCTGTCCATGGCGGCGGAAAATGGGCGGACCGACCCGGACAGTATTCGGCAATGTTATTATATGATAGCAAAAAAGGAGTTCCGGCCAAAGCCTTTGGAGCTGAGGGCTTCCACGCCAAAATTGCGGTATGACCCAAACCTCACCGCCTATGACGGACTGACAGGGGGTGTTTCTCATGCCTGAGCAGATTGAGCAGTACATGCGGACCCTGAAGCTGGGCGGCATGGCCCGGGAATGGCGGAATGTGGAGTTTCAAAGCACAGAACAATATGTGCGGGAGCTTCTGGAACTGGAGCTGCGGGAGAGGGAGGTCAACCGGATCAACCGGATGGTCAAGACCGTCGGCTTTCAGGTAATCAAGACCCTGGAGGACTTCGTCTGGAACCAGAATATTGAGCTTACTGTTGGCCTGACAAGGGAGTACATGGAAAGGCTTCAATTCCTCCCTCGGAAAGAAAATCTCATCTTCCTGGGCTCTGTTGGAACTGGAAAGACCCATCTGGCAACAGCCATCGCTTTGAAAGCCTGCCAGGCGGGACGGCAGGTGAGGTTCTTCACTGCGGCATCCCTGGCAAACCTCCTTCTGGAGCGCAACAACAAGGGCACGCTGAACAGCTTCCTGGAGAATCTGAGACGGGTGGAGCTCATTGTGGTGGACGAAATTGGCTTCGTTCCTCTCCATAAGGACGCCGCCGAGCTGCTGTTCCAGGTCATCTCAGACTGTTACGAACGCCGCAGCCTTATCATCACTTCCAACCTGGAGTTCAGCCAGTGGAACACCGTTTTTGGTGACAACCGCCTCACGGCGGCCCTCATCGACCGGCTTATCCACCACTCTCATATCGTCATCTTCTCCGGCGAGAGCTACCGCCTCACCCAGTCCATGAACCGCCAGAGGTCCGGTATCCAGTGACGAGACCAGAATGGCTAGCATCTGGGCGTTTCGGGGTTTCCTCTCCAGACGCCTGTGCGCCAGCTCTTCCAGCAAAGGCCGGCCCTCCCGCCAGATGATGCAGCTCACGGTCCGAATGTTCCGCTCTACCGCTTTCCAGTTGGTCCTATACTGCTTCGCCACCTCCGGGTACAGCCACTTTGTCACCAGCAGCAGACGGTCCGGCTACTCCACACACAGCGACACCGCATAGGCTGTATGAAAAAAGCTGGTGTAGTTTGTGGTTACGCCAAGGCAGTAGAGAAGATCGTATATTTCGGATAATTTGTTTTCCATATTATGCGGCCTCCATTCTGGCCATTGCCTGCGCGCTATGTACCTCAGCTAAAATATTTTCCTCAGAAACCGTAAGTGCACTTAGTGCCAGCAGAGGCACTTCCATTGCCTCCGCAATCCGTTCCAATAACGAAACCGTGGTATTTGCACATCCATGCTCAATATCTCGCAGACGGGCAGAGCTTATCTTTGCTATTTGTGCCAGCCGCTTCTGCGTAAGCTTCCGCTCTTTCCGCAACAGTACGATGTTTGTCCCTATCTGCCCTCCTTTTATCCCCTGTTCCATTCGTGGAAATTTGCGAATCATTGTTGTAAGGTCTTCATCTGACAACGTTAATACTCCCAAGACCCACGGCAATACACCTAATGTCTTCGCTGCACAGTTCAGCGTATCCACGCTCATGTTGGGACACCCATCTTCCCCTTTTTCTATTTGCCGCCACCAGGTCACGCTTAGATTGGATTCCAGTGCGGCCCATTCCTGTGAGTACCCTTGTGATTCCCTTAATGCTTTAATATCCCTGCCAATTTCACTTTGTTTCGACATAAAACCCCTCCTTTTACTCCAGCGTAGGAAGGATTTCCCAAAATGTCGAGACAGTATGTTAGTGTTCCTGCTTCTCCCGCAAAAAATGAGCCTCAAATGCTGTGCATCGGGGCTCATAACAGCGATTCCTTTTTCTTGTATAACAAAAGAGCTCCAAAACTTGTGCATCGGCTCCTTTACAAAATAGTAATCTCTATCGTTTATAGGTGCTGAAGGTGCTCACCTTTTTCGAGCCCTTTTGCTTAACTTTTTTCTTGACAAACACAGAGAATCAGACCTTGAAGAAATTGCTTTTCATGCCATACAGATGTTGATTCAACTCATTGATGAGAGGAAAAAAAGAATCTCTCATTTGATAGTAAAAATGCGAAAGTCAGACAACAGAAAATGAGGGTGCTTTCCGGTTTACAGAAGCAGGTAAGAAAATACAGGGAACAGAGATTGAGCGTATATGAGCGGTATT
>Ga0209694_1001404_pt1 | contig 26543 bp, 20 predicted proteins | sample GluameincwithD2O_FD_187499 | JGI IMG/M metagenome (GOLD analysis project Ga0209694, IMG submission 187499) | Mouse cecum microbial communities from Vienna, Austria - Glucosamine amended microcosms incubated with D2O (SPAdes) (version 2) | ecosystem: Host-associated > Mammals > Digestive system >... | reverse complement strand
GGCGAATAGAGCCGCTTGTCAGAGAAGCGATAAAACGAGCAATACGGGAAAGGCCAATTTTTCTGTTTCGCGTGAAGGCTTCGCCTTCAATCAGGGAACGATCCGGGCAGTCTGCCAGACCGTCCAGGTAAGAATAGAAGATTTGGCGATACTGTTTAGGGGATTTCGAATGGGTCAAAATAACCACCTCCGAAATCCTTCGGATTATGGATTAGTTCCGAGTTTCGGTCTGTCAAGTGCCATATTCGGATAATTTATAAACTTTTGGAGTAACTCCACTGCTTGTGTTAAAAATCAAAAAAACGAGGAGCGAATTCCGCATGGAAGACACTCCTTAACTTAATGACATTGTGAAAGTTATATATGAATTCAGATCGATCATCTCTAAAAGTCTGAATATCTTTCGTATTTAAAATCTGATTTGAGAAATAGTTCAATGATCATTAGCTTATAGATAACAGTCAATAAATACAGCACAAAAATCATACGCGATATCAGAAGAAAAAGTAGGTGGATTGAAAGTATTTAAACCAGGTAAGTTAATATTAAGGATCGCAGATTCTTGAAGTCATGAATATTGGATATTTAAAATTGAATTGGTAATAATGACAACAATCGCGTACTGATATTTACAGTAAATACGAGATTCAGTTTAAAGTCTGTATTCACTGAAGAAGAGATAAAAAAAACTCATCCAAAGTTCTCAATTCGGATGAGTAACAGACATAAAAAAAACTACTACACATACCAGCGCCCACTTAGTGCTGCTTCGTTCCCGACCTGACACGGTTCATGAGATAATATTGTAGTAGCTTTATAAGCTTATCAGTTTAGTGATTTCGTGTCAACTGATCCCATGATGAGAAATTGAAAGTGGATAAGGAAAAAAGATAATCATACAGATGTACTGATTCACATATAATTGATGAAAAAAAAGGTCTTCATATCCAGATACAAATCTTCCGTTTGTATTCAAGACACGAAGACCGATTTTTAGTTGCTTCTTTTCGTTAATTCTTATTTCTTTGGAGTAAGAACTTTCTTACCGCCCATATATGGCTGAAGTACTTCCGGAATTAATACACTGCCATCTTCCTGAAGATTGTTTTCCAGGAAAGCAATCAGCATTCTTGGAGGAGCAACACAGGTGTTATTCAAAGTATGGGCAAAGTATTTATTTCCTTTGTCATCCTTTACTCTAATTTTCAGTCGGCGCGCCTGAGCATCAGTCAGGTTCGAGCACGATCCAACTTCAAAATACTTCTTCTGACGTGGAGACCAGGCTTCCACATCGACCGATTTATTTTTCAAATCTGCAAGATCACCTGAACAACATTCAAGAGTACGAACAGGGATATCCAGAGTTCTGAAGAAATCAACCGTATTGTTATATAACTTCTTGAACCAGTCAGCAGATTCTTCAGGTCTGCAGACTACAATCATTTCCTGTTTTTCAAACTGATGAATTCGATAAACTCCGCGTTCTTCAATTCCATGTGCTCCTTTTTCCTTACGGAAGCAAGGAGAGTATGAAGTGAGTGTATATGGGAGTTCTTTCTCATTTATAATCTGATCAATAAATCTGCCAATCATAGAATGTTCAGATGTTCCAATCAGATAAAGATCTTCACCTTCGATTTTATACATCATGCCTTCCATTTCTGCAAAAGACATAACTCCATCTACTACATTGGAACGAATCATATATGGTGGAATAACATAAGTGAATCCACGATCGATCATGAAGTCTCTGGCATAGGAAAGAATAGCTGAATGAAGCCGAGCAATGTCTCCAACCAGATAATAGAATCCATTTCCAGCTACACGTCGAGCTGCATCCAGATCAATACCAGCAAGGCTTTCCATAATTTCTGTATGATATGGAATTTCAAAATCTGGTACGACAGGTTCTCCAAAACGTTCGAGTTCCACATTTTCAGAATCGTCTTTTCCAATAGGAACAGAGTCATCGATCATGTTTGGAATCATCATCATTTTTTCTGTTACTGAGGTGCGAAGCTGATCTTCTTTAGAAGCAAGCTCTTCTAGCTGACCAGCAATTGCTGCTACCTGTTTTTTAATTTCTTCAGCTTCTTCCTTTTTACCCTGGCCCATCAGTTTTCCAATTTCCTTAGAAATCTTTTTTCTTTGAGAACGAAGTTCATCTGCCTGCTGCTGTGCTCTTCTTAAAGCCGCATCTTCAGTAATTACATCGTCTACAAGTGAGAGCTTTTGGTCCTGGAATTTCTTGTGAATATTCTCTTTGACCAGATCCGGATTTTCCCGGACGAATTTAATGTCTAACATAATCCTCCTTGATCTATGAAAAAATCAAACAAAAAAGACCCTTCATCCTAAGGGACGAAAGATCCGCGGTACCACCCTAATTGCTAACTACAATTCAGTCAGCCACTCAAGTCCGATAACGGGGATCTCCGTAAACACTTTTCCACCCTGTTTTTTTCAAAATATCGTATTCACTCTGTTAGGAATATGAAATAAATTCCAACGACTGCAGCGGTTCGTGTTTCTCTCCAGGGTGGAATCTTTCTATTCATCCAGATGCTTTCACCAACCGCATCCTCTCTGGTTTTCAGAATAGGAAGGATATCCCTGTCGTCGATTTCTTTTAATTTACATTTTCATACAAGCAGTGTCAAATCTATGAAACAAAACTCATTTCATATCAAAATTCACTAGCAAACAACCTTATTATCATTATTTATGTTAGTTAGAATTAATATATTTCTGATTTTATAAATCGCACTCATATGATTGCTCAGAAATATCTTATTTCTTTATAAATCTGAATATGATCAACCTGAAATTCAATCAGATTCTGAGGATCTATAAATCAGTAAAATATTGGCTTTATATATGTCAAATTAAATAATTCTGGATTGTTAATTTCGGTATTGCTGTGAAATATTTTTTTTCATGTTACTGATTCTTTTTTTTTTCTGGCGTTTCGATTTCTTAACATATCTACTATACCGTAATTTACAGGATGTGATTTCCTCTTGATTTCAGAAGAATTCATTTCAAAAGATCTAATAGCATTCTTACTTCTCTTTTTTCCTTCCTGTCCAGGCTCATATCAATTATGATTTCATGAATGAATCGAATTACAGACCATAATCAAGAACAATAAATAAATTTTATAATTATAAAAAATTATTCTGTTTATTATTAAAAAAGTTTATTCTAATTAAAAAAAACAAAAATAAAACGTATCTAATTTGGTTACCTATCTTACTTCTTATTCATCGATCGATTCAAATTATTTATAACATCATCCAAGATTTGAACACATATCAGCCTGATGACTCATACTTCTGACCTCTGATTTAATAGCTTAGAAAAGATGTTCAGTTTATAATCCTGTCTGAAATTCTGAAAACAACATATCCATTTTTCATGCTCTAATCTGAATAAAAAAGGAACAAGATATGATTAATCAGATCTTGCTCCTTAAAATTAATGATTTTATTAAGCGTGAAAAGTTAATAAGAACATTTTCTAAGCTGGGACTTTTTCTTTTTCAACTTCTGGAATTTCTGTTGTTTCTTCTATTTCCGGAACCAGTTCTCCTTTGAGAACGGGAAGTTCTTCTTTCAGATTTTCTGGAAGATCTCCACCTGAATCCTGTTCTTCGTGATCAACTAAAGTCACTCGGTAAACCTTGTCATTTTCATTCGGTTTTACGACTCTGACTCCCTGAGTGTTTCTTCCAAGGACGCTGATGTTATGTAAATGAACACGGATGATTTGTCCATTCTGAGTTGCGATTAACGCATCTTCATCCCCAGTCACAGCTTTCAGAGCTACCAGGGCTCCAGTCTTTCCTGTAACATTCAGAGTACGAACACCTTTCTTACCTCTTGAAGTCAGTCGATATGAATCGAGTAAAGACTGTTTACCATATCCATTTTCAGACAAGGCAAAGATCATATTTCCTTCAGAAGATGTAGCTGCTCCAACGACGTGTCCTCCAGCTGTATCAAATCCTCGTACACCTGATGCGGTTCGGCTCATCTGACGAACTTCAGTTTCCTTAAATCGAATGGCTTTTCCATTATCACCAGCAATGACTATTTCTTCATCACCTAGTGTCGACTTCACAAAGGCAAGCTGATCTCCTTCATTGAGTGTAATCGCAATCTTACCATTTCTATTTATGTTATAGAATTCCTGAATTGGGGTTCGCTTTACAATACCCTGACTGGTAATAAATAACAAAGATTCCGCTTTACTCGAATCATTATAGGCATGCAGCTCTGTTACCTTTTCATTTTCCTGGAGTGGAAGAAGGTTAACAATTGGCATTCCTTTTGATGTTCTTGAACCTAGTGGGAACTGATATCCCTTCAGTCGATAAACCCGGCCCAGGTTTGTAAATAACAATACAAAGTCATGGTTGGATAAAGTAATCATTCGATCGATTGAATCTTCTTCATTCAATGAAATCGATCGGATTCCTTTCCCTCCGCGATTTTGCGTATGGTAAGTATCAAGCTGCTGAGCTTTGATGTATCCAGAATCTGTGAGAGTCAGAATAATGTTTTCTTCTGGAATCAGATCTTCATCCAATACGTCATAGCTGCCTTCGATAATATCTGTTTTACGAGCATCGCCATATTTTTCTGCAATATCATCCAGATTCTCACGAATAATCCCCAGGACACGTTCCTTGTTTGCGAGGATATCCTGATAATCGGCAATAGCTGCATTTAAAGACTCGAATTCATTTTCGATCTTTTCACGTTCTAATCCGGACAGTCTTCTGATCTGCATGGCCAGAATGGCTTTGGATTGAATCTCATCCAGACCAAATCTCTCATTCATATGCCCAATCAGAATTGGTTCTTCATCATGGGACTGACGAATCATCGTAATCAGTTCATCGAGGTTGTCCAATGCAATCAACAAACCTTTTACAATATGCAGTCGTTCCTGAGCTTTGCGAAGTTCATACTTCGTTCTGCGGATAATGACATCTTCCTGATGCAGGATATAATCAACAATAATATTCTTAAGAGAAAGCTGTTTTGGACGGCCATTCTCAAGGGCAAGCATGTTGATTCCAAAGGTTGTCTGCAAAGGAGTCAGTCTGAACATCTGATTGATGATGACTTCTTCCTGAACATCCTTTTTCAGTTCCATGACAATCCGAACCCCTTCACGGTTGGATTCATCATTTAAGTAAACGACACCCTGTACGAGTTTATCTCTGACGACTTCAGCCATCTTCTCGTACATCTTCATCTTATTTACACCATATGGAATTTCGTAGTAAATAATACGCTTCTTACCATTCCCCATATCTTCGACACGGTACTTGGCACGAAGCATAATGCTGCCCTTACCAGTTTCATAGGCATCGCGAATTCCTTTGCGTCCGATGATTATTCCTCCGGTCGGAAAATCAGGTCCCGGCAGATATTCCATTAATTCAGGAACAGATACATCTGGATCATCCATAACTGCCTTAATGGCCTTGACTGTTTCAGACAGGTTATGAGTAGGAATGTTTGTAGCCATTCCTACCGCAATTCCCATCGCACCATTGACTAACAGGTTCGGAATGCGGCTGGGTAATACGACTGGTTCGACATCATCGCCGTCATAGTTTTCAATGAAGTCTACTGTTTCCTTATTCAGATCAGCAACCATTTCCATTGAAATCTTGGACATTCTCGCTTCGGTATACCGCATGGCTGCCGCGCCGTCTCCATCGAGGGAACCGAAGTTTCCATGTCCATCGACAAGTGGATAGCGATAGGAGAAATCCTGGGCCATACGAACCATAGCTTCATAAACCGCTGTATCCCCGTGTGGATGGTATTTACCGATAACATCACCAACGATACGGGCACTTTTTTTATGGGCACTTCCAGGAGTCATGTTCAGACGGCTCATCGCATAAAGAATACGGCGGTGAACCGGCTTCATTCCATCCCTGACATCCGGTAAAGCACGCTGGACGATAACGGACATGGAATAATCCAGGAAGGAATCCCTCATTTCCTTGGAGATTTCTATGTCTTCAATCGCATCATATTGCTCTGAATTCTCATTGATTTCATCCTGAAATTCATCGAGTTCATTATTCAGATCATTCTGATTATGATCTTCATTTGGCATTCAGAAAACCTTCCTTTCTAGAGATCAAGATTTGCATAAACGGCATTCTGCTGGATGAATTCACGTCTTGGATCGACATCTTCACCCATGAGCATTGAGAAGACTGAATCGGCTTCAACCGCGTCTTCAACCGTTACCCGTTTTAAAATTCTGCGTTTTGGATCCATGGTTGTTTCCCATAACTGTTCAGCATCCATTTCACCTAATCCTTTATATCGCTGAATTTTATATCCTTCTTTAAATTCTTTGCGCAGCTGATCCATCTCCTGCTCCTTATAGGCGTAAACGATTTTCTTTCCTTTTTGAATTTTGTATAAAGGCGGCTGCGCAATATAGACATATCCTTCTTCCACTACAGGTTTCATATAGCGGTACAGGAATGTCAGCATCAGAGTGGCAATATGACTTCCATCGACATCGGCATCGGTCATAATGACAATTTTGTGATAGCGAAGTTTGGAAGTATCCACTTCATTTAAGAATCCGCATCCAAATGCGGTGATCATTGAATTGATTTCGGCATTCGCAAAAATTCTTGACTGTCTTGCTTTTTCAACATTGAGGACTTTACCGCGCAGCGGCAGAACGGCCTGCGTTCTGGCATCACGACCCTGTTTTGCCGAGCCGCCGGCGGAGTTTCCTTCGACAATGTAGATTTCACATTCGGAAGCATCCCGACTTGAACAATCCATCAGTTTTCCTGGAAGGGAAGAAATTCCATCAAGGGCATTCTTTCGTCTGGTGGATTCTCGGGCCTTTTTGGCTGCCAGTCTGGCTTTGCTGGCCAGGATGGATTTTTCCACAATGGCTTTGGCATCCTGAGGATTTTCAAGCAGGAATCTCTGCAGACTGGTTCCGAGAACATTGGAAACGATCTTGCGGACTTCCGAATTTCCAAGCTTTGTCTTGGTCTGACCTTCAAACTGCGGATCTGGATGCTTTACAGAAATGATCGCAACCAGCCCTTCTTTGACATCATCCTGGGACAGCGATTCATCTTTTTTTAACATGTTGTTTTCCCGACCGTATTTATTGATTTCACGGGCGAGAGCCATTCTGAATCCATCGACATGGAATCCACCTTCATGAGTATGAATGTTATTGGCAAAAGAATAGATCTGAGTCTGATAATCGTTGTTATACTGAAGAGCCACTTCAACAAGGATATTATCCTGAAGCCCTTCGGCATAAATGACTTTATTGGAAACCAGTGTTTTTCCTTTGTTTAAAAATTCAACATATTCAATGATTCCCCCATCAAACTTATAGTTTTCTGATCTGGGCTCTTCGCCGCGATCATCACTAAGGGTCATGCGGATGCCTTTATTCAGGAAGGCCAGCTGACGAATACGGGAATTGAGAACATCAAAATCATAAGTTGTTGTTTCTTTAAAAATCGTTGGATCGGCTTTAAAGCGGACTCTGGTACCGCTCTTATCGGTTTCACCAATTTTATGGAGCGGCTCAATCGTTTTACCCCCATTTTCAAAACGGGTTCGGTATTCCCAGCCATCCTGGTAAACCGTTACTTCAAGCCAGGTAGAAAGTGCGTTTACAACAGAGGCACCTACTCCATGGAGTCCACCTGAAACTTTATAGGCACCACCACCAAACTTTCCTCCTGCATGAAGTACAGTCATAATGGTTTCAACTGCGGAAATTCCGGTTTTTTCGTGAATACCTACAGGCATGCCACGTCCATTGTCTGTAACGGAAATGATATCGCCTTTTTCAATCACAACGTCAATTTCACTGGCAAATCCAGCCAGTGCTTCGTCAATTCCGTTGTCGACAATTTCCCATACAAGATGGTGAAGCCCTCGTGCGGAAGTGCTTCCGATATACATTCCCGGACGCATCCGAACAGCCTGCAGTCCTTCAAGAACCTGAATATCATCCGCAGTATAGGAATGATTGACATGAGTTGCGCTGTTTTCAAGTTCATCAAACTCGATGACCTGATTTTCAAGCGTTTTATCAGGATTCGACATGATAGATTCCCTCCTTCATTTTTGCGTTTTCAACGGTATAAAATTTCACAGGCCTGTTAAATAAAGCCGGTGAGAGTTCTTCGGAAGTTGTAATGAAAACCTGCATATTTTTTGGAAGGCTTGCAATCAGCGCTGCCTTGCGCAGGTTATCAAGTTCTGAAAATACATCATCGAGCAACATGATTGGGTACTGCCCGGATTTTTCTTCAATAATCTTGGCCAGTCCGATTTTCAGGGCAAGAAGCACAGTTCGCTTTTGTCCCTGACTTGCAGTCTGTGTCAGCAGCTTTCCATTTAAAATAAACTCAATGTCATCTCGATGGATGCCAACGGATGTATTTTTCGTCTGCTTATCTTTTTTAATACTTTTCTCATACGCTTCTAATAGAGCTTCTTCTAAGTTCTCGCTGTCTGTCTCTACGCTTGTTTTGTATCGAATCTGAAGAGTTTCAGCGGATTCAGAAAAAACAGGCAGAACTTCATTGGCCTTTTCTTCAAGCAAGGAGAGAAAAGAGGCCCGCTGTTCAATTAAAATCCTGGCTTCCTTCGCCATTTGTACACCTAGAGTTTCAATCAGAAGAGAGTCTGGATGAAACGCTTTTAATGCTGCGTTTCGATCCTTCAGAAGTTTCTGATAATGAGAAAGAGTGGAAGTGTAGGTTCTCGATAATTTGACGAGTTCCATATCCATGAACTGACGCCTTTTTGAAGGCGATGAAGAAAACAGATTCAGATCATCAGGGCAAAAAAGAATGGCATTCACGATTCCCACAAACGAAGATGCAGTGGGGACCGGGCTGCCATAACGGAATAGACGCTTTTTATGGTCTTCCACATAAATTCTCAGATCTTCGAGACGGGTCTTTCTTTCAACAAGACATTCAATCGAGAATGCCTGTTCATCGTGCTCAATGAGTGAACCAGTTTTTAGAGTTCGAAAGGAACGCAGATGGGAAAGATAATAGATTCCTTCAAGAATATTTGTCTTTCCCTGCGCGTTTCTGCCAAACAAAACATGAATCATTGCTGGTTCAAAAGAAAAAGAAGCTGAATCATAGTTTCGAAAATGAGAGAACTTCAATTTTTGAATATTCATTCAATTTCAATCCGGACGCCTTCAGCTTCCACCACATCTCCAGGACGGAGCTTTTTCCCTCTGCGATTTTCTGATTCTCCATTAACCAAAACAGGATTCTCGGCAAGATAGGCTTTTACCTGCCCACCGCTGTCAAGAATATTGCAGGCTTTCAGAATCTGCTGCAGAGTAATATATTCATCTTTAACTTTAAATTTCATATGTACCCCGATTCTTGATCTATTATAACAAAAATCCATAAAGATTACTATACGGCTGTCTTTTATGCAAGTGTACTCATCCTTTAGATAATCGAAATCTTGATTTATGGCTCGAAAAAGGGCCTGAGAAACAGGATGACATTGAAACGTGAGTAAAAACTCGGCTTTGAAAACAAGTAATTATTTGAATAAAGGTTTATAAGAAAAAACCGCGAAATATCCTTTTCTGGAAATAAACAAAAGGATTATTTTGCGGTTTTTTAGAATAATTGAAAAATGATCCTAATAAGATGAACGCATTGGAACGACAAGCATCGTCATATCTTTATTTTCAGGATCCGAAACCTTAAATGGAGTAATTACTCCAGTGAAATCAATTCGAACTTTTCCAAGCGTTTTTAATGCTTTTATCGCCTGAAGCAAATATTCACCATTGACTGCCATTCGCAGTTCTTCTCCCTGATAGAACACTTCATAGACCTGCTGATCTGCATTTCCGATGGTTGAAGCTCCAGAATAAATCTGAATTCCTTTTTCTGAAAGATTCATTCTAAGTTCTGCCACTCCATCATCTTTAAAGAGAATTCCTCGTTCAATGACAGGAATAATCATAGACGCGTCAAGTTCCATCATGGATTTGAAATTTTTCGGAATGACTGCCGCAATATCCGGGAAAGTCCCATCATATAGAGTGCTTTGAATTAAAGTACGATCCGATACAAACTGTATTTTTCTTTTATTGACAAAAATCTGAATGATATCGTCATCATTTTTAAAAATACGGGCTGCTTCCTGTAAAGCACGAACTGGAACAGTGACATTAAAATTCTGACTGAATTCACCATCAATATAATTTAAAGCCATTCGGTAAGAATCAGTTGCTGCGGTAATGATGCGTTTTCCATCTGAGCGGAAATTGACACCCATTAACATTGTTCGGGCATCTTTTTCACTGGTCGCATAAGCAATCCGATCAACGGTTGTTCGAATATTTTTCAGGGAAATTTTGATTTCATTTTCCGGCCTTTTAATATCCGGCAGCGCAAAACGTTCTAATTCAAGCGTAAACAGATTAAATTTTGAGTTCTCATCCGAAACCTGAATCATGTTATCGCCAACTGTCATCACATGAATGTTTTTTCCACCCATATGCCGAATGATTTCAATCAGATATTTCGCGTCAACAATCATATGTCCGGTGGATTCAATTCGAAGCTGATTGAGTTCACCAGGGTGAATTTCAGTCACGATTGCCATTGTTGAATCCTGCGCCGTCAGATGAATCATGTCGGGGTGCAGAAAAATCAAGATTCCAGAATAAGAAGGATTTGGTGAATTCGGACTGATTGCATGAGAAACATTTGTAATTTTATTGAGAAAGTAAGATCGATTGATGAAAAATTCCATAGGAATACCTCCAGAATGATAGTTAGAAAAGATTTAAAGTCACAATAACAACCGGGGGAAAACTGGGGAAAACTTCCAATTTTCCGATAAGTAAAGAATTCTTTTAAAAAAGTGGTGGGGATCAGAGGGGAAACTATTTTCGTTTATCCCCTAAGCGGCTTTGCAGATCTTCGGCGGCTTCAAGAAATGAAGGCTCTTTTTTCATAAGCAGGCAGGCTCTTTCATAGGAAGAAGCAATCGTCTTGTGGTCGCGTCCCCCAAGTTCTACACCAATGACCGTATAAGGTTTATGCAGCAGTTCTCTGCACAGCCAGACACATAAATGACGGGCAGTCATGATTTTTTTCTGCCGGCTTTTTCCTTCAAGATCCTTATAGGCGAGTCCGTAATATCGTGTGACCGCCTTTTTTATTTCTTTAACGTTCAGATCGGCAGTATCACTTTCGATAATGGTTTCTGTCTCGAGGACCTGAGATGCAAATTCCATATTAATGACTGGCGGATTAAACAAGGTGGCATTAAAAATCAGACGATTCAGGCTTCCTTCCAGATTTCGGACATCATTGGAAAAACGTAAAGCGAGAAAATCAACGACATCTTCTTCAATCTGACAGGCTTCCTGTCTTCCTTCGATCTTCTTTTTCAAAATGGCTTTCGATGTTTCAAAGCCAGGCTTGGAAATATTGATCGCAAGTCCGGATTTGAAACGGCTGACAAGCCGTGCCTGCAGACCAGAAAGTTCCTGTGGATGAATATCGCTGGTTAGAATGATCTGCGAATTCTGTTGGAGCAGCTTGTTATAAACAGTAAAGAAGATTTCCTGAGACGAGGCGTGCTGAAGATTCTGAATATCATCAATCAGAAAATAGTCACAATCGAGCAGCTGTTCTTTGACTCGTTCTACCGTATTGCCATGTACGTTTTTCGTTTTCATGGCTTCGATTAATAGAGAGACAAAATCGCCGGAATACATATACAGGACCCGGCTTTCTGGCTTTTCTTTATGCAAATAGTTGCCGACGGCATGCAGAAGATGGGTTTTCCCTAAACCGGAGTTACCAAAAAGCATTAAAGGATTAAACATTCCACCTGGTTTTCCAGTACAGACCGCAAGACAGGCGGCATAGGCTTCCTGATTAGAAGAACCTTCGACAAAAGATTCAAACGTATAACCTTCATTAAATTTAAATTCGAGCAGATTGTTCGTTCTTTGTTCGACAACGACTTCAGGCAAAAGCTGTTCCATATCCTTATAACTGACGATGACTAAGGAGAGCTCTTTTCCCCAGAGTTCTGAAAGCGTGTCGGCAAACAGTTCCTGATTATTATTTAAAAGGTTATAAGAAACGATAGAACGATAAGCTACATAGGCTTCGCTCTCATCGATTTTGAAAAGAGTAGTTTTTTTTAGCCAGGAAAAAGTGTCCTGTTCGAAGACTCCGGCTGCCATGATGGCATCAAGTACCTGGGTCCATAACTTTTCGTAGGATGAATTCATACATTCTCCCTTCTGCCTGTCTATCATACAGAAAATAGACGGGTTGTGAAACCAGAGTTATCCCCATTTTCTGCTTCTGGGTAAAATTCCCCATCCAGTTTTACCCAATGGGGAAAACTGGGGAAAATTAAAATAAAAAATGGGGATAACTTTAATTATCCCCATTTAAAATATCATGAATTCTATTCTCTCCGTATGACTTTTTGGTTTTACCCATTTTTCCCCATCCGTACAGATGGGAAGAATGGAACAAGGTGAAAACCGATTTTTAAACGGGAAAAAGTCGTGACAGACTTCGATTTTCCCCGACCATGAGAATTTGAAGCAAAATGGATTTTTTCATGAGATGGGGAAAGGGGTGGGGAAAAAATGGGGAAAAGTCCGGGGAAAAACCTGGATTAATGGGGAAACTTCATTTCGTTTTGTTTACGAATTGTATACAAAATAGAATTTTGAAAATAAATTATAGATTCCAGTCATCTGAATGGAATAAATGCAAGAGGTTTTCCCCATTGACAGTCGGGGATAAAACATGTTATTGGGGAAAACCATAAAAATTGTCAAGAATTATTCACCTTTTAAGACAGGAATTTATGAAAGAGAAAAGTAAGGAAAATGATTCATGAAATTCTGAACTTCGATTGCTGTGCTTGAAACAATCCGATTGAATTTGAGTAAAAGATAAAGGATCAAAACCATTCAAGTTTTGATCCTCGAAAACAGAATCCTTTCGTTTCATAATAAATATGAAGTATTAATTCAACTGAATATCCGACAGCGAATACCATGTTCCTTAAAGACTGGATTTCTTAAATAGAAGAAGGCAAGAAATAGGCACATCACAATCCATATCACCGGTTCAGTAAAGCAGACTCCGAGATAGCCGGTGACAGGAACGATGAACAAAGTAAACAGAACTTTTCCAGCCAGCTCAATCACCGAAGAAAAAATGGGAACAGCCTTAATTGACATGCTTTGTAAAGACATTCTCAGATTTAAGAGAACGCCTAAGAATGGATAGAAGGGAATATTCGTTCGCAGATACAAAGAACCGGTATCAAGAACTTCAGAATTTGAACTTCCGGAAATCGTCGCAACGATCCAATTGGAAAGCAGATAAACAATAGCTGTCATGGCTAATGAATAATATATGGCCAGCCGATTCGAGAAGGCGATGCCTTTTTCTGCCCGTTCATATTCCTTTGCTCCAATGTTCTGAGCGACAAAAGAAGATAAGGCCATCATAAGGGAAGCTGGAGGCAGCATCAGTATGCTTGAAATCTTTCTGGCAGCTGTATGACCAGAAACGATCATGGTTCCCTGTACATTGATTCCGATCTGCAAAATTAAAGAACCGGCTGAAACAATACTCGACATAAAAGCCATGGATAGTCCCATCATAGTCAGTTCCTGATCCAGCGATAGATCCAGTTTGAAATCGGAAAGAGAAGGCATCAGTTCCTTTTTTCTAACCAGCATCCAGATCACACAAATTATCAATGAAATCAGCTGAGCTAAAAGTGTAGCCCATGCCGTTCCTGTAACACCCATGTGAAAAGAAATAATAAAAAGCAGGTCGAGGAAAATATTCAAAATACTCGAAATTAATAAAATAACCAGAGGGGCAGTTGAATCGCCGGCTGCTCGAAGCATTCCCGCACAAAGGTTATAGGAGACAGTAATCCAAAGTCCCATGCAAATCACTGAAATGTAGGAATAAGACAGATCCAGGATGTCTTCTGAGGTCTTCATAAATATCAGAATGTCTTTGAGGAAGATCATCATGAGTACAGAAAGAATAATTGCCGCAGCTAAAGAGAGCAGAATAGATTGTCCAACGACCTTTCGATAACCATCCATATCTCTGGCACCGAATTTCTGTGCAGCAATCACAGCTAATCCCTGGCCAAAACCCGTACAGAAACCGACAACCAATTCAAATAAAGCAGTAACTGCTCCAATTGCAGCCAATGACAAATCACCCAGACAATAACCAACGATGACTGTATCGGCTGTATTATAGAAAGTCTGAAAAAGCTGAGATAAAAATAAAGGCAGAGCAAAAATCAGCAGCACCTTCTTAAGGCTGCCAGTTGTTAATGAAATTTCCTTAAACAAAATAGATTCTCCTTTCTTTAATACATGATTCATTCAGATCCGATTCACAAAGCTTTCCAAACGAAATGGCATGATTCAAAAGTTCTGCGTTTAGATCAAATATGCTTGCGGTATTATTGTATGGAGTAAAATTTTGTATTTCCAAGGAACATTTGATTCACTCTTTCATCAATTGATAAACGATTTGAAATGAAGGTTTCAATCTCGAATCGAAGTGAGATGCTGAAATATAAATTCTTTAAATTTATCGCCTGTCTGTCATTCAATTAGATGATGGATGATCTGGAAAATTTTGATTAAAGCTAAGACCATGAAGTAAACGAAACTTCTCAAACACAATCAGAGAGTATGAATTTATAAAGAAAGTCTTCCTGGTTTCATCTTCTCTATATAATACGGAAGATCAAAAATAACCAAATTTCAGGTGTAGCTGTACTTTTAAGAAAATTATGAACTTTTTCTTGCCTGAAAATCGGATTTATGGACGGATCAGAGTTTATTTTCATCAGTCAAATACGCTTTATTGACAGTGAATTTTGAGACTTGCTATAATTACCCATGCAATCTGATTATTTATATATAAATGAAAGACTGAGGGGTGTAAAAAGATGAAAAGAACATATCAGCCTAGCAAGATTAAACATAAGAGAACTCACGGTTTCCGTGCCCGTATGGCTACTGTTGGTGGACGTAAAGTTCTGGCCAGAAGAAGAGCTAAAGGCAGAAAGGTATTATCCGCATAAGAATCACCTGAAAAGGTGATTTTTTTCTCTATTTGCTCGGAATGAAAAAAGTCAGACGGATAACAAAGAACCAGGAATTTGGTGATATTCTATCCTGCAGAAAATTCACCAAAACCCCTTCCTTTATTCTCTATCGAAAAGAGGCAAAGGAAAATCATGCAAGAATCGGTATTTCTGCAGGAAAGAAGCTTGGAAATGCCGTCGTTCGCAACAAGGTCAAAAGACAGGTCCGCAGCCTGATCGATGAAGTTTTTGATTTTGATGAACCCTGGGATTTTGTCCTGATTGTCCGGCCGGGCTATCTGAAAAATGATTACGCTCAGCTAAAAAATGAACTTTCAGATGCAAGAAGAAAAGCACTGAAATCCAGTGCGAAAAGAGGAAAATAAATGAGTAAAATTCGCAGACATTACAAGGTGCTCCTGCTTAGTCTGTTTGTTCTGCTGACATGCTCTGCCTGTTCGAATCCACGTGGTACGGACGGAAAGACAAAAGTGGACCAGATCATTGCGTCGGAGAAAATTGAGATTGACAAATCACAGGTCAATATTGAAGAAGTTGCGGATCCCGCTTTAAAGGAAGAATTGATTTCCGATACGAGCGATGTCGTAACGATTGAACCTACAAGCTGGTCAAGTGCCTGGGGCAATGGCTGGTTTGACGGACTGATTGTCTGGCCAATTGCCCAGCTGATCAACGTTCTGGCTTCCTTTACAGACGCTGGATGGGGAATTATTCTGACAACGCTTCTGATTCAGCTGCTGATTTATGTATTAACTTATAAATCTCAGCTTTCTCAGCAGAGAATGCAGGAACTTCAGCCTGAAATGCAGAGGATCCAGAATAAATACGCTGGAAAAAATGATGAACGCAGCCGCATGTTAATGGCTCAGGAAACTCAGAAGCTTTACACTGACAATGACATTCATCCGTTTGGAAGCATTCTGGTGATGTTCATTCAGCTGCCGGTCATGATGGGAATGTTCTATGCCACCATGCGCGCAGCGACAACGGTTTATGGAAGCTTCATGGGTATGCCATTATCAGAAACCCCACTTGGAGCTTTCGCCAACCTCGACTGGGGTCCAATCATCATTTATGCATTAATGATTGTTATGTCCATTGTTTCCATGCAGCTTCCAAAATGGATGAGTAAGTTGGACAAGAAAAAACAGGAAGCAAACCAGAAGAAATCCAAATTCAAGAAAAAAGAAGAACAGTCTCAGGGCGGTATGATGGCCAATACCATGAATATGACGATGTACATGACAACCGCAATGGTTGCCTTCATGTATATTTCATGGCCAATCGCCATGTCCTTTTACTGGCTTGTTTCTTCGGCTATTCGTTCCGGAATGAGTGTTCTTTCTCATTACGTTTCGAATAAAAAAGCAGCTGCCCAGGCTGCAAATGCAGCACACGATGCAGGAATTCTGAAAAACAGAAAGAAGTAGGTTGCGGATATGGAATTTGCAAAATTTACCGGCAAAACTCTCGAAGAAGCCCTGAACCTGGCTTCTGATTCAAAAGAGGTCCCTGTAGAAGAACTCGTTTATACCATTACTGAAGAAAAGGCTGGACTATTTGGCCTTAAAAAATCAGTAGAGATTGAAGCCTATTGCTGGAAGGATATTTCCGATTTTATTGCGGATTATGTTCAGCAGTACTTTGATAATGCAGATCTGGATGGTGAAACCGAAGTCAGCCGTGAAGATGATAATTTCTATCGGGTGATGGTCAATACCAATGCCAATGCTTTATTGATCGGTAAAGGTGGAAGAACCTTACAGAGTTTCAACCGTCTTGTTCAGGCAGCTGCTTCTGCTGCCTTCAAAAAACGAGTAAGACTTCTGATCGATGTCAACGGCTATAAGGAAGATCGCTATGAAAAGGTCTGCCGCATGGCTATGCGGGTTGCCCGTGATGTACGCCGTACCCATGTGGATGCAGTGCTTCCTCCCATGCCAGCCGATGAGCGCAAGGCCGTTCATAATGCGCTAAGTGATATGGATTACATCTCAACCAAATCAAAAGGTGAGGGAGCCGGACGCCAACTGCAGATTTTATATACGCCAGGCAAAGTGTCTGATTAAAACTTGAATACAAGTAACGGGAAGAAATTCCCGTTTTTTGTCGTTTCATTACTAGTTGTGCTGTATCAGGATTTGAATTTATGTCCCATGGCTGCCTGGATCATGAAAGATCCGGGAGTCATGATTGTGAGCCAGGCATATGACTTTCTTCAATGAAGATTGCACGATTGAATACAATCAAACAAAAAGTGAGTATTCATATGAAAAGTCAGAAATTTGTATCATTCAGACTGGTTGGATGATATTCAAGTCGCTGAGATCTTTTTGGATAATCCGTTATTAGGAAGCTTATTTAAAAAAGTTTGATTTAATGAATCGCTGACGAAATCGAGCAGGGAGATAAAAATATGAAAATTATAGTAGGTCTGGGAAATCCAGGACTCCGTTACGATAATACAAGACATAATGCAGGATTTATGGTGATGGATCGCATCGCAGAAATACTCAATGAAAAAATTGAAAAAGAAAAATTCGAAGGAAAATATGTAAAGACCAGAGTGAATGGTGAAGAAGTTATTTTATTAAAGCCGACGACTTTCATGAACAATTCCGGTTTTTCGCTGCGTGCCTGTATGGATTTCTTTAAGGTTTCCAACAAGGATATTCTGGTCATTTATGACGATATGGATATGCCAGTAGGAAAAATCCGACTAAGACAAAAGGGAAGTGCTGGCGGACATAATGGAATCAAATCGGTGATTACCTGTGCCATGACAAATGAATTCGATCGGATTCGGGTAGGTATTGGCAGGGATCCGCAAATTCCAATTGTGAACTATGTTTTATCCAGGTTTAAAGCAGAAGAACAGGAAGATTTAAAAAAATCCGTAGATGAAGCAGCCGAAGCGGCTATTTATTCGATCAGCCATTCTTTTGCGGACACGATGAATCGCTTTAATCATAAATAAGGAAAACAAAAGGATTCATCATTACATAATAGAAGGGATAAAAATCTATGGAAAAACAGATCCAAAGCGCTCTGATGAATAATCCACTGACAACGGAAATCGTAAATGGATCCGATCATGTAGGAAACCTTTCGTTGATGGAAGAAGCGCTGACTTTAGCGGCGGCCTTTAAGAAAGACCAGAAAACTCGAATTATCGTTAAGAAAAACCGCTACGAAGCCCAGCAGCTTTTTTCACGATTAGCTATGCTGGATGAGTCGGTCAATTTATTTGTGATGGAAGAATCATTACGGGTTCAGGCGATTGCTTCTTCTATAGAAGATTCTGTCAGTCAGTTAGGCTCTCTGATTCATTTATCAAAGAATGAACCCCAGATTCTGATTGTTAATGCGGCGGCCTATTTGCGCTTTTTGCCGGATGTTCAGTTCTTTAAAAACTCTGCGATCGATCTGCATGTGGGTATGGAAATCACAATGAATGATCTTCGCGCAAAGCTCAACCGTATTGGGTATACAAAAGTCAATTATGTCGAACACCCATCTTCCTTTGCCAGCCGTGGTGGAATTATCGATATTTATTCGGTGGAATATAACAACCCGATTCGCGTTGAATTTTTTGATACTGAAATTGATTCGATACGTTTTTTTAATCCGGAAACTCAAAGAACGATTTCTTCGACAGATTCTGTGCACATTTCACCGGCTACAGATATTCTGTTTTCGGATGAACAGATTGAAGAACTCGATGAAAAAATTCATAAACGGCTCGATAAGGAACTTTCTTCCATCAAGAATGAAGAAGATCAGGAAATTCTTAAGGATGCGATTTTTCAGGATCTTGAAAATCTGAAAAACTATGCTCCAGAACCGGCTCTCTATAAATACTTTGGTTATCTGAAGCCTGGCAAACTGACTGATTACATTGATGGTGAAGTCATTTTTTCTACCGTAGAAGAGGTGGAGTCATATGTTAAACAGCTGGTAATAGATAATACAGCGTTTATTCAGGAACAGGTTCAGGATCATCGTTCACTTGGCCGTTATACCCTGTTTCATGATCTTTTTGATATGGAAAAAGAGAATAAGCCGATCTATTTCCATGATTTTATTTCTTTCGAACATCCCGTTCATTCTGAGATTTTCCCTCCTGATCCTCATTCATCCAACTGGATGGCATGGGTAGCCGAAGAAGGAAAACAGGATGATGTTTATTTTGCACTGGAAAAAGAAGATCTTGATCTGATGAAAGATCGTATGGATACCACGGGCTTCAAATTTATCGATGCGGATTTTTATGAAGGCTTCAAGATGCCCGGTTTTAAGGTTTATACCCGTAAAGAAATCTTTCATCATACAAACCGCAGAACCCCCTACCAGAAAACCTTCAAGGAAAGTCAGGTCCTCAATGATATTCTCGAACTCGAAAAAGGGGATTATGTCGTTCATGGCCAGTATGGAATTGGACAGTATTTAGGAATAGTCACCCGGGAACAGAATGGAAAAAGTGCAGACTATCTTCATATTGTTTATCGGGATGGCGATGATCTGTATGTTCCTCTTAACAAATATCAGATGATCCGTAAATTCATCTCCAAGGAAGGTGTTGGAACCAAATTATCCAAATTAGGATCCGGACAATGGGAAAAGACAAAAAAAAGAGTCAGTGAAAAGGTTGAAGAAATTGCAGGGCGGCTGGTTGATCTATATGCCGCTCGAAATCAGAATATTGGCTATGCCTATCCACCAGATGGAGCCCTTGAGCGCGAATTTGATGAAGCTTTTGAATATGAATCAACGCCGGACCAGTTAAGAGCCACCGCTGAAATCAAGGCAGAAATGGAAAAACCAAAACCGATGGATCATCTGCTGTGCGGAGATGTTGGTTTTGGTAAAACTGAAGTGGCTATGCGCTGTGCCTTTAAGGCCATTTGCAATGGAAAACAGGTCGCTTTTCTATGTCCAACCACTATTCTTTCCATGCAGCATTATGAAACGCTGAAAAAACGATTTGATGCCATTGGAGCCAAGGTGGCTATGGTCAATCGCTTTGTCAGTGGAAAGGAAATGAAGGAGATTGAAAAGGGGCTTGAAGATGGAACCATTGATATTGTCGTAGGAACCCATCGCCTGTTCAATCAGAAAATTAAGTATAAGGATTTAGGTCTTCTGATCATTGACGAAGAGCAGCGTTTTGGAGTGGAGCATAAAGAAAAGATCAAAGAGATGAAAAATAATATCGATGTTCTTTCCCTGTCAGCTACACCAATTCCAAGAACTATGCAGATGTCCTTAATTGGAGTCAGAACAATTTCACAGCTGAATACTCCACCAGCACAGCGTCACCCAATTCAGACCTATGTCATGGAAAAAAGAGGGAAGACAATCGAAGAGATCATCCAGCGCGAACTGGCGCGTGATGGTCAGGTCTTCTATATGCATAACCGGGTTCAGAATATTTTCAGAGTCGCTAAAGATCTTGAATCAAAATTTCCGGATGCCGGAGTGGGTGTGGCGCATGGGCGAATGAGCCGTGAAGAAATCGAAGAGATCATGTATGACTTTTCTCAGGGAAAATTCAAGATTCTCGTCTGTACGACAATTATTGAAACTGGATTGGATATTGCCAATGCCAATACGATAATTATCGAAAACGCGGATCGTTTTGGGCTGGCACAGCTTTATCAGATTCGAGGACGTGTTGGCCGAAGAGATAAGCTTGCCTATTGTTATTTAATGGTTACACCGGACAAGACTCTTTCAGAAGCAGCGTCCAAACGTTTAAAGTCCATCAAGGAATTTACCCAGTTAGGCTCTGGATATAAAATCGCGATGCGAGATCTGACGATCCGGGGAGCCGGAGATATGCTTGGTCCTAAACAGGCCGGATTTATTGATCAGGTCGGGCTCGATATGTATCTTGAAATGTTATCGGAAGCCATCGCCAGAAAACAGGGAAAGATTCCAGAAGAAAAGAAAGAAACCAAGATATCGGGAGTTTCTGTGGATGATGGATACATTCCAGCTCCGTTTACTTCTTCGGATGGAGATAAACTTTCCCTGTATCAGGAGATGAGAGCCATATCAAGCTATAAGGAGCTTGATGAATATGAAAAGAGAATTCAGGATCTGTTTGGTAAGATCCCTAAAGAAGTGATAAAACTTTTTGATCAGAAGCGTCTGGACCTGTTTGCCAATGAGCCAGGGGTGGCATCGATTAAAGAAAATGGAAAACAGATCGTCATTTCCATGGAAGAACAGTGGAGCCGCAATGTTGATGGTCTTCGTCTGTTTCAGGATATGGGAAGAGTCAGCCGTATGGTAAAGATGACCTATAAGAATAAGCAGATTCAGATCTTCTTTGATAAAAAGAAAAACTATCTGCAGCTGATACAAAAAATCTCTCAGATTGTTTTAGATCCAACGTATATGAAAACTCGCTAAGTCATTATCAAACCTATGGATCGATGGACACAAACCAGGATGAGTAAGAATCGTTTAAACTGAAAATCCAAACCTTTTGCAAAATGAAAATGGAATAGAAGATCGATAATATGCATATAAAATTCTTATCGATCTTCTTTTTCTCTTATGGAAATTGAAAGCAGGTGAATCCTTTTATGCGTCTTGATAAATATTTAAAAGTGGCCCGGATTCTGAAAAGAAGAGAAGCTGCCAAAGAGCTCGCCTTACAGGATCGAGTATGGATTAACGGTCGTCTGGCCAAGCCAAGTTCTGAAGTTGAAGTGGGTGATGAGATCCGCCTGAAGTTTGGTTATCGAATGTTGACGATTAAAGTCGAAGACATTCAAAAGCAGGTGTCCAAACAGAATGCTGCATTGCTTTTCAGTGTCATTTCTGAGGATCGTTTAGATGATGAATCCGACAAATCCATTGGATAATTTGAAAGCACCAGGCAGTCTTCTCGAACAGAAAACATCTGAAACCAAAGTCTTCAGAGATCCGATTCATGGTTACATTCGGGTGGAATATCAGATCGTCTGGGATCTGATTAATTCAAGAGAGTTTCAGCGACTTCGCAGAATCCATCAACTAGGCGGCGTTTCTCTGGTCTATCACAACGCCGAACATACCCGGTTTTCTCATTCATTAGGTGTCTATGAACTTTGCCGAAGAATGATTACTGAAGTCGATTCGATCAGAAGTATTCTTAATCAACAGGAGCAGATCACGGTCTTGATTGCCGCATTGCTTCATGATATTGGTCATGGACCGTATTCTCACTTCTTTGAATCGATTTCAAAAATCAATCATGAAGATCTGGGAACGATGATAATTGAATCGGATCAGACAGAAATCAATCAGATTTTAGAGAAAGCTCAAAATGGTTTATCCAAACGAGTCACATCCATTTTGAAAAAAGAGTCTGAGCCCCATCTGATGTCAAGTATGATCAGTTCCCAGATCGATGCGGATCGTATGGATTTTCTTTTACGGGATGCCTTTGAAACAGGAACGACGTATGGAAATTTCGATCTGGAACGAATTTTGCGAACACTCAGAGCGGATCAAGACTCATTATTCATCAAGAAAAGCGGCATCCACTCGGTCGAAGATTATATAATGGCAAGATATCAGATGTATTTTCAGGTCTATCAGCATCCCGACAGTTATGGTTATGAACTGCTGATCGAACGTTTCTTTAAACGATTAGAACAGATTGAAAATGAGAATCAGATGATGAATAAAGATCTGGATCCGGATAAGCAAATGATTGATATGGCCAATGATCTTAAAAATCCTTTACGAATGCTTCATAAAGGAAAGATTCATCTTTTAGATGAGACTCTGTTAAATATGGTCATTCGAAGAGCGCTGGATTGCCATGATGAAATTCTGAAAGATCTGGCTGATCGGATCATTAATCGAAAACTGTTTAAATGGATGGATCAGCCAGGTGATCAGGACTTAAAAATAATCCGGGACGAGTTGAAAAAGCATAACCTTCCTGAATCGATATATTTACAGGAAATTGAACTCTCCACTGGCGAATATCTTCCCTATCATGAAAAGAGTGAACCAATCCTGGTTCTTGATATGGATGGTTCAAGGAAATATCTTTCAGAGTGTTCAGCCATCGCCAAGGCTCTTTTAAGCGTCCAAAAACCTGACAGCCATCGAATCTATTTTCCTGAATTGATTCTGGATACATTAATAAAGGATCAGACTGATAATAAGAACAGTTATGATTAAAAGAACAAATACAAACAGGCAGACTACAGTCAAAAAAAAGAATCAATACAGAATTCATTCAGTTCAGAAATCAAAAGTATCATGAAGATTTACTAATAGAAGTTATAAAAGGCGGATGGGCTTAAGGATAAACAAAAAAAGCAGTCCGCTTTTCTCTTTGTCCAGTTGGAAACCGTCACCACAAAAAAGTCGATGACTAAAGGATATTTCGCTAAAATCTTAACCATAATTCTCAGTAAGTTTGAGATTTGGCGGATTGTTGGCGGTATTGTTGAATGTCAGGTTGTTTGTGTTATAGTTTTTTCGCTATGAAAAGACACGTACAGCTGATCGAACTGGCTTCAAATAAAAAAACATTTGATAAAGAAGCTGAAGTTCATGCCGTCGGCAAGGCTGGTCTGGAAATTATTATGGAAAATCCAGAAGCCGCTGGACGGGAAATATGGAAGATTTTTGAAGATTCTGCTCTGATCGATTCCTTATATGAAAATTCGATCCGTATGATCATCCGCAAGGATCATCCGTTACGAATGCTGATACGAACGGAATTTGGCGATATGGAAATGGAAGCGGATCTGATCCGTTATGAATGCATCCATCAAAACCATCAGACAAGAGCAATTCTTGAATATTCAATTCCTGAATCCGATGAAATCATCGGTTTTGAATTAAAGATTCTTTGATGCAAATCACAGATTCAAAGAATTTTAAAACGAAATAACATCAATAGAAGGAGGCTTATTTTGGCTGCTATAGATAAGGAACTGCAGGAATCGCTTGCGGCTGCGGCAAAAAAATCATTTGATCTCGACTTGAATCCATCTGAAATTCTGATTGAAATCCCAAAGCGAAAGGATCAGGGAGACTTCTCTACGAACCTCGCCATGCAGCTGACAAGAACTCTGCATAAAAACCCAAGAGAGATCGCAAATGCTCTGCTTGAAAACATCGAAAATCCTATGATTGATTCCAAAAGTATTGCTGGTCCCGGATTCATCAATTTTGTATTAAAGAGTGACCGCTACGCTAAAGTCGTAGAAGATATTCTGACAAAACAAGAGGACTACGGAAATGGCAAACCCAATGGAATCAGAGTCAATCTGGAATATGTTTCAGCCAACCCGACTGGATCTCTTCATTTAGGTCATGCCCGTGGGGCAGCCTGGGGAGATGCCATCAGCCGCATTATGAAAAAAGCCGGTTATGATGTCACCCGTGAATACTATGTCAATGATGCTGGAAATCAGATTCGCAATCTGGCTTTATCTTTACACGCCCGTTATCTGCAGGCCCTGGGTAAAGAAGCTGAAATTGGTCAGGATGGATATCTTGGAAAAGATATAGAAGATAAGGGAAAAGAGCTTGCCGAAAAATATGGTGAGCAGTATGCCGATTTTACAGAGAAAAATCTTGATTTCTTCCGTAAGGAAGGAATCGCCTTTGAGCTGGCAAAAATTCAGAAGGATCTGAAGGATTTCCGTGTTGAATTCGATGTATGGAGTTCTGAACAGGCCCTTCGCGATGCCGGTGAAGTGGAACGTGTTCTTAAAATTCTTGAAGACCAGAACAAAACCTATGAAAAGGATGGAGCCCTCTGGTTTAAGACAACAGAATACAATGATGATAAGGACCGTGTTTTAAGAAAACAGGATGGAAGCTATACTTACCTGGTCCCAGATATCGCTTATCACAATAATAAGTATGATCGTGGATTTGATCAGCTGATTGATTTCTTTGGTGCCGATCATCATGGATACATTCCACGTCTGAAAGCCAGTATGGCCGCTTTAGGACATAATCCGGATATTCTGAATGTAGACATCATTCAGATGGTTCGTCTGGTTGAAGACGGTGAAGAAGTGAAGATGAGTAAACGTCTTGGCAATGCGATGACCATTAATGAATTAGTTGACATGGTCGGAGTCGATGCCGTTCGTTATTTTTTCGTGAACCGTGCCCTGGATTCTCATCTGGATTTTGACCTGAAACTGGCAAAAAGTCAGTCCAACGACAATCCGGTTTACTATGCTCAATACGCTCATGCCAGAATGTGTTCCATTCTGAAGAATTCACCAGAATATCCAGCCGTTGATAATTATGAAGGTCTTGATCATGAAAAAGAGATCGAACTTCTTAAAGTTCTTCAGGATTATGAAAATGTCGTAGCTGAAACGGCCCAAACCCGTCAGGTTCATCGAATCGCTCATTACATTCAGAATCTGGCAACGAAATTCCATAGCTTCTATACATTCTGCAGAGTCAATGATTCAGAAAACCCTGAACTCTCCGCAAAACGTTTAGCTTTAGTGAACGCAAGCCGTATCGTACTGGCCAATGCGCTCAATCTTCTTGCTGTAGAAGCTGTAGAATCCATGTAATAAATTGTATCTGAACATTTGGCTTTGAATTTTGATTCAAGCTTGTAGAATGTTTGTGTCAAAGGAGATTATTAGATATGAAAAAGTCGATGATCGAAACAGCGTATCATGTTCTTTCTGATGAAAAACATCCGATGCCGTTTCTTGAACTGTGGAACGTTGTCGCTAAAGATATGGGATTTACTCCTGCTCAGCAGGAATCTAACATTGCTCAGTTTTTCAGTGATCTTTCCCTCGATGGCCGTTTTGCCAATTTGAAGGGAAACAGCTGGGATCTTCGCAAACGTCAGTCTTTAGCCAATACAAAAGTCGATACTGATTCCATCAGTATTGAAGACGAAGAAGACGAACCAGAATTTACTGATGATGAAACTGAAGAGTCCATTGTCCTGAAAGAAAATCAGGAAGAAGAAAACTAATATCGTTTTAAAACTCTTCATTCCAAATAGCATGATTTGTCACTTTATTCTGTCAAAATGAGGACAGAAAGGAGAGGAATGCAAAAAAGGGGCTGTTAAATTTCTGACAGTCCAAAAATAAAAAGAGGCACCTGATCCGTAATGGATGAGGTGCCTTTTTTTGGTAAAATATGTTCATGCTCAATAAACAAAATTACCAAACACACTATAACTCGATTCAGGGCCGTTTGCCACTGCTCCATTCTCTCTTCCCTCATATTGAGATGGATTCTGTCTTCACTACTGTCAGTTCCTTTGTCGATGATTATCTCGACCTTGCCCTTTATCCTTCTTTTGCC
>Ga0209694_1001401_pt1 | contig 26708 bp, 30 predicted proteins | sample GluameincwithD2O_FD_187499 | JGI IMG/M metagenome (GOLD analysis project Ga0209694, IMG submission 187499) | Mouse cecum microbial communities from Vienna, Austria - Glucosamine amended microcosms incubated with D2O (SPAdes) (version 2) | ecosystem: Host-associated > Mammals > Digestive system >... | reverse complement strand
CGTGTAGGGAAGATCAGGATGATCGAGTACATACTGAATCACCTGTTCTTTAAATTCTCTGTCATAATGTTTTGCCATTTTTCATTCCTCCTCATTCTGGAATTCAAATTGTTCTTCTTATGACATTTTACCGCTTGAATTTTCAGAGGTTTAAGGGATGCACCATTAATACTAAATCCACTATTATATGAATGAATATCCACAAGAACGTTTTCACGGTCTTACTGCATCTGAAGTAAGAGAAGCTGTAAAAAGCAACCGATGAACCGGTACTGTATCCAATCAAAGAGAATAAACGAATCAAAAAATACTGGGAAGGTATAGATAAAAAAAAGGCCTCTTTAATAGCAAGTGCTATTAAAGAGGCGGATCTCCAGTAAATTATTTCCCGTGTCTACTTGACAGGGGGCTGATCATAATGGTTCCTTCTTTTTTGTTTCCAAAAAAAAAGGCATCATGATGTTTACCATGGTGCCCAAATGTTCGGTGAATGGTTGAAAATTAAAAACAATTTCACATTCAAAAAAGAGTATCGCTCTCGTATTTAACGAATTCAGCTCAATCTGCAATTTCTAAAAATAGAATATAAATCATAAATCCAATCTCATGTAGATCGATGTACTCATAGGACTGTTGTTATAACAATCTATCGTGTAGAATCCAAATTGTTTATACACATGAATCGCCTTTTCTAAAAAAGGAAGAGTGTCTAACAACATATAAGAATAACCAATTTCTTTTGCGTCAGTTATGATTTTTTGTATAAGCAATTTGCCAATATTTTTTCCTCTAAATGGTGGTCTTACATAAAGGCGTTTCATTTCACAGTTCTTTTGATCTATACCTTTCAATCCAATACAACCTGCAACTTCTCCATCACAATACGCCAAATACAATCTTCCAAAGGGCATACCGTATTTTTTTTCTAAATGATTTATTTCTTCTTCATAGCGCTGAATATCAAGATACTTCTGAAACGAACGATCATTCGCAATTAACAGATTTGTATATTCTGAAAATAGAGCACGTATATCTTGTGGATGCCTATAAGCTAAAACTATTTCGATCTTCATAACAGTTCCTCCTAAAGTTCAATTTATTTTTCATCATTTTTACACAATATATGTTCAATCCGTTCCATGGCTTCACATAATCGATCACAATCTTCTTGATCTATATTTTTTAATTTTTCACTAATTTGTTGATCATCATTCCAGTCTATTTTTTTCGCTTCTTCACTTCCTGTTTTAGTTAAATACAATTTTTTAATTCCCTTGCTCCCCGAAACAAGTTTTCTCGTTATAAATCCTTTTTTTTCAAGTTTTGCGAGAATTCTGCTTACATAGCTTTTATCCATGTTTAAATGCTCACATAATTCAGTGGCATTGATTCCTTGGTTCTTATAGATGTCAAATAACACTCTCGATTCAGGACATGAGAAACTCATTCCCAAATACTCTTTATTCAAAACGTCCAACCAGATAGTGTAGTACCGGTTAAACCGGCGTATTTTTTTTATCAAATCTTCATTCATCGTATTCCCTCCAATATATGAGTTGACTTTATCAACTCATATATACCTCTATGCGTTGACAATGTCAACACATTTTATTCTCTAGTCTGTATTGCACCTTTCCATACTCTATCTATCATTCAAGAATATGAAAAACACCACCCTTTTTCTTCAAAAAGCGTGATGTTTTCTTCTAAGACCGCAATCTAAGTGAAAACGATTCTGTTCTATCTTGGTAAAATAAAAAAGAAAGGAGGATCTGAAATGGCTCAAAATGTAAATATTGTTCAGAAAATCATCGAGTATATCGAAGACCATCTCCATGAAAATATCGATCTGGATACGCTCGCCGCCTCCATGCATTATTCAAAATACTATTTACATCGCCTATTTACGAAAACCATCGGATTATCTATCCATACCTATATTCTTCGACGCCGCCTAAGCGAAGCGGCAAGATCTCTAGCACAAACTCAGCGACCCATCATGGAAATCGCACTATGGAGCGGCTATGAGAGCCAGCGAACCTTTACGAATCGATTCAGAAAAATGTATAAAATACCACCAGCCAAATTTCGAAAACAGAAGCAATACTATCCTTTGCAGCTACGAATGAACGTTCAGGACATGTATGATGATTTCATATTGTCCAAAGCCACGATTCGACACGCAAAAAAATCCGATATTCCATCTTGGATCACCTTGCTTCATCTAGTTGTGGACGGATATCCTAGTTTAAATGAAGTCGAATACCGAGTTCAGCTAGAAATTGCGATCGAACAAAAACGAGCGCTTTTGATCGAACATGAACATGAATTGATCGGTGCTTTAGTGTTTCGTTCTCATCCTTGCTGGATCGACTTTCTAGGCATTCATCCTCAATATCGGAATAGCCAGCTCACCCAGCTTTTTTTAAACGCGTTGAAAGAAACCTATTGTCCAAATCAAGAAATCTGGATCTCGACATTTCGGAAATACGATCCAGCCGATACTGGATACCGCGAAGAATTCATAAAACTTGGTTTCATGGAACGAGAATGCTCCATTGAGTTTGACTATCCAACGCAACACTTCGTCTTGCCTGTAAATGACAAAAAGAAAGAAAGGAATAAATATGAGTAGAAAAGAAATCGATCCAAAGACAACCACAAGAGCTGCGGCATTCGAACTGTGGATGAATGCTCCAAATCCAATGGTGACCTTTTTCAAAACATACGATATTATGCCTATCATTCAAGCATCGAAACGATTCAACATGAAATTAAACATGCTTATGCTGTATTGTATTGGACAAGCCGCTTCTTCCATCAAAGAGTTTGAGCTTCTTCCACTAGAAGGACGACTATACAAATTCGACCAGCTTGCGATCAACACGATCGTCGCAAACAAAAAAGGAGAAATCAGTTCATGCGATATCCGCTATACCGAAGATCTCAAACAATTCAATGCCAATTATTTGCACTCTACACAAAAAGCTTATAGAACCTGCAAAGATCAGGACCTCTCTTTACAATGTATGGTGATCGGCACCTCGGCAATCGTAGATGTAGAACTCGATGGAGCAATCGGAATGAACAGCGGGATTTTCAACAATCCGTTTTTGATCTGGGGAAAATATCGGATTGATGGTCCCCAAGCATTATTGACGATCTCTTTTCAATTCCACCATACCCAAATGGATGGAAAGCAAGCTGGATGTTTTTTGAAAAAGCTAGAAGAAGCGATCTTAACATTTAAAAGTGGAACGACTTAATCGAACTGTTGTTCCAAGCTTTCACAAGCCGCTTCCAATTGATGCATAAGTTCGATCGTCTGCCATTCTTTAACGAGCGGTTCTGCACCGTTGACCAGTGACTCATAGATTGCTTCATAAAACTGTGCGTAATTGCCATCGACAGAAACGACTTTTTCTTCATGATACGTATCATTCTTGTCATACCAGATCAGCATTCCATACGAGACAAATTTGAAACGAGCCTTCACGCGGAAATAACTAGATTTGATCGAAACTTTCAACGGTTCTTCGTAGAAAAAATCGATGTCAAAATAATCGTTTATTTTACTTTACCTAAAGTGGATCGAACATCATAGACCACCCGTTTTGGACTTCCAAATAAGGCGATGATATGATCGATCGTATGGCAGGCATAACCATATACATACGAATTCAGCCGCGAATAAGCGTCCATCTTCTCTGACACTTCGGGACGATAATAATCATAATGCGACTCGATTTCCAAAAGCGTTCCTAGTTTTCCGCTTTCGATCACCTTTTTAAGCGTTAAAAAAACCGAATCAAACCGACGATTCTGGTATGCTTGAAGCATGACCCCTTTATCTTTGGCAAGAGCGAACAATTTACGAGCTTCTGCTTCGCTCATCACAAATGGCTTTTCTACCAACGCGTGTTTTCCGGCCATCAGCGCTTTTTTTGCAAATTCAAAATGCGAATCATGCCTTGTAGCCACGATTACTAGATCGATTTGCGGATCTTGAAGCATCTCATTTAGATTACAAACATATTTGACTCCCTTGATCTTAGACCACGAATCGTGGCTAGGATCTCGCCGCTATATCGTACGGATCTTGAATTTTTCTGGTCGATCTAGAAGAAATGGCGCATGTTAGCGATTGGCGCTTTTGCCATTTCCAATGATTCCTACTTGTATTGTTTTCATCCTCTTCTCCTCAAACACTAGACTTATTGTATCTCTTTGTTTTTGCTTCACAAGACACGGGATCGACTTTGAAATAACATTTCTATTTTTAAAGGACTTCAAGCGCTTAAGAGAAAATTGATGCGAACATTATTGTGAATCTTTCAAGATCATCATATCTTGTTCTTCGATAAAACCGATCGTTTGATACAGCTTCCTTCCCCTTTCACTGCTTTCGAGAGTGATCTTTTTGACCTCTCTTAATCTTGCCTGCTCGATCAAAAAATGGACGATCGCCTCTCCGATCTTTTGGCGTCTCATATCAGGACAAACATAAATATTCATCAAATAGCCACACAGTCCATTCAAATTGTCAGGAGAAGGCATTTCAGAATATAAACAAATGCCACCACACCCGACGATCTTTCCTTCCTTTTTGGCAAAACAAGCAATATGAGTATTATCCGAGAGTGTTTTTTCATAATACTGTTTATTTTGAAGATACAATTCAGTAAGATCTTCATGCGCATCGAGCGAAAATACTTCTTTCAATACGATCATCCGCCAATGCATCAACAGATCAAGATCCTGCAAAGACGCTTGTTCGATGTTGACTTCAGACATCCAGGTGGCCCACTTTCAAAACAACTGGCAAAAGCCCATCATCGATCTTTCCATTCGCGTTTCTAGGCAACGATTTCATTTGAACAAAATAAGAAGGGATCATAAAGTAAGTCAGCGACTCGCTCAATTGTTCGACGATCTTCGATAGAGAACACTTCGTTTTAGGAACAAAATAAGCGATCATATACGATAAATGTTCTTCATCTTGATAGACTCTGACGATCGCTTCTTCGATCGTATCGATTTGATTGAGCTTCGCTTCGACTTCCATCACTTCCACTCGTTTTCCTAAGATCATGACTTGATCGTCTTTGCGACGTAAAAACGCAAGATTTCCATCCTTGAGCTTGTATCCAAGATCGCCCGAATGGTAGTAAGTCGTTCCTCCTTTTTTCTCGAACGCTTTGTTTTCTTGTGAATGATTTCCAATATAGCCTAACGATACGCCATCGCCTGAAATAATGATTTCCCCGACTTCTCCATCCTTTACAGGATGGTCCTGATCATTCCAAAGATCGATATGGCTTCCTAAAACCGCTTTACCGATCGGGTAAGTCCCATCCTCAAGCACTTTGCTTCCATTGACTTTAAAATAAGAAGCGCAGACCGTCGTTTCCGATGGCCCGTATGTGTTATAGATCACAACTTGATCAAGAAGATGATCGATATAGCTTCCTCGAAGCACATCGCCTCCACTGATCAATAGACGCAAAGAACAAGGAATCGAAGGCAAGTGATTCATCTCCTCAAGAAGATAAGGAAAACCACTAATGATCGTAACCGCGTTTTTTTCAACGAAATCCATCAAAGAAGACAAGTCCTTCTTTTCCGCTTCGTTCGGAATGACAAGGCAAGCACCATTGAGCAAAGATGCGAACACCTCTTCCACAAAAATATCAAAAGAACAGACAGAATATTGAAGCATCCGATCGCCTGGACCAATATGAAATTCATGTTCAAACGCCCATATATAATGCAGCACATTTTTTTGGGTCACACAAACACCTTTCGGTCTCCCTGTGCTTCCGGAAGTATATAAAATATAGGCTGGATCTTCACTTTTGATCCACATAGGATCACTTCCATCCGCTTCACTTTTTTTCAAATCGTCAAGATCGGTCAGGTCCATTCCTTTGAATCGTTCATTGAATTTTGTCTGGGTGATGATCGTCTTGACATTCGCTTCTTCCATCATCGTTTTGACGCGTTCGATCGGAAAGCTAGGTTCGGCTGGCACATAACAATTTCCATTTTTTAAAAGCGCGAACAAGACAAAGATCATATCGATCCCATGCTCTAAGATGACTCCCACTTTTTGATGACTGAAAGGAATCTTTTGAGCGAGCTCATCCACTTGATCGATCATGTCGCGATAGGTCAGCGATCTATCGCTCGTCAACAAAGCGAGTTGGTCTGGATCGCTTTTGGCAATCGATCTTAGCCGTTCATATATCGTTTCATACTTTCTCCTTTCCGCTACAGTGTTTTTTCTTTTTTATGTTTTAAATATCGAGAGATCGAATATTTGATCACCGAAATGAATGTGGTCGAAGAAAGACCGCTCAAAAGCCATATATACCACGTATGTGAGGTAGAAAAAATGGCGAAAGGATTGAGCTCTTCGATCAAATTATCCCAGATCGCTTCGGAAAACATGTTTAAGATCTTTTCTTTGGCGAACCATGCATGCAAGGCGATCCCTAAAACAAAAGTTAGCGTCCATCCTACAGCATAGGGTGTTCCGCGTTTGATCATATATTCATATTCCGTCTTGTTTTTGTGCGACTTTTCTTTCTTGATCTCTATGCCTCGCGTCTCATACCAGCCAAGAAGCAAAGCCACTGGTGTAAGGATCGCCAACAAGATCAAGTTGGCACGATCCCACTTCATCGTGATGAAAAAGAGGACAAGTGAATAGATTGGAACGAAAGAATCATGCCATACGGAAAAAGAAGTGAACGTATGGGCCTTGATAAAATTATGGATAATAAACCAAATCAAGAACAGCATTAATAATAGATTGATCAGCATTTCGATTCTTCATTTCTAAAAAAATAGTAATACATCAAGAAAAAGAACGCTTCCCTCTTGCCTAACTGAAAAAATAAAAAAGACGATCGTCTTTGGATCGTCTAACACATTCTTGGCAAATATTCTTTGATCTGTCTTTCCCAGCTTGGCCAATCGTGAGGAACATCAAATCCCCAAAAATCCGTTTGGATATGGATCCCTTTGTGAAAACAAAGGTCGGCCAGCTTTCTAAGATCGTCGGCGCATTCGTGCTCCCATGCGCCTTGTCCAACCACAAAGATCGCTTGCGCCTCATTATATTGAGGAATATAAGGATGCGCTGGATCCATCTGCGATAAATATCCGCAAGGATTGTTCTGGTACGCGTTGAAATCGATATTTCCATCATAAAAATAGCGACTCATATCATATAGTCCGCTAAGAGCCAATACTTGTTTAAAACGGCCAGGATAGCGGAAAAAGAAATTGCCGGCGTGAAAGGCGCCCATGCTCGCTCCCAAGACCATCATCGCCTCGTCTTGTGGTTTACCCGCTTTATAAAGAGCGCTTGGAATAAGCTCATTCATAATATATTGGACATAGTTTTCTTGCATCTGCATGCGTGAAGGAGAATCGCCATAGCTTGACCAGCTTTCTAGATCGACTGAGTCGACGCTCACAAACTGGATCCGTCCTTGCTCGATCAGATCGGATACTTGATCGTACATATGTCGGTCTTCCCACTCAAAAAAGCGACCATCTTGACAAGGCAGAACAAGACAAAGCGTTCCCGCATGTCCATACATCTTAAATTCCATGTCTCGATTTAGAAAGCTAGAATATTCTTTAAAATAACGTACATTCATAATTAAATCTCCTTTTCAACCGTATACATTATACTATAATCAACAATTCGTAAAGGATAAGAATTGGTTTGTTTGTGTTTTTAAAGGTGTGGGCTTATAATGTCAATGAATTTTTTGAAAGCGAGGATACGATGTCGGATCAAGAAAAAATTTTAAATATAGCGGTTATCGCGCATGTCGATGCGGGTAAATCGACTTTGGTCGATGCCTTTTTGCGTCAAAGCGATGTGTTTCGCGATAATGAACAAGTTGTCGATTGTGTGATGGACTCCAATGATCTAGAGCGCGAGCGCGGGATCACGATCTATTCGAAAAACTGTTCAGTCATTCACGATGGTGTCAAGATCAACATTGTCGACACTCCAGGACACGCGGATTTTTCCAGCGAAGTGGAGAGAATCATCAAGACAGTGGATACGGTGATTTTGCTCGTGGACGCAAGCGAAGGCCCTATGCCTCAAACGCGGTTCGTTTTGTCGAAAGCGTTGGAAATCGGTCTTAGGCCGATCCTTTTGGTCAATAAGATCGACAAAAAGGATCAAAGAGCAGAAGAAGTCGTGGATGAAGTGTATGATTTGTTTTTGGATCTCAACGCGAGCGATGAGCAGCTCGATTTTCCGATCTTATATGGAATCGCGCGCGAAGGCATCGTTCAATACGATCTAGATACGCCTAGCGACAATATCGATCCTTTGTTCGATACGATCTTGAAGCATTGCGATGTATACCCTGATCTAGATGCGGAACCAGCAAAAATGCAAGTTTCCGCCCTAGCTTATGATGAATATATCGGTCGTTTAGGGATCGGAAGGATCTATGATGGTGTCTTGAAACAAGGCGAAACTTATGTTCGCTGCAATCAAGAAGGTTTGCAGAAAAAAGAGACAATCTCAAATTTGTTCGTTTATAAGGGCTTGTCGAGAACAAGTGTCAAAGAAGCGCATTCTGGAGATATTGTCGTGATCGCGGGAATGCCAGATATTTCTATTGGCGATACGATCTGCGCTGTTGATTCGATCGAGCCTATGGAACATATTGCGATCGAAGAGCCGACCTTATCGATGAACTTCCATGTCAACACCTCTCCATTCGCGGGCCAGTCTGGTAAATACGTTACATCAAGAAACATCAAAGAAAGGCTCGAAAAAGAACTCGAGGTCAATGTTGGATTGAAGGTCGAACCAACAGATAGCGCGGATTGTTTCAAGATCAGTGGACGTGGCGAGCTTCATATTTCGATCTTGATCGAAAATATGCGTCGTGAAGGGTATGAGCTTGCCGTATCGAAGCCAGAAGTCATCTTACATGTCGATGAGAATGGACATAAGGTCGAACCTGTTGAAGAAGTGGTGTGCCTAGCGCCTGCTGAATATCAAGGAACGATCATCAACCAGCTCAACCTGCGTAAAGGGGTCATGCAAGATATGGAAGAAGAAAACGGCTATGTCAAGATCACCTATACGGCGCCTACTCGTGGACTTTTAGGATTCAGAAATCAATTTATCAACGATACGCATGGCGAAGGAACGCTTGTTAGAAGGATCAGTGGATACGAACCTTATAAAGGCGAGATCACCCAGCGCATGCAGGGAGCGATGATTTCCACCGAGACAGGAGAGGCGATGACATACGCGCTCTGGAACTTGCAGGAGCGTGGATCTTTATTCGTATCGCCACAAACACCTGTTTATGAAGGAATGATCATCGGTGAGTCGGCAAAAAATATTGACTTGGATGTTAATCCGCTCAAAAACAAGAAGCTTACGGCGATAAGAAGCAGTGGTCGGGACGAGGCGATGCTTTTGACGCCACCTAGAGTGTTCTCGTTGGAGGAAGCTCTGGAATGGATCAACGACGACGAGCTTGTCGAAGTCACACCAGACGCGATCCGAATCCGCAAAAAAGGATTGACGCCACAAGATCGAAGAAATTTGTATCGCCAAAAAATGGCGCAAAAGAATGGATAAAAAAAGAAGGCGCGAGCCTTCTTTTCATTTATAACGATCGATCGAGCCAGTTGGTCACGATCTTTGGACTCAGGAACATCAACGTGAAGTAGATAAGCATACTGATGGCTCCAATGCCCATGAATACCTCTTTGATATTCGCATCTGATACGGTATTCATGATGATGAGGATGATAGCGATCGGAAGCAGAGCGGCCACGATCATCGCGATCGGGCCCGTTTCTTTTTTATAAAATGACAACAATATAGCAGGCGCGACCCCGCAACCAAAAAAAATCAATAAGATCAAGAGATTGATTTCTAGCGAAAACCGGTCTGGAGCGATATTGGTGATCGCGCTGACCCCATAATAGATCGCAAGCGCAAGAATGAGGCCAAACGCTAAGATTAGCATCGCTAGAATATATTTTTCATAGATCATGTTCTTTCGCGACACAGGCAAAGAAAGCTCCCATGGATACCATCCTGAAGTTTGATCGTTCATGACTGTTGCGACCGTTTGAAAAACAAGAAGAAGCGTCACAAAACAAATGTCCATTGTTGGTTCTTTCACATAGATCGAGATGGCTGTTCCTCCAATCAAGATCATGAGCAGGATCGGCCAGCTCGCCCATATGAGCTGTAGATCTTTTCTTAAAAGTCCTTTCATCGTTTTTCTCCTTTCGAATACATACGCATCAAATCTTCAAGAGTTGGCGTATCAAAAGTGTATTCGGCTTCTTTTTTCTCGACAAGCACGTCCATTTGATACGGTTGCTTGATCACGCGGACGATCTTCGAGCTAGGCAGCTTTTGATATTCGTCTTGGATGCAGTGCATGATAACATACTTTTCCATGAGATCATCCTTTGTGTCCATGAACATCTTTTTGCCTTCATGGATATACAATATATAATCCGCGACTTTTTCTAGATCGCTTGTGATATGGGTGCTAAAAAGGACGGTATGATCCTCCTTTTGGATAAATTCCAAAAGCAGATCGAGGATCTCGTCGCGAATAAGTGGATCAAGTCCAGAAGTCGCTTCATCGAGAATGAGCAATTTCGCATGATGGGAAAACGCGACACAGAAAGCGAGCTTGACTTTCATGCCTTTCGAGAACGTTTTGAGTTTTTGTTTATGAGGCAATTTGAATCGTTTGACCATATCCCAGAATTTGGCACTTTCCCAATGCTTATAAATACTTGCGAAGTCTTGTTCGAGCTGTTCGATCGTCAAGATTTCTGGAAATACGCAGCTATCCGGAATATAGCTGAGTTGATTGAAATCTTTGATCGGTGGTTCGATTTCTCCTTGGTCCGGTTTGCTCATTTGTAAAAGACAGCGGATGAGGGTGCTTTTCCCCGCTCCGTTTTCTCCGATAAGGCCGATGATTGTTCCTTGCGGAAGATCAAAAGAGAGATCCTGCAATGTAAAGGTGGGATATTTTTTTGTTAAATGGTGTACTTGTAGGGCAGAAGTCATAGTAGTTCTCCTTCATAAAGGATATCGATCAATTCTTTGAGCGTATCTTTTCGTATACCTGCCGCCTTTGCTTCTTGGCAAGCTTTTGAAAGTAAGGCTTCGATTTCGCGCTGCTTTTCTTCTTTAAGTTGTTCGGTATTGAGGGAAGCGACAAAGGAACCTTTTCCTACGATTGTTTCGATCAAGCCATCTCGGCTCAAGTTTTCATACGCTTTTTTGACAGTGATCAAAGAAATGTGCAGATCTTTGGCAAGAGCGCGCATGCTCGGGATCGGATCGCCTGCTTTCAGCTTTTGGCTGACGATCATTTCTTTAAGCTGGGATTCGATTTGCTCATAGATCGGTTTGTCCGATCGCATCGTGATGATGATATCCATATTTCGACGTCTCCTATTTTTAATGTGTATATACAATATATACATTAAATACACTTGGCCGTTTTGTCAATAAAAAAGCTGAAAATCGAATGATTTTCAGCATAGACTCTTAGAATCCAAGGTCGTCGTTGACCAAGATGACTTTGATGCGATGAGGATGTCTTGAAAAGCGTGTGACTAAGAACTGGCAGCAGATCGTATCCGGGCTTTTGCAGTTGAGGCAAGTTCCTGTTTTTTTACATGGAGTCTTGATATCAAATCGTTGAGCATTAATAGGCGCGGCCACATTGCGGGCGCGTTTCATCGCGCCATCGATATCATCGCAAATTTTGTTCATTCCAACGATAAACAAGACATGTTTAGGTCCTTGAGCGATCATTGAAACTCGGTTGGCATTGCCATCGATATTCACGAGGATGCCATCGTTAGTGATCGCATTCGCGCTAGATAGAAAATAATCTGCGTCATAGCCTTCGAGCATCATTTTGCGGGGATCTTCGGCTTTGCTGCGATCTAAAAATGTAAAGTTTCCATTTTGAAGGGCTTCTTTAAGTCCGATCTCTTCTACGCTCATTCCCCCTCCCATCGTGACGACACTTTCTTCCGGGATCAATTCCAGAGCGATCTTTAAGGCCTCTTCTTTATTTTTTGCATAATAGCCATCCATATTTCTGCTTTCGAGTCCGTGGATCACAGTTTGAGCAAGAAGCTCGTTTCTTTTTTGAATATTCTTATCCATGTTCTTATCCTCTTTTCAAAAATATTGTATCAAATTTTAGAGCGTTAGAATGGATAGTTTCTTTTGGATATGTTTAAATAACGATGAGCTGAATAAGAGCTCACTTCATAATCAAATTCCCTTTCTTAAAACTTTCTTAGAAAAAAAGTCCTTCGGGGCTTTTTTTCTTGCTTTCTGGTATGGTTTTTTCTATATTAAAATGGAAATGAGGAGGAATGGTTATGAATACTTCGGATTTTTTGGAATTAGTGCTTCTGATCAAGCGCCGCTCTCAAGCCAACGTGCTCACGCAAGAATTTATCATGAATTTGCATGAGGAAAGTAGCCCACACACGTTTGATCAAAACGCTTGGAAAAACAAGCTATCGTCTATGGAGATGGAGAATAACCATTCAGCTGAAAACGTCTGGGAAATGTTTGAATAAAAAAAGTCAATCGTTCAGAAGAAGAACTGGAACAATTGACTGATTCTAAACCGGAGCCGGGAAGGTTCTGGTTTTTTTTGATAGAGGATGCAAGCTTCTTGTTCGATTGAATTCAAAAAGCTCTTTGGAATATGCAAAGATTGAACATATTGCTGAAAATAGTGTTTGATATCCTCTTCATGATCAAAATTCTGAAGAGCTGCTTTTTTTTCTTGACGAATTTTCTTGAGGCTTTTTTTTAGAAACACCGCAATTTCAAGGTCATCTTTCTCTTCATACATCGACAGGAGCAAGATTTGTTTTTGTAGATACGATAATGTTGCGAAGTTGAGTTGAAGTTTATCGAAATCGCTATCGATCGCTGGATCAAAAGCTCGAGCGATCATCGTTTCTGGAACGTTTTCATAGACGAGTTGGATCAAAGAATCCCGAATATCGTCTTCTCTTTCTAGAGTATGGATTTCTTTCAGCCATTTTGAAAGGATCTTTTTAACCTGGCTTCCAGTTTGTTCTTCATCTTCTACAAACTGTCGTACATGGACAAAAAGTGGAGTCGAAAAGGTTTGGATAAAATGTTCGAACGCCTTTGGGTCGCTGCTTTTCATGTTTGAGACGAAAGTATGTAGTTTCATAGTTTTCCTCTTTCTATAAAAGTATGATACTGTTTAGAACATAGGATTTCAACTATTTACTTTATATTTACTTAAATAATATATTTCTCGATATTATGTGATTTTATTGCAAAATGTGCGCTCTGATGTGAAAAGCTGTTATTCAAAACAAAGAAGAACACATAAAAAAAAGCCCTCTTTGAAGGACTGATTTTCGAATGGTGGGGACGGTGGGATTAAAAAAATACAGTTTATACTGTCTTTTTTAGCCTTATTTTCGGCTGTTTTGGTTGTATTTTCTGTAGTTTTTAAAAACTTTTACACCATTTTTTACACCACAAAAAATCAGGAGTTTATTGCTCCTGGCTTGATTTTTCGGCTTCATCGATCACGGCTTGCATGGCTTTGCGTATCACGTCGGACTGTTTTAACCCTAAAACTTTTAAGGCCTCTCTGAACGATTCTACAAATTCTGTTTTATAGGATACGTTGATACTTTTCATGTTCTCCTTATCCCATTTCTTTTGGTATTCATGTTGATTGAATACTTTTTCTCCGTTCGTTCTATTTCCCATTTTTTTGCTCCTTGTATTTTAGATACATGATTGCTGTTAACAAAACCAACATCGCAATGTTCAGCCCAATTTGAATAGTATTGATTGTATTTTTCATACTTTTATTTTTTTTGTTGTGAATCTATAATAATGACTAGGAAGGATTATCTCCTTCCAGTCAAATTGTTGAGAAGCTCTAGGATTTCATTAAGGAAGGCTACTCCTAATGCTATCCATTCAAGTTTTTGCTTGAGCGTGAGCTTCTTCTTTTTTTGTTTTCTGGGCGGGTATTTCACAACTTTATCCTCCTTTTCTTATACCCTTGCTTTACTTAACCATTTTTATCACTCTCCTTTAACTGTCTTTATTATAGCGTACTGCAATCAGTATGTAAAGCTTTTTTGTCTTTTTATATTAAAAAAGAGGCCCGAAGGCCTCAATTTGCTCTTATCTCTTCAATTTGTAAATCTCTATAAGCAATGCTATAATTCCAATAGAGATCTCAATTGTTCTGAAAATTAGCTCAACGTTTTCAGACATATCGCTTCCTCCTTCCTAGCCAGAAGGGGGCTTTTTTTTCGCCAAAAATGAAAAGCCCCCTTTCGGGAGCTTTCTGTTACTTAAAAGTTGCCCAAGGATCTTTGCCATGGACTTCAGAGCCCGAAACGGCTACAACTCCATAGCCCCCAGACTGTCGGACATATTTAACCCAACGATGCCCTTTATAAGCGCATTTAGCGATGTAGCGAACAGATTGACCACTATTGTATGTCACCCCTCCGATTACTTCGCCGTCTGGAGTATCTTTATGGATTCGGATTTTGTCTCTTGTGAAAGTTGCCGTTCCATTTTCTTGAATCCACTTGAGATTTGTTGTGTATGGGTCTTTTGTAGTTGGTTGGCTTCCTCCAATCTGGTCTGATTTTTTCCAAGCCATGCCGTTTCCGTTTTTAACGGTCGTTCCATCAATCACACATGCCTTGTCAGCGCTGATCGATCCAGGCAAGTAATATGTGCCGTACCCGTTGCGATCGTACATGTGCTTAAACTTGCCTTTCGCTACCTCGAAATGACAGTGATTTCCGGTGGCATAACCAGCTGTTCCTTCGTCGCCGAATTCTTGACCCTGCGCGAATTTCTTCACCTGAGCAATATCGGCAATGTAGTTATCGTGAAGGAACATGAATGTGGCGTAGTCGATTGTACCGTCGGCGAACATTACTTTTTTATCGCTCTCCATAAATACGGCATTTCCGTTAGCATAGCTGTCTGTGGCTACAAGATGCATAGATACCGGTGCATAAGTTGGCTCGATCCCTGTATCCTTCCCGGCAATATCAAGGGCATTCACGCCCTTGTGGCTCAGCTGACCGTTGTTTCCTTGTGTAATGTTCATCGTTTCCATCGGAAAGCCGATGAGTTCATAGCCGTTTTTCGTGATTTTTTGATTCTTTTTCATTTTGTTTCCTCCTAAATTAAAAGACCCCCATCATTCTTGAGAGTCAGCTGATTTTTTGAGCAAAGTGATAAAAGGGTTTACCGGATGCATATCTGTCCTGATCTGCAGGTTCATGATCTCTTCCTTCATCTTCGTCCCTTCGCCATTCCCATGCAATCCGACATAAGCTTCGTAGATGTCGCTGTACGATCGTCTTTGATCGGGAGTGATAAAGCCCTGGATCATATACTCTGCATGGTACCGCTCGAGCATATATTTGAGCATAAGCTTGATACCTTCGCTATTCGCATGGATCTGTGCCAGTTCTTGGGCTTTCTCTTTCTTGCGGTCTTCGTGCGCCTGGTCGCGCTTATCATCCATCTTTTTGAGCCGATGCAAAATAAACGGATAAAGGACCGCCGTTAAAAGCGACGATCCCGCAGCAACTGCCCATCCTAAAACGTCCATTTTTTACTCACCTTCTTTTTCGTCTTTTTCCGATTCTGCTTTTTCATCGTCCGCCATCTCTGACCACCTAGTCATAGTTTCAGTTTGCGTGATCCATTTCGGCTTTAAAATCAACTGTTTAAAAGCCTCGTAGCACCCGGTCGAAGCTAGACCACTGACAGCACCAGAAAGCATGATTTCAACACTCACGCCCCCAGAATCGATACATGCAAGTGCGATTCCGAGAACTGCCATCACCAAAGGAATAAAGCGTCTGCTTTTATCCTCTGGATTGGTCAAGGTAGTCCACACGTACCCGACAACGACACAACAACCGACGATCAAAAGATTAAAATAAGATTGTAGAAATTCCATATATTTACCTCCTATTCTACAAGCTCCCATCCGTCTTGATATTCAGCCGGACTATACACATTCCCGTCGATTTTCGAGCGGTAATGCTTTTCCTCAAAAGTAATCCCGTCACCCTTGCTGTAGGCGTCATGCGCGCCCGTAGGCTTTTTAAATGGCGGGTACGGGTCTTGCGGATCGGCGACATTGACATAGAGCGACACGGCTTTGTCTGGCGTCCAGTCGGCCTGCGATTTATGGTCCTGCAAGACTCGATATAAAATTGAGTCATATTGCAGGAATGTACCTTTGGTATATTCGATACCTGTCTGCCACTCGGGATAGAGTGGGCGCATTTCGAGCGCTTGATCGTCCGTAGCAGAGTCAAGGACCGTCTTGTAAGAGAGCTTATCGAGCATCGCTTGAGCCTGTTTCCGTGCTCTCTCTTCTTCTTTTGCTCTTTCGTACGCTTCCCACGTGGCTTGATCAAAACTTGCATGCGTCTGACTGTCCGATCCGATATAGGTCATGTATCCTTCGATTTTGTCGATATCAATTGGATCATCAAAAAAGACCGGGGCATAGCATTGCTCGGTCTTTACAGAAGAAATATTTTTGATTGTGGCGTTTAAGCCGTATTCAATATAAATTTGCATTTTGCCTCCTTAAAATAAAAACCCGTCTTTCGACAGGTTTCTACATACTTAATTTTTGAGAAAGTGCTTGTTGCAATACGCCCGATAAACTTAGATGTGCTTTTGCTGCTTCGTCAGCCATCCAATGAGGAAGGCTAACTGATTTGATCACCGGCTTAGAGTCTTTTAATTCTGCGGTTGCTAGACTAATAAAGCCTCCTTTTGTTGGTTTCGCGTTTTCTCCGCTGGTTGCTGTTGGTAATGAAAGTCCATCATCAACCATTGCTTGTGCCCATGTTTTCAGGCAATCTTCAGCCATATAAAGCGCGTTTGGTAAATCTTTTCCTTCTGTCATACATTGGGGAATATCGACAAAAAACACCAAATAAGATCCGTCATCTTGCTTTACAAATTCAGCCGGATATACTAATTTTTTCATATTTTTATTTCATAAAACATAGATATCGACAAGCGTGCTCATTTGAGCTCCGCTTGTTCGATAATGGCTTTTGCTAAGGCTTCTTTTATTTCTTTGTGTCTTGGAATGGGAATTTTTGTTTTTCCATCTGTGTAAATGTCATGGTTCGCGCCATGTCTTTCAAAATGGAATCCAAGTTTTCCTAGCCTCTTTATAAGCTCTCTTTGTTTCATGGTTCCTCCTTGTGTTTATATAATACTATATAATCTCAAGAGTTTCAACTCTTAAATTAAATAATTTTATATAATTTACTGTGTTCGAATCCACATACGAAGATCATGTCGAGCTGTATTTTGTCCAGCCGGCGAACCTTGTATCAAAAACTTTTGTGCATTCGATCCGTTGAAACCATATAAATCAATATTCGTACCATTAGCAGTTGCGCCGCCCACCACATCAATAACCTGATTCGAATTATTAATATTCGCAAACACAGCACGAATTTCTTGCCACGTTCCACCCATCACATTTGCGGGGTTCGAAATACTAGCTGCAGTGCATTCGAAAACTGATCCGACCGGATAGCCTCGCATGTCAGGGGTTATATTTTTAACCTCTTGGGCGGTTCCAGAAGTTGGGGCTCCATCTTGGGCTGCGATGACTTTTTGGAATGTGTATTCTGTATACACTTCCACATCTCCTTCTGAATAATCCCAAGGGAAATATACCCATAGTTGGTAAGCGTTATGAGCACTGGCGAGCGCTTTAACTTGAATGCCATTATGATATTGGCATCCTTCATACCACCACGTAACTCCAAAAGCTTTAGTAGCCGAATACGGGTTTTGCCAGCCATCTTTTATTTGAATGTGAATGATACTGTTTTGCACAGGATTACCGTTATGTCCCGATCCGCTATATATTTTCACATAACAGTTTGAGGAATCAACAGTACCAGAGAAATTTCCAATATGGACCCATTTCGCTTTGCCGCAACTATGCGTCATTCGGTAATGCCATCTTCGTGTCCCTGTTGGATAATTACTTACATCCAATACCATATTGCCGTTATTATAAAGATTGCCGTTTGAAGCGTCTTTATACATCGACATATCATATCCATTAGCTGTCCGACCTGATTTATAGCCAAAGATACCGAACCAATCATTGATCGCGCCCAGGCAAAAAGCGTGATTGTTTATCGTTTTCAAGCCCAATATCGTCGTAAAAGAAGCGTTACTATTTTCGGCGAGGTAAATGCTGCTACTTTGAGGCGTCGCCCCCGAAAGCCAATTACCCCGTCGGTTTTGTAACCGAGAATACATCGGCAAGTAATTTTCGAATCTTCCATCATTTGCACTTACTCCCCCGAACGCGATTGACCTGCCGTCTTTGCCAAAGTTGATCAACGAGAACGACGGCGCAACGTCGGCGTACACCGTGGCGCTGGTAAAGTAGTCGGTTGCGATCGCTCTAAAGCTGAACTTGCTATCAACGCTATAAGGACCCGTCTTGATAACACTTGAGTTTGTACCGTATGAGTCCGAAATGGTTTGAATGTCAGTCCATGTGTTTCCATTAAGCTGTTGGATCTTAAATGATCGTGTGTTCTTGCTTCCCATTGATGCGATGGCGAAATTGAACAAGATTTTGACTGCTGTTCCTTCTTCGTTTTCCACGCCTGCACTTGTACACCGTACGGCTTTGAAGGTCGTGACAGATGGCGATGAATAAGCAGACACAGCGACCGTTACTGTTTTCGATGCCGTTCGCCCCCGTGAGTCGGTAACAGTAGCAACGACGTTCAAATTTCCAGAACCGTTAATGGTCTGTGTTGTAAAGACGTTGCTGTCACCCGAATATGTTTTGCCATCGACTTTAACTGAATAGCTTTTGATCGTGCTTCCTTGATTACCCGCAGCCGATATAGTCAGTTTGAACTTCGATCGGCCCTGGATATAGGCTGCAAACTGTGCTGCAATCCCGGCTGTTGCCTCCGCTACGGCTACCGATGAGATACTCGGCACAATGTTTGACGGGACTTTCAATGTTATATTGATACTCTTATCGCCTATGATCGTGTTGCCTGATTTAGTCCTTACCAAAATATTCCATGTTCCGCTGGTTGCACTTGGGATCTTGCTTGCTAAAGATACTGGCGGCGTCCATTTCTGTGATGTCCCAGTTACACCAGTTGCAAGAGTTGTATAACTGGAATCGCTGGAATATTTGTAAAAAATATCGTGTGTGAAACTGCTGGTTGCTTTTGGGAGGTTGATCGTAACAGCACTTCCCATGTTGACGCTGTTTGCGCTCAATGTCGGAACAGTTGCTCTAGGGATCTTAGGGATCGATCCATCAATATTGAATACTGTCCATCCCACCTCTGGTGTGTTGTATCCATTGATGCCTGCCTTGAACATCCATTGTCCCCATTTTTTGCCCGTTGGCCACGATCCGTCAGGATTGTGTTCAACCTCACTGTGACGATTTGTCAGGGCAAAAGTTTGCAGCGTCGTATTTCTGACGTCCATTGATACTGTCGACTCAAACTTGCCACCATTAAAGTCTCCGATCCCTACCTTGCCGTAAGCATTGTAGAAATAGTAAGCGCTGTTCAGACGATGGAGACGGATCGCCATCATCGAGATCTTTGTTTTATTTGCCTCAATATCTTGACAGTAGTCCCACTGCACATCGATCGAGTAGTAGGCGCTGGCCCAAACGTTGCGCCATACAGCGCCATGCCAATTTCCGTAGGCCATCGATCATCACCTCACTTTCTTGAAGTCCAAGGATCCATTTGCTCTTGGCACAAACGCAAAGTTACCAATGCGCAAAGAATTTAAAAAAACTCCGTCATAGATGTACAGCGTGCTGTCTGAAATATATGCGACCTCTTGATTACCCTGCAAAAAGGAAATACGATCCTTTGCGATCTTGAGCATCTGATTATTTCCCTCTTCACCCAAAAAGATGTTTCCGTCGATAAACCGGATAAACTTCGTGATCGTTGCGAATTCGTCATTTGTGAGATCCTGATTATTGTTGACCTGCGTTTTAAAATCATTAAAAAGCATTTCGAACGAGTTGTACTTCTGTTCCAGGATCGTTGATGCCTCAGCAATTAATTTGTCGGTGTCACCTTTCGCATAGTATTGCTGCGAAACCTCGTTTTTTATACTTTCCCCTGTCTGTGCAATCGACGTAGACAAGCGCTGTTCCAGCTGTGACGCGGTATTCTGGATCGCTTCATCAATGCTGTGTCGGACACTTAGGACGTTCCCTCTAGCAATAATGCTCATAGGCAACCCCCCCCCCGACCAGATCGGCAGGGTTTGGTCGGTATGGATGGGCTTTTGGTCCGTACTCAAGCATTACGTTCCGAAAGCGTATTTTTGTTTCCGGATTAGTGTTATCAACACGAAAATTTAGGCACATTTCTCCACGTTGTCCATTCGCATACGCTCTTTCTAACCAATCCGCACTCAAACGATAATTCTCTTTAACTATTTTAGTTATTTTCCCATTTAAACTAGCTAAACTCATTGATGATGACATCGCATTTTGAGTTATAGGTGGGAACCATTTTGCGTCATTCGAGTTCCAAACACCATTAGAAGGAGATTGTAGATATATAGTTCCTTTTGTGGCCCCTTCAACCTCAAACTCAATTTGCAAGGACAAGGCTTTATACTCGTTGAACTCATAATCTTTTAAAAAAAGTGTCTTTCGGCTTATCGTTTTATTAGTTCCTTCTCCCGGAATCCACCACTCATCAGAAATTTTCGTGAGCAAATTATGCCCTTCAGCATACTCAAATCCCTCGGGTGTTGTTACGATAGGGAGTACCGGATAATTACTCATAACAAGTACCCCCCCCCCGGTCGAGATTTTGAGGGATGCTAGAACCAATCACAAAGATATCTGCTTTGACAAGCTCTTGCGTAGTTGCTGTATGCGTTGACACAGTTAAATTAGCGTCAAGCCATAGTCCCATTTGGGAATAACCAGAAGGAACCGTATGCGTAATCGTTAATATGCCTTCGCCATTCGAAATAATTTGTACAGTGTCAGGGTAAGTCGAAACTCGATCATTGTCGGAATTGAACCACTCTATACGAGCACGAAGTTTTTTCCCCGATGTGGATTTGATTCGAATTTGGAACGTTACTACATCTCCAGCTTTAATTCCCCAATCAACATAAGGTTTTGTTGCCCATGTTGAGCATTGGCCTCGATATTGATCAACCCCGATAGATATCCAATCGTCGTGGTATGGAATAAGCGAAAGGGTATCTAAAAGCGAAACATCAAGATATGCGCTATTTGGATTTCTAGCAATCATAAATGCAACATAAGCAGTTTCAAACTTTAGCGTATAAGTTGTAAAGTAATTCCATCCTTTGCCAATTCCTAAATATTTTTTATCTTTGTCGAATTCAAGAATCCATATCATTAAATGAGAATTATCTCCAGAAAAGGTGATTTTTCTGTCTGATCCGCAAGGAATAAGATCTTTTGAACGAACTCTTTTCTCGTGAAGCGAGTGCGTGGAAGAATCTTTACATGCCGCATAGTCACTTCCGACAGAAGCATAAGGATCGAGTTTTCCTTGCTCAAACATATCAGACGTTAACTTGATTTCCATTGTCCACACTCCTTTCTAGTTTTCCAAAGTCGCATAGACTTCTTTCGGCGCTGTAAGGGTCAATGTCTTGCCCGTTGCGATCGCTGCAGCCACTCCGACTTGATACCACTTGATCGCACCGAAAGCGTTGACTTGAGTGTCGGTAAGCTCTTTACCGCCTTTAAAAACCTTGGCTGTAATGGTCAAGGTCTTTTGTGAGGCGGTAAACTCCAATCCGTTTGGCGTGTCGTAGACGATCAGAAAAGCATCTGTCCCATCTGTCCCTTGCCTTGATACGGAATAGCTCGTGGTCGTTTTGTTGTCCGAATAAGTGACGATCGTTCTCGTCCACAAAAACTGTCCGACCGGAACCGTCGGAATCGTTGTCAACCAAGTGCCAGTAGGAACCGTTGTCCCAGAAGCACCTGCCTGATAAGTGATCGCTGTGCTTTTGACAGTAACAGAAGTACCATTGGTTCCGTTTGTACCATTAGAACCGTTTCTCGACACACTGTAAGCAGTGGTGGATTTTCCGTCCGAATAATTGACGACGGTTTTCGTCCAAAGATATTCGCCTGCATTTGTTGCAGGAGGCGAATTAACCCATGTACCAGTAGGTGCAGTAGTTCCGCTCGAAGACTTTTGATAAGTAACCGATGTGCTCGATACAGTCACAGATGTACCATTGGTGCCGTTGGTCCCGTTTTTAGGGATGTAGGATACAGAATAGCTTGTACTTGTCGTGTTGTCTGTATAGGTGAGGATCGTCCTCGTCCAGAGATATTGACCTTGGCTTACTGCTGGCACCGTAGCGTTCCACGATCCTGTTGGCGCTGTCGTACCCGATGTGCCGGATTGGTAAGTGATTGCCGTAGACTTAACACCCTTCCCTGTTGCACCCGGGCTTCCCGGCGCTCCAGTAGCACCCGTCATACAGATTGGTGATGTTTCGCTTGTCGTTCCGTCGACGAAAGTAAACTTGATCTTCATCCAGATGTATTTTCCAGACGCTTCGCTTGGTTTGGTCGTGCTCCACGATCCTCCAGATTGTGTCGTGTTGCTTGTCGATTGATAATAATACGTTTCTTGCTTTTGACTCGTGAGAGCGTCGACCTTGCTTGATACCTGTGTAACGGTCTGCGTGATTTGACCAGCCTTGATATCGATTTGTGAGTCCGCATAGTCTTTAGCTCCTTTGATTGCCGTATTTACCTCTGTCTTTGTCGCTCTTAGACTGATTGCTTGCGAGTTCTGCGAGATGTTCGTTTCAGCTGTAGATACCCGGCTTGTAAGACCATCTATACCATCCTGGATATCGCTGATCTGCCCTTGAGCGGCTGCAATATCTTTTTTCGCTTGTGTGACATCGGCGGTTGCCTTATCCACGGCCTGTTGAGCTGTAGCAAGTGCTGATTTCGCTGCGTTCAGCTGTTCGGTCGTTGTTGTTTGATCAGACTCCAATGCGGATACCGCATCCTGCGCTGCCTTTAGGTCAGCCTCAGCCTTCGTTAGCTTTTGGTTGGCCTCGCTTTGGGCAGACTGCAAAGTGCTCAGATTATTTTGCGCTGCTGTCAAGGCGTTACTTTGTTTGAGTAGTTCGGCATCAATGTCCGCCTTGTTTTGCTGATATTCAGTGTTCGAAACCTTGCTTGCCAGCCCATCAGCGTTCGCCGTGATCTGTGTCTGCAGGTCGCCTTCCACATCTGATAGTTCGCTCTTTGTAGCGTACGATCCTGAAATATCCAAAAGGATCTGTTCGGTCGCATCCGCCACATCCTGCTTGGCTTCGGCCGCTGCATCTTTTGCTTCCTGGATTCCTGTCTTGATCGGGCCGATCTCCTGCTCGATCTCCTGCGCTTTATTAACTGCTTCTCCAGCCTGCTGCACTGCATTCTGTGCGCTCTGGCTTGCGTTGCTTGCGCTTGTTGCTGCCTGATTGGCTGTTTCGATTGCTTGCAGTGTAGCGCTCCATGTGCCGTCTAGTTCAGGATCTGAGTAAGCGATAGCGTCCGGGTTTTTATAGACCGCTTTAAGACGCACCCAAAGATATTTTGTAGCATCAAATGTCGGAGGAGTAGCGCTCCATGATCCGCCCTCTTGAGCTGTGTTGCTGGTCGACATGTAAAATTCCCTCGTCATGCTCACGAGAGACTGCCCATCATCGCCTCGGATTTTGACCCATGTATAATCACTCACAAGCTCGGAATCTGCCTCCAGATGATCGCTATACGTCCCCATCCATTTGCCTTCTGTCTTGCCGTTGTTTCCGGTAAAGGTCTGGCCTCCATCGTTGGAGTATCGGATGTGCAGATACAACGGCTCAGGCGTTGCCCCGTCATGCACATTGGTCAGCGTGACCTCGGCCCTGGCATATACCTTTCCGTCCTTTGTAGCCTCAAAACCATATACGGCCTGTGCATCAAAATCGCCGGAAGAAACCGTGATATTTTTTGTTGTAGCGATCTGTGTTCCGTCTTTCTTCCAAACAATCTGATACTGGCTTACTATATCGACCACGCCATCCATGACCTGCGCCGTGAGTGTCGTGGATCCTGTATCGTTGACGAATTGGATCCCGTTATCGCTCATGATCTGCCCAATGTAGACCTTGTTTTCTTTGATCAGCGCTTCAACTCGTGCCACCAAAGAGGTGTCGATTTCTGACTTCAAAACCTCGATGTTCGAGTAAATCGTCTTATTCCGGCTCTCGTCTGTAATGCTGCGCACCTGCTCGGTCACTCGGGCCTCCAAGTACAAGATCGGATTGTACTCCTCATCCGTGATCCGCACCGTGTCACCGATTCCTGTGTCTGCGTAGCCGTCGATCTCATACGTGACCTTCGGCGTGCAATTCTTTTTCAGTTCAGCGAGCGCTCGGCCGTACAGCATTTCCTTATCCGTAACATCGCAATCCCAGTGGACAAGGACATAGCGGTCCTGTGATTTGCTCATAAAAGACGGGAAACGATCACGAGCGAGAGGCGCACGGATCAATGCACCATCGGTAAAGTATTCGACTCTTCCGTCTTTATCTTTTACAGCGTGGCTGACTCCTGATATATCGACCTTGGCATCGCTGCCTTCGATCGTTCCTCCATGCGGATAGATACAGGTATACAGATCCGTGATATCGCTTGTTTTCTTGATTCCTTTGATCTCTCGGCCGTATGTTAAGTTAGCAACGTCTGCCTTTCCGATTCCCTGCACGGTGTCGGAATGCGCTCGATATACGTTCATCACGATCTTGTTCAATGAGTAATCCGAATTGAGTACCGGCACGAATTCCAGCTCGGCATCAAACACGTTGGCCAAACTATACAAACGAGAAAGGACGGTGTTTTCGCCGTCCCATTTATTTTTTATTTGCTTGTCTGACACCTCGTTTAAGCCGATCTGCACCGTGTTTTCAGGATCAAACTTATTTTTATATTGGGTGAATGACCAGTTTTCCTGGCAGTCGAAGGCGTCGCACTGTTCGTTCAAAAGCTCTAGATTTGTAGACCACGCCTCGACCTCGACTTCGTTCTCGTCGCGATGCACGATCATGATGTTCAGGTAGTAATCTCTCCGGTCTGTTTTAAAAGCGATCTTATAGCCCTCGACTAAGTAAAGAGAATCAGGATGACGAGCATCTGATTTAAAAGTGAAAGTGTTGGATGTCCCTTTCAAATATTCATGCAGCTCGTCATCCCAAAAAGGAAGACCATCAGGAACGTTATTGTCCAGGAAAGCCACGACAGTATCATTCTGATCTAGAATTGCAATTCGTGATGTGAGTTTGATCATAGCCATGCCTCCCTGATTTCTGCAGTGATCGTCGGCGCCGGTGAACTAAAAGACGAGTGATAAAATTCAACCTTATTTACACCCGGTTTGGCCAGAAAGTACTTGGTGCCCGTCATCTCATCCTGCGGCCTCGGCATCCCTCTAAAATACATCTTGCCCTGGTTGCCTTTCACGATCATATCAGCGTTTCCTGGATATCTATTCGGTACGTCCTTCCAATGCTGCACGCCCAACTTATCAAAAATAAAGCTTCGGATGCCCATATGAGTAACCAACCGGTTCCGATAAACCGGATGGCATTTGAATGCCATTGAGATTTTGGCGCATTCCCAGTTTTCAATTTCGGGGATCTCGAATGATGGGTACGTTGCCCACCAGTAGAAAGTAAGCTTTCGGCCGACTTTTCGCAGATCGCAGTGCCCATTGGTCCGCCACCAAGGGTTTTTGTTGGTTTCGTGACTGGATTCATAATCATAGCTTTTTAAAATCTTGCCGTTGCTCCAAAGCTCGTAGTGGGCGGTATTACCAGAGAGATCTTGTTTATACCAGTTGACACCGGCAATCTGTTTATTATCGGCTGTCAACCAATTGATGTTAAACTCTCCAACTTGCCCCATCAGACCAGCCCACATAACCACAAAAAAGTAAGAGTAAAAATTCTTCGCCCCCACATGTCCATTCGAATCGGCAGGTACCGCTACAGTGCGCTGGCCACCTGTCATAGCCTGTCCTGGATTCGGGCCGGCACTGCCGAAGCTAAGCCATTGTTGATCCCACCAATTGACAACAGCTAAAGTCCCTGTTGCGTCATAGTTTGGATGCATATAGTCCACGCCGGATGCGCCATCATCTGCTTTGTTAAAAAAGTTTGTCATGGTCAAGAGTCGTTCATTCATTTCCACGATCTTGCCGTCTGCTTCTTCTTTCTTGCCGTACTGCATGGCTCCTGATTCCGAAACGATCCCGATGTATCCATTTTCATGGTTCATATGGATCTTGTAATCGATTGGGACTGCCACGGTGTAGATGTCAAGTTAAAAATGTACAAATTCGATGAGATAAAAATGCCCAATTTTGTTTGAAAGATACTGAAGGATCTTTTCGATCCTTCTTTCGATTTTGACCAATTGCTTTATTCCTGCTTTGTGTGCGGCTTCTTCTTGATATGGTCTTTCATCCGATAAGACTTTCCGGTA
>Ga0209694_1001398_pt1 | contig 26734 bp, 16 predicted proteins | sample GluameincwithD2O_FD_187499 | JGI IMG/M metagenome (GOLD analysis project Ga0209694, IMG submission 187499) | Mouse cecum microbial communities from Vienna, Austria - Glucosamine amended microcosms incubated with D2O (SPAdes) (version 2) | ecosystem: Host-associated > Mammals > Digestive system >... | reverse complement strand
CGAAGAACATCTTCTAACTCATGCCTTACCTTGCCTAAAACACGTGGGTCTTTTACTTTGCTGAAAAACTCTATTTGCATGATCTAATTTAGATATTTCCAGCTGATTATGCAAGTCTATAAATATAATTTCACTAAAACCGCCTTGAAATTAACCAAATCTTATATAAATTTCATGCGCCGGCCCTGATTAAAAAATACCTTTTTTTGACTCTTTTAGAAAAAAAAGTTATCTTTGTGTGGAATAATATCGCTTTGTTGCGTTACATATAAAGAGCGTAACACATAACTACGTTTCAGAAAAGGATGAAAAAGATTTCAGAATGGCTTTCGGGCTTATTTTCACCACTGCTTGTCCCCACTTATGGCATGGGGATGGTGCTGCTGGTCTCGACATTGCATTTTCTGCCTGAAAATGTCAGGTGGACGTCGCTTATAATCACGTTTGTGATAACCTGTGTGATGCCTGTGGCCGCTATACTTGGAATGTATAAGGCGGGATATGTCAAGGACCCGCAGCTCAATAACCGCACCGAGCGCACGGCTCCTTACGTCGTGACGTTGCTGTGCTATCTCGGCGCGGCACTGTTCTTTTACCGCGCGAGCGCGCCGTTGTGGCTGCCGCTTTTTCTCGCGGGAGGTGCAGGGGCGTGTCTGGTTAACATCGTTGTCAACCGATGGTGGAAAATCAGTGCCCATGCCGCGGCTATGGGTGGTGTAGTGGCACTCGCGTTCCGGTTGGTCGCCTCGCATTATTCGATTGTCAACATGAACGTGTGGCTGTCGGTCGTCATCATTGCCGCCGGCCTTGTCATGACCGCCCGTGTCTATCTCCAGCGCCACACTTTGTGGCAGGTCTTGGCCGGATTTGCCAACGGATTTGCATGGGTGTGGTTTCTTACCATGATCAGATAATTCAAAAATTCCCAATCATTATTATAAAACAGAGATATGCAACCTATTGTCAGTATCATAATGGGCAGCACGAGTGACCTGCCCATCCTGAAGAAAACTGCCGATTTTCTTGAAAAGATGGAAGTGCCTTTTGAAATGAATGCCCTGTCGGCCCACCGGACACCCGCCGAGGTTGAACGGTTTGCCCGCACGGCCCGTGACCGGGGTATAAAGGTCATTATCGCCGCCGCCGGAATGGCCGCCGCCTTGCCCGGCGTGATTGCAGCCATGACCCCGCTGCCCGTAATCGGTATTCCCATCAATTCTACCCTCGAAGGGCGCGACGCACTGCTGTCAATCGTTCAGATGCCTCCGGGAATCTCGGTCGCGACTGTCGGTATCAATGCGGGAATGAATGCCGCCGTCCTTGCCGTTCAGATGCTTGCGCTTGGAGACTCTGAGCTTGCCGTGAGATTTGATGCCTATCGCCGCGGTCTCGTTGACAAGATTGTCAAGGCCAACGAGGAATTACGCGAGGTAAAATATAAATTCAAAACCAATTGATGAGCAAATTCAGGTATAGCCGCCGAAAAACTCGGGAAGTAAATATCGGCGGGATTCCACTCGGGGGCGATAACCCGGTAAGAGTTCAGTCGATGACATCGACATCGACGATGGACACGGAGGGGTCAGTCGCCCAGATAAAGCGTATCGTGGATGCCGGAGGGGAATATGTGAGGCTGACGGCACAGGGTGTGCGCGAAGCCGAGAATCTCGGTGAAATCTCGGCACGTCTGCGGGCCGACGGTGTTGCTACCCCGCTTGTTGCCGATATTCACTTCAATCCCCGCGCCGCTTTTGCTGCGGCATCAAGAGTAGAAAAAGTGCGCATCAATCCGGGGAATTTTGTCGACCCGGGGCGTGTGTTCAAGAAAATCGAGTACACCGATGAGGAATATGCCGCCGAGCTGCAACGAATCGAGGCCGCCCTTGTGCCGTTTCTCGACCTGTGCCGCGAGCATTCAACCGCAATCCGCATCGGGGTTAATCATGGCTCGCTCAGTGACCGCATCATGAGCCGCTATGGCGACACTCCCGCCGGAATGGTGGAAAGCGCGATGGAGTTTTTGCGCGTGTGCCGCAAGCATGATTTCGGCAACGTCGTAATCTCAATCAAGGCGTCCAATGTGGCTGTGATGGTCGAGACCGTGCGCCGCATGGTCGTGGCAATGGATGCCGAGGATATGCATTTCCCGCTACATCTCGGAGTGACCGAGGCGGGCGACGGGGAAGACGGACGCATAAAGTCGGCAGTCGGAATCGGATCGCTGCTCATGGACGGCATCGGAGACACGATAAGGGTGTCGCTGAGTGAGGAACCGGAGTGTGAGATTCCGGTCGCGCGGGCCATTCTTGCCCATATAGACGAGGTGGCCAATGCCACGGGCGGTTTTGAATTTCACGACTGTCCCGCAGGGGTTGATTCCTGCGCTCCTTCTCGCCGCAAGTCGGCGTGGAACGGGACGGTTACTCAGGTGGCCGGACTTGACGAGCTTCCTGAGGCAGAATCGTCTCTTACCGTTGACATCGAGAAGGCCGACTGGAATGAGGCTCTTGACAGGATAGCTGCCGACGGTAATGCCGTTGTAACCCTTGAGGCGCACGAGGCAGACCGGGCGTTGCGTGCAAAATCTTTTGTCAACGCCATGTCGCAGCGCCAACTTGAAAATCCCGTCATTGTATCGTTCAGTTATGACACGGCCGATGCCGATGTGCTCACAATTGCAGCGTCGGTCGACTTTGGATATCTGCTCCTGTCAGGCATCGCCGACGGAATATCGATCAATTCGCCCGAACATTTTGACCGCGGATTTCTCAACCGACTCTCGCTAAACATCCTTCAGGCTACCCGGTTACGCATGTCCAAGACAGAATATATTTCTTGTCCCGGCTGTGGCCGCACACTCTATGACCTACAGTCGACATTGCGCGACATAAAGGCCGCAACATCCCATCTTAAAGGTCTGAAAATAGGGGTCATGGGGTGTATCGTCAACGGTCCCGGCGAAATGGCTGACGCTGATTACGGCTATGTCGGAGCCGGGGTGGGGCGTGTCAGTCTCTATAAAGGAAAAGAGTGTGTTGAGAAAAATATTCCCGCGACCGATGCAATTCCGCGTCTGATTGCGCTTATAAAAGCCGGTGGAGACTGGGTAGAACCGTGAAAACTATGGAAATTAACCCGCTTTTCATGGTGCGGGCATTGCAACTGGCCCGCAACGGCGAGCTCGACGCATCGCCCAACCCGATGGTCGGTGCCGTCATCGTAGGGCCTGATGGCAACATAGCAGGGGAGGGGTGGCACCGCCGTTGTGGCGAGGGACATGCCGAGGTCAACGCCGTCAATTCAGTCCGGAACAAGGCTGTGCTGGCTGCGGCGACAATGTATGTCACTCTTGAGCCTTGCAGCCATTACGGGCGCACCCCCCCGTGTGCCGAGCTGATTATCCGGTGCGGCATCCCGCGTGTCGTTGTCGGAACGCTTGACCCGTTTGTGAAAGTCGCCGGGCGGGGCGTGGAAATGTTGCGACAGGCAGGCGTGGAAGTGGCAGTCGGAGTGATGGAGAAAGAGTGCCGGGAGCTTAACCGCAAATTTTTCACTGCCCACACTCTGAGCCGCCCGTATATCACTCTTAAATGGGCGCAGAATACCGAAGGTAATATTCACGGGCATATCTCCACTCCGTTGACTTCCACACTCGTCCATCGCGAGCGGGCGCGTCATGACGCAATCCTTGTCGGCAGCGGGACTGTCATTGCCGATGACCCGTCGCTTGATACCCGTCTCTATGCGGGTCATTCCCCTTTGCGGGTAGTCCTTGACCGACGCGGTCGTATCCCTTCAGGCGCGCGGGTGTTTCGCGATGACAACGTGGTGTATTATAGCGAGACTGAGAGAGCCGATTTACCGTCGGTTGTCAAGACGGCGGTTTATGAGTCGCTGCCCGGAGTAATGTCTGACTTATACATCAGGGGCGTGACTTCGCTGCTTGTCGAGGGGGGTACCGAGGTTCTGAAAAGTTTTATTGACATCGGACTTTATGACGCTGTCCGTGTCGAATCCTCTCCGACAGCGGTTGCGACTCCACCTGTCGCCCCGCTATTGCCAAAGTCCCCATCATGGATTGAGCAACTTGACGGAAACACGTTATACGGTTTCTGATTCCGATATAATCAAGGCCCGGGGCAGCGACAACTGCTGCCCCGGGCCTTGATTATATCGGAACTTATTTATCAGAATGTAAACGGAGACTTGAAATCGGCGAGAAGGGGATGATTGGTATCCTTTTCGCTTAGTATTGCCTCTGACGGGTCAAGATGCCAGTCGATGTTCAGTGCCGGGTCGGTGATAGCGATGCCCCCGTCGGACTGGGGCGCATAGTAATTGTCACATTTGTATTGGAATACAGCCTCGTCGGAAAGAACTGCGAAACCGTGGGCAAAACCGCGTGGAATGAAGAATTGACGGTGGTTGTCTTCAGTCAGTTCGACTGCGACATGGCGGCCATAGGTCGGAGAACCTACGCGTATATCGACTGCCACGTCAAGGACTCGTCCGCGGACACATCTGACAAGTTTAGCCTGAGCGTGGGGGGGACGCTGGAAATGCAGTCCGCGCATTACTCCGCGTGTTGACATCGATTCGTTATCCTGAACAAATTCAACGGGAGCCACTTTGTCAAAGAAGTCACGTTGAGAGAAACTTTCAAAGAAATATCCGCGTGAATCTCGGAAGATGCGGGGCTCAAGGATTACAACCCCGGGAATATCAGTTTTAATAATTTCCATTTTCAGATGTTTAATCAAGATTGGGGTTGTCAGTGCGGTCAAGCTCGTCAACTACTTTGAGCAGATATTGTCCATAGGGGTTTTTAAGCATCGGACGCGCGTTTTCTATCATTTTTTCACGGGAAATCCATCCTTTTCGATAGGCTATGCCTTCGAGACAGGCAACTTTGAGTCCCTGACGCTTTTCGATGACCTCTATATATGTCGAAGCCTCTGAAAGGGAGTCATGTGTGCCGGTATCGAGCCAAGCAAAGCCTCGGCCAAGTGTTTTCACCTTCAGTTCCTTGTCTTCGAGGAACCGCTGGTTGACGGTCGTGATCTCAAGCTCGCCACGGGCGCTTGGCTTGATGGTTTTGGCGACGTTGACAACCTTGTTGGGGTAGAAATAGAGTCCCACGACGGCATAATTGGATTTCGGTTTGGCCGGCTTTTCTTCAATAGAGAGGCAGTTCCCGTCAGTGTCAAATTCGGCAACGCCATAACGCTCGGGGTCGCTGACCCAGTAACCGAATACGGTTGCTTTGTTTTCTTTTTCAGCAGTCTCTACAGCTTCGTGGAGCATTTTGGTAAATCCGTTTCCGTGGAAGATATTGTCACCGAGCACAAGGCAGGCCGAATCATCGCCGATGAAGTCTTCACCGATTATGAACGCTTGGGCAAGTCCGTCGGGAGACGGCTGTTCCGCATACTGAATGTTGACACCGAAATCGCTGCCGTCGCCAAGCAGACGCTTGAACGCGGGGAGGTCGGCCGGAGTAGAGATAATCAGGATGTCGCGTATTCCGGCAAGCATCAGGGTCGAGACGGGATAATAAATCATCGGTTTGTCAAAAACCGGAAGCAGTTGCTTGCTTACCCCCTTTGTAATAGGATAAAGACGTGTGCCGGAACCGCCGGCGAGAACAATACCTTTCATTGTTGTGCGTGGATGAAAAAGTAGGTTTATAAAAAGATGTTATCTAAAAGCCACGCCGTGCAACTGGCGTGGCTCTTTATGTGTCAGTAACTACAATGTCGTTTTTACTCGTCAGAATGATAGTAATCGGAGTGGTAGTAGTTCTTGTTGTAGTAGGATGAATACTTGTTGGCCGAGGCCATTGTGCCGTTAAGGATTACGGCGAGGTTGCGATATTTCTGTTCGGCATAGTAGCGGTCAAGCTGGGCAAGCATGCGGCGGTCGAGGAGTCCGACACGCACGACGAAGAGCGTAATGTCAACAAACTGGTTGATAATCGACGCGTCGGTAACGATTTCCACAGGCGGACAGTCGAGCATTACATAATCGTAGTTTTCCTTTGCCCAAGCCATGATTTGCTTCATACGCTCGGTATACAGCAACTCCGACGGGTTGGGGGGGATTGAGCCGACAGGTATAATGTCGAGGCCGGGACACTCGGTGTGGCATATGGTAGACTCGATGCTTATGTCGGCACCGCTGAGATAGTCGGCAATACCGATACCGGGAGAGTTTACGGCGGCCGATAGAGAGGCACGGCGCAAGTCAAGGTCAATAGCGAGAACCTTCACGCCCTTTTTGCGGATAGCAAGAACAGCTCCGATATTGAGCGATATGAACGATTTACCAGAACCGGCATTGAACGAAGTCATCATCATGACCGGAGTGGTCTTTATAGAGTTGGTCATGAACTCGATACTTGTTCTGATTGAACGGAACGACTCGTTAATCATGTTTCGGCCTTTAGGCTTGACAACAAGGATGGGCGCGCTCGGCTTCAGTTCCTTTCCGCCGAAGATGCCGTGTTTCAGACGGGTGAGACGGCGTGTGAACTTGTTGACGTTCTTGGCTGAGCCTGAAAGGGGAATTTCGCCGATATAAGGAGTAATCATTCCTTCGAGGTCACCTCGTCCGCGCACATATATGTTGACGTTTTCTTCTATGAAGATGACGACAGCGGGAAGGATTGTACCGAGCAGCAGCGCGATAAGCAGAATGTTGCGGGTAACGGGCGAAGTGGGTTTGTCAGTTCCAAACGGAGGCGTGATAACACGGGTGTTGTAGGCGGTAAATGCGCGGGAAAGCTCGTTTTCTTCGCGTTTTTGCAGAAGGAACAGATAGAGTGATTCCTTTACTTTCTGCTGTCGTTCGACTGACAGGAGGTATTTTGCCTGAGAGGGTGACGATGCAATCTGGCTGTTGGTCGTGGACTCGGCTTTGGCAAGAGTCTTCAACTGGGCGTTTATTGAGACCAGCAGGTTGTCAAGGGATGAGTTGATTGCGGTGCGCATCGCCTTGAGGTTGCGGTCATAATCCTGCACGAGGGGGTTGGATGTACCCGAGTTGGACACAAGCTTGTCGCGTTCAAGCTGCAACGTGTTATATTCCTGAATCTGTTTTTCGATACCTTGGCTTTCCAGACCGGAGTTGGCGGGCAGGAGGCGGCCGGCATCGGTAGTCTCTACCACATAGTCGCGGAGGAATGTGGCAATCGCTTTCTGGGTTGTAAGTTCAAATTCCTGCTTTGTGTTTTCGCTCGACTGCTGCATGTACATTGTCGAGGCAAGTTGAAGGTCGGGAAGGAGATGTTCGCTCTTGAACGATGAAATGTCGTTGTCGACATTACCGAGTTCCTGCTCGATGACATTCAGTCGCTCGTTTATAAACGATGATGTGGTCACGGCCATCAGGTTCTTGTCTTCAACCCATTTTTCGTTGTAGACGTTTATCAGCGTATTGATGATGTCAGTGGCGCGCTGGATGTCAGTGTCTTTGACAGTAATGTCTATTACCGATGCATTGTCGTCGGCAAGGGTTATTGCTGTTTCTTTGGTGTAATTTTCGATGGCCCCGGTCATGCTCATTTTATTCACCGAAATAGTTTCGGTAAATTCGGGAGAATAGTTGGGGCCGGGGATTACGAGCATCTTTCCGATGGGGGTGACGACGGTGTCGCCGAATTCGACAGTCAGGTCGTCGCCGTCAATGTCTTCGGTTTTTAGACGGTAGTCAGAGAGGGTTACTTTTCCCTTGCCGTCAGGTGTTACTTTGACATAGGCGTTTTCCGATCTGCTGAGAGAAAGGAATTCTACTTTTACGGGGAGGGAGTCGCCGTAGAGCGGGAGTCGTTTGAGCCCTTGGTGATAGGTGTAGCTTTTAGTCAGTCCCAGACGGCTGATAACCTCACCCATAAGAGCCGGGGACTGGAATGCGAGAAGTTCGTTGTTGACGTTGGTTGAACCGTTGATGAGTCCCAGATCTGAAATCTGTGCTGCGATTCCCTGCATTGAAGACCCGTCAGTGTCGTCCTTGATCAGGACCGATGCCGTGCGGGTATAGACGGGGGTTGCGTGCATAACATACAGTAGGGCGAGAGCCGACATGACGAATATCGACAGGATAAACCATTTCCAATTGGCAAGGCACAATGTCAGGAAGTCATGTATGTTGATCGATTCCTCCTCAATCTGGGTTTGAGATACTGAGGCCGGGACTGGTTGTTGGTGGGGTGCTGTGTCTTGAATCATATTTTAAATATCGATGAAGACCGTGGTAAAATTTATATGAATAATTTATAGTACAGACTATTTTTTGATAAGGACGGCAACAGATGTCGCAAGCGATGCAAGCGAAATCCAGAAGGAGGTAGAACGCACGTTGTTTCCGTTGACAGTCGACTGACGTTTACGCGTGTCGTTAGGCTCGATAACGACAATGTCGTCTTGCTGTAAGTAATAGGCGGGAGAGTTCCGCAAAGATTCAGCCGAGGTCAGGTCGAGCAGATAGGTGTTCTGTGTGCCGTTTTCGGTCCTTATAACTTTCACGTTGGTGCGTACTCCGTTAATCGTCAGGTCACCGGCGGCGCTCAGTGCGTCCATGACCGACATGTTGTCGCGTTCAATGGCGTAACGTCCGGGGCGGTTCACTTCGCCGATGACGGATACTGCGAGATTTAGAAACTCGACAGTGACAACGGGGTCTTTGACGAGGTCTTTGGCAATAAGCTCGCTTTTAATCATCGAGGCTATCTCGTGACGGGTCATTCCCGCGACATGCAGTGTCCCCAAGACAGGGAAGTCGATGTTGCCTTGTTCGTTGACGGTGTAACCCGAGAGTCCCTGATTGTTGCCGTAGCTGGAACCGCGGGATGCCTGACCGAGCTGGCGGGAGACATAAGGGAGGTTGAACATGTCGCTGAGCTGAGGGTCGCGACTGTTTACCATGATTGATATCTTGTCATTGGGACGCACGGTGACGGCTTTGGGTTGAACGGCCGCGGCAGTTCCATTTTCAGTTATGTCCTGAAAATAGACAATGTCTTTTGGGGCAGAACACGACGACACGCACCATGCCGTTGTTAAGACGGCTGCGACAGTGCGGAAGGATCTGGTCATAATTTTCATGCTTTTGTTCGGCATAATGGTTAAACAGATTCTCGCAAAGAGAATTACAAGATAAAACAATTATTTTTTTATAAAAAGTCCAGTGTCTATAGCAAAATGACAGGGAAAAAACCGTCTTGAAACCAACGTGCCTACTCAGGAAAAAGTGTGCATTGGTCGCGAGTAGCCTTGGCCGAAGTCAATTAATGCTATTTAGGTGCAAAATTAGTTAATTTCAATGAATTGACAAAACAAAATGTCAAAATAGTGGCCGCATCCGCTATAGTAACTGTCATAATCAGATGTAAAATGTCAGGCATTATCTTCCTTATGTCTCAGAACGGGTAGCCGATGGCGAGGTGGAATGCCAGTGAATTTTTAAATGACGTCATGTTGTAGTAGCCGTGCCGTCCGGTGTCGTAGGGGGCATGTATCCCTATGCCGAGGTCTCCGCGGATGATGAGCATGCTTATGTCGAATCGAAGACCCACGCCTGTGCCGAGAGCAAGGTCTTTAAAGAAGGTGGACGCTTTCAGCTTGGAGCCGGGGCGGTCGGGGTCGTTTTCAAGCAGCCACACGTTGCCCGCGTCGAGGAACAATGCCCCGTGGAGGGGGCCGAGGATGGGGAACCGGTACTCGACATTGGCCTCAAACTTGAATGTTCCGGTCTGGTCAAAGTAACCGTTTACTTTGTCGGCCGGGGCGCGATAGGAGCCGGGGCCGATAGAGCGGACTGCGAAAGCGCGGACCGAATTGGCTCCGCCGCAATAGAATTGCTCGCTATACGGAACCTGCGCCGAATTGCCGTAGGCATGGGCTGCTCCGGCGGCGATGCGGCTGACCAACCAGTTTTCACCCCAAAGACGCCGCCCGTAGACAACCTGCATAGTCCCTTTGACAAACTGTGAGAAGGGTGTGCCGAAAAGTTTTTTCTCCCCTTTTTTACCGCAGGCTTCGTAGATGCTCCAGAAGATGTTTCCTGCCTCTTGGACTGTAAACTGCCAGTTGATGGTGTTGTCGCGGTCCATCTGTCGGTCAAAAATGAAACTATAGGAGAGTTGCGGGATAAAAGTGTTGCGGAAACTTTGTGCGATTGCCTTGTTGGCATTCATAATCGAGTCAAAATCGGCTGTGGTGTTAAGCAGCTTGGTGTAGGTGAGCTTGAACAGTGTCAGGGTATTGGATATGTATTTTGACGACTGCCAGTCATAGGAAAAGGCGGTGTTGAACTGGGCCATCCTGAAATAGTGGGGCCGGTTGAGAATGTCGGCGCTCAGGGAGACGCGGGTCCAGTTGACCTCCCGGCGCGAGCGTGGGATAAACCTCGGTGCGAGAAGGCGTGGAAATGACAAGGAGGTTGAAAGTCCGAATTCGTAGGAGTTGAATATCGACGATCTGTCTCGTGACGAGCCTGTCTGCCATTCGTAGGTCCCGGTAAGTGCGACGTTGAAAAGTTCGCCGCCGCCAAACAGGTTGCGGTTTGTGACACTGAACGTCAAACCCGGGCCAAGATAGCTGTTGGACTTGGATGCGACGTTGACTTCGAGCGATGCTTCGAGCGGTTTGTCGTAGGTACACTCGATTACCACGTTCAGCCGCCGGTCCGAAGCCGACAGCGAGTCGGGCGTGACGGTCATGTTTATTCCGTTGAAGATTCCGAGACGGGCGAGATTGCTCTGGGTGCGGTTCATGTTGCGCACTGAAAATGTGCGTCCCTCACGGAAAGAAATGCATGACGGAATGAGGTCGTCGCGCAGTTTGGATGGCATGTAACGGATGACTCGGCCACGGCGGGTGTCAACGGTATCGGGAGTCCCGCCACCCTGATTACGGTATATGTATGTTGTGATGGACCCTGTCTTGTAGGGGACGCGGGCCTGTTGCGGAATATTCCGTGCCACGGTCATCTTCAGGGCTATCGATCCCGGATTGATGGTGCTGTCGGCGAGATATTCGATATATTCAGGCTTGAAAAAATAGTAGCCTCGGTTGCGGAGCGCATTTGTGATGCGCACACGTTCTGCACTGAGCGAGTCGGTCGAATAACGCTCTCCCTTGCGCAGGTATTTGCTTTTCGATGCAATTGAGTCGATGAGGTGGGCGAGATGTGTTGTGTCGGGCAAAAGAATGATTGAGTCAAGCATGTACGGGGCTCCGGTGTTGACCCGGTAGATGATGCTTGCTTTCTTTTTGTTTTTTCCCTGAGCCAGCTCATAGGTGGCGTTGCCGCGGAAATATCCGTTGTTGTCAAGTATTTCGTCAATCATGCGGGCGCGCACCTCGGGACGCACGTTGCTGACCAGCACGGGTTCCTCGACAAGTTTTTCATACAGCCAGTGCTTGATTCCTTTCGGCGGATTGTCCCAGTGGTTGTAGACCCACAGCCCGAGCGGGAACGGGTAGCGGTAGCTGGCACTCCCGAGAAGGCTGTTGTTGGGTTTGACCTTTACTACCTCGGTTATCTGTGACGAGAGTCCCGAAGGGACTTTTTCACCCTCGGCGGGGGTGATGTCTATCTTTTTGACACCGGTATAGAGGATTTCCCCGTCACCGATTCGCGAGGTGGTGGAGCAGCCTCCGAGCGAGGATGCGAGAAGGAGGGCGGCAAGAGTTTCAAAAAGTATTTTACTCGTCTTCATCATTTTTAGCCGGGGTTAGTGTTGCTTTTTCTGTTTTTGGCGCGTTAACGGGGAGGGCCGGTGCCGGAGAGGGGGAATGGCCGAAATTGAAAATGTCTCTCAATGAGTTGAGTTTGCGCTTGATTACGAAACCAACTCCTGTCTGTGTCACTTCTCCTTCAAGGATGCTTTCATATCCTGTGTGGCGGAAAATTTTTATAAACATCGAGCCACTGCGGTTGAGCATGTATTCAAACGAGATGTCGTTGATGAGGTTTTGTGAGAAGTTCTCGTCGGCATCGGCATCAGTCGAATAATTGCCTCCTACGATGATTTTGAAGCGGTCGTTGAACAGTGTCTTCGACACCTTGTAACTGTAGCTTGTGGTAGTCGACGTGCTGCCGTTGTAAGTCTTGTCATATTGGTCGATGCCGAAAGATATGTCCACGCCGCGAATGTTGTTTGCCGCCCAAGAGTTGAGTTGCGAAGTCAGGAACGAATACAGGGCGTTGCCCGAGAGGTTGCCGTTGCCCTTGGTGCCGTTTGTGCCTGTGTACACATTGTACAGCAGCATGTTCATCGCCTGATTGGCGCGCTGGTCAGGTGACATTGATGCAAGCTCGTTCTGTACTGACAGGTCGTCGTCGGTCGCGAGGTCAAATGCCACGCCCATGTCCTGAAGGGTGCCGTTGACGTTGAGGATGACATCGAAGTTGACGAGCCTTGAGTTTTGCCCTTCCTGAGTGACGTTGGCCTTTATCTGATCGACTGCCGAGACGTGAAGCGTCGGGTTCATCATGTCGCCGTTGAACGAGATATAGGATCCTTCGTTGAAGTCAAAACGCTTTTCGCCCATGACGGGAAGAACATAGCGCACAAAGCCGTCGTTGATGTTGAACCGTCCTGTCAGGCGGTCGCCGTTCAGCGCGCTCATCGAGTAGGTCAGGTCGCCGGCCCCTTCGATGCGCACTCGGTTGCTGCCGTCGCTTGACAGGTCGACCGTTATTGTTGACCCGGTTTCTACAATGAGGTTGGCTTCAAGATTCAGGGCCATCGACGATGTCGCCACTGTGTCGGCTTTTTCAACCTGAGTAGAGTCGTTGAACTGGACGAAGTGAACCATGTCGCTGTTGGACCGCGATGCGATAGCCGAGGTCGCGTCGGGGATGACGTATGTGACATTTGTCCCGCCAAGGACTGCAAGGTCGGCTTTGACGTCAAGGCGTGACATCGAGCCTTTGATTCCGGCATCAAGGTCGAGATAGGCTTTCCCATACACATCGGCGCCGCCTTTGGGGCGCGAGGAGTTTACAACCTGTATGTTGCGGGCGTTGAGGTTCAGGTCAAGGCCGACATCGGTGAGGTTGCGGGCATCGACCGTGCCGTTGACGTGCAAGGGGTTGGCATTGCATCCGAGAATGGTGAAATTGTCAAATCGGACTATATTGCTGTCAACCGGAATTTTTTCTTCGGAGAAAGAGAATGACGTGCCGAGCATTTTCACAAAGACAGCTGTGGAATCAAAGTCGAGAAATCCGTTGAACACGGGATGTGCCATGTCGCCCGTAATCTCCATGTTTCCGTTTAACATGCCGCTCAGTCGTGCCATTTCGGCCGGAAGGAAGGGGTTGACTACGCGCAGCGGGAATTTAATCATGGAGAAGTCGAGCAGGAACGGATTGGCTGCCGTCGAGTCATTCAGCGACCCGCGTGCGGTAATCGTCTTTACCGAGTCGACCATCAGGGCGACATCGGCATGGATTGCCCCGTTGGCACTGTTCTGCATGTTCACGTCAAGATCAAATGTCCCCACCCGGTCCTTGCCGTAGTACATATCGACGAGCCCGAGGGTTCCGTGACCTGTCAGTGCCGATGCGTCCCAGCGGAAACGCATATTGGCGTTCACGTCGCCTTTGACGGGGGGCGCGAAGGGGGAGATGGAGAGCCAGTCCTGAAGATGCACTTGGGAAATCTGCAAAACGATGTCTTCCTGAACGGGAACACTGTCATTGGCCGCCGACTCGTCGTGTTGTGTAAAGAGTTTCAGAAAGCTTTTGTTGCTTTCCAGCTCAAGGTCGGCATCGATGTGGCGCGTATAGAGGTTATAGCTGATGAAGTTGTCGTCATTCAGTGTCCAAGGTTTATAGGCGATAGTGGGTTTGCGCGGAACAAGCTTGACAGTCACGATGCTGTCGCTCAGTGTGGCCGACAGTCCGATGTTAAAGCCTTTTTCACCCTTTATGTTGCTTTGTTTCAGGAACGCCGAGATGCGGTCGTTGCCGATGAACCCGTTGAGGTTGACATGGGCGAAATCGTCCATTGTTTCGGGACGGTTGTTTATGGTGGCTTTGTAGACGAGGAACCGGCCGTGCTGGATTGCCTCGACCGATACGGTGTCAAGGCGTGTCTTGCCGACGTTGAGCATGTTGCCGACGGCGTTCATCGACAAGAGAGAGTCGTTGTGGACTCCCATGAGGAAAGACTTGAATGTAATTCCCGAGGCATCGGCAAGATATTGAGCGGCCACGTTTTTCTGCCCCATGTCGAGGAGGAGGTCCATCGGGGGAAGTGCTTGCTGGATAGAATCGACATCAATCATGCGGGCATCGATCTGGCGTAATAAGACAGGCGAGACGCTCCCGATTTTGTCGATGAATCCCATAAGAGGCATGGGGGAGTGGAGTTTCATGTCGAGGTCGCCGTTGGCCACGGTGGCGTTCAGCGTCGAGTCGGCCGATGCGAGTGTCATGTCGATGCGCGGGGTGATTATATCGATTCCCGGCATGGACCAAGCGAGATTGCCGACTGAGAGGTCGGTGGCTATATCCATTGTTTTGACATTCATGCGTCCCTTGTTGGCAAGCGTCAGCGAGCCGCGGTTCATGGTAGGGGAGAGCTTCATCGCCATGAGGTTGAGGTTGCGCACGTCGCCGTCAAGCGTCCAGTCAACAGTGTCACCGCTGATTGAGGCGTTGAAGTCGGCGCTGAGGTTGGCATCGGGATTGAGGCTTGTCATTGTTCCGACAGCCCTGCTGTCGCTAAGGCGCATGTCGAGCTTTATATTTTCATACCGTTGTCCCATGTAGGTGATGTCGGCGAGGTCAAGGTCGGCGTTCACGACTGTTTTGGGTGACATGGGGTTGTATCCGTGGCCTTTGACATCAAGACCGGCGGTAATGCTGCCTATGCCGAGCGAGGGCATGATTGCGTCAACAGGAAAATCAGCCAGACTCAGGGAGGCGTCGTATCCCTCGGCCCGGCCGTTCCAGTTGCCTTTCATCGCCAGCCGTCCGTTGCCGGTAACGGCTGCGATGTCGCCCGAGATGATGTTGGGGCGGTAATCTATGTTTCCCCTTATTTTCATTGCGGGGATGTTGATGGTCTTGGCAAGGGTGGGGGGGAGTATTTTTTTTATCGAATTTAGCGATGCGAATTCGCCCGACAATGCCACATTACCCTCCATCCGGTTGAAATCCATTGGATTGTCAATAACGCCGTCGCCGTTGACGCGCAACAGGCCCGGAACTTGGAGCAGGAGCCGGCTGACATCGATACTTCCGGCTGTTCCGGCAATGTCGGTTTTCAGTATGGCCTCTTTGGCCGTAGGGATGACGGCAAGCATAGGGGCGACTGACGGCATGGCGTCTTTTACTTCGCCGAGGTCGATGCGGGCGTCGGCTTTAAGGGAGAGGGGGAGGGTGGCGTCGGCGGTCAGGTCGCCCATGCCCATTTCGGCATCAAAGTCAATAGTTGATTTGAGGGTTGAGACGGCCATGTCGGTTGCTCTCATGGAGAGTGAGTCCATAGCGAATGTCCCTGTCGCGTATAGTTGCAGTCCGCAACGCTCGGTTCCGCTCAGGCGTTTGATTGGGACGTTGATGGATGTCCCCCGGTTGTAAAATGAATCCACCTCTATAACGATGTCCCTGACCTCGATGTAGTTCATGTCCAGTCCCGGCATCGGGGTCACGCCTGCTGTGGCGTAGGTTCCCCGTCGCGCTGTCAGGCGTAATTCATCAGCGGTTATCGCCCACATTTGGGAAAGGTCAGTGGCGGTGGAATCAGTCTTGGCGGTCTCGGTGACAGGATGGCTTGCAAGATATTCGGCCGACGGTGTCAGATAGGTCGCTGAAATGCTGTCGATGACAAGCGAGCGACCGTGGATGCGGCGGGTGGCCATGTCTATTGCTGCGTCGCGCAGTCTCGCGGCGGGAATGTCGCAACCGAGCGAGTCGATGGTCGGGAGCATCTCCATCGAGTAAGTGATATTGCGCAGCTCGATGTCACCGGCGGTAATATTCCACGGTGTTGATGCCGTTGTGTCAACCGGTGCCGAGGTTGAGTCCTCAAGCATGCGCAATGATACGCAGCCTCCGTCAATCAGGGCGCGGTCGAGGGCGATTGTTCCTTTTTTTAGGTTGAGGTCTGTGCCGTTGATGTCGGCCATGTCTATGCGGGCGCGCAACCACATTACCGAGTCGGCATTCCCCATCTGGTAAAACGCCTTGTCGAGCCGCGCTCCGTCGACTTCGATGTCGCCATGTAGCAGCGGGCGTAATTTCACGGCGATGTCAAGATTGCCCGCAGTGAGCATCGTGTCGCCGTTTGCTTGGATGACCTGCACGTCGGCAGCCGAAACTTTCAACGGAAATTTCAGCCTGAGATATCCGGCCGAGATATTCATCCCGGTAGATTCACTGATTTTTTTTACTGCTATGTCACGCGCAAAGTCTTGAACAAACGGAATATAGAGTAGAACCGGGATGATCAGCACCAATCCGGCAATCCCGACGAATGTCCATAATAATATTCTTAATATCTTATGTCTTGATGAATGGCTCACGGTTCAAAATAGTTTTAACGTTTCTATTTTAACCGTAAAGATACCGTTTTTGTTTTAACATAAGTGAATTTTGCCATAAAATAGTGGGTCATTCTCCGATTATTGTTGCGACGATGTGACGTGACCCTCCGTGATTCCTGAATTCACACAGGTAAATTCCCTGCCATGTCCCGAGGTTTAGATGCCCATCGGTAATCGGAATGGTCAATGACGCTCCGACGATTACTGACTTGGCATGGGCGGGCATGTCGTCGGGGCCTTCAAATGTGTGGATATAATAGGGGGCGTTTTCAGGAACGAGACGGTCGAAAATGGAATTAAGGTCATGGCGCACGTCGGGATCGGCATTTTCGTTCAGCGCGAGGGCTGCCGATGTGTGCTTGATGAGCAGGTTGAGGATTCCGGTGCGCGGCAGGACGGGCAGTTGTCGCATAATATCGCCGGTTACAAGGTGGCAACCACGAGGATAAGGACGGAGCGTTATTTCGGTCTGATTAATCATTTTGTGTCAGAATATGCGCAGTTCCAATGCCGGCTGACTGCGGCATTGGAACTGCGGATGATGAGAATGTTTTTTAGTGCTATTTTTTATTGTCAATATCGTTTAGGAGCGTCTTGACGGCGGTTTCAAGCTGGTCGTCGATACCTTTTACGACACGGGCCGGGTCGTTAGTGACAAGGATGTCGGGTTCAAGCTGGGTGTTTTCAAGATAGGAGCCGTCGGGGAGCTTGTAGCCTATGACAGGTATGCCGAAGTACATCGAGTTGTCCTGAAGGTCTACCCAGTTTACCGAGGTCATCGTGCCGGGGACAGGTGCGCCTACAAGTTTGCCGAGATTTCGGTGCTTGTAGACCCACGGAGTGCCGTGAGCGTTGCTGTAATTGGCCTCGCACTGAATCATAATGCTCGGCTTGTTCCACCGGCGTGACGGCATGTCGCATGATTCGACACCGCGCACTACCTGAGTGAAATATTTGTCGCCTGAGAATAACACCTCGATGTCTTCGTGGAGACGGCCTCCGCCGTTCCATCGGGTATCGATGACGATGCCCTCGCGGTCGTTGTACTTGCCGAGAACATCTGAATATACCTCGCGGAAGCTGTCGTCGCTCATAGACTCGATGTGGACATATCCAAGTCGTCCTCCCGAGAGCGAGTCAACGACATGGGCGTTATGCTTCACCCATCGGTCATAAAGCAGTCCCGACATGCGCCCTGCGGTTACGGGCAATATCACTTCCTCGACTTTGTTGCCCGATGGGAGCGTAAACCCTATGAGTGTCTTCTTGCCCGCAAGATTATTGAACACCGCGCTTTCATCGCCTGTCGGGTCGATTTCAACGCCGTTGACAGAGGTGATTATTGCGCCGGGAACAAGTTGGGTGGTGGCTCGGTCAAACGGTCCTCCGGCCACAATCTCGGCCACTTTGAGGCCGTTGCCGTCAAAGCTCATGTCATAGAGAAGTCCCAGTTGGGCGGTGGGGTCGGCGCCGGTGCGCGGACGGTACCCCGAGCCTGTATGAGACACGTTGAGCTCTCCGAGCAGCTCGCTGAGCATCTCGGAAAAGTCATAGTTGTTGTCGATGTGGGGGAGGAAACGGCGATAGGCGGCGGTCATGGCAGGCCAGTCGACACCGTGCATGTTCTTGTTGTAGAACCGCTGGGCCTCCTCGCGGGTCACGAAGTCAAACATGTACTCCCGCTCGGCTGCCGGGTCGAGCTTCATGCCTGCCGAGTAGCTGATCGGAGTGATTTTTTCGCTCGAAAGATTCATTTTTTTCATCGCGCTGCTACCGAGCAGGAACAGGTTTTTCCCGTCGGCATCGGGTTGCAGTGAAGCTCCGCGCATACCGAGTTTTTTTGCCAGTTCCACGTCGCCTGAACGCAGTTTGACACTCCAAAGGTCAAATCCGTCGTCGATACGCGCCATAAAGTAGAGTTTCTCCCCGTCATCGGTCACATAGATGTCGCCGAGGCTTGACGAGAAAGGTGTCAGGCGCACGATGCGGTCGCTGATGCCGTCGAGCTCGACGTTGACAAGCGATTTTTCATTGCTGTCGTCAACAACGCTCTCTTTTTTCTTTCCTTTCTTTTTCTTGTCTTTTGAATCATCTTTTTCCGATGATTTTTCCTTTTTTTGAGATTTCTCAACTTCTTTGAGCAGGGCGTAGTCTTCTTCGTTGAGACGGAATTTGTCGTAAGCCTCGCGGTTGAGGAACACGAGCATCGCGTCGCTCATCGAACCCCATGACGCATGGTTGCGCATACCGTATTTTTCCGATTCAAAAAGGATGGCGTTTCCGTTCATCACCCAGCGCGGGTTCATGTCGAAGTAACCGCTGTTGGTGATATTGGTTATCTCGCCTGTAGCAGCGTTGATGATGGCGATGTCGTAATACGGGTCATGCTTGCGGTCTATAATCTCGGCCACGAGCCATTTGCTGTCAGGCGACCATGAGAAATGGAAACCGCCGTCGCGCTGCGGATAGGTCGAGCCGTCGGTAAGCTGTCGTTCTGTGCCTGAGTTGAGGTCGCGCACCATAATCTTGTTGCGGTCTTGGATATAGGCCATTTTGTTTCCGTCGGGAGAAATCACCGGGCGGAAACGCTCCACGCCGTCGACTGGGAAAACAGCTTCTTCCTTGATGATGGTGGCATTGGGGAAATTGGGGTCGTCCTTGCGGCCGATGGTGGCACGGTAGATGTTGTAGGCGCCGTCGCGCTCGCTTGCATAGTAGAGAGTGCGGTTGTCGGGGCCCCACGTCACGTCTGACTCTCCTGCGGCAGTGTGGGTAATCTGCTTGGTTGTCTTATATTCGACCGAAGTCACGAATACCTCTCCACGCTTGATGAGGGCCACTTGGTTGCCGTCGGGAGACACGGCTACTTCGCTTGCGCCCGATGTCACGCTCAAGTCCTTGACGGGGTTTTCATTGTCGACTGTGATATCGATGTTCACCTTGGCCGGACGCGAGCCGTCGCGCATGGTATATATCTCGCCGTCATAGGCAAATGCCATCGTGCCGTCGGCTCCTTGTGAGAGGAATCTGACAGGATGGGTGTTGAAATCGGTCACAGCCTTGACTGCCGAGGGGTTGTCGATGGGGAACGAGAACACGTTGAACGACCCGCCGTCGCGTTCGCTCAGAAAGTAGACGGTTCTGCCGTCGGTCGAGACGACCGGGTTGCGGTCTTCACCTCCGCGGCGGGTTAGGTTGGTGTGCTTTCCGCTCGCGGCATCATAGAGCCATAGGTCGCGGGTGACAGACGACGTGTGGTGTTTGCGCCACTCGTTTTCCATACCTTTCTGATCTTGATATACAAAGTTTTCGGTTCCCGGGATGAAACTGATCATCTGCGCCGGGGTCGAAAGCAGCTGCGTGGAACGTCCGCCGGAAACAGGTACTCTGTAAACCTCTGTCAGCCGCCGTGACGGGAACTGGACATTGGTCGGGACATCCTGAATAGCGGCAGAGAAAATGACGCTTTTCCCGTCGGGCGAAAATGTTTCCGGGATTTCGTCGGTCGAGTTGGACGTCAGTCGTTTTGCGTCGCCTCCGTCGGCACTCATTATAAATATGTCAAGACTTCCCTCGCGGTCGCTTGCAAAGGCTATCGACTTTCCGTCGGGCGACCACACCGGGTTGGATTCATAGGAGGGACGGCTTGTCAGTCTTGTGGCTGTGCCGCCTGATACGGGTACTTTGTATATGTCCCCGCGATAAGTGAATGCGATTTCCTTGCCGTCGGGCGAGATTTTAACGTCGCGCAGCCATAATGGAGTAACCGCTCCCGCGCCCAATGAGGCGGAAACAAGAATCGCACTGAGAAGGAGTTTTTTCATGCACTATGTTTTTACAAATAAAGAATATCGGATAAAATAACAGAGACAGATGTCACATTTTTTTGCGACATAGGTAATCGCTGAGCCACACACCGCCGAGAATCATCGCGCAGCCGATATAGCCAATCACCGTCACCGCCTCGTGGAGGATTATGGCTGACAGGAGGAGGGTTACAACCGGCTGGAAATAAAGATAGTTGGAGGCTTTGATGGCTCCGAGCTGCCCGACAATCATCGCCCACAGCAGATAGCCTATCATCGAGGCAAACACGCCCAAGAACAAGATGTTGCCCCACACTTCGGGTTGCAGCAGCAACGACGGAGACGAAATTTCAGGCTCGATGGCGAGAAACGGAAACGCCGTCAATACCCCGTAGAAGAAAGTCTTGCGGGTGATATATAATGATGAGTATACGGCGTTGAGCTTTTTCAGCACAATCGAATAGACGCTCCAGCTCACGGCGGCAAAAAGCGACAAAAGGTCGCCGAGAGGGTTGATTTCAAGCACAAAGCTACTGTTGAAAATCACACAGGCCACCCCTATGAAAGCAATCAGCGACCCGTAGATGATTTCCTTGGGCGGACGCTCGTTTTTGTAAAGAATGCCTATCAGAATCGCGGTCAGCAGAGGCGACATCGACGTTATCAGTGACACGTTGGTCACAAGTGTGTATTGCAATGCCGTGTTCTCGGCTATAAAGTAAATAGACCCGGCGCACAGACCCATCAGGGCGAAAAGCATTTCGTCTTTGATGGAATTGCTGCGGAACCGGTCATGGCACACGCACAGAATCATTATATAAGCGAGCACGAAACGGTAGATATAAATCTCAACTGGGTGCAGCCCGTGGTCAAGCAATACTTTGGTTGAGATGAACGATGCACCCCAAGCGATAACAGTAATGACCGCTCCGAGATGATAAAACAGATTGCTGCGTTTTGCTGGTGTCCCGTGACTCATAAAAATATGCTCTTATGTTTCTGATGCAGCACCATTGAAAATGCTCGGTGGTGCTAACACGGCTACAAATTTAGTAAATATTTTATGAATATCATAAAACAAAATTTTGTGTGAGTATGTATTATATTTGTGACAAAAGTTGGTTGTGAATGATTTTATAGCTACATTTGCGGCAAGAATTAACAGATTAACTAAAAATTATAGAAAAAGATGAAACTGTTTAAGATTTTCGGAGCGGTCGCATTATCGCTCTCATTGCTTTTTACAACGGGATGTTCTTCAATGACTAATACCGGCAAGGGTGCTCTCATCGGCGGCGGCGGCGGTGCCGGCGTAGGTGCCGGTCTCGGCGCGCTGATAGGCGGTGGCAAGGGTGCCGGTATCGGTGCCGCAATCGGAGCAGCCGTAGGTGCCGGTGCGGGCGCGCTCATCGGAAAGAAGATGGACAAGCAAGAGGCCGAGCTTAAAGAACAGCTCGCCCAGCAGGCTCAGGTTGAAAAGGTTACTGACCAGAATGGTCTTCAGGCTATCAAGGTAACTTTCAACGGCGGCATTCTGTTCCCCACCAACGGAACTACTCTCAGCTCCAATGCTAAAACAGACCTTACCTCGTTTGCCAACTCTCTGATTAACAATCCGAACACAAACGTTCAGATTTACGGTTACACCGACAATACCGGCTCGATGGCCGTCAACGAGCGAGTAGCTACCGGCCGTGCCGATGCTGTGCGCAACTATCTGCTAAATAGCGGTGTAAGCGGGACTCGTCTGAGTGCCGAAGGTCTGCCCATGCAAGATTATGTCGCGTCCAACGAAACAGCCGAAGGCCGTGCCCAGAATCGCCGTGTAGAAATCTACATCACAGCCAACGAGACAATGATTCAGCAAGCTCAGGACGGGACATTGAAATAATTATATACTAACCCTTGATACGTTGGATTGGCTGTCCGGCTAATGAAGATTCCCAAAAAGTCGGACAGTCTAAACAACATTCGGTAACAGAAAGAGTCCGGTATTGTACCGGACTCTTTCTGTTTTGTATTCGATGCATTGTATTCGATGCATTATGCATGACGACAAATGTTTTCACACCGAGATATGGACACTGTCCCGAACGCTCTCAAAGAACGGCGTGAAAGTGTCCTCTGTCGGCACATTGTCATCTTGTCCTCCTATCTATTCTAATCAGTAATATATCTGTCAACAATTGATTGTCTTTCTTGCGGTTGTGCACATAGTTGTCAGAACGTCAATATCATTTCATACTGTCTGTTCATCAATGGTATATTCCTGTCGCTCAGAAGACTGTGTAGCGTAGAATCGTCGGCAGGAATATTCAATACCTTTATAAAGCCGGTTTCCATCATTGACACCGCTTCTCGCAGCAAAAGGGAAGCTATGCCCTTGCACCGAAATTCGCGGTCAACTGCTATCTGAGTCAAATCGCCTGTTGTCCGGTCTATCACGCCATATCCGACAAGTCTGTCAGAATGAATGGCACCTAAACAGATCAATCCCGGCTTGCCTCTTTCGATTGACTCGAAACCATTTTGCCACGAAGGTGTGAAATCGCAGAATGTCTTTGCGCCTAACACAGCATCGGCATCAATCGTTTCAATCCTAAAGGCAGTATCCGGTCTGACCGAATCAATGTTTCTTATTTCGGCAATATTCTGTCTGAAGCAGTCAAACTCGCGGGTGGTCACAAATCCCATTTTGCGATACACGCTGATTGCCTTATTGTTGTTTTGCAACACTTCAAGCAGATATTGCCTTATGCCGGCCTCTTTCAGAAAAGGCAGGGAATGACTGAAGATTTTTCCGGCAATGCCTTGTCCACGGTAGTCTTTAACCGTGCCGGTGCCGGTGTCGTAAGCAGTCGGAATCCCGTTGAACTGACCGACTCCGTTTAATGTGAACGCAACAATCTCACCATCTGCGAATGCCGCGAAAGAGAGGCGGGATTCATAACCCCTCCTGATCAGCATTGACCGAACCTCTTCCTTGTCGAATACTACCCATAATCTGAGAACGCATTCTCGAATCCGCGAAACAATGTGTCAAAATCAATATTCTCTAAACTCTTTATCTCCATATTATTCATATTCTGCAAAATTACAGAAAAAATTTTCTTATTTGGCCAGATTGGCTGATTGCCCGAGGCGTTTGGATAAGGGTGGGTATTTTGAAAACACTCTCAGGATAATTCTGTCAAAGGTCATTTTTGTCAGATTTTAGTTGTCATTTTGACAATATATTCGTAAATTTGCGTGCAATTATAAAAATTATAAGTGTTGAATAAAGCATTATGTTTATTATTGGCTAATTATGAAAAAGTGTTACGTTTTAGCAATCACAGCCTCTCTTGCAATTATGTCGCAGGCCGCTGTCCCGTTTGAAAAGGGCAAAAAGCCTCTGTTGCGCCACCCGGCAGCAGTGCCGTCCTTGATAGTGCCTGCCCGGGCGGCAGAGATGCAAACCCTTGTAGACGAGGACTTTTCCAAGTTTTCTGATGGCTCGGAAACGGAACCCGGGACTGAAATCACATACGAGAACATATACCATGTACCGGCATCCTATACCAGCGAGTCAGGATGGACCGGACAGGGAGTGCGTCCTGCGGGAGGGTGCGTGTCGCTTTTCCCGTGGACTGACAGCTATGGCGATGACCGCGGAGGGTATATCTCCACGCCGCTGATGATGCTTGACGGTACGGCGACCCTTACTTTCCGGGCCAAGGCTTTGACCACTGAAGGTGCTGCGCTATGGGTGGCACTCTGTGACGACGATTACGGCCCCGGTGACGACCAGCTCGACGCAGAGCTTTCCGGTCAATGGGAGGAGTTTTCGCTTATAGCCGCATCTGGCTCGCTTGAAATGCCGTCTTATATTCAGTTCATGGCCGAAGAAGGGGTTGTGTTGCTTGACGATGTGAAAATCGAGTTTCGTCGTGACCGCATCGCCACTCCATATCCCTTGAAGGCGCTCAATGTGTCGCCGACCGAATTTGTGGCCCGTTGGGAGGAGGTTGAAGGTGCTGACGGTTACCTGCTTAACGTGATCTGTACAACGATGCCTGAAAATATCGTCAGTGACGAAATGGTGGAATCGTTTGACGGGATAAATGTTAAAGAAGATGGTAAGACTATCGATACCTCGGCTCCCGGTTATCCCGAAGGATGGCATATTGATGTCAGCACCAACGGCTCGCAGGATGTAAGCCTGTCAGATGACAATTCCAATTCCGCTCCATTGTCGCTTGTCTTTGATGCCGTTGGAGATGTTATAGAATCGCCTGTAATGCCCGAGCCGATTGACGGTCTCTCATTCTGGTGCAAGCCCACGGCCTATTCTGACAATTATGAGTACATGTCACTTATCCGAGTCGAGATTTATCATTCATTGACCGACGCATGGGAAAATGTGGCCCACCTGTGCTATTACAATTTCATGCCGCAGGGCGGATTTTATACATTCCCGTCCCAAGTTTTCAGCAATGACGTGACCCGTGTGCGTTTCAGCTATATCCAGAAAGGCGAAGTGGATTTCTTTATTGATGATGTCAAAATTCATTATACGACTCGCGGAGTCACTGCCCCGATGATTTCCGACTTGGTCGTCAACGATACGCAGTATGCCGTAAAGGACATAAACCCGCGCAACGAATACACCTATTATGTAAAGGCGTTCAGGGATGATATTGTGTCGTCGGCAAGTTATTCGGTATGGGTTGACGGACTCGTGGGACTTCGTCCGCAGCTTTGCGACGCCGCAGATGTAACCCCAGAATCGTTTGTGGCGTCATGGGGGCAGTTGGGACACGCTACCGACTATACGGTAAACTTGTTCCGTCTCGTGCAGCCGTCAACTGACCTTGAAAATGTCACGGTTCTTGAAGAAACCTTCGACAATATTACCGAAGGAACCGTTGACAATCCCGGTATTGACTGGGTGTCACCGTTTGATTTCGGGGCAAAAGGATGGACCTCCACGTCATGGTCGGCCACTCAGCCCGCATGGGCCAGCGGCATGGCGGGAACGCGCGGAACAAACTACTGGATGGGGACTGCCGGACTGGTTTATACCCCTGTGCTTGACTTGTCATGCTATGACGGGAAAGGCATAATCGTCGATGCCACTTTTGTAACGACTGTCAAAGACTTTGAATACGGTGACACAACCGAACCTGAAGGTGTGTTTGCGATAATAATGAACAGTGATGATTTGAACACGCCGATTGCATCCGGTCTTCTTGACACGCCGGTTGTAGGGTCTACCAGCGGCAGAATCATTATCAACAATGTGCCTGAAAATGCCGATTTGTCGAGCGTCGTTATAGCGTTTATGAACAAAAGTGGTCTTTCTTTCTTTGTCGATTACGCAAAAATCAGCATGAATGTGCCTGCCGGGAAGACACTGCTGACACCTCTCTCGGCAGTATCGACAGATGATACCTCCTATAAATTTGAAAATTTAGACCCGCAGTGTGACCACGCATTCTCGGTAACGGCATCGGCCAATTATAATTATGAGTCCTATGTGTCAGATCCTTCCGAAGTGAAGATTGTCATGACTTCACTCTCGTCGGTTTCGGAAATCGCCGACAACGATGGCGTGGAGATTGCGACCGCCGCAGGGGCAATTCTCGTCAGTGCCGCCGATGGCGTTGTCTCGGAAGTCTTTACTCCGTCGGGACTGCTGGTAGCGCGCGGTAAAGGTAGCTGCAACATGCAGGTTGCTTCCGGCATCTACATTGTCCGCGCGGGCAGTGTGACAGCCAAAGTCGCCGTGAAGTGAGATAGAATCTTTCCGATATAACTCAGGCCGTGTCAGCAATTCTTAACCGGAATTGCGACACGGCCTTTGTTTCAAAACGGCCTCATGGGATTTACGCTCTCTTAGTGTCAGATTTTGGCCCTGTTGCGGTAGGCGCGGGGCGACATACCCATTATCTTGGTGAACATGCGCGAGAAATAGTAGGGGTCGTTTATCCCGAGCTTGTAGCAGATCTGGTTCAGTTTCATCGTCGTGTCATCGATGAGGCGGCATGCCCGCCTGACCTTGAGAAGATTAAAGTAGCTGACGGTGCTGTGGCCGGTGCGCTGCTTGAACACTGCCGAAAGATGAGAGGGGGAGAGCCCTGTATAGGAGGCGATATCGTCGAGCGACAGATGCCGCTCGATGTTCTCGTTTAAATAATGTATTGTCGCGTCAACGATGTCGCTTTCGTTTCCCGGCACTCGCGCGTCGCGATACTGCTGTAAATATCGGAGCGAACCGAGGTAATGATGGAACAGCGACATGGCATAATGCATGTTTTCTATGGAAAACCCTGAGTTGAGGGTGTTGAAGATTTCTTCAAAAAGGTTGATGCGGTTCTCGATGCG
>Ga0209694_1001397_pt1 | contig 26761 bp, 20 predicted proteins | sample GluameincwithD2O_FD_187499 | JGI IMG/M metagenome (GOLD analysis project Ga0209694, IMG submission 187499) | Mouse cecum microbial communities from Vienna, Austria - Glucosamine amended microcosms incubated with D2O (SPAdes) (version 2) | ecosystem: Host-associated > Mammals > Digestive system >... | reverse complement strand
GGCATCGATATCATCATCGACTTGAAGTCCAACGCCATTCCGCAGGTGGTGCTGAACAAGCTGTACAAGCACACTCAGTTACAGGTGGGCTTCGGTGCCAACATGCTGGCCCTGGTGAACGGCACCCCGCGCGTGCTGTCGCTCAAGGAGATCCTCCACTACTACATCGAGCACCAGAAGGACGTCGTCACTCGCCGTACCCGCTATGAGCTGGCCAAGGCCGAGGAGCGCGAGCACATCCTCGAGGGCTACATCATCGCGCTGGATAACATTGACGAGGTCATCCAGATCATCCGCTCGTCCCAAACGGACAAGGAAGCCGCCGCGCGCCTGACCGAGCGCTTTGGGCTCTCCGAGAAGCAAACCAACGCCATCTTGGAGATGCGCCTGCGCCGCCTGACCGGACTGGAGCGCGAGAAGATCGAGGAAGAGCTGGCCGAGCTGCGCGAGAAGATCGCCTACTACAAGCGCATCCTGTCCGACGAGAGCCTGCTGAAGCAGGTCATCAAGGACGAACTGTTGGAGATCAAGAAGAAGTACGGCACCCCGCGCCGCACCCGCATCACCGGCGAGGCGAAGGATATCGAGGTGGAAGACCTCATCGCCGAGGAGAACATGGTCGTCACCATGACCAAGGCCGGCTACATCAAGCGCCTGCCCGTGAGCACCTACCGCCAGCAGAAGCGCGGCGGCAAGGGCATGCAGGGCGTGAACTTGAAGGATGCCGACTTCGTGGAGCACCTGTTCGTGGCCTCCACCCACTCCTACATGCTGTTCTTCTCCACCAAGGGTAAGGTGTATCGCCTGAAGGTGTACGAGATTCCCGAGGCCAGCCGCCATGCCCGCGGCACGGCCATCGTGAACCTGCTGCCTTTGGAGAAGGGCGAGTCCATCAGCGCCGTCATTGCCACGAAGGACTTTCCCGCCGAGGAGTTCCTCATGTTCGCCACGGCTCAGGGCAACGTGAAGAAGACCTCCATGGACCAGTACGACCGCACTCGCCGCGACGGGCTCATCGCCATCAACCTGAAGGACGATGACGAGCTTATCTCGGTGAAGCGCGTGGCCAAGGGCGAGAAGGTCATCATGGTGTCCTCCGCCGGCAAAGCCATCCTCTGGGATGAGTCCGAGGCCCGCGCCATGGGCCGCGGAACCATGGGCGTGCGCGGCATGAACGTGCCGGCCGATGCCCACGTGCTGGGCATGGAGATTGCCCGCCCCGGCACTGACCTGTTCGTCATTACCGAGAAGGGCTACGGCAAGCGCACGAAGATCGAGGAATACCCCGAGCACCATCGCGGCGGCCAGGGCGTGTACACCATCACCATGACTCACAAGAAGGGCCTGCTCGCAGTTATGAAGATCGTCGGCGCCGATGACGAGATCATGATCGTGTCCGAGGAGGGCGTCATCGTGCGCACCCCGGTGAAGGGCATCTCCGAGCTCGGCCGTTCCACCCAGGGCGTGAAGGTGATGAACGTGGCCGACAAGGACAAGGTCTGCGCCGTGGCCATTTCCTCCACGGGCAAGAAGAAGGCCAAGAAGGAAGGCCCCGCCGACGAAAACCAGCTTGACCTGTTGGACGAGGAGAGCACCGACGGCTCTTTGGCTATCGACGACATCGACGGAGACGACGGCGATATCGAAGAGGCTGAGGAATAGCTGCTGCGCACTTTGTGTGCTATAATGCAAAAACCAGCAAAGCCCGTCGCTGGTAAACGTGGAGCGGGCGGAGCGGGTTACTAACTGAGGGGACTAGTTGCTGCTAGTCCCCTTTTTATAATCCTTCAATACCTCCGAAATCCTCAGGTGATATATGGTCGAGGAAGGTTTTGAACTCGGCCAGCTCCGCCTCGGTCTGCTGCTCTCCCCGAAACAGGAAGGGGAACGAGGCAGAATCGAGCACTGCTTCCTCAATGTAGAGGGGCGCGTCCTGGCGCAGTGCGAGGGACACGGCGTCGCTCGGCCGTGCGTCGAGTGAGATGAGCCGCCCTGCCTGGCTGAGAATCAGATGGGAAAAGAACACCTGCCCGCGTGCTTGGTATATGACGACAGAGTCTATGCGGGCGTCCAGGTTGGTCAGCGCATCTAGAAACAAATCGTGGGTCATCGGGCGCTCCAACTTTACATATTCAAGGGCCATCCCGATTTGCGCCGCTTCGGTTGGCCCCACCCAAATGGGAATAATACGCGATTTTCCCGCCGGCGAGTCCTCCACAGGCTGCAAGACAAGCACTGAAGGCTGTGTTGGCCCCGCTACAACCAAGGTGAGTACTTTCAGGGGAACCATCCCGACCTCCTTGCTTCTCCTTAAGCCGTTACCGAGGAAAAGAGCTGACGCTCAAGGCTGATTTCAGCGTTTCTTGCCTCTTATTTTCCCATGTTTACCGCTCGCGGCTTCGAAAATGAATTTTGCAATTCGGTAAAGTTTTTTCTTGACCTACCGCATTATTCATCGTAAGATAATCAAGCACTTTTTCAAGGGCCCGTAGCTCAGTTGGTTAGAGCGCACGCCTGATAAGCGTGAGGTCGCTGGTTCAAATCCATTCGGGCCCACCATTACTTTGCGATAAACGCTCCACCGTGAGCCGAGTTAGCCGGTGGAGCGTTTATTATATTCTGGCCCGGTTCGGGCTTGTTTCATAAGTGATGGAAGGAAACGTGTTGTCACGGGGCATTAGCTCAGCTGGGAGAGCGCGGGCTTTGCAAGCCTGAGGTCAGGGGTTCGATCCCCCTATGCTCCACCAAGTATTTCAGAAGCCGGGTCATAAGGCCCGGCTTCTTGTGTGAAGAGGCTTCTGGAAATCGAGTCCCCCGCGAAGGGAGTAGCCTAGCAGGATGTCTGCGCCCGCGCCCACGGGGTCGAGATAAAGTAGACATTCGTAGCAGGGCTTCCGCAACGTTAATTCGTCTCTACCCGATATCTGTCTCTTTACATCCACTACCGTTTACCCTCGAAAAGGTAACAAAAAGGCAACCACTTACCTAATCTTTAGGCTGTCATTAGGTAGTCAAATTGCCAAAACGCCTGACAAACAGGCAAATCTCACTATTCTTATAATCGTAGGGAAAACCCTGCGCTGCGGTTGTTCGCTTTTAGAAGAATCGATAACTGGACAATAGGTTGTTGACCCGACTACAATAGCGATCAAGACAGCACGATGTTTGGGAGTCATCAGGAGAAATACCCCAAACATCAAAGAGGAGAGTTCCGTTCGCGCGTTGGGGCTGTGGCCTCGCGCGCGTACGCGCGTATGCAGCTTAAACGGAGAACGTGAGAGAAGCAGAGGAGACGGAAGTGAAGAAGAGTCAGACTGCGGTTGCAGCCATGAAGAAGGGGAGCCTTGGCCGCACTATGCTCGCCTGCGCCCTGGCAGCAACGCTTGCCGTGCCCATGGGCACCGGTCAGCTTGTCGGCCAGGCTTTCGCCGATGATGTTGTGGCAGATGCTCCGGCAGAAACTCCTGCTGTTCCCGCTGATTCCCAGAATGACCTCACTATTCGCGGTGTTGACTTCATGACGGTGAATGCCGCCGATGGCCTGTGGGACTTGTTCCGCGTTGAGAACGGGGTTGGGAAGAATATCTACCTCGAGGTTGAGAAGGACGGCTCTCTTATTGCTCCGCGTTTCTCGTACCAGATCGTCGAGGGTCAGGATGCCGATGGCGAAAAAGCAGCTGATTACGCCGGTAATGCCGACTCTGGCCGCATCGCTCAGATCGTTTCGCTGAGGATCGGCGATATGTCCGCCGGCAAAGAGGCTGCTTCCCGAACGGTTCAGCAGGTGTTCGCTGACCCGAACAACTTCCCCAGCTACACAGTGAAGGTGTACGACGCCAAGCGTGGTGGGTCGGTTTTGTATGAGGGCACGATTTGCCCGGTATACGCGAAGCTCGTCGGGATTGATGGTTCCGAAGAGTGGAAGGTTATGGGCATTCGTACCGTCGGCGATCAGGATCAGTATGCCGACACGATCGGCGCAGGGTTGGTGTACTACAAGAATGTCACCGACGCTAACCCCCTGGCCTTCCAGTGTGATACCACCAATGCTGCAGGCGAACCTACGGTAGCGAGGGCCGAGAATGACAATAAGTACGTGGTCTCGTACCAGCAGGTAGAGGCAGGCGCCATCTCCGGTGCTCTTAAATATGTAGATGCCGATGGCAACATTGTTGACACTGAATTGGTCGAGAACATCGGCACCGGTAAAGAGGTGGCTATCAAGAAATCCTTCTTCAAGACCACCGAGAACGGAGAGACGGGCTCTGCAGAGACCCATTACTACCGCGTCATCCAGCGATTGAATGGCACCACGGTGACTCTTACTCCCGAGCAGGCCACCAAGCAGGTGCGCGTTATGGAAGTGAAGAATGCCGAGGCCGGCGCTTACCAGGTCACTATTAAATATGTGGACGAGAACGGCAATCTGCTGTGGTCCGATGCTGTGGATGTGAAGGGCAAGGGCTACCAGTATACGCTGCCGAATTCCTTCTCGATGAGTGCGGTGGCTGCCGCCAACAACGAGGTTACCACCGACCGCGAGAAAGGCAACTGGGGTGTGAGCTACTATACGCTCGCGTCATGGTCGATTGCGACGAATCCCTCTAACGACAACGAGGCCATTCAGGCTCAGAGCAGTGAATCCACAGAAGGCGATCCCGTGGTCAGTTTCGATGCGGGCGAGTACCCCGCCGGCCGCACAGTGACGGCGGTGTATCAGTCCCAGGCCACCACCAAAGAAGTGAACCTTACGATCATCGAGATCAACGGCGAGACCGGTGCCACCATCGATAAGGTGAGCTATACCGTCACTCCGGAGCATTCGGCTACCTACACGCCTGCGCGCAAAGGCAACATGGTTCCGTGGTCGGGCAATATGGAACCCATCACCTACGCTTGGGAAGACCTGGAAAAGGGCACCGATGTCCTGCAGTATGTCTACTATGTGCCCGAGGACTACATGCCGGAGGCGGCCTACGACATTACCGTGCAGTATATGAACATCGCGAACAGCCAGATTCTCCGTAGCGAGACGATTACGGTGGATCCTGCTTCCAACGATTACGTGAATATTCTCGGCGAGGAAACCTTTGCCGTGGGCTCTGACACTTACGTGCGTCTGGCCGGTCAAGAGACGGCTATCCGCCACGCCCCGTTCTCACCCGCACGCACCTATACTATCTACTATCGCGACGTGAACGACGAGCTGAGCGCCAACATTACCATCCGCCACACGCAGATTGTGGAAACGGAGCGCCCCTCGGCCACCCCGGCCCAAACCCTGAATGCGGCCCCGGTGGCTACCACTATTGTGAATGCCCCAGCTGGGGAAGCTGCCGAAGGCGGCGATGATGCTGGTGGTGCCGACGCCGCAGCGCCTACGGGCATTGACGTGGGTGTCGGCACCGGCGATGGCGAAGCGATCATCAACGACGACGACAATCCGCTTGCCAACCTGGCCGGGCAGGACACCACGACCGAGCGCACCATCGTAGATGATGAGAACCCGCTTTACTCGGGTCTCGCCCAGGACGCGACCGCCCTTGGCTCTTCTATGGCCATGGCTGTGGCAGCCGGGGTCATCGTTCTGGTGGGTGTCGGAATCTTCCTCTATGGATGGATGCGCCGTCGCAGGAAAGAAGACCAGATCGCAACCGATTCGATGAACGCCTAAAGGGAGGAGGACGACATGACCAAGCTGCTGCAGAACAAACCGCTCATCAAATTCTTGGGAATCGCGCTGTCGATCCTACTCGTTGTCGCTCTCGTCCCGCAGATCAGCATCGCCTACGGGTCGAAGGACGACATTGCCGACGCGACCGCCCTTGCCGAAACGGGCGATGACGCTGCCACTGAAGGCGAGGAAGTCGCCGCAGATGGAGAAAATGCCGCAACATCCGAAGAAGGCACCGAGCCTACCGAGGGTGACGAGGCCGCCGAAGGCGAGGTCGTCACCATCGACGGCGTCGAGATGGTGTCCCATAAAGTAGAAGTCCCTGGCGAGGAGGATGAGAACGCAACCGAGGACGGCACCGCTCCGCAGTCTTCAGAAGATAAGAGTAAGAAGTCTGCTCGCGTGAAGTCAAGAGCAGTTCTCAATCCGAAGGATGCGCAGATTTCGATTGATGAGAACATTGTTGACTACACTGAAAGCAGCCCCCTTACGTTTAACGGAGGCACCCACACTCTCACTATCAAAGAAGGTTGTACGTTCATAGGTGACATCCTCATCACTAACGGAGCGCAGGTCACCATCAACGGCGAGGGCACCATCCAGGGTACTGAAAAGGGCTCAGTTATTGTTGTGCGTGATAAGAAGAGCCAGCTCATCTTTAACGGCCCCACTGTTACCGGAGGAAAAGGTTCTGCTGGTAAGTACATAACTAACTATACGAACTCCCAAGGCAAAATAATAGACTGGGGTATGTGCGGTGGAGGCATCCTTGTTTGCCGCGAGGACGATCAATGGTCGCAGACAGAAGGTCCTTCGCTGTATTTCCAAGGCGGAAAGATTGAGAACAACGAAGCTGATACTGGCGGTGGGATCTATATTGACTATGGCTGTGGGTTTACCATGACAGGGGGATCTGTCACCGGAAACACAGCCAGAGAGCATGAAGGCGGCGGTATCTTCTTTAATGGCGGCTGGAATCATATCAACGGAAAGAAAAAAGGTTGGATCGCTGCCGGCAGCATTGAAAACAATAAGACAAAAACAAAATACGATTGGGGCGGCGGCGGTATTTTCGTCAACGCTGGCTCAACCCTCTATATTAAATCGGCTCTTATCACTGGGAATACTGCAGAGGGCTACGGTGGCGGCATCGCGGGATGTCCTCATGCCCAAATCGGCATCGGTTCACTGGATGAAGGTGCTGCAGTATTCAAGAATACTGGAAAGGGGAAGAACTCACCAATAAACTCTAGTTTGAGGTTCCTTACCAATGATTCTGCACTCTCTGCTACCAACGGCAAAAAAGTGGGTTGCGGTGACTTCCTTGCTTTCGGATTAAAGGAGAATCAGTCGCATGGTGGGATCACGGCGGAGTCAGGTGACTACGCGAAAGGCAAGTTCGACGGACGTGCGAACGACTTCTATTGCACACTTGCAAGCTATATCGGTAGCACTGACTTAGGGAGCCATGAAAACGGCATTGCCTGGATCGGATACGAAGCTAGTGTTCCTGCAGGCGAAGATATCAATGTAGCAAACATGGATCCTAATAAAGGAGCAATTTCTATTCCAGTCGGGGAATCCTATGCTTCTCGCGACGCATCTCTTGGCCTAACGAGCAAGGCCACCGCCGACAACGCAGGTGTGGAACGGGCGGTAATCATTACGGGGAATACGAGTAATACCCATGGTGGCGGTGTTGGCTGCAATGGCACCTTGGAATTTGGCGATCTGCCAACGAGCAATACCGAGACAGTTAACCCCTACAAGTTGAACCTGACCAAAAAACTGGTGAGCAGCGTCGATGGCAACGAGAAGCTCGCTCTTGTGGGGGGGAGAGTTCTCCTTTACGCTTACAGCAGATGGAAAAACCTATACAGCAACCAATGCTGCTGACGGAACGATCACGTTTGAGGGCCTCCCGGGTGTGAAGGAATCTGGCTCAAAGGAGTTCACCCTCACTGAGAACCTTACCGAAGAGCAAAAAGCTGCTGGATATACCTCCTCTATTCCTGAAGGTGGAGTGGAAGTCTCTGTAGAGCTGAAAGTATCATCCGATACGACAAAAATCGGTACCGTAACCACCACTATCTATAAGACTGAGGTCGATGAGATAACGATTGGAGGTTCGGGAGATAAAGTTATCACCAACATTCTGAACCTGACGGCTTCTGCGGAGATTCCGGTGACGAAGATCGCCGATGGTATTGGTGCGGGTGAATTCACCTTTAAGCTCAATGAGATTACTGAAGGCATCTCCAATGTTGTGGCCGACCTCGATAAGCCGGCTCTTGTCGAGGGTGTCGACTTGGGTGCACTCGCGAAAGAGGGTGAGGAAAGCGTAACTGTCTACGTGGATGATTCCACCTCCGGATCGACGCAAAACAAAGGGACGTTCTCTTTCGATTACAAGCCCAAAGCCGCCGAGGAGACCCACTGGTACGCTATTGCTGAGCAGGCCGGTGCTACGCCCGGTGTCGTGTATGACGCCACGGCCTATCTTGTGAAGATCACTACCTCTATGGCTGAGGATGGCCGCAGCTTGAGCACGAGCAAGGTTGTGTACAAAACTGTCCCCGACTCCCAGGAGCTGCAGGAAGTTTCCGATGAGCTGGGTGTTGTCTTCAACAATGTTGCCACCCCCAAGGGCTCTTGGAAGTTCCGGGCTGACAAGTTCTTCTATGGCGTTGGCGCTCCGAGCGACTGCAGCTTCACCATGCAGGAGATCGAGCGTGTCCCCGAAGCAGGCGAGCCTTTGGAGAACGTGCTCGTCGCGAATGACAGTCTTCAGAAGTGGACGGCTTCGCTTTCGAGCGCAAACTTTAAGGATAACCATGCCTCCATCGAATTCCCGGAGATTGCCTATAAGCAGCAGGGTGATGGAGAGGGCTTCCAGAATGATGTGGGCGATCACTACTACCTGGTAACCGAAGATGGTGATGATGCTGCCAAGGACACCACGGCCTATGTCGTCAAGGTGAGCGTTACACTCGATGAGAAGAACTCCCGCAACCTAAAGGCCGACGGGACAGTACTGTACTATGCGGATGACATCCACTCCGCGTTGAACCCGATGCCGGAGGGCGAGAGCCCGGCGTTCTACAACACCGATACCTACGGCATGATCAGCGCTGCCAGCTACAGCGTGTATGCAGCCAGCGGTGAGCCGGTGGATCAGGTGTGCTATGTGGACCCGAAGATCATCAAAAACCTTGAGGGCCGCGCCATCAAGTCGGGCGAGTTCGCCTTCAAGCTGATCGAGGTAGCCAACTACAACGACATCGAGGGCACGGTTATTTCCGCCACCACCAACGACGAATTCGGCATGGTGGACTTCGATAAGGCGAACAACGTGTCCGGCGACCTGGAGAACCCCAGCTGCTTGGCCTACACGAAGCCCGGCACGTACTACTACCGGGTTATCGAGGACACCAGCAAGGGCGGTATGAACGATCAGTCGGTACTGTACAGCGATCAGGTGATCACCTTCACCACGGTTATCGAACAGGATGAAGCCACGGGCCGCTTGGTGTGCACCGACATGTACTACGGCTACTGGGACAAGGCTGCCAACAAGAATGTGCGCTACGACGAGCAGTACACCGATTTCGACACACAGCCGGGCAACATCGGCGATATGTCGAAGCTGAATCCCGATTGGCATCCGACGATTACCAACAAGACACGTCCGATGGACCTGCAGGTACGCAAGACCAGCGTGTCCGATCGTAACGAGGGCCTGGTGGGCGCCACCTACGGTCTGTATATGGTGAACGAGAATGCTCAGGGCGACATCTGGTTGGCTGAGGCGACCTCTGAGGACGGCGGCTGGATCACCTACAAGAACGTGAGCCTGTCCACTAACAACCTGTACTACTTCAAGGAGACGGCAGCTCCGGCGGGCCATACCGTGAGCGAGTTCCGCAGCTCCTACTTCTACCTGGTTGAGGATGCCTCCTCGGCTAACGGCTACGCCCTGCAGTACACCGACTCGAAGTATCTGCCCGAGGTCGCTGCCGACGATGCTGCGGTTCAGGCCGAGATTTCCGGCACCGTGCAGGCCAAGAACGCACCGGCGGCCCAGGCCGATACCGAGGCTGCCAACGAGGCTGCGGCCGATACCGAAACGCAGCCTGGCTACAGCGCCGATGGCAACGTGCTGCTGACCTATGACAAGGATGGCGGTGTGTACGACGAGGTGACGACCCTCGAGGTGAACAAGCTGGACACGCGCACCCACGAGTGGGTTGAAGGTGCCAAGCTGGTTATCCTTGAGAAGGAGTCCGGCAAGGAGATTGCCAGCTGGACATCGGGCAAGGCCCCGCAGAAGTTGGAGAAGACGCTGAACGTCGGCACCACCTATCTGCTGCGCGAGGTGGAGGCTCCCGATCAGTACCGCCTGGCCAATGACGTGGAGTTCGTTATCGACGACTACGGCAACGTATCCATCACCAAGGGCACCGAGAACGGCAATGCCGAGTTGAGCGACAACACGATCGCGCTGTACGATACCATGCTGGATGCCGAGGAGACGGAGACCATCGAGCGCGAGAAGTCGACGACTGAGAGGCCCAACAAGGACACCCTGCTTGCCAAGACCGGCGACATGCTGCCGATTCTGGGCATTGCGCTGGTGGCTCTGGCGGCTCTGATCGTTGTGATCGTGGCTGTGCGTCGCCGCCGTGCCGGTGAGGATTCCGCTTCGAACGAGTAGCAGGTTCCTGTCGTTCGAAAACGGCAAGAGGAGCTGAAAACGCGCGGGGCCCGTAAGGGCTTCGCGCGTTTATGTTTTGTCGCGTAAAAGACCATATCAGAATGAGAAAACAGGCAGGAACCATCGTAAAATATCGCTTATGAGCGAATCAACTGCCAACATATCGAGTTCATCTCGGGCATCCGCGCAGGCGCCGGATGATTTTTCGCGCGGCGTCGAACGCCGTCTGCGGCGGTTGCGGGTGGTGGCGCACCTCTGCTCGTTTCTCGGTGCGGCTCTGCTCGGCGTCGTTTTGGCTCTTGCGTTGTGTGCGACGCTGGTGCCGCGTCTCATGGGGCTTCAGTCCTACGCTATTGTGTCTGGTTCCATGGAACCCACATTGCCGGTGGGCGGTCTGGTATATGCCGAGCCGTTTTCTGCAGAGGAATTGGTGCCGGGCGATATCGCTGTGTTCTGGCGCAACGGGGACGTCATTATCCACCGTGTTGAGGAAAATGATCCTGAGACACGCGAGCTTATTACGCGGGGCGATGCCAACGACGGCGTTGACGCGCATCCGGCTCTATACGACAACGTTATTGGTCGTGCGATGGGGTGTGTGCCGGCGATTGGCTACTTCATTCTGGCGCTGGGATCTCTGCCGGGGAAGTTCGTCCTCGGCTGGATCGTGCTCATGGGCGCCGCCCTTACCATCATCGGTACGGTTATTTCCAATCTAGCGCGACACTAGGTTGGCTATCAGTCTCGTTCCGACGACGCAGATGTTGCGAAAAGAGCCGCTTGCCTCTATTTCGTTCAAAAAAGAACTTTGACAATGCTCCGATACCGAGGCTGCCCCGAAGAAGTACGAGGGATTCTTTGCTGAATCCTTCAGCCAAGAGAAGATTGCAGCGGATGACTCGACGGTTGTCAATATTCGCTATAAGCGCGATACGAGCGGGTTCTCCATTGCTCCCTACAAGGGTGTCTATGACGGTAGACGATGCCTCCAAGTTCGCAGGCGCCGCTGATCCGGCGCTGACGGGCTCTATCGAGGGTCTTGTGGCAGGCGACTCGCTCGGCGTAAGCTACGTCCGCGCCAACGTCGGCAGCTGTCACGCCTACGGTGGTCACGCCGGCTCCGGCGGCTACCCCCGTGGCAACGACGCCCGTGAACGCGCCCGAGGTTATCGAGGACGACGCTACCCCGCAGGCCGCCGCTCCGGGCGAGCGCACGCCGTTGGCTGAGACCGAGGAGATTGCCGATGAGGGCAACCCCTTGGGAGCCTTCGATGAGCCTCATTGCTGGGTTCGCTGGGTGATGCTGCTGGGCATCGTCGTCACGGCGCTCTATGCTGTGATCGTGGTGCGCCGCCGCTTGAGCCTGACTCGTGTGGGCCGAGAGCAAGCGCCGCGCCAAGATGCGTCTGGCGTTTGTGGGTGATGGCATCATCTACAACCCGGAGAGCGGGCTGGTGCTGCCCGATCAGGGCGAAAGCGAGTTGGCGCTGTTGCAGCGCACGCCGCTTAAAAGCGGGGGTTGTTGTCTGAAAGGTCGTGTGCGAGCGACCGTTGTTTCTGCATCGAAAGGAGAGTTGCCCCAGAGGCGCTCTCCTTTCTGTTTCATGCTGAAAAGGACTGCGGGACGAGACGGCGGTTCCGGGACGGCTCAAATCGCGACATTCTGGGCATCGTTTAACGGTTTTGCGGAGGTATGCTCCCCTCGTAGCGACTAGAGGAGGGAGCGAAAATGAAAGACAGAATGCTCGAGTTTTGCGATTGGCCGATGTTCGACAGGATTATGATGGACGCCTCTCTCTGCCGGGAGGTTCTAGAAGTGATCTTGGATCGTCCCGTAAGCCAAGTCGAGCATGTGATTGCCGAACGAGACATTAGGCCGTCGTTCGCGAGTCACGGAGTGCGGCTTGACGCGTTTGTCCAAACCGATAACGAGGTTTATGACATCGAAATGCAGACATCGAGAAAGGGGAAACTCGGCCGTCGGCTCAGATACTACCAAGGCTCAATAGACACCCTTTCGCTTCATCGTGGCGAGGAGTACGAGAAACTCCCGCCGTGCTTCATAATCTTCATTTGCACATGCGATCCATTCGGCTGTTCCTTGCCTGTGTATACGTTTGACATGACCTGCGCAGAAAGCGATGGTGTCGTGTTGGATCACGGATTCACGTGGATTGTTCTTTCGGCTCCTGCTTGGCGCTCGCTTCCGCAAGGGAGCCTGCGGAACCTGCTACACTACGTTATGACAGGCGATGCTGGCACCGATAAGTTGGTGAGGAAAATCAACGAAGCGGTGATTGCGGCCAATAACGATGAGGTGTGGAGAAGGGAGAAGGTGGAATTGCTTACTTGGGAAAGGGATATGGAGATCCAGAAGCGTATTGCTATTGAGGAAGGCATCGCCGAAGGCCGGGCTGAGGGTCGGGCCCGAGGTCTCGCCGAAGGCCGCGCTCGGGGTCTCGCTGAGGGCCGTGCCGAGGGTCTCGCCGAGGGTCTCGCCGAGGGTCGCGCAGAGGGTCGCGCAGAGGGTCGTGCGGAGGGTCGTGCCGAAGGGTTTTCTGCTGGTATTGAGGAGGGAGAGAGCCGCTTGGCTGCCCTTATAGCTGCGCTCATGGAGGCCGGTCGCACCGAAGACGCGCATCGTGCGGCCACTGACGCGGATGCTCGGGAGCAGCTGCAGAGGGAAATAGGATCCATTTCTGCATAGAGAGGCCTTCAAAGGCCGAGGAGAAACTTCGCGATCCAGAGTGCCAGCAGGTGAGCGGGATAGTAGGCGTAGAAGAACCATTTCATGGGTCGGCCCCGTTGCCCGTTGTAGTGTGCGATGAGGATAGTAGCCAGGCCGAAGCCGGCAGTATAGTAGCCGAGAACTCCCAAAGAAAGGGCGGAGGGGTCGGTGACGGCCCATGAGAGCGCTGGCAGCCCGAGGGCAAGGCCGGCCACGAGCATAGTGAGCGCCGATCCGCGCGGTCGATCGTTTAAATGCCAGAACAGCAGGATCACAATGGGGCCGATGATGCCCCAATCGCATAGGCTGCTGAGGGTGATGCCGGCGGCAATGGTCAGAACGCGCAGGGCCACGTTGGGTATGTGATCGGTTGCCCAAAGCAAGCCGAGCCCGATGAGTAGCGTGACGAGCACGTTGCCCGTCGCCCCGAACAAAAGCGAAAAGGGAACCTGCGAGACCGCAGCGAACGTAGCGAGCCGCATGGCGTAGCGGCGTACGTTGGAGGTGTGGCGGTATCCTTCGCACAGCAAGTAAGCCATGATGGGGAACGTCAGGCCGCCGAGGGAGTAGAGCGCCACCATGGATCCCGCCGGCAGTAGTGTGCCGAATACGTTGGCGATATGGTTTGCGGTCATGCCAACGATAGCGGCTATCTTCAAGCTGAACGCGGTAACGCCGAGGGGGCGGCTCACGGCAGTCCTTTCGAGGGAAGGGTGGTTGGTCGGGCCATTATACCGCCCCTTCGTACAGTTGCTGGAAGGCTCGTGGAAGGAGGCGGTGCCGCGTTTCCGGCTTCTGCCGCCCTGCCTCGCTGCGCTCCCCGTTGCAGCGCGTTGCTGTATCCGCTCATTTCTTGCGGGATGCCCCGCGCCCTCTTCCAACTTCCCTCACCCGTGCTAGGATGCCCGCATGAACAGAAACGAAGCGCTCCACATACTCGGCCTGGAAGATGATGCCACTGCCGACGATATCAAAATCGCCTATCGCGAAACGGTGCAGATTCTGCACCCCGATAAGTTCGCGGGCAACGAAAAGCTGCAAAGTCGTGCTACCGAGCAGTTCAAGCGCCTGCAGGAGGCTTATGACCTGCTCAGCTCGGGCTCCGGCGGCGCGCGGGGTTCCCGGCGCTCTGGTTCGTCGCCCTCGTCCTCGTCGTCCGGTGCAGCTGCTCGCTCGTGGACGGAAACCGAAGGCGATGTGGAGGTGGAGTACGTTACCGAAGCCGAGATAAAGGCCCGTCTCTCCGGCATCGCCGCTGCCCGCGCCCAGCTGGTGGCCCAGCGCGACACGGTTACCGACGAGCGCCGCAACGGCCTTATGATGGCCGGAATCGGCGCCGTGGCCGCGTTCTTCACCATCCGCCGTCCCTTCGGCATCTTCGGGTTCATCGCTGCTATTGCGGTGCCCGCCACTATTTGGGGCATCGTTCAGGCCGTAGGGGCCCAGAAGAGCCTGAACACCCTGAACGACCATTTGGCGAAGCTTACCGAGGAGCGCAAGGAGTACGAGGCGCTTCTGGACGAGTAGGGAATCGCCTCGAGACCCTGCAGCGCTGGGCAGCCCTTGGTGCCACCGTTGGCTTTTGAGGGGTGTCCGCGGTTGTCGTCCCCGTGCCGTCTGCGGCAGTCATCCCCGATAGTCCCCGCAAAGCGCTATAATTTCTCCGCCTTAAAACGAATAGGAAAGAAGATTCATGAAGCAAGAGAACATCCGCAACGTCGCTATTATCGCCCACGTCGACCACGGCAAGACCACCCTGGTGGACCGCCTGCTATGGGCGTCGCACGTGTTCCGCGACAATCAGCAGGTGGAAGAGCGCGTGCTGGACTCCAACGATCAGGAGCGCGAGCGCGGCATTACCATCCTCTCCAAGAACATTTCCATCAACTACAAGGGTGTGAAGATCAACGTTATCGACACGCCGGGCCATGCCGACTTCGGCGGCGAGGTGGAGCGCGTGCTCAACATGGCCGACGGCGCCCTGCTCATCGTTGATGCCTACGAGGGCCCCAAACCCCAGACCCGCTTCGTGCTGTCCCATGCTCTAGAGCGCGGCCTGCGCATCGTGGTGGTGGTGAACAAGATCGACCGCCCCAACGCCGATCCGGAAGGCGCGGTGGACAAGGTGTTCGACCTCATGGTGGAATTGGGTGCCACCGACGAGCAGCTGGACTTCCCCGTGGTGTACGCCTCGGCTGTGAATGGCTACGCGCGCTTGGCTCCCGATGACGGCAACATGGACATGGTGCCGCTGCTGGACACCATCCTCTCCGAGATTCCCGCCCCCGAGGTAGACGTCGATGGCCCGGTGGCCCTGCAGGTGTGCACGGTGGATCATTCCAGCTACGAGGGCCGCATCGGCGTGGGCCGCCTGGTCAGCGGCACGCTGCACGAGAAGGAACAGGTGCTCGTGGTGAAGGCCGACGGCACCGAGCGCCGCGCCCAGATCCGCAAGGTGTACACGTTCGAGAACCTCGGCAAGGCTGAAGTGACTGCTGCCGACGCCGGCGACATCGTGGCTGTCATCGGTATCGAGGATGCCGACATCGGCGACGTCATCACCTGTCCCGACAACCCGGTGGAAATGGCCCCCATCGCCGTGGAAGAGCCCACCATGGCCGTTGTCTTCGAGGCTTCCTCCAGCCCGCTTGTGGGCCGCGAAGGCGAGATCGTGGGCGGCCGCCAGCTGAAGGAACGTCTCATGCGCGAGAAGGAGAGCAACATCTCCATGCGCATCAACGAGCTGGAGGACAAGACCGGCATCGAGGTGGCCGGCCGCGGCGTGCTGCACCTGTCGGTGCTCATGGAGACCATGCGCCGCGAGGGCTTCGAGTTCCAGGTGGGGCGCCCCCGCGTGGTGTACAAGACTGCTGCCGACGGCAGCAAGCTGGAGCCCATCGAGGAAGCCACGGTGGACGTGCCCAATGAGTACGCGGGCAAGGCCATCGAGGTCATGGGCACCGCCGGCGGCATCATGGAGGACATGTCTTCCGATGAGACCATGACGCACCTCACCTTCCGCATTCCCTCCCGCGGCACCATGGGTCTGAAGACTCGTATTCTGAACGCCACCCGCGGCGAGGCCATGCTGTTCCACCACTTCAAGGAGTACGGCCCCTATTCCGGCGAGATGGCCGGTCGCAAGAACGGCGGCATGATCGCCATGTCCACGGGCAAGGCCGTGGCCTACGCCCTGGACACCCTTCAGGAGCGCGGGCGTTTGTTCGTGGGCCCGGGTGACGAGTGCTACGAGGGCATGATCGTGGGCGAGTCCGCCAAAGAAGGCGATATGGTGGTGAACGTCGAGAAGACGAAGTCGCTCGGCAACCAGCGCTCCAGTTCTGCCGACAAGGCCATTCAGCTGACGCCTCCCATCACCTTCACCTTGGAAGAGGCCCTGGAGTACATCGAGGACGACGAGCTGGTGGAGGTGACCCCGCAGTCCATTCGCCTGCGCAAGCGCCTGCTTTCTGCCACCGACCGCAAGAAGGCCAAGAAGAACTAGCGCTGCGGGGCATCCGAGCTGCTTTGCGGCGCGGTTTGCGCCCGGCTCGCCAATACCGTTACCGCTTCTGTTATGTCGGCGGGCGCCCCTACGAGGGCGTCCGCTTTTTTCAATTCGCCGGCCGCGCCGAACCCGTAGGTGCAGCCGACAAAGGGAATGCCCGCGCGCAGGGCCACCTCCTGATCGTGATGACGGTCTCCGACCATAACGTGGGGCTGCGGATAACGGGCGGCGACTCGCTGGTAGATCTGCCACTTCTCCAGTCCTTCGAAGTCTTCGGCGCACCAGGTGCCGTCGAAGAGGTCTTCCAGCTCGAAGGCAGCCAAGTGCTCGTTGCGGTAGGCTCGGCTGCAATTCGAGAGGAACACCAGGCAAAATCCCTTTTCACGCAGCGATTTCAGCATGGTTGTCGCCCCTGGGTACAAGCATCCCGCGCCCTCGGCGAGCAAGCGGCGCATTTCTTCGCCGACGGCGCCCGAAGCGGATCGCCACACCGCTTCGGGGAGGTCGGGCATGAAGGCGGCCCACATGGAGGCGGGGGAATAGCCGAGCCATGAGGCGATCTCCTCGTCGGAGAACGCTCGCGGCTTGGCCCATCCCTCGGCCACCAAGGCGGCATAGACGTGACGAAAAGCTGGCCCGTAGAGGCGTATGGAATCGTGAAGGGTGCCGTCGTAGTCGAAGAACACCGTGCCGCCCACGGTCGGCTAGCCTTCGATTTCGCGCAGGAGGTTGACCATCTCGATGGCCGCCGTGGCACAGTCGAAGCCCTTGTTGCCGGCCTTGGTGCCCGCCCGTTCGATGGCCTGTTCGATGGTGTCGGTGGTCACGATGCCGAACATGACGGGCACGCCGCTTTCCAGCGACACGTGGGCGATGCCCTTGGCGGCTTCACTGCACACCAGGTCGTAGTGGCTCGTGGCGCCGCGAATGACGGCGCCGAGGCAGATTACGGCGTCGTAGCGACCTGTTTGCGCCATCTTTTGTGCAGCCAGGGGGGCCTCGAAGGCCCCGGGCACCCAGGCGATGTCGACATCCTGCTCGCGCACATTGTGCCGTACCAGGCCGTCTATGGCGCCGCCGATCAGCTTGGAGGTGATGAACTCGTTGAAGCGGGAGGCCACGATGCCGATCTTGATGTTCTCCGATACCAGTTTTCCTTCGAATACCGTCATGATAGTTCCTTTCTGGGAAGTTGCTTGTTCGGTCAGGCTTGGGGATTCGCTAGGACGCTTGTCGCTGCTCATCGAAGCGCAGTAAATGCCCCATCTTCTCCTGTTTGGTGCGCAGGTAGAATTCGTCATGGCTGGTTAGGGGCATCTGAATGGGCACGCGTTCGGTAATCTGCAGCCCAAAGTCGCTCAGTTGGTACACTTTATCGGGGTTGTTGGTGAGCAGCCGCATGGTCTTTACGCCCAACTCGCGCAGAATCTGGGCGCCAATATAGTATTCGCGCAGGTCACCGGCGAACCCGAGGGCGAGGTTGGCCTCGAGGGTGTCCATGCCGTCGTCTTGCAGCTCGTAGGCGCGCAGCTTGTTCACCAGCCCGATGCCCCGCCCTTCCTGGCGCATGTACAGTACCACCCCGCGCCCCTCGGCTTCTACCTGGGCCATAGCCGCGGCCAGCTGCTGGCCGCAATCGCAGCGCAGGCTGCCGAACGCGTCGCCGGTCAGACATTCGGAATGCACGCGCACCAGCACGTCGGCGCCATCACCGATGTCCCCTTTCACCAGGGCCACATGGTGCTCGCCATTCAGCTTGTTCACGAAGGCGTGGGCGCGAAACGCCCCGTGGCGCGTGGGCATGGCCGTGTCGGCTACTTCCACCACATGGCATTCGTGCTTCTTGCGGTAGTCTTGCAGCGCCTTGATGGAGATGAACTTCAGATTGAATCGCCTGGCAAGCTCGATCAACTCGGGCGTGCGCATCATGGTACCGTCCTCGCGCATAATCTCGCAGCACAGACCGCATTCCTCAAGGCCGGCGAGGCGCATCAGATCGACGGTGGCCTCGGTGTGGCCGTTGCGTTCCAATACGCCATTGGGTTTCGCCATCAGCGGAAACATGTGGCCCGGGCGGCGGAAGTCGGTGGGTTGGGCGTCGGGCCTCACCACGGCCCGTGCGGTTAGCCCTCGTTCGGCTGCCGAGATGCCCGTCGTCGTATCAACGTGGTCGATAGATACGGTGAACGCCGTCTCATGATTGTCGGTGTTATCGGTTACCATCTGGGGAAATGCCAGCTTCTGACAGAGGTCGGCGGCCATGGGCATGCAGATGAGCCCCTTGCCGTGCACGGCCATGAAGTTCACGTTCTCGGTGGTGGCGAACTGGGCGGCGCAAATAAAGTCACCTTCATTCTCGCGGTCGGGGTCGTCGGTGCACAAGATGATCTTGCCGGCGCGCAAATCGTCCAGCGCCTCTTCGATGGTGCTGAACTGGAATGGTTTCTTCTCTTCCATAGGGCTGCTCCTTCTTTAGAATCCGTGCGTTGCCAGAAATGATCGGGTGATGCCGCCGCTGTCGACGGCCGTGGATGGAGGGGAGGAGGGTGTGGCGAGGAAGCGCTCGACATACTTTCCGATCAGGTCGGTTTCCAGGTTCACCTCATCGCCGATCTGCTTGGTGGGAAGGGTGGTTTCGGCGCGCGTGTGGGGAATGATGGACACGGCAAAGCTGTCTCTGGCCAGTCGCGCGACCGTGAGGCTGATGCCGTCGATGGCGATAGACCCCTTCATGATGATATGGCGCAGCGTTCTCTCGTCGGCATCGATGGTGTACCACACAGCATTGTCGTCGCGTTGGATGCGGAGGATAGTGCCCACCGCGTCGATGTGCCCCGATACCACATGGCCGCCGAATCGACCGTCGGCTGCCATGGCCCGCTCTAGGTTCACGGGGCTGCCAGCATGCAGGGAGCAGAGGTTGCTGTGGCGCAAGGTCTCGTGCATGACATCGGCGCTGAATTGGTTCGGGTCCAGCGAGGTGACGGTCAGGCAGACGCCGTTCACGGCAATGGAGTCCCCCAGCCGGGTGTTTTCAAGTACGGTGTGCGCCCCGATGGACAGGGTGGCCGAGTGGGCGCCGCGCCGCAGAGCCCGCACCGTGCCCACTTCCTCTACGATGCCGGTGAACATGGGTCCACCTCGCTTTCCAACAGGAGATCGGCCCCGAGGACGGTGACTGCGGGCGGGGAAAGATGCAGCCCGTCGGAGGGAAGCGCCGCCCCCCTGCCCGCTACGGGCCCCGGTGCCCCGTTCCCTCCAAATAGCTTTGGAGCAACGTAGGCCTGCACACGATTCACCAGCCCCTCGTCGGCAAGCGCGCCGTGCAAGGTGGGCCCTCCTTCGACGAGTACCGAATCGATGCCCAAGCTGCCCAGATGGTCGAGCAGGGCTGGAAGGTTCACTGCTGCCTTGTTGTCGGTCGGCGGCGATACCCACACTGAGCAGCCGGCGCGGCGCAGCGCGGCGAGGCGCCCGGCCCGGGCCTCACAGCCCTCGTGGCTAGAGGCGTCGGTCGGCGCGGTACTTGGCCGATGGTCGCGGGTCGCGTCGGCCTGCGACTCCGCCGCCACCGCCACCAGTGTCGGTATGGTGCGCGCCCCTCGCACAAGTTCTGCATCGAGGGGTAAGCGAGCGTGGGAGTCCACCACCACGCGCAGCGGTTGTCGCCACGGGCCGTCTTCCAGGCGGCAGGTCAGTGCGGGGTTGTCGGCCAAGGCCGTGCCGATGCCCACCATGACAGCCCCGAAGCGGTGCCGGTCGCGGTGCACCCGCGCCCGCGCTTCGGGGCCGGTGATCCACCGGGACGCTCCCGTGCGGGTGGCCACCTTCCCGTCCAGGGTCATGGCGTACTTCATCACCACCAGCGGCCGGCCCGTGGTGATGAAGTGGAAGAACGCCTCGTTCAGATGCTGGCACTCCTTCTCCATGATGCCAACATCCACGGTCAGCCCGGCCTCGCGCAGCAGAGCACAGCCACGGCCTGCTACCAATGGGTTGGGGTCGAGGGCTCCCACGACAACACGGGCGATACCCGCTTCCAGAATGCCGCTGGTGCACGGCGGCGTTTTGCCCCAGTGGCAGCAGGGCTCCAGTGTGACGTAGATGGTGCCGCCAGCGGTGCTTTCGCTACACGCGGCCAACGCTTCTCGCTCTGCGTGGGGCTGGCCGTAAGCGGTGTGCCAGCCCTCGCCGACGACCCGGCCGTCTTTCACGATAACAGCGCCTACGAGCGGGTTCGGGCTGGTCCAGCCCATTCCGCGCGCGGCAAGTTCCAAGGCGCGGGCCATGAAGGCCTCGTCCTGGGCGCGCTGTTCTGGTTTCGGAGTCATCGCTCACCTCCTTCGCATAGATGCGACCTTCGGACACCACTTCCGAAAAGATGAGCGGACCGCCTACGAAAAAAGCCCTGAAACCAAAGGTTCCAGGGCTCCATGTCATCCGCAACGTGCCCCGTAGGGGCTCGTCTATCTTCTTCCATCCAGACTGTAACTGTCGGCTTCGGAATTTCACCGAATCAGCCGCAGGCCGAGGGCCTGCGGGTCGTGGGCTGTACCACCGGTGGGGACTTTCACCCCGCCCTGAAGACCATGTTCAATTGTGGATCGATCATAGTACCCCTGGCGTGTTTGTGCAACCCATAAATTGATGAAGATGGTAAACGATAGGTTGATTCATCACTTTTGACGTGGGGTTTGTCATTTTTGTAATTGACGAACCGTGAATCAAAAGTGGGCAAATTGTGCGGCGGTTGTTACCTTGCGCCCTTGCATGGGAAAATGCGGATCGAAATCATCTGGAACTGTGTCAAAACGCAGGCGCGAAACGAAGCTGGCAGTTCCAGTCGCCTAGAGGGAAGGTATGTATGAAGAAGCTGTCCTTTGCCAAGTCGATTGCCGTGTTCGGACTGGCCGCTGTGTGCACCGTGGGCGTTGCCGGTTGTTCTGAGGCGAGCACCGACGGCACCGGTTCTACCTATACGGGCGGCGTGGCCGCTACCGTTAACGGCACCGAGATTCAGGAAGACACGATTACCACAGCAGTGGAGAACATTCGTACCCAGATGGGTCTGACCGAGGAGCAAGCCTGGGGCGAGTGGCTGGCCGAGAACGACTACACTCCCGAGAGCGTTCGCAAGGAGATGATCGACGGATACGTTGATCAGGAGCTGGTGAAGCAGGGGAGCGAGAGTCTGGACATTCACGCCGATGAGGCCGAAGTGAGCCAGTACGTTGACTCCATGCGTGCCAATTACGACTCCGACGAGGCTTGGGCGAATGCCCTCAACTCGGTGGGCATGACCGAAGAGCAGTACCGCGAGAACATCGCCCTCACGCTGGAAACCCAGCTGCTGAAGGAGAAGGTGGCTGAAGATGCCGCCGAGCCGACCGACGAAGATCTGCTTACCCTGGCCCAGACCTACAAGACTAGCTACGACGGCTCTCGAAAGAGCTCGCACATCCTATTCGACGCCAGCGACGAGGCCACTGCCAAAGAGGTGCTCGCCAAGATCAAGTCCGGCGAGCTCGATTTTGCCGCCGCTGCAGCAGAGTACTCGAAGGACACCGGCACTTCGGGCGATGGCGGCAACGTGGGCTGGGACAGCCTGAACAACCTGGTGACCGAATACACTACCGCTTTGAAGGAGCTGGGTAAGGACGAGGTGTCCGATCTGGTGACCAGCAGCTACGGCATCCACATCATCAAGTGCACGGACGTGTACGAGGCCCCGGAAACCTTGGAGAAACTCTCCGACCTTCCCGAGGAGTTCCAGGAGGCAGTGCGCTCTATGAGTGAGGCCCAGAACGACAGCCAGGCCTACTACACATGGCTCGAGGGCCAGCGCGAGGCCGCCGATATCAAGGTGAACGATATGCCCGAGGGGCTTCCCTACTACGTCGATATGGCGAACTTCCCGAAGGACGAGTCGAAGGACGAGTCGAAGGACGACGGCACGGGCATTACGGCGGTTGACGAGGATGGCAACCCGGTTGACATCGATCCGGTTGCAAGCGATAGCGGCGACGATGCGGCTCAGGGCGAAAGCGATGGTACTGCCGAAGCCCCCGTGGCCGAGGGTGTTGAAGAGGGCGCCGAGGGCGCCGAGGGAGAAGCTGACGAGGCTGCCCAGCAGATGGAGAACGGCGCTCAGGGAGACGGCCAGCAGCCCGCCGAGGGAGATGCCGCTGATGGTGATGCAGCTGGCAGCGGTGCCTCCCAGCAGCCTGCGGAAGGCGCGACCGAGTAGCCCTCCCTTCTATTGTTCCGAACGGAGCGTCCGCCGAGTTGTGGTGGGCGCTCTTTTTGTTTCATCGATGGTGATGAAAAAACTTCTTGAGTGGGCGGCGCTGCTGCGCTATACTTCTTAAACGCTTCGCCTGTGCGAAGCAAGGCTATGTGGAGAGGTGTCCGAGCTGGCCGAAGGAGCACGATTGGAAATCGTGTATGCGCCAAAAGCGTATCCGGGGTTCAAATCCCCGCCTCTCCGCCAGAGTTAATTCGCGAGCCGTTAAGGCTCGCTTCGCTATAGCGCCCCATCATGGCGCATCACCCCATGCGGAGGGGTGGCAGAGTGGTTGAATGCGGCGGTCTCGAAAACCGTTTCACCGGTAACCCCGGTGACGAGGGTTCGAATCCCTCCTCCTCCGCCAGTTTTTCCTGTTCAAACGGTATGCAATTGGCCCGAGTGGTCGCTAAGTGGTCGGGGATTCGAACCCTGCGAAGGCGAAACTGCCCAGTGGGCAGTTTCGGGTCGAGCGGAGCGAGGCCCCCGCGAGTTCGCCGAAGGCGAAGGCGCGTCGAATCCCTCCTCCTCCGCCATTTGGTTTTCCTAGTGCCGTTCGCTGATTTTGGCAACAGAATGAGCAGGTTGGTCATTTTTCCGCAGCTCTCCCTTCCTTACAATAGGGAAAATAAGGCTCGCGTCGAAGGATGTCTCCCATGCCGGTTGTTGATGCCCATTCCCATATCTACCCCGCGAAGATCGCCTCAAAGGCGTCGGATGCCGTCGGCGATTTCTATCATGTGGATATGGCTGCGCCTGTGGCCTCGTCCGAGGCTTTGCTCGCAGCCTGCGAGGGTACGCCTATCACCCACCATATCGTGCACTCGGTGGCCACGTCTCCCGGTCAGGTGGAGACTATCAACACGTTCATTGCCGATCAGTGCTTCATGCACCCCGAGTTCATCGGCTTTGCCACTATGCACCAGGACTATGTGGACGTAGAAGGGGAGATCGACCGCGCTATTCAATTGGGCTTGAGGGGCGTGAAGATTCATCCCGACACTCAGATGGTGAATATGGACGACCCGCGGCTCATGCGGCTGTACGAGGTGATCGAGGGCCGGCTGCCCATCGTCATCCACACGGGAGATTATCGTTACGACTACTCGCACCCGCGCCGGCTGCAGCGTATTCTGCGCACGTTCCCGCGTCTGAAGGTGGATGCGGCCCACTTCGGCGGCTGGTCCATCTTCGATTATGCCTTGGAGTACCTGGAAAACGAGAACTGCTTCGTGGATACCTCCAGCGCCCTGGAGTTCCTCGGGCCCCGTCGCACGGTGGAACTGGTGCGTGCCTATGGGCCCGACCGTGTCATGTTCGGCAGCGATTTCCCTATGTGGAGCCCCGCCTCTGAGTACCGCATGCTGGCGGCCATGCCCTTCACCCCCGAGGAGTTCGAGGCCATCACCTGGAAGAGCGCCATGCGTTTTATCGGGGAGGAGTCTTAGAATTCTGATGGCCCTCGAGGGGAGCTACCCCGGCGGCTTACGCCTTTCGATAGTGGAGCCAGTCAGCGGAAAAGGGAGAACCCCGGCACTTTGCCCAGGCCGGGGTTCTTTACTGTTTGGGCCAGAGGGATCGATTGGCGCGCGGGAAATTCTGAGGGTCCCGCGCGCCAAAATGGCGCCGTTTAAGCCTGCTCGGCGAGATATTTGCCCGTCAGATACCCATAGGTGAGGGCCGCGGCGTGGCTGGCTCCCGACAACGTGAAGGGGTAGTCCTCCACGAAGCGTCCGCCTTGCACGTTGCCAACGGCAAACAGGCCGGGAATGGGCTCCATGTCGTCGTTGAGCACGCGAGCATTGTCGTCGGTTACGAGGCCGCCCATGGTAACGAGCAGTCGCATGCAGCTCACATCTTCCACCGACGTGTGCTTGAGCATATCGTAGGTGATCGCGTAGAAGGGAGGATCGACCACGGGGAACATCTTCTCTGCTGCCTTGCCGAAGTCCTCATCGACTCCTTTTTCGCACAGTTCGTTGTAGCGCGCGACCGCTGCGGTTAAATTCTGGGTGGCATCTGCGCTGAGTTCCAGCTGAGAGGCGAGCTCTTCGAGCGTGTCGGCTTGGGCCGAAAAGCCCTCTCCGTCGCCGTAGCTGCGAATATTTGCCATGATCACGTCAAGCATCGGGTACTGCTCGGGCCAATGGCTGTCTATGATTTGGAAAACCTTGCTGCCTGGTTGGTTCTGCATGACCTTAGCGATATTGGTCATGCTGAGGTCTTCGTTGGTGAAGCGCTCGCCGTGCTCGTTGACCTGCAGGAAGAACTCCTGGCCGAACTGGAGGATATGAGCCATTACCGCATGGGGTCCCACGTCCAGGTGGCCGCCGACGTTCATGCCCATCTGCTGGCCGTCGCCGGTATCGGCGGGGTTGCCGTCGTGATCCGTCACCTCGTATGAGAACAGGAATTTGTCCTGGTTCTTCAGAATCCACGGAGCATACTGCCCCAGCATTTTCTCGTTGTGGGAATAGCCGCCCGTGGCGAGCACCACGCCCTTGGAGACACGATAGCGCGTGTAGCCCTCGCCCTCATCATTGCGGCAGATCACGGCGGTTATCTGGCCGTCAGCAGTCTCGAGCTTCACGGCTGGCGAATAGAATTGCACCTGCGCGTTGCCGGTGGCCACGGCTGCATCGACATTGGCCTGCAGAATGGGCGTATGGGTCTCGTCTCCTCCGCTGATGCAGCAGCATCCGGCAAAGAGGCGCTCATGGTCGATGCCGAAGCGATAGATGCCGCTCGTGAGCGTATCGGCGCAGACGAACAACTGGCTAGGATCTTCGGGAAGCTCATCTTCCATGCCGAGCCACAGGAGTCCGTCGTATGCGGAGGTGTACCACTCGAAAGCCTCTCCGCAGTTCTTCAGCCACTTCGTGGTTATGCGATAGTCTGCGCGATGCGACATTTGCGTCATGAGCTCGTTGGCCACCTCGGTGGGGCTGATGTCCTCGATTCCGATGGAGCGCGTCTTCTCGGTGCCGAAGGCGGCGAACATGTTCGAGCGAGCACTGGGCTTGCTGCCCTTCTCGACGCCGACTACCTTGAGTCCTCCTTCAGCGGCAGAACGCAGGGCTCCTACCCCCGCCACGCCCAGGCCGACCACGCACACGTCGCAATCAACCGTCTCGATGATCTTGTCCTCGGGGATGTCGGTTTCCACCAGGGTGCCAGTGTCAGCGAGGGCGGTCTGGTCGTCGCCAGCTGCCTCGGTTGGCTGCTTCGGGGCGCAGCCGGCGAGGCCTGCACCGGCAGCTGAAGCGCCCGCCAGACCGAGTGCTGCTAAAAAGCTTCGGCGGCTGATCGTTCCCTTCTTCCCAAAATCCTTCATCGTCACGGTACCCTCCTTTTGTCGTATATCAGGACGGCACCTATATCACCGCATTCGGAAGTCGCGCAAAACAGGAGAAACGTATGAAATACAAGAAAAAAGCACCCTATACGAAAAGTACGACAATCATCTGACCAGGTGGTTTATTCCTTCGAGGTCGTTTCAACGAGCGAGATAAGCTCTTGGCGCGAATGGACGCCGCATTTGGTGTAGACGTGCTGCAGGTGAGATTTCACCGTGCTCTCGCTGATTACGAGCTTCTCTGCAATGTAGGGGGCGCTTCGTCCGACGATATAGAGATTGAACACATCGCGTTCGCGAGCAGTCAGGCCCATGCTGTCGCTGAATGATTCAAGGGGACGACCCGAGAGCGAGGTGAGCTTCGCGCCGCCGCTTGCGGACAACAGCAGCGACATGGTTCGATCCTCCAGAATCCAAATGGATGCCACGACGAGCAGAAGGGCCATGAAGAGCATGGCGACCCTGCTTGCGATGTGGGGTCCGAAAAAAGCGGAAGCCA
>Ga0209694_1001395_pt1 | contig 26793 bp, 31 predicted proteins | sample GluameincwithD2O_FD_187499 | JGI IMG/M metagenome (GOLD analysis project Ga0209694, IMG submission 187499) | Mouse cecum microbial communities from Vienna, Austria - Glucosamine amended microcosms incubated with D2O (SPAdes) (version 2) | ecosystem: Host-associated > Mammals > Digestive system >... | reverse complement strand
AACCGATGAAGATTTGAAGCAACAAGGAGTGAAACAGGTTTGATAACCTACAAATAAGCGATTATCCCAAACACTGCCGTCTTGGGAAGTCCGAAACTTTAGGCCGTTCTTCGGAGCGGCCTTTTTTTATGCCCAAATTTTGGAGGAAGCCATGTATATAGAAAACGATGACAAGATCTGCATGAACTGCCAACACCGCGACTTCGCCCACGAGGTGGAGCTGCCCGTCAAGCGGCCCTGGGGCTGGAGCATGGAAGTCTGCGCGCCGTGCCTTATCGAGGCATCTGAATGTGATGCCGGCCCCGGCGTCCACATGTATGCCGAGGACGGAGATTGCCGTTATCATGCCGATGCCTTTGAGCCATCCGACTTTTACATTGAGGAAATCCATGCCCGCGCCGCGAACGAATAGGAGGACGACATGATCCGCAACCTGATTCTGGACATCATCCAGATCTACGCCGTTATAAGCGGCATTGCCGTGGCGCTTTTCGCTTTCTAGCCATGTGGAAAGCTTATCTTGTGGCCGTGGGCTTACACCTTGCCCACGGCTTTTTCATGTCACTGGAGGACATACTATGGCCGTAATCGTACCAATCATCTGCCAGGCCACAGGCCGCAAGGGCGTGGAAGTCCAGGGCCTGCCCACGAAGCACGGGCATAAAAAGACATACCGCGCATATGAGCCGGACGCCTTTGCCAAGGCATTGAAGGCTTGGGAAGAAGACAGACAAAGAAACGTGGTTATCCGCTTTGCCCTTGCGAGGTGCGGCAATGCCTGAGCCGACAACAAAGCCGGAATTAAGTCGCCAGGAATGGCTTGAATTGAGACGATCCGGAATTGGCGGATCGGATATGCCGTCAATTCTGGGCATCGATCCCTTTGGAGGATCCGCTTATGGTGTGTGGCTTTCAAAGGTGCAAGGCAAATATAAAGAGGAAGAAAACCCCGATATAAACAGGGGCAACTTTTTGGAACCGATAATCAGGGACTTGTACCGCAAGGAAACTGGCAACGAAGTCCAGACCCCGCAACTACAAAGACATAAAGTCGAAACCTGGGCAATCGCCAACATCGATGGGCTGATACTTCCCGAAGATGGCGCACCGGGCGTTCTTGAAATCAAAGCCCCACGCGCCAGCCGGTTTTATGCCCTGGAAGACTATGGCGTCCCCGACTACTATCAGGTTCAAATCCAGCACTATCTTGGTGTTACCGGTCTGCAATGGGCGCATTTTTGCGCGTGGAACGCGGACGCCTTCCGGTTGCTGATTGTGCGCGTGGAACGGGACCAGGAATTGATAAACCTGATGTGGAAAGTGGCAAGGGAATTTTGGCAAGCCAACGTACTTACGGGCATCCCCCCGGAAAATCCGGCTGGGCCGACTATCAGGCTTCCCCCATTGGAGCCAAAGCTCATGCTCATGGAAAGCCCGGAATGGGAGGAGGCCGCAAGCGAATGGCGCGAGGCGAAAGGCATCCTGAAAGAAGCGGAAAAATATGAGGCAGAATGCAAGGAGAAACTTGTAAAAATGGCAATCGAAGCCAGACGGGCCAAGGTCAAAGGTTTTGATGTGACCGTAAGCATAGACAAGAACGGCGTCCCCCGCGTGAGGGACGGCAAAAAAGAGGATGAAGCTGCATGAGTCAGACAGCGGTTGAAATAATGAGCGACAGCGCAATGGCGGCAATGCCGGCTGCCATGCCGGCGATTGTGGATCCTGTGGCGATAGCGGCAGCGGAAGAGGCAAAGGCTCTTGTGCAGGCCGCATATACCATTGCAATGCACCGGCCAAGAAATGTGATGCAGGCAAGGCAAAAAATTCTGGACGCCTGCAAACGCCCGGGCTTTGCCAGAAAAGTCGAATATCAAAAACCTGTAGGCGGGGGCACAGTTACCGGGCCATCCATACGCTTTGCCGAACTTGCGGTTCAGCAATGGGGCAACATCAGGGTTGATACCACCACCACTTTCGAAAGCGAGGAAGTCAGAAAAATCCGGGTGCAGGTTCTGGATCTGGAAACCAATGCCTGCTTTGGCCGTGTGATAACCGTCAACAAGACCATCGAGCGGTCAAACCCCAAGGGGCGTGAAATCTTGAGGGAACGGACGAACACAAAGGGCAATCCGGTTTACATCCTGAAGGCGACCGAGGAAGAGCTTGCCACCAAGGAAGCCGCCGCCATTTCCAAAGTTGTCCGCAACGAAGGTTTGCGCCTTATCCCGGAGGACATAATCGAGGAGGCTCTTGAAACGGCCAAGGCTGCTATTCGCGGGGAATTTGAGAACGACCCTCAAGGTGTTATCCGCAGGCTTTGCGACAGCTTTGCCGAATTCCGCATAACCCCGGATGACTTGTCGGAATATCTTGGCTGCCACATAGACAAGGCAAAGTCCGACCAGGTTGAGGATTTGCGCCACGTCTATACCGCAATCAAAACCGGCGAGGCACGCTGGTCAGATTATGTCAAAAAAGATGATGCTGGCGAAAATGCTGCAAAGGCAACATCAAGCACAGCCGCCAACCTGAAAGAGAAGCTTCAATCCGCGCAATCAAAGCCGACACAGACAACAGAAAAAAACGACAAAAAGCAGAAGTCCAATCTTGATGCGGGCGACATCCTCTGCCCGCGCGAAAACTCGGACGGCAGCCAACGCATAGTCGAAATGTCCGATTGCGAGAAGTGTTCACAACGCGTGGGCTGCCCGGCGCACAAGAAAGATGAAGACAGCGATCTCGGACTGTAAACATAAGGCCGCGCAATGCGGCCTTTCACTTTCAAGGAGTACAGACCATGGCCAAAGCCTTGCCGAAACGCGCAAATCCCTCAAGGCCGAAATTGATGTTTTGCAGGACAAGCTGAATGAAGCCGCGAAGATTTTCAGATCCGGCAAATCCGATCCTGTCCCGGTCAAGTGTGATGTCATCCAGGACTGGAACACGGACGAGCTTGTCTGGGTGTCTGCGGATGAAGAGGCCCGCGAGCTTCAGCGGCGCAAGATGACGCCGGAGGAGAGGCAACCGAGTCTGTTTCGTGAGCCGCCAAAATAGAGGGGAGGCAGTACCGTGGCTCTCTCTTGCAGTTGCGATTATGAGCCTGAACCGGGCATGAAATGCTGGCAAACAGGCAAAGACTTCTCCAAGATGCCGCTACTTTCACGGCGGAAGAGATGCTGTTCCTGCAAAAAGCTGCTCGAACCCGGCTCTGACGTAGTGAAAATCGAAAGGAATAAAATTCCCGACACGGATGTCGAGGTCAGAATATACGGGGAAGATGGCGAAATACCGCTTGCCCCTTGGTATTTATGCGCAAAATGCGGGGAAATCTATCTGACTCTCGTTGAAATCGGCTACGAGTGTATCTATCCGCCAGATACTCTTGCCGCCCAAAAGGAATATTGGGAACTGACTGATTTTGACCCGGATAGATACAAGACCTAACCGCCCCGCAAGGGGCTTTTTGTTACCCGGAGGAGCAAAGAGAGGCAATATAAAAATGGATAGAATTAAACCCTGCCCGTTTTGTGGCTTTGACGGTGGAAACGAATGCCTGCCAGTAAAGACAGATGAATATTTTACATATTACGCAGTGGCGTGCGCCGATTGTTTTGCGCGTGGCCCGCGCAATTCTAGACCTGAAAAGGCCATCGAAAAATGGAACAGTCTCCTGCGCCGCGATGAATACGAAAGATTGCAAGAAGATTTTGACGCAGCGGCACGAGGCGCGGCAGATGAATCTGTAAAAGCTGTAGAGTTGGAGGAAGAAGCCGATTGGCTTGCGAGACAACTGACAAAAATTGAAGATATTCCATGCCCGGAACATCCATGTTCGCGTTCTGGAAAAGACGGCTGTTTACAGTGCTGGCGCGAAGCCGCCCATAGAGCCGTGGAGTCAAAGCCCGACCTTTTCGACCACCTTGCCGAACATCCAGATACAAAACTTGCGCCGGAGGGGTAATGAACCGCTATCGCATCAAAATTGTGTGGCGTTACAGTAGTGAGCGATTCAGCATCCAGAAAAAGGGCTTCCTTTTCTGGAAAGAACTCACTTACACCTCGACCCTGAAAGAGGCGCAGGAGTACATAAACTATCTGAAAAATGCCGAATATCAAATATGGCAGTTCAATCGGGAACAGGAGGAACAATGCGAAAAATTGTGATTGCCTTTTGTCTGGCCGACATTAGCGAGTCCTCGTCGGACGTGAGGGAGAAAAAGGAATGAGCGAATCCATTATGGATCAACTTTTCGCGGCCTGCGAGGCAGCCGATATTCCCATTTACGGCACGGATTTTCTTTGCCGGACGCTTGCCATTTTGTATTGCTATGGCGGCGGCCCTGGCGCCGAGTCCTTCCGCGGGCCGGTTGGCCATGCCGTGGCCATGAAAGCCGGGGCCATGCTTGACGAGGCCATCCAGAAAAAAGATTGGCCAATACTTGAAAAGTTCCGGGCTTATGTCCGGGAACTGCAAACTGATCGCGCGCCCTGGCTTGCCAGGACGCTAGACAAGCTGAATATCCCGGCCAAAGAAATACGCTTTTGTGAATGCGTCCAGCCAAAATCGCCCAAGGGGGCATGATGATATACGGTTACATCAGGGTCAGCAGCGACAAACAGACCGTAGAAAATCAACGCTTTGAAATAAATAACTTTTGTCAAAGACAGAATCTTGCTGTTGATGGCTGGATAGAGGAAACCATCAGCGGCACAAAGGCATACAGCAAGCGTGAGCTTGGCAAATTGCTCAAAAAAGTGAAAAAGGATGACCTGATAATATGCGCTGAATTGTCGCGGCTTGGCAGGAGTCTTTTCATGATTATGGAGATTCTGAACATCTGCATGAGCAGGGAATGCAAGGTCTGGACAATCAAGGACAATTACCGGCTTGGCGAGGATATCCAGAGCAAGGTTCTGGCTTTCGCCTTTGGCCTGTCGGCGGAAATCGAGCGCAATCTCATAAGCCAGCGCACAAGAGAGGCGTTGACGCGCTTGCGCGCCGAAGGCAAGACGCTTGGCAGGCCGGTGGGCAAGCTTTCAGGCCATATGAAATTGACCGGTTATGAAGAAACGATACGGACATTGCTGGAAAAGGGCCTGCCTGTATGCAAGATTGCCAAAATATTGAAAGTGAACAGGACCACGGTATTTAATTACATGAAAAGATATATGGGCTATGAAGTTGACGAGGAATCTTCAAGGATCCATCGGCTTTACGGAATGCGGAATCATCCCAGACAGCCCTTGCCAGAAAACTTTTTAGATCTGTATAGCCAATATCGGCAAAAAAAGATCACCGGTTTTGAAGCGGCCAGACAGCTTGGCTGGCCACCAACGAAATTTTATACGATTTCGAGAAGATATACTGTGGAACATCCCGAATGCTGATTTGTCACTATTCCATTTGTCACAAAATTATTTGTCGCTCAAAAATCGGCAAAATTTTTGTTGCAAAGACGGAGGAACAATGCCAGTCCAACTAGCTCCTTGCCCTTTTTGTGGCGGTAACAACATAACGATAAACGTGCTTTTGCCGCCGTTTCGCGCCTACTGCAAGGACTGCGGGGCCGAAGGCCCCGATTCCACGATTTCGCCCGAAATGGCTTTGCTATACTGGAACACTGCTGGCTGCCCTGGCAAGCTCACCTGGACAAAATCCCGGCCCACAGAGCCGGGCTTTTATTTTTACAAGCGCGACAGCAAGGTTTTTATAATCCGGATCTGTTTTACCGAGTCTGGCCTGATCAATCCCGTACCTTCATGGGAAGGCCAACTTTGGGCCGGCCCGATCCCGGAACCTGAGGAGGTGTAAGATGCCAAGTGATCACTACATCAAAAAAGAAGATATAGCCGAGCTTTTCGGCACAACATCGGGCGTGGCGGAAGAAACGCTGAAAAAAGCCGGCGTGATGCCGATTGACCTTGGCCGTGGGCGCGGCTGCGGCAAACGCTGGCTTCTGTCGGCGGTCATGAACGCAATTCAAAGCATCCACGAGAAAGCCCAGCCGCGTCCCGCGCGGCCCCGATCGCCAAAACTCAAAGGTGGCCATATCGGTCTCGCCAGTATGTCAGCCAGAGATATCGAAAAGCTAGTCCGTCAGCCTCTTGCATCCCATCCAACCATCCAGTAACTTTTGCGCCAGACGGTTTGGCGCATGATGGAGTCTTTATCATGGCCATAAGAGAGCGCAAAGGCAGGGCAAAGCCCTGGCAATGCTACTGGAATAATCCATATACGGGAAAGCGCGAAAGCCAGTCTTTCGCGACAAGGGAAGAAGCGGAAAAAGAAGACTCCCTCGTCAAGCATCGGCTACGCTTCGAGAGGGAGTCTTTCAAGCATGAAAACAACGAAAAGGAGGTAAATCAGGAAATAACGCTGGAACAGGCGTTTTTGCTGTACCTGCGAGAAAAACAGTTTAGCGGCAAAACGTTGGAATGGCAATTTTATATTATGCGATTGCCATTGAAAATGTATGGGAATTCACCCGTGGACAAAATTTCTGTCGCGGAAATAACCGCTTTCAGGGACAAGTTAAGCAACACCGAAGTAAAGGCAACAACCATCAAGGCTTATCTGGGCGGCCTGAAAGCCTTGTTTCGCTGGTGTGCTGAAAACGGCTTTTGCGAAATGCCGCAATTCCCAAAATTGCCGAGGGCCAGGCAGGAACGGTTTATCCCCCCAACGCCTGCGGAACTGGAAGCGATATTACAAGCCGCGCCACAACATATTCAGAGAGTTGTCATTATCGGAGCCCAACTTGGAGCGCGTGTCGGGCCAAGTGAACTATTCCGGCTGACATGGAAAGACGTTGATCTGACCCAGGGCATAATCCGAATCCACGGCGCAAAGAAAAATCCGAATGCGCCGTGGCGGGAGGTGCCAATTCGGCAAAGCCTGATCCCGATTATGGCTCGGTGGGCAATGCAAGATAAAAAAGATGATATGGAATATATCATTCATTATGGCGGAAAGCCCGTGCAATCAATAAAAAAGTCCTGGGCCAATACGTTGGCCCGTGCCGGGATAACGCGCCGTATTCGCCCATACGATTTACGACACGCCTTTGCCACCGAGCTTGTGGCTGCCGGCGTTGATATTGGGACAGTCGCCAAACTTATGGGGCACTCAGGTCCAACTATGCTTCTGGAGCATTACCAATTTGTAATGGACAAGCAAAAGCGCAAAGCAGTAGAAGGCTTGCCGGATTTGCTTCATGTGCCCAAGCCATGTGCCCAGAAAAATAAAGGGACTTACGATTTGTCGTAAGTCCCTGAAATATCTGGTGGAGCTGAGGAGAATTGAACTCCTGACCTCTTGAATGCCATTCAAGCGCTCTCCCAACTGAGCTACAGCCCCAACAGAGAACTTTTTATATGACCATCCTTCAAAGGTCAAGCAATATTTATAAATTTGGAAAAAATTTTTTTTGATTTGGAAAATATATCCATAAATTCAGCCAGTTGTCCAAAAATAGAAACATTTTTTCATGTCAGGCCAAATATTCAACAAGCGTGCCACAGTTGGCAATTGGCAAATATCCAGGGGAGAATTGCATTTGGCGAAGCGGCATCCGGCCAATGCGCTTGACTATGACATTTTGCGCATGAGAATATCCCCTGGCAACAAGGCAAGGTTTCTGCTGCGCTGGACACGGCTGATCATGCCGGGATTTGAAATAGCGGTGTGACGGGCGTTCGGGAATACATGTCGCAGCATTGCGGCTTTGCCTGCCAGGGCACGCTTGTCCCGCCAAAAAGTTTTGTCCGCGCAAGGATGCTTTATTTTGCAATATCACGTCAGCGGCGTACATTGCGAAGATGGAATTTATTGGCCAAAAAATTATTGAGATTGAAAATGGCTGAAGATTTTTTTTATGGATCGCTTGCCAGCGCCAGGAATGCGGCATCGATTTCGAAGAGAGGAATGGCTCTTTGCCGTGTGTTCGCGGCTGTGCCAAAGGGCTTGCGCGGCATCCGCGAAAAGGCCGGCTTGTGCCGGAAAGAGATGTCCATGCCCATGGGGGGGGGCCTGCGAACCCTGTATCTGTTGCTTTTTATTGCCTGCATCGCAATTTGCGAAAATGCCGCGGCAGCCGACAATGCGGTGACAGCCAGGGAAATCTTTGCAAAAATGCCCGAAAGCATTTTTGAAAGCACGGCCGAGGGGCTGGATGACAAGGACAAACAGGATTTGCTGAATTGCGGCCGGTCGGAATTTTGGGAAATTATTCAGGAAACGCCTGACGCCATGGTTTTTTCAAATCTGCCCTTTGGGGAAAAGACCATGGGTTTGCGCCTGTTCCGCAATGAGATCGATGGGTCGACATTTATCGCGGCCGGCACAATGGATGATCCGGTATGCACAATCGAGTTCTGGAAAAACGATGCTTTTGGGCGGCTCGTGCCTGTTGACGGCCCGGACGAGCCGGCAATCTCCGATTTTTTGAAAAAAGGCCGCAAGCTTCCCCGCAATGCCCAGGCCACAATCCTGGTCTGCCTGGATATTGGCGGCGTGGTGGCCAGGCCTGTTTTCTGGAATAAAAGGGGAATGCTCGACATTCCCCTTGACAATGCGGTCAATTTCAAATGGGAAAATGGCAAGTTTGAAAAAGAAATAACGCCCATCCGCTAGCGCTTTAAACGCCATTGCGGTTTGACAAGCCAAAGCGGAATTGCTCGCGGGCTATCTTTGCAGCCAGTTTTCCAGATTGGCCTGATAAACTTCCCTTTCCATTCTGGATTTGTCATACCAGCCGGCCGCCATTCTTTGCCTTGCGGCTTCTGCCAGAATTACTGCCGCGGCCACGGAGACATTCAGGCTCTGGATCATGCCCAGCATTGGGATATAAATTTCGCCGTCGGCATGGGCCAGCAAATCTTCCTCAACGCCTTCATGCTCATTGCCCAGAATAATGGCCGTGGGCCGCAGAAAATCCCATTCCCACAAGGATTTGGCCGTATCCGAAAACGAGGTGGCGAGGATCTGGAACTTGTCCTTTCGCAATTCCGCAAACATTTCGCCCGAATTCTTGTGCCGGACTGTATCCACCCATTTCCTGGCAGATGCCGAGCTTTTGCGCCCAAGTATGGGAAAGGCTGTTCTGGTATAGTGCAGATGAACGTTCTTGATGCCGAAAGCATCGCATGACCTGTAAATCGCCGAAACATTGTGCGGATCGTGAATATTGGACAGCACAAGCGTAAGATCCGGCTGCCTCCTGGCCAGGACGGCTTTCATCTTTGCAAGGCGTCGCGGCGTGATTGAGCCGCTTTCGCGAATTTCGTCTCCGCCTGCGGGCCCCTGTTCCGTATTTGTAAGAATATCTTTTGACATGAAAACTATTTGGCAGAAAAAAGTTTGCAAGGCAAGCGCATTGCAAAACCGGAAAATTTGGCTTAAAAAATAAGGCATATATTTATGGCAATTTAAAATTCGTATTGCCATGCCGACTGCATGCCATACTCGTCCGGCAAATTTTATCCTGGAGCGCGCCATGCCAAAATTTCGCGTCTTGCCCCTGCTTGTCCTGGCAATCCTTGCCGGGATATCGCTTTTCTTTCCCGATGCAATCTGGGCCGCGGGCCATGACCATCCCACAATACCCGGAAACCAGATTTCCGCTGTCTGGGTCATCCCCTTTGCCTGCATGCTCCTGTCAATTGCCATCATGCCGCTTGCAATGCCGCATTTCTGGGAGCATCACTTCGGCAAGATAGCGGTCTTCTGGGGGCTCGCCTTCCTTGTGCCCTGTTTTCTTGTCTATGGCCTGGGCACAGCCATGTACGAGGCCCTGCACATAATCCTGCTGGACTATATTCCTTTCATAGTCCTGCTTTTCGCCCTCTTCACCATTGCAGGCGGCGTGCGGCTCAAAGGCTCGCTGGTCGGCACGCCCGTGGTCAACACGGGCATCCTGGCTGTCGGCACAATCCTGGCCAGCTGGATGGGAACCACAGGCGCTGCCATGCTGCTTATCCGTCCGCTTCTGCGCGCCAACGCCCATCGCAAATACCGTGTCCATTCCGTGGTTTTTTTCATCTTCCTGGTTGCGAATATCGGCGGCTCCCTCACGCCATTGGGCGATCCGCCGCTTTTCCTCGGCTTTCTCAAGGGCGTAAGCTTTTTCTGGACAACAGTGCACCTGTTTGTGAAGACAGTCTGCATGTCCCTTGCGCTGCTGGCCATCTTCTTCATTGTTGACTTCATCCTTTACAACAGGGAAGGCCGCCCGAAACCGCCACACGATCCCGGCGCGGCCGAAGAAAAGCTCGGCCTCGAAGGCACAATCAATCTGCTTTTGCTCCTCGGCGTTATCGGGGCCGTGCTGTTCTCGGGCATGGTGAATTTCGGCACCTGGCTGACAATTTACGGCGTGCCGGTCGAAGGCCAGAATCTGTGCCGCGATCTGTTCCTGCTTGTGCTGGCCGGCCTTTCATGGAAGTTTACCAGCCGCAAGTCCCGTGAAAAGAACGGCTTTTCCTGGGCGCCAATCGAGGAAGTGGCCAAGCTTTTCTTCGGCATCTTCCTGAGCATGATTCCGGCGATCTCAATTCTCAGGGCCGGCACAGAAGGCGCGCTTGCCCCGCTCATCAAGATGGTCTCCACCCCCGACGGCCAGCCGGTCAACGCCATGTACTTCTGGCTTACTGGCGCGCTTTCGAGCTTCCTGGACAACGCGCCGACCTACCTTGTCTTCTTCAACACCGCAGGCGGCGACGCCCAGCATTTGATGACGGATATGGCGACAACCCTGATCGCAATATCCGCGGGCGCTGTGTTCATGGGCGCGAATACCTATATCGGCAACGCGCCGAACTTCATGGTGCGCTCCATCGCCGAAAACCAGGGCGTGAAAATGCCAAGCTTCTTCGGCTACATGGTCTGGTCAATAGGCATCCTCGTGCCGCTCTTCCTGATTCTGACCTGGCTGGTGTTTATTTAGTGGAAATATGAGTTATTGCAAAGTTTTCGCAATATAAATATTATCAGGCCCGGCATATATGCTGATGCCGGGCCTGACATTTATAATAAAATCAAACGGAGAATTTTGTCATGGATAAGCAAGTCGCGGATCTGATGAAGGATCAGGTCAACAAGGAATTTTATTCGGCCTATCTTTACCTGGATATTTCCAACTATTACTATGAAAAGAACCTGGACGGCTTCGGCCACTGGTTCATGCTTCAGGCCAAAGAAGAACAGCAACACGCCCTGAAAATACTCAAATATTTGCAGGACAATAACGAGAAGGTGAAGCTGGAGACAATTCCGGCCCCGGAATTCAATTTTACCAATCTGCGCGAACCCCTGGTCGCCACCCTCAAGCACGAACAGTATGTTACCGGCCTTATTCACGCCATTTCCAAAAAAGCCCGCGAGAGCGACGATTTTCGCAGCTATCAGTTCATGGAATGGTTTGTGGCAGAACAGGGCGAGGAAGAAAAGAACACCAGCGACCTGATTGCCAAATATGACCTTTTTGGCGATGACCCCAAGGGCCTTTACCTGCTCAATAACGAGCTCGGCGGCAGGACGGAGACAGCCGAAGCCGCCACTGCCTGATTTTCCTTCAAATTTTTAAAAACAGAATGGCCGGTTATTCCGGCCATTCTGTTTTTTTTTTGGCAAAAATCTGTCACCGGTTTGGTCTATGCCCTGTCCGACGGCGCGGCCGCCTTGCCGGCGATTTTCCTTTCCATCCTGCCCATGAGCAGGGGGGAGAGCAGGCCAAGCGCGCAAAGGGCGATCAGGGCCCAGCACAGGGGGGTGGAGAAGAGGATCGAGGGATCGCCGTCGCTCAGAAGCAGGGACCGCCGCAAGCCTCTTTCGCCGATTGGGCCAAGGATAAGGCCCAGAACAATGGCAGTGGAATTCATGTCGAACTTGCGGGCCAGGTAGCCTATGCCGCCAAAAATCAGCATGATGACGACTTCAACCACATTGTTGTGAATGGCGTATGAACCGACAACGCAAAGCAGGAAAATGGAAGGAATCAGAATGGCATCGGAAAGGCGCGATATCTGGGCAAAGCCCTTGCAGCCAAGCATGCCGATGCCGAGCATGAAAAACTGCACCAGGACAAAGCCGGCAAAAAATGTATAGGTCATGCCTGCATAGGTTGTGAACAGTTCGGGCCCGGGCTGCAGGCCCTGGATGATCAGGCCGCCCATCAGGACGGCGGTTACGGATTCGCCGGGAATGCCCAGGGTGAGCATGGGGATTAATGAGCCGCCTGTTACGGCATTGTTGGCAGCTTCCGAACCGGCCACGCCCTCGATTGAGCCCTTGCCGAACTCTTCCCTGTGGCGCGAAAAACGCCTGGCTTCGTTATAGCCCAAAAAACAGGCAATGGATGCGCCAGCGCCCGGCAAGATGCCGATAATGTTGCCAATGATCCAGGAACGGATGATTGTGGGCGAAAGGCGCCTGATTTCGGGAAAGCTCAATGCAAACTTGTTTTTGAATTTGGTTGCGGCTGGCCTTGCCCTTATTTTTCTTTCCGCAAGCATGAGAACCTGCGACATGGAAAAAAGACCTATCAGGGCGCAGGTGACGTCCACGCCATTATAAAGCGCGTTTTGCCCAAACATGAAACGCGGCACGCCTTCCATGGGGTCCATGCCCACTGTGGAAATCAAAAGACCAAGCACGCCGCTCATCAGGCCCTTGAGCATTGATTTGGAGCTTACGCCCGCAATGATGGTCAAGCCGAAAAGAGAGAGCCAGAAATATTCGGGGCTTTTGAATTTCATGGCCAGCTGGGCCAGCGGGGGCGAGAAGAAATACAGGGAAATGCAGCTTAAAAGACCGCCGCAGAAAGAGGCAAGGCAGGCGACTGTAAGCGCCCGGGCGGCCTCGCCTTTAAGGGTCAGCTGGTAGCCTTCGATTGCTGTCGCTGCGGAGGCCGGCGTGCCGGGCGTATGAATCAGGATGGCGCTGATTGAGCCGCCAAAAATCGCGCCGCAATAAATTCCGCCAAGAATGATCAGGCCCGTTGCCGGGTCCATGCCGAAGGTGACAGGCAGGAGCAGGGCCACGCCCATTGCGGCCGAAAGGCCCGGCAAGCAGCCTATGGTAACGCCAACCGCGGTGGCCAGGGCCATTGCGAAAAGATTGAGCGGGCTCATGGCATGGAGGAAGCCCGCTCCCATCAGAGACAAGGTATCCATAAAAGGGCCTCCTGAATGTTAGCTGAAAAGAACGCCTCCGGGCAGCGGCACTTTGAGGAACAGGGTAAAGACCCCGTAAATCAGCGCGCCCATTACAATTACGGTGCAGGCCAGGGGCAGGGGGCGAACCTTCAGGCCCAGGAGCGTGCAGACAAGATAGATGGCGCCCGCAATATAAAAGCCCAGATAGTGCAATAGCACCAGGTAGGCGATTGCGCCGAAAACCACGAAAAAAAATTGCAGCGGCACAAAGCCGCTGAATACTTCCGGCAAATCATTGATCAGCTGGCGCATTTTCGAGGCCGGGGAATACATTCGCCAAAGGCAGCGCAAAAGATAAAGGGTGTTCAGGATGGCCAGCCCGGAAATGAGGCAGAGGGGGTAAATTTGCGCGGCTGCCTTGAGCTGGAGAGCAAGATAAAGAAAAAGCGCGCAGGTGGCGTAAATGATTGTTATCGTGCCAATATCCGATCTGGTCATTATTTTCCCCGCTGTGCTTGACGCATTAAACGGACGGCACCAGTTGATGCCGTCCGCATGGTTATTTTATAAAATGACAGGGAATTACCTGTCAGTTTTACTTGCTGTACAACTTTGAAACCGTGTCGCGGCAGAATTTTTCCTGTTCGGCTATAAGGTCGGCATACTGCTTGTTATCCTTGAAATCCAGGTTCAGGCCGGCCTTTTTGTGGGCCTCAATATTTTTGGGATCCTGCATTGTCTTGCGGAAAGCCTCGACATAGAAATCAATAATTTCCTGCGGGGTGCCCCTGGGGGCTACCAGGCCGCGGGCCGCGCCATACCACTTGTCATAGAATCCTTCTTCTTTCAGGGTCGGCACATCCGGCATTTCCGGCAGGCGTTCTTCCGAAAACACGCCAAGCACACGCAGTTCGGGCTTGTCGCCCTTGATCAGCGGCGCAACGTCGGCCACCTTGGCGCAGGTAAAGTCAACCTCGCCCTGGCGCAGGGCCAGAAGCTGGTCGGCCGTGCCGCCGTAAGGAATGGCCTTGTAGTCAAAGCCCGCGCTTTTGGCCAGGAGCTGGGCGGCGGTGTGGTTGGAGGCTTCCACGCCATTTGTCGAGGCGCGCATGGTTGGCTTTTCCTTGCAGGCCGCCACAAGATCCTTCAGGGATTTGATGGGGCTGTCGGCCTTGACCGCCACAACGCCAGTTTCGGAAAGGTGGTTGGCAATGGGCACGACATCGGCCACGCTGAAAGTAGAATCCGGCTGGATTGCCAGGGTTGTGAAGGTGGGCAGGTTGATAAAGCCGATTGTCTGGCCGTCCGGTTTGGCATTGACAAGCTGGGTCCAGCCAATCTTGCCGTCCGCTCCGGGCAGGTTGTTGATGACCAGTGTCCTGCCAATGTTCTTTTCCGCTTCAGAAGCGAGAATCCTGGCGCCGGTATCCGTGCCGGAACCCGCCTTGTAGGCAACGATTACATTGACGTCGCCCGAGGGCGCCCAGGCGGCCATGGACGATACAGGCGCAAGCAAAAGGGCTGCGGCCAAAAGGACAAAAAGTTTTTTCATGCCTCTTCTTCCTTGCTTGAGGTGCTGAATTTTTCGATAAAAATTATCGTTTATCTTTTGCCATTTTGCAAGTGAATACGTCTGGCCATCCTGTTCATCAGGGAATGGTATATATCGGGCATGAAAAAGCGCGCCAGGGGCAGGTATAGAAAGGCAAAAACCAGGCAGCCGCCAAAAAGCGCGGCGCAGGCCGTTATAAAAGGTATGGCCGGCAGAATGTTTTCCAGGCAGGTTATGGCCAGCCAGGCGCAAAAGGCAGGCGGAACGGAACAGGCGAGGGAAAGCGAAACAAGCTTCCAGAAGCCGGCAAAAGCGCCGCTGCCATTTCTTTTTGTCCAGATGATTGCCAGCCAGGCCACATAAACGGTTACGGCAATTCCCGAAAGGAAGGGGATTGCCCAGGCCCCCAGCGGCACGGCCAGCCAGTAATAAAGCGGAACGCAGACAATTGTGATCAGGGTGCCGGTAATCGCAGGCGTCAGGGTATCGCCATGGGCATAATAGGCCCGCACAAGCACCATATAGACTATCCAGGCAGGGGCGGCCAAAAGCATGATCTGCGTCAGGGGCAGGGCAGCCAGGGTTTCGGCAATTCCGAATTTTCCGCCCTGAAAAATTATTTCCAGTATTTGCCGCGCCCCTGCCGTCATCATCAGCGCGCAGGGAATGATCAGCCCGATGCCCGCAAAAAGAGCCTTGCGCAAGGTTGCGTCAAACTCTTCCCTCTTATTGTCGGCCAGCAGCTGCACAAGAAAAGGATAGGAAGCGACAGCAACGGCCTGGCCCATCAGGCCAATGGGCACCTGGGCAATGCGGCGCCCGTAATTGAGAAGGCTGACCCAGCCTTCCCCCAGCAAACTGCCGAAAACGCGCAAAAATTGCTCGTCCAGCATTACAACGGTCTGGCCAAGCATGAGAGGCAGGGCGATAAAAAGAAATTTCCGGAAAAGCCTGTGTTTCCAGACCAGAGAGAGGCGCAGGCCGTCTTTCATCGCCACGGACATGGGCAATAAAAACGCGCCGGCCGCCGCGCCTGTTGTAACGCCAATGCAATAGCCGGTCATGCCAAAGGAAGCGCGGCCGGAATCCGAATCCGGGAAAAAGAGCGGCAGAACAAGGCCAAAGGCCAGAATCGCGCCATTATAGATCAATGGCGTAAGGGCAGGCACGGAAAACTGGCGCCGCAAAAACAAAAGAGCGGTAAAACAGGCGCCGCAAAGAAAAAATACCTGGGCCGGCAGGATAATGCGCATGAAAAAGGCCAGCCTTTCCGCCTGTTCGGGGGAAAAGCCCGGCGCAACAAGCCTGACAAGATGGCCGGAAAAGATCATGCCCCCCGCTGTGAGGACGATAGAGGCAATGGCCATCCATAAAAAAATGCAGGAAAAAAATTGCCAGGCGTCTTCCTCGTTTTTCCTGAAGCAGGCGGCCAGGATGGGAATGATGGTGATTGACATGAAGCCGCCGGCCAGAAGATAATTTATAATGTCCGGCACCACAAAGGCGGCAAAATACATATCGGCTTCATTCCCCGCGCCAAATTGCCAGGAAATCACCTTGTCCCGAATCAGGCCCATCAGGCGCGAAAGTATGGCGCTTGCGGCCAGAATCAGCGCCGCCAGCCCCATTTGCTGTCTTTTGCCGAGAAAGCCCATCAGCTTTTCTTCCCGCCTTTCCCTGTTTTTCCGGCGCTCCTTTTTGCAGGCTGCGCTTTTTGGGCGGCCGGTTTTTTGGCGTTTCCTGAATGTTTTTTTCCGGACTTCCGCCCGTTCCTTTCGCCGGTCTGGCGACCGCGCCTTTTGCGGGCCAGACCAGAGGAATACCTGTCCATTTTTTCCGGCAGAAAACGCATTTCAAGCCTGGCCATGTCGGCTTTTTCAAGCCGAACGCGCGCGGCCTGCCCCAATTTCCAGATCTGGCCGGTTTTTTGCCCGATCAGGCACTGGGCCTTTGCATCAAGCTCAAACCAGTCGTATGCCAGATCGTCAAGCCGAATCAGCCCTTCAAGAGGCATGGAGGCAAGTTCGACAAAAATGCCGAAATCCGTAACTCCGCTCACGGAGGCGTCAAAGACTTCTCCTTCATGCCCCTGAAGCAGCAGGCAGCCCATGCGGCGCGTCATTTCCCTTTCACATTCCATGGCCTTGCGCTCGAGAACATTGAGCTGGTTGCCAATGTCCTGCAATTCGTCAACCGTGGGATTTTTGCCAACAGCTTCGCCAAGGTCGCTTTTCAGGGCGCGATGGACAAGCAGGTCCGCATACCGCCGGATTGGCGAGGTAAAGTGGCAATAGGCTTTTGAAGCCAGGCCGAAATGGCCGATATTTTCGGGCTGATAGCGCGCCTGCTGCATTGCGCGCAGGCAAAGCCGGTTGACCACATATTCCGCGGGCGTGCCGAAGGAAGCGGCAATGATTTTTTGCAGGGCATCCTCGGCGGGCTGGCCGTTTTTGATTATTCCGGCAGGCAGGTTTTTCACGGCTGTCGCCTGGAGCGTGGCAAAAAGCGCGGCCAGCCTTGTTTCTTCCGGCGCCGGATGCACCCGGTAAAGAAAGGGAATTTTCGATGTTGAAAGATGGCGGGCCACGGCCTCGTTGGCCGTGATCATGAACTCTTCGATCAATTTGTGGGCGTCGTTTCTTTCCGCGTTGCGCACCCCGGTAATGGAGCCGTCTTCCGCAAAACTGTATTGCGGCTCCGGCAGGTCAAAGTCCAGGGTTCCGCGTTCCTTTCGCACCCTGGCCAGGATTTTGTAAAGCTCGTGGGCGTCCCCGAGCATCTTGCCGATCTGGTCCGCGTCGCGCAGGGGGTTTTTACCCCTGGCCAGGATTTTCTGGCCAGGGTTATCAAAAAAATGCTGGACATCTTCATAAATCAGTCTGCCCCAGGACTGCATGACAATGGGCGCAAAACGCGGCTTGCCAGGCGCGCCCTGGCTGTCAAACGGTATTTCAACCAGCATGGCCAGGCGTTTTTGAAGCGGGGCAAGGCTGCACAGGCCATTGGAAAGCTCTTTGGGCAGCATGGGCTCGACGGAAGTAGGGAAATACCAGGAATTGCCCCGGCGCAGGGCTTCCGCGTCAAGGCCGTCTGGCTCGCCGTCCGGCCGCACATAATGGCTTACATCCGCAATCGCCACCCGCAGCAGCCATTTGCCGTTTTCGCGGCAAACCTGGATGGCATCGTCAAAATCTTTGGCATCGGCCCCGTCTATGGTAACAAAGGGCACCTCGCTCATATCCTCGCGATTTTTCATATCGGCGGCCAATGGCTCGTCTGGCAGGGAAGCTGCCCGCGCAAGCGCCTTCGCGGGGAAAACCCGCGGCACTCCATGGCTGAGCTTGACCATGTCCTCCTGAACCTTGACATCATTTTCCCGGCCCAGAATTTCAACCATGGCCGCATCATAAAGATTGGAAGCAATGCGCTTTTTGGGCGAAACCAGAAGCAGGTGCCCGGGCGCAAGGCCCGGGGGAAATTCCTCGCCCGGCGGAAAACATACGCTGACATTGAAATGCAGGCGCCCGTCAACCGGGCGGCAAAGCATGGTGCGTCCCGTGCGCTTGATGTATTGCACGGGTATGTTTTTGAGCGTCCTTTTGAGTACTTCGAGTACGCGGCCCCTTCTGGCCCTGCCCGCTTCATGCCCCCGGGACGGCAAGATGGCGATGCGCACAATGTCGTTGTGCCAGGCCTCGTTTACATCATCGGGATGAATGAAAAATTCCTCGCCGCCGCTATTGCCGGTTTTTACAAAACCGCCCCCGTTCAAAAGGGCGCCAAACTGGCCTTCCAGGCTTTTGAGGCTGTCCGCGCTGGCCCAGAGGCCGGCCGAAGGCTTGACGAGTTTGCGCTGCCTGGTCAATTCCCGCAGGCAGGCCAGGAGATTTTTTTTGCTTTTGCGCGGCGCATGGGCCAGCCTGATTATTGCGTCCAGATTAAGCGGATGGGGAACCGAACTTACAATCTGCGCGAGTTTTTCACAATCCGGCAGGCAGGTTTCCGGTTTTTTGCCGGTTTTCTTGTTTTTCACAATGGACTCTTTATGGTTTGATAAAAAAAAAGGGCAAAATAATTGCCCTTTTCAAGTTCGTGAAGAGTAGGGGGATTAATCTCTGTTGCCGCCGAACAACTGCAACAACATCAGGAAAATATTGATAAAATCAAGATAAAGGGTCAGCGCGCCAAGTATTGCGCCGCGGCGTACTGCAACCGCGTCATCCAGGGGGGCATTGGCACCGAAGTCGCGCAGCTTCTGGGTGTCATAGGCTGTAAGACCGGTGAAGATCAATACGCCCAGGCAGCTGACAATGAAGTTCATCATTGTGCTTTGCAGGAAAATATTGACAACCATGGCAATGATGATGCCTATCAGGCCCATGAACAGGAAATTGCCCATGCCTGTCAGATCCCGTTTTGTAACCATGCCGTAAATGCTCATGGCCACAAATGTGCCGCAGGTTACCAGAAAGGCGGTACCTATTGAAGCCATGGGATAATAGACGAAAATCGAGGATATTGTCGCGCCTGTCAGCGCGGAATACAGTATGAACAGACCTGTGGCCGCGGAAGCGGAAAGTTTGTGAATGGCCGCGGAAAGGGCAATCACAAGACCAAACTGGGCAATGACAAGCACAATCAGCGTCATTGTGTTGCCCAGCAGGGCATTGCGGATTGCAGGGCTGCCGGCGACCCCGTAGGCTACAACGCTTGTAACAGCCAGACCGACTGCCATCCAGAGATATACCTGGCGCATATAAGCGGAAATAACAACGCCAACGCCGCTTTGGGCGACAGGGCGGGTAAAAGTCGGCATGTTTCCTCCAGAAAAATGTCAGAAAAATGTATTGACCGCCATATTTCGCGGCATGCAGCATATATAAGCCATAATGCCCATCAAGGCAAGGGCCGTGAAGCAAATCTTTGACGGGCGCCTGTCGGGCCCTGAATTATATATTCAATAATTCTCCTGTTGCCAAGGTTTGTATCGGAGTGTTATTCTTAAAACATGGAAGTGCTGGAAAGACTTGAAATCGGCATTCGCGCATTGCTGGAGCGTCATGAGCTTCTCAGGGAAGAAAACAGGCGGCTTGCGGACGGGATTTCGGTCTTGACCCGGGAAAAGAGGATTCTTGAAAAAGAAAACCGGGATTTGCATGAATCCCTGGCGCGACAGGAAGTTTTGCGTATCGAGGCTTTAAGGCGTATAGATGTCCTGTTGCGAAAAATACAGGATTATGAGAAAGTCGAGTAGGTTGATTTGTGAGTCAGCATGCATTCAGCATAAATGTTCTCGGGCATGACATTATCTTTCGGCCAGGAGCCGATATTGACCGCATTCAACGCGCGGCCAATCTTGTCGAGGAACTTTATGCAAACCGGAAAACAGGAATTATAGCCTGCCAGAGCAAGGATATCTTGCTGACATACGTTGCTCTTGCCCTGGCTGATGATATGTTGCAGATGAAGAAAATGCAGGATAATATGGAAAACAGCCTTGAAAACCTGCTTTGCGAAATAGAGAAATCTCTTTAATGCCAATATATAAACCCTGGAGTTCTCGTGATCCGGAACTCGGCGCTGGCCTGACAAAGCATAGAAAAACAAGGGTGTCATCCCTGTTTCTTGTGTGCATGCCCGCCACGCAGTGGGAAGCCTTGTGAAATATATGGACGCCCGACCTGGGAAACCAGGTTCTGCGCCGCAGACGAGACACGGCTCTCCGGGGTTTGCCGGCTATTGGGCTCATTCCTGCCTGATGCCAAAGGACATTCTCTTCACTCTGCCCAGGACCAGTTTCCGCAGCAGCTGAAGCATGCGCCAGAGCATGCCCGCCACTTTCTGCGCAAATGATGTATGCTGGCCGGTTTCCGGCCTTTTCCTTTGGCACGAACGCGCTGGAATGCGCAGTCTTCCGGATGGATTCCGTATGTATGAAGCGAGGCTGCCCAATGGATCCGATTATATTGATTGCAATTTTACTTGCCCTGTGCGCCGGGGGGGCGGCGGGCATTCTCATTTATCGCCAGGCAAGGATCAAGCGGCTGGGTGAGGCCGAAGACCTGGCGAGGAGAATAGTGGAGGAGGCCCGCAAGGAAGCCCAGGCCCAGAAAAAGGAATTATTGCTTCAGGGACAGGACGATCTTTTCAACCAGAAAAAGGAAATGGAGAACGAATTCCGCGAGCGTGAGCGGGAGATCAAACAGCGCGAGCGCAAGCTGGATGAAATGGGGGGCAGGCTGGAGGAAAAGCTGGAAAAAGCCGCTGCCAGAGAGCTGGATTTGCTGGAATCCGAAAAAGTTCTGTCGCGCAAGGAAAGGCAGCTGGCCGAAAACGAGGAATTTCTCCAGTCACGGATAAATGAGGAGGAAGAGCGGCTTTCCGAAATTTCCGGCCTTACGCCGGAGGAAGCCCGCAAACGTCTTTTTTCGGAAATCGAAGCCAGGACAAGGCATGAATCCGCCCGGATGATTCGCCAGATCGAGGTCGAGGCCCGCGAAACCGCGGACCGCAAGGCCAGGGATATCCTGTGTAATGTGATTCAGCGCTATGCCGGCGACTATGTCAACGAGCAGACCGTCACCGCCGTCGCCCTGCCCAGCGAGGACATGAAGGGCCGGATAATCGGCCGGGAAGGCCGGAATATCCGCGCCCTGGAAGCGGCAACGGGAGTTGACCTGATTATAGACGACACGCCCGAAACTGTTGTTCTTTCCGCCTACAGCCCAATCAGGCGCCAGGTGGCCAAGATGGCCCTGGAGCGCCTTATCCAGGATGGCCGCATCCATCCCGCGAGAATTGAGGATGTGGTCCGCAAATGCGAGCAGGAGCTTGAAACGCTTGTGCGCCAGGTTGGCGAGCAGGCCACGTTCGATGCCGGCGTGCATGGCATTTCGCCGGAAATCGTGCGCCTGCTCGGCCAGCTGCGCTACCGCACATCCTTTACCCAGAACGTGCTGCAGCATTCGCTGGAAGTTTCGGCTCTCTGCGGCATGCTGGCCGCCGAACTTGGCATGGACATCAAGAAAGCCAGGCGCGCAGGCCTTCTGCACGATATAGGCAAGGCCGTCGATCATGAAGTTGAAGGCCCGCATGCCGTCATCGGCGCGGATCTTGCCAGGAAGTACGGCGAACATCAGGACGTTGTCCATGCCATTGCGGCCCACCATGAGGATGTCGCGCCAAACTGCGCCCTTGACGTGCTAGTGCAGGCCGCGGATTCCATTTCGGGCGCAAGGCCGGGCGCGCGCAAGGAATTACTGGAAAACTACGTCAAGCGCCTGGAGGATCTGGAAGGCATTGCCATGAGCTTCGAAGGCGTGATGAAGGCGTACGCCATCCAGGCCGGCCGCGAAATCCGGGTCATGGTCAATTCCGAAAATGTCGATGATGATGCAACCTATATGCTTTGCAAGGACATAGCGGAAAAAATCGAGAAGAACCTCACCTATCCCGGCCAGATCAGGGTTACAGTCATCCGGGAGAGGCGCGCGGTTGGCTTTGCAAAATAGGAAAGGCCAAAATGTTTGCCTCATTCACGGGGGAATTTGCCTCCCTGCAGCTGATCGACATGCTGGCTTGCGCCCTGCTGGCAGCGGCCGCCACATGCAGGGCGCGGGTTTTGGGCGCGCAGGTTATGGGCGCTCTCATCCTGGGCTGCATCTGCGGCCTTTGCGCGCCCCTGGCGCGGGAAGCCCTGCTGCATGGCCCGGGGGGCGCCAGGCTGGTTTTACAGGCCATGCCGGAAGCCGCGCTTGTCGGCTCGCTTGGCGGAGTCAGCAGTTTGCTGATTTTGGGAAAATTTGGCTATAAAATATTTTTCTGGCTGGACGCGGCAAGCATTGGCCTTGCCAGCTGCGTGGCCGCCTGCCTGGCAATTTCCGAACTGGGCATTGCGGGCGCATTGGTCCTGGGACTGATCTGCGGCCTGGGGCCAGGGCTTTTGCGCGACATGGCGCTTGGCGACACCGCCATGCTGATTGAGCAGGACTGGTACGCGGCCGCGGCCGCCCTGGGCATCATGCTGACCATTCTGGTTCTGCTCTGGCAGCCTGGCGCCGCGATGCCGGGCATCAGCCTGCCGGTGGCCAGCATTGCGGCCGGCGCGATTCTGGCCGTTGTCCTGAGGTTTTTCAAACGTTCCGCAAGGAATGATTGACTGCGGCAAAAGTTAAAAGATTGCTGCCTTGCGCTGCCTGAAAATTTCTGCAAGTATGCGCGAGGTGTCTTTTTAATTTTATTTTTTGGAGAAAATTATGCTTGATCCGGCAAAATGCGTTTTATATAGCGGCGGAGCCGCGGGAACCGAACAGTTTTTTGGCGCGCTTGCCGAAAGCTGGGGAATTGAGGAAGTAAACTACAGCTTTGAGGGCCATCAGATTGAACGCAGCAGGGGCGTCAGGGTATTGACCAGCGAGGAACTGGCCCTGAAAGACGTAAGCCTGACATACGTTTCCAAACTCATGAACAGGGAATATACCCGCGCGCCGCTTTTCAGGAAGGTCTTGCAATCAATTTGCTGGCAGGTCAGCAGCGGCGATGAAGTCCTGGTTGTCGGCGCAATCCAGCTGGACAACACGGTCAAGGGCGGCACAGGCTGGGGCGCGGAATTCGCCAAAATCTGCAACAAGCCGCTCCATGTTTTCGACCAGCCACAGAATGCCTGGTTTTTCTGGAACCAGGACGCCTGGGAAAAGGTGGAAAACCCTGTCATAGAACACACGCATTTCGCGGCCACGGGCACCCGTTTTCTCGAGAATAACGGCAGGATAGCCATTCAGGATCTTTTTGCCCGCTCATTCTCCCGCTGATGATGAAACCCGAATTCAGCCCCGGACAGCTGGCGCTTTTGCGCATTGTGCAGAAGGATTTGCCGGATTCTCCCACGCCCTTTCTCGATCTTGCCAGGGCCACGGGCATGGAGGAATCCGAAATCCTTGATTTTCTGCGTGAATTGAAGGCGCAGGGCATAATTCGGCGTTTCGGCGCCAGCATAAGGCACAGGGAATCTGGCTGGACGCATAATGCCATGGTGGCCTGGAAAGCCACGGAGGAAGATGCCGAAAAATGGGCTCATGTGGCAATCGCCAACAGGCATGTCTCCCATGCCTATTACAGGCCAGGCAAGTCCGCCGACTGGCCCTACGAGCTCTACACCATGATTCATGGGCGTAATCCCGAAGACATTCAGCAGGTAATCATGGAACTGATGGCCGAATGGCCTTTCAGGGAATATCTGGCTCTGAATACGGTAAAGGAACTGAAAAAAATTTCCATGACCTATTTTTGAGGATTAAATATGTATAACCGCTCCTGCCAGCTTTATGAGGAAGCTTGCGCGCTGCTTCCGGGAGGCGTCAACAGCCCGGTGCGCGCCTGCAAGAATGTCGATTCCATACCGCTTTTCATTGCCCGCGCCTACGCCGGACATCTGGTTGACGCTGACGGCAATGATTATATCGATTTTGTGCTTTCCTGGGGCCCGATGCTGCTTGGGCATACCGATCCGTCCGTTACCGGCGCCCTGGCCGCGGCCCTTGCCAGGGGTACAAGCTATGGCGCGCCCTGCCCGGCGGAAATCGAGCTGGCCAGGGAAATTGTCGCCGCGATGCCCGGTGTGGAAATGGTCAGGATGGTCAATTCCGGCACGGAAGCGACAATGAGCGCCCTGAGACTGGCCCGGGGCGTAACCGGCAGGGACAAGGTCATCAAGTTTGTCGGCTGTTACCACGGCCATGCGGATTCATTCCTGGCCGCGGCCGGCTCGGGCGTGGCCACGCTTTCCATTCCCGGCACTCCCGGCGTTCCCCGCGCAGTGGTGGAAGATACCCTGCTTGCGCCGTATAATGACCTGGATGCCGTAACCGAATTGTTCTCCAGGCATGGCGAAAATATAGCCGCCATAATAGTCGAGCCTGTTGCGGCCAATATGGGCCTGGTTCTGCCTCTGCCCGGTTTTCTGGAAGGCTTGCGCAAATTATGCGACGAATACCGCGCGCTCCTGATTTTTGACGAGGTGATTACCGGCTTCAGGCTGGATTACGGCAGCGCCCAGCAGCGTTTCAACATTGACCCGGATCTCGTCACAATGGGCAAGATTATTGGCGGCGGCCTGCCCGTTGGCGCCTTTGGCGGCAAAAAAAGATTTATGGAGCATATAGCCCCTGCCGGCGATATTTACCAGGCTGGCACATTGTCGGGCAATCCCCTTGCCATGGCCGCCGGCGTTGCTACCTTGCGCAAGCTGAAAAACTGCGATTATACGGCGCTTGAAAAAAGGACGGCCGACTTTGCCAAATCCCTGGCCGATATTTTGCGCGGCAAGGGCGTTGATGTGCAGATGCCAACCATTGCCTCAATGTTCAGCCCGTTTTTCTGTTCAACGCCAGTTGCGAATTTTGCAGAGGCCCAAAAAAGCGACCAGAAAATATTTGCCAGTTTTTACAAGCAAATGCGCATGAGGGGCATCTATCTGGCCCCGTCCGGATTTGAGACGGGCATGACAAGCTTTGCCCATACGGATGAAGATTTTGCCCGGGCCCTTGAGGCTGCCTCCAGTCTTGATTTCGGGAAATAGTTTTTCAGAAAAAATAGAGTTTTCAGAATTCGGAGTAATGCGTGGAAGAATTTTCAAGAATCCAGCGCCTTCCCCCATACGTTTTCGCCGTTGTGGGCGAACTCAAGATGAAGCTGCGGCGCCAGAATATTGATGTTGTCGATTTCAGCATGGGCAATCCTGACTTGCCCACGCCGCCGCACATTGTCGATAAATTGGTTGAAGCCTCCCGAAAGCCGGTCAATCACCGCTATTCGCTTTCCAAAGGCATTCCCAATTTGCGCAAGGCCGTCTGCGCGCGTTATAAAAATCTTTATGATGTTGATCTTGACCAGGAAACCGAGGCCATTGTCACAATGGGCTCCAAGGAAGGCCTTGCCCATCTTTGCCTGGCCATGCTTCAGCCCGGCGACGTTGTTCTTGCCCCTGATCCCACATACCCGATTCACAAGTACGCGCCCATTATCGCTGGCGCGGATGTGCGCAGCGTGCCCATAGGCCCTGGCAGGGATTTTTTTGAAGACCTCACAGAAGCCATGCGCCATGCCTGGCCGCGCCCAAAGCTTCTCTTCCTTTCATATCCGCATAATCCGACAACGGAAGTTGTCGATCTGGATTTTTTCCAGAAGATTGTGGATTTTGCAAAGGAGAACGATCTCTGGGTAATTCACGATCTTGCGTACGCCGACCTGGTTTTTGACGACTACAAGGCGCCGAGCTTTTTGCAGGCCACGGGCGCAAAGGATGTTGGCGTCGAATTTTACACGCTTTCCAAAAGCTATTCCATGCCCGGCTGGCGCGTAGGCTTCTGCATGGGCAACCAGCGCCTGATTCACGCCCTGACGCGGATAAAGAGCTATCTGGATTATGGCATATTCCAGCCTGTCCAGATTGCCGCCACAGTCGCCCTGCAAGGCAGCGATGAATGTGTTCATGAAATTTGCGATATTTACAAGGAAAGACGCGACAAGTTGATTGAGGGGCTTAACCGCATTGGCTGGGAAACGAAGGCCCCCAAGGCCACGATGTTCGTCTGGGCGCGAATACCGGAACCTTTCCGTAAAATGGGCTCGGTTGAATTTTCCAAGCTCCTGCTCTCCGAAGCCCATGCCGCGGTTTCGCCCGGCCTTGGCTTTGGTTCCTGCGGCGACGAGTATGTGCGCTTTGCCTTGATTGAAAACGATCATCGCACGCGCCAGGCAATCAGCAATATCCGCAAATTGCTGTCCGGCGCGCCGGAATAACCCGTCAATTTCCGCGGGGCGCCGCCGTCCGGTCGCGGCCCGCGCCCCGCCGTTGCGCGAACGGCCGCGCCTCTCCCAAGTCACAAATCGCAGCGCCCTTTGACCTGCGCAATGAAGCAGGTTTTTGCTTGCCATGCCTGGCAGCATGATTTAGCCTTGAAATATGGATGTGGATAACTTTCCGCATGATGCGGCATACAAGGCGTTTTTCAGCAACCCGGACATGATGAGAAGTCTTTTGCAGGATTTTGTGCCCGAAGACTTTATCAGGGACTTCAATTTCGACACCC